>Ga0315281_10014606_pt1 | contig 10578 bp, 8 predicted proteins | sample YL17G07_0_MG_FD_204540 | JGI IMG/M metagenome (GOLD analysis project Ga0315281, IMG submission 204540) | Sediment microbial communities from Yellowstone Lake, YNP, Wyoming, USA - YL17G07_0 | ecosystem: Environmental > Aquatic > Freshwater > Lake > Sediment | place: USA: Wyoming | collected... | reverse complement strand
GAAAGCGCGGCGTTCCGCGTGTTCCTGCTCTATGGCATCACCGGCAGCGGCAAGACCGAGGTTTATCTGCACGCCATCGCCAGAGCGTTGGCGCGCGGCAAGCAGGCCCTGGTGCTGGTGCCCGAGATTGCGCTCACGCCGGCGCTCGAATCGGCAGTCCGCAGCCGCTTCCCCGGCGCGCGCATCACCGTGCAGCACTCCGGCATGCCGGAAATGGAGCGCGTGCGCGGTTTTCTCGACGCACAGACGGGAGACGTGGACATCGTTCTGGGTACGCGGCTCGCGGTCTTCGTGCCGCTGCCGTGCCTGGGACTGCTGGTGATCGACGAGGAGCAGGACGCCTCTTTCAAGCAACAGGAAAGCCTGCGTTATTCGGCCCGCGACGTCGGCATCCTGCGCGCCCGCGAGGCCGGCGTACCGGTGGTCCTGTGCTCGGCCACGCCTTCGCTGGAAACCTGGCACCACGCAAGCAGCGGCCGTTATGCGCTGCTTGCGCTGACGCGCCGCGCCTACGCCGGCGCCGCGCTGCCGACGGTCCGGCTGATCGACACGGGCGTGCACGTGCCGCGCGAAGGCCTCACCGAACCTCTCGAACAAGCCATCGACGCGCGGCTTGCGCGCGGCGAGCAGACGCTGCTGTTCCTCAATCGCCGCGGCTATGCGCCGGTACTCGCCTGCGGACAGTGCGGCTGGGTGAGCGGGTGCCCGCGCTGCTCGACGCGGCTGGTCGTGCACCTGAAGGACCGCCAGATGCGCTGCCATCACTGCGGCCACGGCGCGCCGATCGCGCGGGTCTGCCCCGAGTGCGGCAATCTGGACCTCGCGCCGATCGGACGCGGCACGCAAAGGCTGGAGGCCTCGCTCGCCGAGCGCTTCCCCGCTGCGCGCATCCTGCGCATCGACAGCGACACTACGCGCGCGCGCGGCAAGCTCGAGGGGCTTTACCGCCGCATCGAATCGGGCGAGGCGGACATCCTGGTCGGCACGCAGATTCTCGCCAAAGGCCATCACTTCGAACGGCTGACACTGGTCGGGGTGGTCAACGCCGACACCGGTCTGTTCTCGCCCAACTATCGCGCACCGGAGCGCATGTTCCAGCAACTGGAGCAGGTCGCGGGCCGCGCCGGCCGCGCCGAACTCCCCGGCGAAGTGCTGATCCAGACGCGCTATCCGCGCCACCCGCTCTACGAGGCGCTTGCCCGCCACGACTACGAGGGCTACGCAAGTCTGCTGCTCGAGGAACGCCGCCAGGCGGGATTCCCGCCGTTCATCTTCGAGGCGGCCCTGCGCGCGGAGGCCGGACAGACCGAATCGACACTGCGGTTTCTGCGCGAAGCGGTCGAGCTCGCGCCGCAAGAACGCGATGACGTGACGATTTTCGACCCCTCGCCGATGACCATCGAACGCATTGCCGGCAAGAGCCGCTCGCAACTCGTGGTGCAATCGCCCTCGCGAGCGCGCCTGCAGCCGTTTCTTGCGCAATGGAGCGCAGCGCTCTATGCCGGGCGCTTTCCCGGCGTGCGCTGGCATATCGACGTGGACCCGACGGAATTCTAGAGGGTTTTTATCACGGCAGACCGTCGCGACAGACATCCGGCAAATCCGGGGACAAGCGTAGCGGGCAGGTATAATACGCAGCCCTGCAACAGGCTCTGCGATCGTCCTCCCATGTCGGCCGAAATCAAATCGCATCTGACCGAGCTGTTCACGCGCGCGCTGGCCAAGGTCGCGCCGCAGCAGCCCGCCACGATCATCTCGCTCGATCGCCCCAAGCAGGCGCAGCACGGAGATTACTCGGTGAGCGCGGCCATGCAACTCGCCAAACCGATGAAACGCAACCCGCGCGAACTCGCGCTGGAACTGGTGGCCGCGATTCCTCCCTCGGAGTGGCTTGCGAGCGCCGAAGTCGCGGGGGCCGGTTTCATCAACCTGCGCCTGCATCCGGGCGCCAAGCAGTTCACCGTAAAGACCATCCAGGCGCAGGGCGAGCGCTACGGCCGCGCCGGCCGCGGCCAGAACCAGCCGGTGGTGGTCGAGTTCGTTTCGGCCAATCCCACCGGACCGCTGCATGTCGGGCATGGCCGGCAAGCCGCGCTCGGCGATGCCATCTCCGCGCTGCTCGAGTCGCAGGGCTACCTCGTCGCGCGCGAGTTCTACTACAACGATGCCGGCGCCCAGATCGAGAACCTCGCGCTGTCGGTGCAGGCGCGGATCCGCGAGAAACTCAAGGAACCCGTGGAGTTCCCCGCCGACGGCTACCACGGCGAATACATACGCGAGATCGCGGACAAATATCTCGCAGGCGGCGCGCCCGACGGCGAGGACCTGGACGCCATACGCCGCTTCGCGGTGGCCGAACTGCGCGCGGAACAGGACGCCGATCTGCGCGCCTTCGGCGTCGCCTTCAACAACTACTATCTCGAGTCCTCACTCTACAGCGACGGCCGGGTCGAAAAAACGGTCGCCGCGCTCGTCGCGGCCGGAAAAACCTATGAGCAGGATGGCGCTCTCTGGCTGCGCACCACCGAGTACGGCGACGACAAGGACCGCGTGATGCGCAAGTCCGACGGCGCCTACACTTACTTCGTGCCGGACGTGGCCTATCACATCACCAAGTGGGAGCGGGGCTACACCCGCGCCATCAACGTGCAGGGCTCGGACCATCACAGCACCGTGACGCGCGTGCGCGCGGGGCTGCAGGCGCTTTCCGCGACGCTGTGCCGCGGCATCCCCAAGGGCTATCCCGACTACGTGCTGCACAAGATGGTGACGGTCATGAAGGGCGGCGAGGAGGCGAAAATCTCCAAGCGCGCCGGATCGTATCTGACGCTGCGCGACCTGATCGACGAGGTAGGACGCGACGCAACGCGATTTTTCCTGGTCTCGCGGCGCGCCGACAGCGAATTCGTGTTCGACATCGATCTGGCCAAGTCGCAGTCCGAGGAAAACCCCGTCTACTACGTGCAGTACGCGCATGCGCGCATCTGCAGCCTGCTCGATCAGTGGCGCGCGCAGTCCCCCGGCGCCGACGAGGGCGAGCTCTCGCGCGCGGACCTCGCGCCGCTCGAGGGCGTGCGCGAACTGGCGCTGCTCGCGCGACTGGGCGAGTATCCCGAGGCACTCGAAGGCGCCGCCAAGGAACTCGCGCCGCACCAGATCGCCTTCTTCCTGCGCGAGCTGGCGGGCGAGTTCCACAGTTACTATAATGCCGAGCGCATTCTCGTTTCCGGCGAGCGTGTGAAGCTCGCGCGGCTGACGCTTGCCGTCGCCGTGAGGCAAGTGCTCCGGAATGGGCTGGCGCTGATCGGCGTCAGCGCCCCGGAAAAAATGTAATGGATTGCGAATGAGCAACGACTACAGGCCGAGACGGGCTGCACAGAAAACCGGAGGCGGCCTGCTGCTTGGCCTGCTGATCGGCTTCCTGCTGGGCCTGTGTGTCGCCACCGCGATCGCGATCTATTTCTTCAAGACCCCGGTTCCATTCCTCAACCGGACGAAGCCTCCCGAGAAAGCCGCACCTGGTCTCGCCGAAACAGCCAAGTCCGGCAAGGCCGAGGACGCGAAGCCCCGTTTCGATTTCTACCGCATCCTCCCGGGCCAGGAGGAACAGGTCACCGAACAACAGCTCAAGCAAGCGGCGCAGGCTGCGGCGAAGGACGGCGCGCCGCCGAAGGACGCATACATCCTGCAGGCGGGAGCATTCCAGAACCCGGCCGACGCGGACAACCTCAAAGCAAAGCTCGCGCTGCTGGGACTGGAGGCGGCTGTGGAACCGACCAGCCTTGCGGATAAAGGTGTCCTGTACCGGGTGCGCCTCGGGCCGTACCGGGACATAGACGAGATCAATCGCGTGCGCAAGCAGTTGACGCAGAACGACGTCGAGGCAACGCTGGTCAAAGTGAAGGGTCCGGAGAAAAATTAGTCCAACCGGCGTGGGGACATGAGGGCCCCGGCCCCCACCTGAACCAGGAGCAAGAACATGCTGAAGCGACTTAGAGTCGGTTACAAAATGAGGGGATACATCCCCTCATACTCCCCTAAATCAAGGGCCGTTTCGGTAATCCTGAAACGGCCTCTTATTTTATGTCTGGCCATGTTGCTTTTCTGTGCTGCCGCCTCCGCACAGAAACCGACCGAAGGCATCGACTACCTGACGCTCAATCCGCCGCAGCCGACCGAAGCCGCCGGCAAGGTCGATGTGGTCGAATTCTTCTGGTACCGCTGCCCGCACTGCTACAACCTGGAGCCGGTGCTCCAGGACTGGCTGAAGAAACTGCCGCGCGATGCGCAGTTCCGCCGCGTTCCCGCGATCTTCAACGAAGAATGGGCGCTCGATGCCCGGGTGTTCTACACGCTCGAGGCCACCGGGGATCTCGCCCGGCTGCATTCCGGATTGTTCGAGGCGATCCACCAGCAGGGCGGCGTGAGGCTGAAAGGCGACGCCTATTTGAAATGGGTGGCCGAGTGGCTGGGCAAGCAGGGCATCGACATGGCGAAGTACAACGGCGCACTGCGTTCATTCTCGGTCGAAGCCAAGCTCAAGCGCGCCATGCAGACGACCCAGGCCTACAAGATCGACGGCGTGCCCGCCATCGGTGTTCAGGGCCGCTGGATGGTCAGCGCCTCGCTGACTGGCGACCGGCAGGCGATGATGAATGTCACCGACCACTTGATCGGCGAAGCGCGGAAACGCCTCGCCGCAAAATAGCGCGGCGTATTTCTTCGCCGCGGGCCGCACCACCCAACCACAAGGGAAGAAGCGGGATGAGCGCACGACGCATCGTCGCAAAATGGTTCTGCGCGCTGGTGATGGCGCTCGCTGCAGGCGCCGCGCTAGCCCAGCCCGACGGCGAGTTTCTGCGGCTCGATCCGCCACGCCCCGTCGCGACGGGCGAGCGCATCGAGGTCATCGAGTTTTTCTACTACGGCTGTCCCGTCTGTTACGAGTTGGAGCCGCAACTGACGCGCTGGCTGGCGACACAGGCGCCCGAATACATAGCGCTGCGTCGCACCCCGGCACTGCTGAACTCGGAGAACTGGGAGCGGTTCGCGAAACTGTATTACACCCTCGAAGCGCTGGGACAGCTCAGCCGGCTGCACTGGCCCGTCTACGACAACTTCCACTTCGAGGGCAAGCTCCTCAACGACGAGAAGCTCATGCTCGACTGGGCGGGCGAGAACGGCATCGACCGCGGCAAATTCACCGAGGTCTACGCTTCGGAGGCGATACAGGCCAGCATCGCGCAGGCGCGCGAAATGATGAAAGCCTACGGCGTGCGCGGCGTGCCGACCATCGTGATCGACGGCAAATACCTGAGTTCCGTGACCCTTGCCGGCAGCACGCGCCGGCTGATGCAGATCGCCGATCAGCTCGTGCGCCAAGCCAGGAGCGAGCGGCCGCAATAGCGTGGCACCGCGGCGACGTTGTCGTACCCGCGCCCCGGAATCCCATCCCGACCGGACGCCTGCCTTAGAGGCTGTTGCAAAATAAGATGTCATTCTGAGGCCACAGGCCGAAGAATCTCATCCTGTGAAGCTTGGCACGATGAGATCCTTCGCTTCGCTCAGGATGACGCGGGTGAAGGGTTTCAGGATGACAGCGTTAAAGAGTTTCATTTTGCAACGGGTTCTTAGAGAGCATGATGCTGTCGTCTCAACTGAAGGTCTTTATCACCGGCGCCTCCTCCGGCCTGGGTGCTGCGCTCGCTGCGCATTACGCCGCCCGCGGCGCGGTGCTGGGCCTCGCCGCGCGCCGCGCCGACAAACTCGCCGAGGTTGCCGGCGCGCTTGCAACCTCGGTAAACGTCTACGCCATCGATGTCGCCGATCGCGAGGCCCTCGCGGTCGCGATAGCGGACTTTGTTTCGCGCCACGGCACACCGGACATTATCATCGCCAATGCGGGCATTTCCACCGGCACGCACGGCGGCAGCGCCGGCGACCTCGCGGTGCTCGAGCGCATCCTGCAGATCAATGTCACGGGGCTTGCCGCCACGCTGGTGCCCTTCGTCGAGCCGATGCGCGCTCGCGGCACCGGCACGCTGGTCGGCATCGCCAGCGTCGCCGGGTTCCGCGGCATCCCCGGCTCCGGCGCCTACAGCGCCTCCAAGGCCGCGGCCATCGCCTGGCTCGAAGCCCTGCGCGTGGAACTGCACGGCAGCGGCGTGCGCGTGGTGACCGTGTGCCCCGGCTACATCGCCACGCCGATGACCGCGGTCAATCGTTTCCCGATGCCGTTCCTGATTTCGGCGGAGGACGCCGCGCGCCGCACCGCTCGTGCGATCGAGCGCGGCAGCGCGCTGGTGGTGCTGCCCTGGCAGATGCGGCTGGTGTTCCTGTTCCTGCGCCGCGCGCCGAACTGGCTCTACGACCGGCTGTTCGCCCACGCGCCGCGCAAGCCCCGGGCGCCCTCCTGAAAGAGCAAGCAGTTCAGGACGGTATCGCGTCCAGGCGTATGCCTGCGTAAGTGCCCGGCGCGTCTTCGATGACCTTGAGCTTGCCCTCGCCGGGCGTGCGCGCGGATACGCGCTGCGCACCGTTCAGTCGGTCTATCCACGCCTGCCAGTCGGTCCACCACGAGCCCTCTTGGCACTGTGCCTTCGCCTGCCAGGCTTCCGGGGTGTCGGCGAGTTCGTCGTTGGTCCAGTAGCCGTACTTGGCCGCCGAGGGCGGATTGACGATGCCTGCGATATGCCCCGAGCCGCCGAGCACGAACCTCACCGGACCCGACAGCGCGCGCGCACCGAGATAGGTGGACTGCCATGGCGCGATGTGGTCCTCGGCCGTCGAGACGAAGTACGCGGGAATCCGGATTTTTCTCAGGTCGATCGGCACGCCGCCCAGCGTGATGCCGCCGGGGTCCTTGAGCGCGTTCATCATGTACATGTTGCGCAGGTAAAAGCTGTGCATCTTCGCCGGCATGCGCGTCGAATCGGCGTTCCAGTACAGCAGGTCGAACGGAAACGGTTCCTTGCCTAGCAGGTAGTTGTGGATCACGAACGACCAGATCAGGTCGTTCGCGCGCAGCATGTTGAAGGTCGCGCCCATCTCCGAGCCCTCGAGATAGCCGCGCTCGTTCATGCGCCGCTCGAGGCTCTGCACCTGCTGCTCGTCGATGAACACGCCCAGCTCGCCGGGCATGGAGAAATCCAGCAGCGACACTAAGAAGGTCGCCGAGACGAAGCGCTTGTCCTTCTTTTCCGCCAGGTAGGCGAGCGTCGCGCCGAGCAGCGTGCCGCCGAGGCAGTAGCCGATGACGTTCACTTCCTTTTCGCCCGTCGCCTGCTGGACAGCATCGAGCGCCGCCAGCGCGCCCTCGAACATGTAGTCCTCGAAACTCTTGTCGGCGTGGCGCCGGTCCGGGTTGACCCAGGAAACGACGAACACCGTGTGGCCCTGCTCCAGCGCCCAGCGGATGAAGGAATTCTTCTGCCGCAGGTCGAGGATGTAGTACTTGTTGATCCACGGCGGAATGATGAGCAGCGGCCGCTTGTAGACGTCCTTGGTCAGCGGCTGGTACTGGATCAGCTGCATCAGGTCGGTCTGATGCACCACCTTGCCGGGCGTGGTGGCGACATTGACCCCGACCTTGAAAGCTTTGTCGTCGGTCATGGTGATGCGCAACTGGCCGTTGCCGCGCTCGATGTCCTCGAGCAGGTTGTTCAGGCCGCGGATGAGATTCTGGCCGCCGGAGTTGACCGTCTCGCGCAGCACTTGGGGATTGGTGAGCACGAAGTTCGACGGCGCCAGCGCGTCGATGTACTGGCGCGTGAAAAAATTGACCTTCTTGCTGGTCTCCTCCGGCAGTCCTTCGGTCGAGGACACGGCGTCGTGGATGTGGCGCGCGGCGATCAGGTAGGACTGCTTGAAATAATCGAACAGGAAATGGTTCTGCCAGTCGTCGTCGCGAAAGCGGTTGTCGCCCTTGGACGGTTCGGTCACCGGCTGAGCCGTGTGGCCCATCATCTTCAACGCCGAGGCCTGCAACAACTCGACCTGGTCCCAGAACATTTTCATCTGGGTCTCGGCCAGCTTCCAGGGATTCGCGAGCATTTGCGCCGAGAGATCCATGAACGCCTTGGCGATGCCGAACTCGTCGGTAAAGGCGATGCCCTTGCCGCCGGCGTGGCGTTCGACGAAATCGCTCAGTATCCTGCCCGATCGCTCCGCGACCTCGGCGAACATCTTGGCCGTTTGCGCCGGATCGTTGGCCGCTTCTTTTCGCGTGCTCATATTTCTTTCTCTCCTTCTGCTTTGCTCCTTCTTACCTACGCCCGCGCGTAACGGAACACGCCGTCGGCGCCGATGCGCCGCTCCAGGCGTCCCTCCGCGTGCAGGAAATGCAGGTGCGCCATGGATTCGCCCATGGCGAAGAACATCTGATGCGTATCCAGCGTGCGCCGGAACAGCGTCGGAACGATGTCCGCGGCCGACTTCGCCGACGCGCAGGCCTCCACCACCTCCGCCAGGCGCAGCCGGTGGTGTTCGTGGAGCTGCTCGATGCGCTCGCGCACTCCCCGGAACGGCAGGCCGTGCGAGGGCAGCACCAGCGTATCGGCGGGCAGCGCAGCGTAGCGCTCGAGCGAGTCGAGGAACAGCTTCAGCGGGTTGCCCTCCGGCTCGACGGTCCACACGCTGACATTGGTGGAAATCCTGGGCAGCACCATGTCACCGGAGATCAGCACGCCCAGGGATGCGCAATACAGCGCGGCGTGCTCGGGGGAATGGCCGTAGCCCATGATCACCCGCCAGTCGCGGCCGCCGATGACAAGCGACTGTCCGTCGCTCAGCCGGCAATAGGAATTCGGAAACTCGGGCACGTTGCGCCGGTAGGCGTTGCCGCGCTGGGCCATCTTCTGGCCGTGCTCGTGATCGAGTCCGTTGCGGTGTAGCAAGGCCAGGTGATTCTCGGGGGAGAATCCCGCCTGCGACTCGCGGATCGCGTGCCCGGTGAAATATTCGCCGAGCGACATCCACAGATCGGCGCCGAAACGATGCGCCAGCCAGTGGGCGTTGCCCGCGTGGTCGGGATGATGATGCGTGACGATGACCCGGTTCACCCACAGGCTGCCGCCCTTGCCCGCGCCGTGCGCGGTGGTGAAATACTTTTCCCACAAATCGCGCGTGATCTTGTTGCCCAGGCCGCAATCGACGATGGAGAAACCGTCCCCGTCCTCGAGCAGCCACAGGTTGATGTGATCGAGCGCGAACGGCAGCGGCATGCGCAGCCAATGCACCCCCGGCGCGACCTCGCGCGCCTCGGCGGGCGCCGGTGCGGCCGCATGCGGGAAATTCAGCACGGATTGGGGGTCATTCATCGGTGATTCCTGTCCGCTGCGCCTTGAGGGTAGAATGACTGCTGCGCTGCAGCAACGGTCAAATTCTCGCAGAAATCGATCCTTTCCGCTATCTTCGATGCGCATGGAACCCCGCGAAACCTATTCGATCAGCGAACTCTCGCGCGAGTTCGACGTCACCCCGCGGGCGATCCGCTTCTACGAGGACGAGGGCCTGCTCGACCCGCGCCGCGACGGCAGCCGGCGCATCTACTCCAAGCGCGACTATGTGCGCCTGAAGCTGATCCTGCGCGGCAAGCGCCTGGGCCTTTCGCTCGCCCAGGTGCGCGAGATGTTCGACCTGTACGATTCGGCCAAGGACGAGCGGCCGCAGCTGGAGAAGTTTCTCGCCGCGCTCGCGGTGCGGCGCGAGCAGCTCGAGCACCAGCGCGCCGAGATCGACGAGGAACTCGCCGAGATCCGCAGCTTCGAGCTGCAGTCGAAAAAACTGCTCAGCGAACGCGCCGGGCGGCCCGCCAAAGCGGCGGCTTCCCGATATCGTCCTTCCCCCGACAAGGCACTGCGATGACCGGCGTTCCCACGATCGACTTTCCCGCGCTGCGCTTCCCTCTGAGCGAGGAGGTCGAGATGCTGCGCGACACGGTGCGCAACTTCGCCGCCGCCGAAATCGCGCCGCGCGCGGCGGAGATCGACCGCTCCAACCAGTTCCCCGCCGACCTGTGGCAAAAACTCGGCGGCCTCGGGCTGCTCGGCATCACAGTCGAAGAAGAATACGGCGGCACTGCCATGGGCTATCTCGCGCACATCGTCGCGATGCAGGAAATCAGCCGCGCCTCGGCGTCGGTGGGCCTGTCCTACGGCGCCCACTCGAATCTGTGCGTCAACCAGATCCGCCGCAACGGCAGCGAGGCGCAGAAAAGGAAATACCTGCCCAGGCTGATCTCGGGCGAACACGTCGGCGCGCTCGCCATGTCCGAACCCGGCGCGGGTTCGGACGTCGTGTCGATGCGGCTGCGCGCCGAGCACAGGAAGGGAAAATTCATCCTGAACGGCAGCAAGATGTGGATCACCAACGGCCCCGACGCCGACGTGCTGGTGGTCTACGCGAAGACCGATGCCGAATCCGCGGCACGGGGCATCACCGCCTTTCTGATCGAGAAGGGATTGCCGGGATTTTCCACGGCGCAGAAGCTGGACAAGCTCGGCATGCGCGGCTCGAACACCTGCGAACTGGTGTTTCGCGACTGCGAGGTGCCGGAGGAGAACATACTCTCCGAGATGG
>Ga0315281_10014605_pt1 | contig 10579 bp, 20 predicted proteins | sample YL17G07_0_MG_FD_204540 | JGI IMG/M metagenome (GOLD analysis project Ga0315281, IMG submission 204540) | Sediment microbial communities from Yellowstone Lake, YNP, Wyoming, USA - YL17G07_0 | ecosystem: Environmental > Aquatic > Freshwater > Lake > Sediment | place: USA: Wyoming | collected... | reverse complement strand
CTATTGTGTCCATCAACATTAAGGCACCGGTAATAGCAACCGCTTCCTCAAATAGATAAGCGCTGTCGAAGCGGTGAGTTAGATATTCCGGTTGTGGTTGGTTCGTTGCGCCCCATCGCCCAAGGTAAACACCTGTGCTGTGAATGGCCTCATGAAACAAGGTGTCCAGCAACTCCATTAAATCGAGATTAGGGCCTGCAACGTCGATGAAAACCGCCGAACCATCCATACCCATGAAACACTTCCCGAGTTGGCTTTGGGGGTATCGACCCCCAGCCCAAAGAAAATCTGGCTCTGTTCTACGTACATCTACACCCAGATCAGAAAGCCGAGCACAGAAACGTCGCATTTCTGCCGCATATTTGCAAAAGACCGACGAATGCAACGGCCATGAATTCGACAGGGCGTAGCGCAACCAGGCAGCGTCAAGGGCCGATTCATTGCCGGCGGCCTTCAACAAATGGAGGTTTGCTAATTGCCGCTGGTTCGAAGGCCTGTCCAGGAAGTTCATGGCCTAGAACGGCTTATAGTTTGCCCGGAAGTGCGCTTTCGGAACGAGTGCTGATAATCATCTAGCCGTCTCCCCCTCAGCGCAAGCTGAGGAGTTAAAGTAAAGGTGCGAACCAACTTTAACCGAGGAGAACGACATGTTATTTTGCGGCATAGACCTACATTCAAACAATAGCGTTGTAGTGGTATCGGACGAGAACGACAAAGTGCTGTATTCCAAACGCCACCCGAACAATCTGGAAGAAATACGCCGTGCACTGAGTCCCTATCAGTCCGACCTGTTTGGTATTGTGGTGGAATCCACCTTCAATTGGTATTGGCTGGTAGATGGACTGCAAGAGGCAGGATACTCAGTTCACCTGGCCAATACCACAGCGATCAAACAATACGATGGACTCAAGCACCGTGGCGACGAATCCGATGCGCGCCATCTGGCGCACCTGCTCCGGCTGGGGTTGCTGCCAGAAGGACACATCATGCCAAAAGCGATGCGCGGCATACGTGACCTGGCGCGTAAACGCATGCAGCTGGTGCAACAACGGACAACACAAATTCTGTCGATAGAAACAGGTTTCGACCAACAGACCGGCGCACATATCAGCAGCAATAACATCAAAAAGCTGACTGCAACCGATATCGATCATATTGGGCTCGGCGCCATGGAATCGCTTTGCATCAAAGCCAACCTCGCTGTCATGCATGCGCTACAAGCCCAAATCGATAGCATAGAGCAGGAGCTTGCAAGCTATTGCCGCAGCAACCCCGCATTTCCATTACTCAAAAGCGCAGCGGGGATCGGGGATGTACTGGCCACCGTGATTTTATTGGAAACCGGCAGCATCGAACGCTTTGCCGATGTTGGGAACTATGCATCCTATTGTCGCTGTGTGAGTAGCCGTCATGAATCGAACGGCAAAAAGAAAGGCGAAGGCAATACCAAGAATGGCAATCGCTATCTGGCTTGGGCCTACGTGGAAGCAGCCAATTTTGCGGTACGGTATTGCGAGCCCGCCAGAAAGTTTTATCAACGCAAGAAGGCAAAGCGAAACGCTGTTGTGGCCATCAAGGCGGTGGCACACAAGCTGGCGCGAGCTTGCTTTCATATGCTCAAGACAGGGGAAATGTTTTCGGTGGAGCGATGCTTCACGTAAAGTATGGCAACGGTCAGTGAGCCAGGCAAGGGGTTGGAAATGAGCCATCAGGACTGATTGGACACGGATCGTTTGCCATCAAAGGCGTTAGCAGGAAATAAATCGCCCGGATTGCGAGCCACAAGGGGTTGGAACCGTTTTCGGTAGCCACAGATCTGCCCAACAATTGGACGCAAGACGGTACCGAGATGCTTCTGGGGCAGCAGGGCTGCCAGGGCGAATCAGGAAACTTCGCTTTCGCTTGATCCATATGGGTGACTGGTGCGATTTACGCAACCACACTTTGAAGCAAAGGGTGTGAGACTATTTTCTGGAAACGACGCTGATGATGGGTGAGGTGTAATTTCTTATCGCTATTATTTGCGAGTGTTTTTTTCGCACTGTTGACTATGGGGGGCTAATGGGTGACCCTTTGTGATGAGCAGCGACAACACGCACACTGTCACCCACTTCCTCAGCAACCTGGCATAGTAATCCAGCGGGCGAGATGTACCACGTCCCATCGATCTCGAAGGCTGAACCATTGGTTGGGGGCAAAGAGTGCTCACGATCACTCATCTTTGCTGTTGTCCTTAATGTGAGAGACGGGCTATCACCTCTGCCCACCCCGGCCAATCAGAAGTCGCCTTGTTTCCATCACCGAGGTTTTCACGTTCCCAATTGTGCAGGGCCACCCTTTCATCTTCCGTCATGTCTGGGTGTAGAGTAACCAAACGCTCATATTGAGCCAAATGTGATTTTATGTTATCGGTTGTCATGACCTTTCCTGTCGCGGGTAATGATGTTTTTACCTAACTCCTTGTCCCAAACAATCGAACAGGGGCGCGCAATATCACGGAGAATCTTGTCGATCATCGTAATTCGAAGATCTTCGCCCCAACTCCGGCCGCTTTTGTCATATTCCGCAAGGCATTCAACTAACCACACAACCAAGGCGCTTTCAATAACGTCAATTTCGGCTTCCAAAAATTCTACTTGCATATAAGTACCGTCCCTTCGTTAATTGAAATTGCCCCTAAAATCGATCCACAGTATCCGGGTGGTATTGGCGTGTAGGCTTTGGCCCGTTCACTCGATAAGTTTAAATCTAACGGTGGAGCCATCGACTTCCAATGGAACCCCTGCGAGGATTGCCGCAATCTGAGCCTCGGATTCCAGTGGCTTTAGGCCACATGCATCAAGGAAATCCATCACATCATCAAACGAACACGAATTTTCACCAACGGCGCTATCTCGATAAACACGGAATTTGCTTTCCGCGCTCATCCCTCAGTAGTCGGCTGAACTAACATTAGTCACCACATCATTTTTTAGTTCTTTTTGCGGGTATGGTCTGGGGAAGGGGGTTTGGCGCAGCCTTGGAGGATCTACCACTTGCGCAACCTCCGCAATCTTGAACAAAAAGTTATCGTGCGACAGCAACCACCCCTCTACCCAACTATTTTTTTCAAGAAATTGGGGCGCATCACGTCGCAGCAATTCGACAAGCTCTCTATTTTCATCAATGCGCTTGAATATCCCTCCCTCATACCAACTCATTACATCCCTGGTTTGGTACAAAACATACGCAGAGGTTTTCGGGAAAATATCCCGTAATTGGGCAAGTAATTTACTGAATTGCATCTTCGCCTCTCCGATTCAGTCGATGTAGTCCCGAGCCGAGAAGGCAAACCCCGGTCGCTGGTGGTGCCCTGTGAATTGACTCTTATCCGTATAGCCAGCTGCATTCAGTAGCCCGTGCAATCGCTTCGCCAGCGCTTCCGCTTCTGCCCGCAGCGGCGACTTGCTGCGAATCGCCATGTCGGTAAATGACAGAAGGATCGACGCCGCATCCGCCACCCGCAGTAGCGCTCCCAGGTCGGCAGCGCTGAGTTCCGCTAAGACCTTTGCGCGAGTATCTTCGGCAACCAGTTTTTGGACTGAGACCAGCGCCTGAAGATGCTTGGAAGCGACGCCGTCGAAACCAATGACCGCTCCCGTGACAGACTGGTCGTAGCAGTCGAGCAGTTTCTGCTCATCGTTCGACGGTTCGTATGGCATCACCATGTAACACTCCATTTTTCAATGATTTAAACGGGTTAAGTATTCGCACCCCGGTCGCTTCGAAATCGATAGTATTCCGTGTTACAACAGTCAAATCATGTATTAGTGCCGTTGCGGCAATCTGCTTATCTAATGCGTGCTCATGATTTGGCACACGGAGTTTCCCCCAAATTTGTGCCATTTCTTCATCGAACGACAAGATCGAGTCTGCATAATCTTCTGTTACCCGATCTAACCAGCGTTCGAGCTTTTCGGCCTGGGGGCTGTCACCCCGATGCCGTATTATTTCTACACCACGCCGAAGCTCGCCGATGGTAATAACGGAGACATAAATCGCATCGTCCTGCTGCATCACATTCTTAAAGAATCGCCGCACGCCAGCATCGGCCTTTGCCCCTTTCCTCGACTCACTGATTACGTTTGTGTCCACTAAATACACGCTTTATAAACCCCGCTCGTCAGAATGCTCACGAGCAAAATCTGCATCTTCTCCAACATTTGGCATCGAAGACACTATTTCTGCAAAACTGCGGCGCTTGGGGCCGCGTAGAGCAGCTTGCAAAATCTTGCGGTGTTCTTCCTCCGCACTACGATTATGCGCAGCAGCCTTTTGTTTTAGGGACTGCACAATGTCGTCGTCCAGGTTTCTGACAACCAGCTGAGCCATAATTCACTTCTCCATAGAGCCACGAATGATAGCAATGATAGCAAGGCAACCAGACAAATGCAATCATTGATAGCGCACTTCATTATTGCTCGGTGTTACACACCGCCACAGTCAATAGAGTAAAAGCTTCTAATGGCAGCCCAAAGCACCTCGCTATTCGAAAAGTGGAGCTCTTTTGATTTTTCGGTTAGCAGGGCGTTTTGGGACTGGTTGATCTTTACATATATGCTGTAGCGTTTAGGTTTGTGACTGTTCCGAGATATCACCTGTTCACTGGTGAGAGAGGGAAGGTGATCCATCGCCTTCAACACGAATCCGGTGAGGTTCTTGGATTTCTTGAGGGCGGTGAACGCGCCCCATTCCACATAATCTATATTGACTCGAACCTTTGCGACTTTTTTGGCTTGTAGTTTTTCTTGCTCTTTATCATTCACAGCTGCTACCGCTTTTTCTTTCATACGAAGGGATTTTTGTTCGACGTATGCGGCATGTTGTTCTTTCAGAAACAATGTGGCCGGATTGCCGGCTTGAATGATTGTGCCTTCATCTATCAGGAAATCAATATCAGAATCGACTTCCGAAGCTGCAACATAACCCTGGTTAGCAATTAAGACGGCCTGCGCCAGAACATGTCGGGCCACACCCCTTCTCCCAGCAGAAATATTATTAATCATGAGGCGTTCTAGCACCTCTTCGATTACATCAATCGTGCCTGCATCATATGGACGGACAGGTGGTTTTGCATATTTTGGCAAGGCAAATGATTTGCCGGGCGGCCATCTAACGGCACATTGTTCTCGCCAAGCATTAAATCGCATGCTGGCGGCATTCTTGATTTTGGGCGCTGAGGAAAGAGTAACTGCACCTATGAGTTTCTGTGAAGCATCGCCGATATCAACGCCATACTTTTCCAGTAAATCACCTATGACCTTCCGACGACCAGAAAATCTGACTTTGATAGACTCGTCTATGCACTCCAAATCGCAGAATTCCCCATCCCACAACAATGGAATTCCGCGTTCGGAAAGATAGCGCGATAACTCACTTCGATAAACGGTACCGAAAAGAATCTTTGCTTCAAATAATATTTTGGCGTCAATTGCACAGAACGTGTCATCCGATCGCCGCGTAAAATTAAAAATAATCACTTGTGAGTGAAGTAACGGGTCTCCTGCGCGTGAGGCGTAGCGGTGAGAAACGGCAGAAAGAATGTTATCTACAGGAACATGAGTGGTAACACGATCTTTGGTCTGGCGATAGGAAAGGTGTTTGGTTATATATTCTAATGCTGAATAAACGGCATCTTCATGTGCATGCAAAAGCCGATCGTCGAGTGACATTAAAGCTGCAATGCTCAGGCCTTTCGGTGCGCTAAAAGTCAGATGGTACCCTGGGCATACACCGCGACCACCAGTTGACCATTTAACATCAAGATGCCTTGAAAGAAGCATTCGCACCTGATCTTTAAACGGTGCGTGTGGGACACATATCAATCGTGTCATATCTCCCACCCAGCCCTCAGCAAGCCGTCCAGGGATATAATCCACTTCTAGGTAAGACGGTAAGAAATCATTATTCTGAATTCGAAAAACATGCAACATGAAAGTGAGATCCTTTCCTTCATCACCGCTCAAATACCAACAACAGCGACGATTCAGCCTTTCCCGACGCGATTCAAAGCCGTTTGCACAACGAATGGTTTGGCAGCAATCGAAATGCTCTTGCGCAACACATACGAACGGCGCGTTTTGTCTAGACTTTCGACAATCAGCTTCGCCTCCCTCGTCCTGGCGACAATCTTTACCAGCTCTCCAAGATGAAACGTTTTGCTGTATTTGCCCACATAAGACATCACGTCACCCTCGACCAACGGCTTCCGTCTCATGTGACCATCCCCGGGAGGGATGCCTACGATTTCCTGTAAATTCCACCCCAGTGCGATGCGCTTTTTGATGGAGGAAAACGGAATGCCGTTTTGTGACCCAAGAGTAACAATGGGGCAGTGATTGTACTTGCGACTCCTGTTCGCCGCGTTGATGTTGGTGAAATCCTTCGGGATGGGCTTAACTTCAGGAAAGACATACCCGTGAGAATCCGCATAGCTTTGCAGGGTTTTATTGTCCACACCAATATCCTGGGCAATGGCATTCCTTGATTCCTTTTTAGAAATCATTGTCGCTAAATAATCATCTAGGCCAATTCCTAATTCCGCACGTAATTTACACGACACCAAATTAATCCCTATCGGGTGTTTATACCCGCGCAGCCTAAGTGCCCGCTTCAGGCTGCTGTAATTCAGCCCTAATTCTGCGGCCATAGCCAACAAAGGCAGGCCTCGCTCGGCAAACTCCTTGGCAATAGAGGCAATGTTTTTGCCCCTGCTCTTTTGTACACGGTCAATAGGCCAGTATGTCCCGTTCACGATGTCGCTCATTCACGTCTGAGGTTAAATGGCGCAGAAAGGTGGTGAGTAAGTGATCCACATCCTGGCGCACGCATTAGCCATAATGGTTGAACTTCACCGTAGTGCTTGCGTAGCACAGCCGCTTCCTGGCGTGGCCCTTTGGCATTCGCCCTCGCCACCCAATAGGTGATGATTTGCCCTGTCAGGTCAGCGGTTCGCATACTTTCTTTTCCTTAGTGTCGTACCACGACCATGAGAGCATAATAGCCGGTCATCAAGACAGGTACCGAGAAGCCGTCAGCAGCCACTGGATAAGCCCGGCGTAGTCGGGCTAATTCTTTGCCGCATTCTGCATCGGTCATACATCCTGACCGCAGCATTGCTTCCAGTGTCACCAACATGCTGTGCTGGGCAGCCGAAAGACCCGTTGATTTAACCAGGCTGGCCGGACGATCCATGGCCCCCTCATCCATCCCGAACGCGGTTTTGATCTTCCGGGCTGCTTCGTCACCCATTTGATGCCTCTGCCATGGCCGGCGCTTTTCTGTGACGGAAGGATTCACCTCGGCATGGTTGAGAATCTGGGAGAGTGTCGCCGACGCAATACCGGAGCGCTTGGCAATCACTACAGATCCACCACGGCTATTCGGACCATTGTGTTCCGCAACCAGCTTCTGCAGATTGGCGCGGCGATGTTCGTAAATGGTTGGCATAGGTTTTTACCATTTCTCTTGAGATTTATTGGCCGTTCCGGACTGTTCTGCTATTTGCGAAGAGGAACGTTGGTTTGCGGTGAAATTCAATAAAACAGCTTGGGCTTGTTCTGGAGTTATATTGGTGGACCCAAGCATGGCTTGCACTTCTGGTGAAAGCTGGCGGCATATTACAAGTCGTCCACCCGAAGCAATTACCAATTCGCCTTCCAGGAGATTTGTGAAGACGGTTTCTCCTGTTTCATCATCAATCATTCCGGTGTCCAGCAACCCCGGTCCCGAAGCCACCAACTCCACAATGCCTTCTGCAATCTCCTGTTCTGAAACAAGCACAGGCTGTCCGAGCCGATTCAGGTATATGTCAGGCACTAGGAGCAACTTATCATGTGCTGTTGCAGGGTTCATTCCTTGTCTCCATTTCTGTTATTCCGGCTTGATACAGCCGAACATCATCCTTCACTGTTCGTGTTTTCTGTGTTGCGCAACCCTGTGTGTATTCGACCATGTTCGACATCCAGGAGCAGCAACAGAAGCGCAGCGGGGCTGAATATTATCACCGCCATCTCACTTATTAGCGCCACAAGCGCCACGTTTTCCGGCATCAGCGAAAGCATTGCCAAAAAGCAACAGTGCCCAACCAAGAATTGCCAGATTTTTACCGGACCAAACAGGCACCAGTAAAATGGTCTCGCCAGAACCGTCAACATCCATCGGTACACTTTCATAATATTTCCCTCCCCTTACTTATGGCGGTCGATTGCTTTGGCTGCAGCATCTAGTTGTACGTCAATCCATGCTATGGATTTTAGCGCTACCATCCTTCTTTGTTTGAGTTCCTGGATTGAAAGAGTTTTAAGGTTCTGCAATCGATCCAATTGAGCATTCTTGATCGCACAAGCCAATATTTTGTCGGTTGAGTCTGTCACCAACCTGCGACAGACGTCCGATCTTGAGACCCCTTTTTCGCCGATTGCATCGGTGATTCTCGTGACCACTTCGGGCGATACACGGAAACTGATGGTCGAGCTTAGAGAATCATCGGAATCTAACTTGTTGCGGCCCATTTTTTCCCCTTCTATTTCAATTGGTGGTTAGCAAAACAACCTGCGCGTCAGACGTGATACTGGGGGTTTTTACTTTTTATCATTCAACGCCTCACCAGTTATTTGTCTGCCCGCTTTTTGTTACCCGGCGGCACTTTATTTTTGTTTACACTGAGCCTGCCCAAGTCAATCGCCGCCTCCCATTTACCCTCTAATCTGGAAACACGCCTGTCAATATCTCGTACCTCAATCGCCAAATCTGATATTTTCCCTGCTGTGCGCTTAACCTCTTCAACCAGTTTCACCGCATCGCGGATAGCCTCAAGGGAATCTTTAATAGCGCTCATCCTGAATTCTTTCCAGCATCTCTGCGACGGGCTTGTAATTCCAACACAAGAGAACTTACATCATTTAATGTTATAGATAATTCTCGCCCCGCTTCTGCGGTTGCCTTCTTGAGTATTGCAGTCAGTTTTTTAAGTTCCTTTTCTTCATCATTGGGTTCAAATTTCTGCCGTATCAATTCACCCACACTGATACTGGCCATGGCAGCCTCATCCTGCAGCCTTGCCTTGAGCCCTGGTGGAGCCACAAATTCAATACGCTCTGTTTTCATTGCAATACCTCCGGTTCCGTAATCGTTACCGTAATTATAGGGTAAAATAATTGCGTGTCAAGCCGCACTATGCTCGAACGAACGGGAAATGGTTACTTCACCATAAGGGAGCGACGGGCGTGAAAAAACCCGCGACATCCAGAGGAGAAAGAGGGCTGGTTTGAGAATTGCATCCCGGGTTTAATCAACAACAAACAAAAAGAAAAACCCACCAAAGCCAAAGGCAAGGGTGGGTTGGGGTGTTACTTAATCACGGCCGATTCATTGCAATAATCTTGCCACCAAGAAGAATCGAAGATTCTCCATGACAGCATCGGTTTTCGGCCGGACCAGAATCATGTCGCTAATTATGAACAGCGAAACCGCCAGGTTGCTGCCATCAAAATCAACATGTACCGCTTCCAAAGCAACTCATAATCAGCCAGCACAAGTTTCGTTTGTTGGTTGCACCATGTATTCGACCTTGATGAACTTCACCCATTGCTCACCAGATGGCAGGCTTTGAGCGATCTCCAGCACCTTGGATTCATCCGGATAATGGTCAATGAAGCCACCATTTAGGATCGCTTGTTGCAAGTGCATCAGGTCAGCCAAGGTACGAGAACCATGTTCATCACCAATACCGGACAGCGTTTCCACGGAGTCCAGCAATTCCTGCATGAACTTGGCAGCCAAATCAGCCCTTTCAGCTTTCAACTCGACAGTGGTTTTGCCACCGATAAGAGACATACCATCCGGACCAAACCAGCACGATTTTTCGTAATCGACATCCCCGTTCTCCAGCAGGGTATCAACCAGAAAATTATCGGGACAACCTTCTGCCCACTCAACGCACTCCACCATTGTCCCTTCACCGAGGGGGTAGGTGGAAACTTGAAGTTGTTTGTTGTCCAGCAAATCATGTAGATCGACCAAGCCTTCGGCTTTCTCCATGGCTTGTTCCATGGTTTCAGCCAGAACACCAGTGACCTTAACGCGAACTTGCGTGTACAAATGAACTGCGTATTTCATTTATTTGCTCCTTAAACTGTTGTTATATTGCTCAAATGCATGAACAGCCCTAATACGATCAACTGCCGCGTCCACGCAAAGTACGCAATCGCGCACTAGCATGAAGCCTCTTCCTTTGCTTGAGGCATGTACTGCGGCAGCATGTGTCGATGCCAGCACAACGCGCTGGTGCACTTCACTAGAGTTCCTTATGCCGCGAACCCGCCACTGCTTAATTTGCATTTCTAACCTCCCTTTAAAGTAATTTCACGAGTATCAGGCCGGCTTTTTAAAACCCTTTAAACGGTTCGCCAGGTGGCAATCCGCATAATCACGCACAAACTGGGCAAACGATTGGCGATTATCGGAGTCCTGCAGCCGCACGTTCAGTGCATTAAACTCACTTAACCGTTTACTGTGAAAAACAAAATAATCCACATTG
>Ga0315281_10014604_pt1 | contig 10579 bp, 3 predicted proteins | sample YL17G07_0_MG_FD_204540 | JGI IMG/M metagenome (GOLD analysis project Ga0315281, IMG submission 204540) | Sediment microbial communities from Yellowstone Lake, YNP, Wyoming, USA - YL17G07_0 | ecosystem: Environmental > Aquatic > Freshwater > Lake > Sediment | place: USA: Wyoming | collected... | reverse complement strand
GTGGACGCCCGCGCTCGACTACACAACCTCGCTCGCGATCCGCACGGACCACGTCGTCGCCGATTCGGCGAAACCGTATCCGGCGCGGCTCGAACAAATCTATCTGCCGGCGATCGACCTGCAGCGCGCGCTGACGGCGCACGTCGTCTTGCGCCAGCGTCCGACGCCACCGGCACAAGGTGCGCCGCCGCAACCGGGCGCCCTGGTCAAGGACCTCGGCACGTTCGACGGCGTCGGCCGCGATCTCCGCGAGTCGCCGTTCGCCTTCGAGCTCGACATGCACGACGTCGCCGACGGCGCGTATCAACTCAGCGTCGACGTGACGAATCAGGCCGAGCCGCTCGGCACGAGCAACCTCGTCATTTCGCTGCGCAAGGGACTGGACGAGGTTGTCGCGCGCCTCGAGACAGCCGCGAAGACCGCGCCGGAGAATCTGCGCGCGGAGATTCTCTTCCCCGTCGATCGCATGAACAACGTCAACCGCGGCCGCATCGAGCTGCGCACGTTCGATCCGGATCGCGACATCGCCGCCGCGGAAGCCGTCGCCACCGCCGTGAAAGCGAAGAAGGATCCGTTCGCCGGCCGCACGGGCGACATCAAGCGGCACTACACGCTCGACGCCGCGAACGAGATCATCCCGTACCGCACCTACATCCCCACGACGTACAACGGATCGAAGGCGTTCCCGCTGATCGTCGCGCTGCACGGGCTGGGCGGCACGGAAGACGCGTTCTTCGACAATTACGAGAAGAAGCTCCCGCCGCTCGCGGAATCGCACGGCTACATCGTCGCCGGCGCGCTCGGCTACCGCGTGGACGGATCGTACGGCTGGGGCCTCGGCAATCCGCCCGCCGACCCGACGACGAAGCGGACGCAGGACTTCAGCGAGCAGGACGTGATGCAGGTGCTGCAGCGCGTGCGGCAGCAGTACAAGATCGATGAGAGCCGCATCTATCTCATGGGCCACTCGATGGGCGCCATCGGCACGTGGAAGGTCGCGCCGAAGTATCCGGACATCTGGGCCGCCATCGCCCCGTTCTCCGGCAGCGGCGCGGCCGACACACTCGAGCGCATCCGCGCCGTGCCCGAGATCATCGTGCACGGCGACGCCGATCCGACGGTCAACGTCGCGGGATCGCGAATGATGGTCGCGAAGTTGAAGGAGCTGGGCACCGAGTTCAAGTACATCGAAGTGCCCGGCGGCCTGCACAGCGACGTCGTCGCGCCGAATCTCGCGGCCGTCGTCGAATTTTTCGACGCGCACCGCAAGACGATGCGGTCGACGTCGCAACAGCAGTGAGATAGATCGAGGTGACGATGCTCTCACGCGCATTCGTAGCAGCCGGCATGATGAGCGTGGCCGTCGTGGTGAGCGCCACGGTCGTGGTGTCCGGCTTTAGCCGGACTCAGCAGACTTCCCCACCCGCCCAACCTGCCCCACCGGCCCAGTCCGGCCGCGGAGCGGCCGCGGATCCCGTGGCTGGCAACTGGCGCGGGACGCTGACGTCGGCGCCCGGCGTGACGAGCCCGATCATCATCACGATCGCGCGGCGCAACGGCACCTACGCGGGCATGACGAGCGGGCTGACCGCGACCGCGGAGATTCCACTGAAGACGCTGACCGTCGCCGGAACGCACGTGACGATGGAGGCCGTGTCCGAGTCGCGGCTGGGCGACGTCACGCTGACGGGCGATCTCACGGTCGAAGGCGCCGCGATGAAGGGTGCCGGCACGCTGACCGTCGGCGGTCAGCACTTTGACGTGACGTTCGCGCTGCAGCGCCGGCCGCGCGCCGAGGTCATCCAGCCGCAGATCGAGCAGAAGATCGAGTACTTCGCCGGCCGCTGGACGTTCGACTATCTCGGCGCGGAGTATCCGCCGCTCAGCACGGGCAGCCGGAGCGGAGCGGTGACGTTCACGAAAGTGGGCGCGACGAATTTCGTGAACGGCAAAGTGGACGGCGACGTCGCGGGCAAGGCGTATTCGGAAAGCCTGTCGATCGGCCTCAACCCCGACACGCGCATGCTCGTGTTCCAGGAACGCCGCGCCGACGGCACTGAGCTCGTGAGCGTCGGTAACTGGCGCAGCCCCATTGGGATCAGCTTCGTCACGTCACCCGTGACGGCGAACGGCAAGCTGTATCAGTTGCGGCGCTTCATCGGCATCACGTCGCCGCAGGCGTTCGAGGTGACCGAGGAATTCTCGATCGACGGCGGGCCCTTCCGTCGTCTGGGCAGCGCGCACTTCACCAGGAAACAGTAGTAGGGCGAGCCTTCAGGCGAGCCGCGCGCCCGGCTGAAGCCTCGCGCTGCGGTTGCTCCCGGCGGCGGCCTATGCCCGGCGGGCTAAAGTCGAATCCATCCGTACGGCGTATGGATCCAATCGGATCATTGTATTTTACTTCTAGCTCACGGCTTGGCATAACAGGCTCTCCCATGGTTGCCAGTCCGCCTGCCGCCGAAGGTCTCTACGATCCCCGGAACGAGCACGACGCCTGCGGCGTCGGCTTCGTCGTGGACGTCAAGGGCCGCCGGTCGCACGGCGTCATCGAAAAGGGCCTGCGGATCCTTCTGAACCTGCTCCACCGCGGCGCGTGCGGCTGCGAAGCCAACACCGGCGACGGCGCGGGCATCCTCATTCAGATGCCGGACCGGTTCCTGCGCAAGGTCACAGCGGACCTCGGGTTCACCCTGCCGCCGGCCGGCCGGTACGGCGCGGGCCTCGTGTTCCTGCCGAAGTTCCGGGGGGAGCGGGAGCGGTGCCGCCAGTTGGTCGAAGAAACGGTGCGCAGCGAGGGCCACGAGGTCCTGGGCTGGCGCGTGGTGCCCGGCGACGACTCCAGCCTGGGCGCCTCGGCGCGCGCCAGCAAGCCGGTCATCGAGCAGATCTTCATTGCTGACAGGGCGGATCGGACCGGTCACGCTGACGATGCGCGCGGAGCCGCCGACCCGATGCGGTTCGAACGCGCGCTCTACATCATCCGCAAGCAGATCGAGCACGCGGCCGACCGCCTCGGGCTGAGCGAGCGTCAGGCCTTCTACGTCGTCAGCCTCTCGACGAACACGCTCATCTACAAGGGCATGCTGACCGCCGATCAGATCGCGCCGGTGTTCCCGGACCTGCTCGATCCCGACATGGAATCGGCGCTCGCGCTCGTCCACCAGCGCTTCAGCACGAACACGTTCCCGTCGTGGCCGCTCGCGCATCCGTACCGATACGTCGCGCACAACGGCGAGATCAACACCCTGCGCGGCAACATCAACTGGATGCGCGCCCGGGAAGGCCTGATGCAGTCGCCGCTCCTCGGGGACGATCTCAAGAAGATCCTGCCGATCATTCGCGAAGGCGGGAGCGACACCGCGGTCTTCGACAACGTGCTCGAGCTGCTGGTCATGTCCGGCCGGACGCTGCCCCACGCGATCCTGATGATGATTCCGGAGCCGTGGTCGGGCGTCAGCACCATGTCGCCGGAGCTCAAGGCCTTCTACGAATTCCATTCGGCGCTGATGGAACCGTGGGATGGACCGGCGTCCATCACGTTCACCGACGGCACCGTCGTCGGCGCCGTGCTCGACCGCAACGGCCTCCGGCCGTCGCGCTACTACGTGACGAAGGACGGCCTGGTCGTCATGGCGTCCGAAGTCGGCGTGCTCGACATCCCGGCGGAAGACATCCTGATCAAGGAGCGGCTGCATCCCGGCCGCATGTTCCTCGTCGACACGGCGCAGGGCCGCATCGTCTCGGACGATGAAATCAAGCGCGCGCTCGCGGGCGCGCAGCCGTACGGACAGTGGCTCGACGAGCATCTGGTGGACATCGAGGATCTCCCGGCGGCGCCGCACCTGCCGCCGCTCAGCCACGAGCGCATCGTGCAACGGCAGCAGCTCTTCGGCTACACGCAGGAGGACCTCGCGATCCTTCTCGGACCGATGGCGAGCAAGGGCGAAGAGCCCATCGGATCGATGGGCACCGACACGGCGCTGGCCGTGCTCTCGGATCGCTCGCGCCTGCTCTACGACTACTTCACGCAGCTGTTCGCGCAGGTCACCAACCCGCCGCTCGACGCGATTCGCGAGGAACTGGTGACGACGATGGGGTCGACCGTCGGGCCGGAGGGCAATCTGCTCGAGCCTCGGCCCGAGTCGTGCCGGCAGATCAAGATCACGTACCCGATCATCGACAACGACCAGCTCGCGAAGCTGCGCTACGTCTACGAGCCGGCGTTCAAGTCGATCACGCTGCCGATGCTGTTCGACGCCAGCCGCGGCGGACGCGGCCTCGCGGCGGCGATGGAACAGCTGAAGAAGCGCGCGAGCGACGCGGTCGCGGCCGGCTACACAATCGTCATCTTGTCGGATCGCGGCGCCGACCGCGATCAGGCGCCGATTCCGAGCCTGCTGGCGACCGCCGGCGTACACCACCACCTCGTGCTGCAGGGCACGCGCACGCAGTGCGGCCTCGTCGTCGAATCCGGCGACGCGCGCGAGGTGCACCACTGCGCGCTGCTGCTGGGCTACGGCGCCGGCGTCGTCAATCCGTACCTCGCGTTCGAAACGCTCGACGACATGATCCGGCTCGGGCAGCTCGCCGGCGTCACGGACATTACACATGAGGACGCGGTCGCGCACTACATCAAGGCGCTGAACAAGGGCATCCTGAAAGTGATGTCCAAGATGGGCATCTCCACGCTGCAGGGCTACTGCGGCGCGCAGATCTTCGAGGCCGTCGGCCTCGACAAGGCGTTCGTCGATTCGTACTTCACGTGGACGGCATCGCGGATCGGCGGCATCGGCATCGACGTCGTGGCCGACGAAGTGCGGCGCCGGCACGCGCGCGCGTTCCCCGCGCGCAGCGGCGGGTCGCCGGACCTCGAGAACGGCGGCGAGTACCAGTGGCGCCGCGACGGCGAGTATCACCTCTTCAATCCGGACACGGTGTTCAAGCTGCAACACGCCACGCGCAGCGGCCAGTACGACGTCTTCAAGGAGTACACGCGGCTCGTCGACGATCAGAACACGCGCCACGCGACGCTGCGGGGCCTCCTCGAATTCGTGCCCGGCTTCAAGCCGCTCAGGCTCGACGAAGTCGAGCCTGTTGAGAACATCGTCAAGCGCTTCGCGACCGGCGCGATGTCCTACGGGTCGATCAGCCAGGAGGCGCACGAGACGCTCGCGATCGCGATGAACCGGATCGGCGGCAAGTCGAACACCGGCGAGGGCGGCGAGGATCCGGCGCGCAACACGCCCGACGCCAACGGCGACTCGCGCCGCAGCGCCATCAAGCAGGTCGCGTCCGCGCGCTTCGGCGTGACCAGCGAGTACCTGGTCAACGCGGAAGACCTGCAAATCAAGATGGCGCAGGGCGCGAAGCCCGGCGAAGGCGGACAGCTTCCCGGCCACAAGGTCTATCCGTGGATCGCGAAGGTACGGTATGCGACGCCGGGGGTCGGACTCATTTCGCCGCCGCCGCACCACGACATCTACTCGATCGAGGATCTCGCCGAGTTGATCTACGACCTGAAGAACGCGAACCCGCAGGCGCGCATCTCGGTGAAGCTCGTCGCGGTCTCGGGCGTCGGCACGATCGCGGCCGGCGTCGCGAAGGCGCACGCCGACGTGATCCTCATCTCGGGCCACGACGGCGGCACGGGCGCGTCCCCGCTGACGAGCATCAAGCACGCCGGGGTCCCCTGGGAACTCGGTCTCGCGGAGACGCAGCAGGTCCTCGTCATGAACAGGCTGCGCGACCGCGTCATCGTGCAGGTGGACGGCCAGATCAAGACCGGCCGCGACGTGGTCGTCGCCGCGCTGATGGGCGCGGAGGAATTCGGCTTCGCGACGGCGCCGCTCGTCGTCTCGGGCTGCGTGATGATGCGCGTCTGTCACCTGAACACCTGCCCGGTCGGCATCGCCACGCAGGATCCCGCGCTGCGCGCGTTGTTCTCCGGGAAGCCGGAATTCGTGATCAACTTCTTCCGCTTCGTCGCCCAGGAGGTGCGCGAGTACATGGCGCAGCTCGGCTTCCGGACGATGGACGAGATGATCGGCCGCGTGGATCGCCTGACGGCCCGCCACGCGATCGATCACTGGAAGGCGAAGGGGCTCGACTACTCGGCGATCCTTCATCAGCCGCCGGCCGCGCCCGGCGCGGCCAGACGGCACACGCGCGCGCAGGATCACGGGCTCGATGCGGCGCTGGACAACGAGCTGATCGTGGCGTGCGCCGGCGCGATCGAACGGCGGCAGCCGGTCTCGCTCAGCCGGCCGATCCGCAACGTGCACCGCGCGGTGGGCACGATGCTGGGCTACAAGGTCACGCGCCGCTGGGGCGGTCCGGGCCTGCCCGACGATACGATCCGCGTGCAGTTCACCGGATCCGCGGGCCAGAGCTTCGGCGCGTTCGTGCCGAGCGGCATCACGCTGTCGCTCGAGGGCGACGCGAACGACTACGTCGGCAAGGGGCTGTCGGGCGGCCGCATCATCGTCTTCCCGCCGGGCGGCGCGACGTTCCCCGCCGACGAGAACGTGATCGCCGGCAACGTGGCGCTCTACGGCGCGACAAGCGGCGAGGCGTTCATCCGCGGCGTCGCGGGCGAACGGTTCGCCGTGCGCAACTCCGGCGCGACGGCGATCGTCGAGGGCGTCGGCGATCACGGCTGCGAGTACATGACGGGCGGACGGGTCGTCGTGCTCGGCCCCACGGGGCGCAATTTCGCCGCGGGCATGTCCGGCGGCATCGCCTACGTCCTGAACGCGACGCGCGATTTCGAGTCGCGGTGCAATCCCGCAATGGTCGATCTCGAGCCGCTCGACCTCGCCGATCTCGAGCTCGTGCAGGGCCTCGTCACCCGCCACGTGCAACTGACCCACAGCGAGCTCGGCGCGCGGCTGCTGCGCGACTGGGACGCGACGTCGCTCGCCTTCATCAAGGTGATCCCGCGCGATTACAAGCGCGCGATGGCCACCGTGTGGCCGCCCGCGGAGGCGCGGGCCGACGAAGGTCGGCCCCTGCAGGCCCATGGGTAACCCCACCGGCTTCCTCGACATCCAGCGGCAGAAACAGCCCACGCGTCCCATCGACGCGCGCGTGCGCGACTGGCGCGAGGTGTATCTCCCCTACGACGCGGCCGCGCTGAAGGACCAGACCGCGCGGTGCATGGACTGCGGCATCCCGTTCTGCCATCAAGGCTGCCCGCTCGGGAACCTGATTCCGGACTGGAACGATCTCGTGTACCGCGATCGCTGGCGCGTCGCGATCGATCGGCTGCACGCGACGAACAACTTTCCCGAGTTCACCGGACGTTTGTGTCCCGCGCCGTGCGAAGGGTCGTGCATCCTCGGCATCAACAACGCGCCGGTGACGATCAAGTCGGCGGAGGCCGCGATCATCGAGCGCGCGTTCGACGAGGGCTGGATCGTGGCGCAGCCGCCCTCCGCCCGCACCGGTAAGCGCGTCGCCGTCGTCGGCTCAGGACCCGCGGGGCTCGCGACAGCCGATCAGCTGAATCGCGCGGGTCACCTCGTGACCGTCTTCGAGCGCGCCGATCGCATCGGTGGCCTCCTCCGCTACGGCATCCCGGAATTCAAGCTCGAGAAGCGCTGGCTGGAGCGACGTCTGACGCTGATGCGCGAGGAAGGCGTCGCGTTCAAGACCAGCTGCCACATCGGCGTCGACGTCGATCCACAGCAGCTGAAGCGCGAGTTCGATGCCATCGTCCTTGCGGGAGGATCGACCGTACCGCGCGACCTCGGGGTTCCCGGGCGCGAGCTCCAGGGCATCCATTTCGCCATGACATATTTGTCGCTCCAAAACCGCGCGTGCGAAGGCGACAATGTCGACGTGCCACTGGAGAAGATCACCGCCCGCGACAAGCACGTCATCATCATCGGGGGCGGCGACACGGGCGCCGACTGCCTGGGCACCGCGCATCGCCAGGGCGCGCGCAGCGTGCGCCAGCTCGAGCTGCTGCAGCGTCCGCCCGAGGAGCGCGCGCCGCAGAATCCGTGGCCGACGTGGCCGAATATTTTCCGCGTGTCGTCGGCGCACGAGGAAGGCGGCGAGCGTCACTACGCGATCGCGACCGAACGATTCTCCGGCACAGACGCCGGCCGTGTCGCGCGGCTGCACGCGATCGACGTGAACACGAAGGCGACGATCGACTTCGACGCCGATCTCGTCCTGCTGGCGATGGGATTCACCGGTCCCGAGCGCAACGGCGTCATTGACGGCCTCGGCGTCGGCGTGACCGCACGAGGCACCGTCGCGCGCGATGCCAACTGGATGACCACCGTTGACGGCGTCTTCGCGACCGGCGACATGCAACGCGGCCAGTCGCTGATCGTCTGGGCCATCGCCGACGGCCGCAGCTGCGCGCGCGGCGTCGACGCATTCCTGATGGGCAGCTCGTCCCTGCCTGCCCCCGTGGCCTGATCCGATGGCGACCTCGCTGACTGGCGTGGAAACGGCGCGAGAGGAGTTATGCGCTGCAGCCACGCGCGGGCACGGCGGGCGTGCCGCGCTCCAACGCTTCTCCGATCGCGTCGACGACCTGCTCCAGCAGCTGTTCGCCGAGGCGCCCGTTGCCGGCTCCCCGAACGCCCCTGTCGCGATCATCGCGCTCGGCGGCTACGGTCGCCGGCAGCTCTGCCTGCACTCGGACGTCGACGTGCTGATCCTGTTCGACGGTCCGATCGGCGCGGCCGAGGAAGCCCGCGTGCGATCGATCCTTCACCCGCTGTGGGATCTGCATTTCGCCGTCGGCCAGCAAATCCGCCGGGTCGAGGACTTCGCGCAGCTGGAAATCGACAACCCGGAGTTTCTCCTGGCGCTGCTCGACGCTCGCGCGGTGGCGGGCGACGCGGCGCTGCTGGATCGCGTCGTCGCGCAGGTCCGCACGCCGGCCGCGCACGCGCGCATTCTCGAGGCGCTGCAGCGCCTGATCGACGAGCGTCACGCGGGCTTCAACGGCACGTTCTACCAGCTCGAGCCCGACATCAAGGATGCCCCTGGCGCGCTGCGCGACCTCATGGCCGTGCGGACGATCGCCGCGCTCACGGATCCGGCGCTGCTCGATCGCGGTCCCGCCGATCGCGCGCGCCTGGACGAAGCCGAGGAATTTCTGCTGCGCCTCCGGTCGATCCTCCACGTCGAGCACAAGCGCAACAAGAACGTGCTGAACCACGAGATCCAGGAGCAGGCGGCGCAGCGCATGGGGTACGCGGGCGGCCAGCCTGGGCAACAGGTCGAGCGCCTGATGGGCGATTACTTCCGCCACGCGCGCGCCGTGAGCCGGTCGCTCGGCTGGGTGCGGCAGGCGGCGCCGATCCCGGTGGCCGCCAATCTGGTCCAGTCGCGCGACGGGATTCGCTTCGTCGACGCCGGGCACGCGGACGCGCATCCCGAAACCTGGCTGGCGCTCTTCCAGGCGGCGATTGACGCGGGCCCGAACGTCGCCCCTGTGAGCGATGAGGCGCTGACGTGGATCCAGCAGCGCGTCGAGCGCCACGCGCCCGACGCGTTCTTTCCGTCCGCACCCGACCGCGCGGCGCTGCTCGCCTTCCTGAAGCCGCGCGCCGGGCTCTACGCGCGGCTGTCGGAGATGCACGATTGCGGCCTGCTCGGCCGGATGTTCCCCGAGTTCCAGGCGATCTTCTGCCGCGTCGTGCGCGACTTCTATCACAAGTACACCGTCGACGAGCACACGCTGCTGACGATCCGCAATCTCGAGCGTCTCGCGACACGATCCGTACGCGGGCGCGAGCGTTTCGGCGCCCTGCTCGACGACCTCGCGCACCCGGAGTTGCTCGTCCTGGCGTTGCTGTTCCACGACGTCGGCAAGTGGCGAGACGACGACCACGCCGAGGAAAGCGTGCGGATGGCGATGCAGATGATGGAGCGCCTGCAGCTGCCGGCCGAGTCCGTCGCGCTCGTCGAGTTCCTGATCCGCCACCACGTGCGCATGTCGCTCGTCGCGTTCCGGCGCGATACCGACGACCCGGAAATCGTCCGGCAGTTCGCGGACCTCGTCGGCATCGAGGAGCGGCTGAAGATGCTGTGCCTCCTGACGCTGGTCGACGTCGAGGCGGTCAACCCGGACACACTCACGCCGTGGCGCGAAGAGCTCCTGTGGCGTCTCTACGTGGACACGTACAACCACCTGACGCTCGAGTACGGCGACGAACTGATCGAGCATCAGGAGTCCGGCCTGCGCGCGCTCGTCGCGGGACGGCCGGCCGACGTGACCGAGGCTGAGATCACACGCTTCGTCGAAGGCCTGCCCCGCCGCTACCTGGCGCTGTTCCCGCACGACGCCATCTACCGCCACGTGCGCCTGTCGCGCGACATCACGCCGGACGACGTGCACGCGGATCTCGAGCGCAAGGACTCGCTCTGGGAACTGACGGTCGTGACGCTGGACAAGCAGGCGCTCTTCTCGAACATCTGCGGCGCGCTGTCGTCGTATGGCATGGACATCACGCGCGGCCACGCGATGACGAACCCGAACGGCCTCGTGCTCGACATCTTTCAGTTCACGGACCAGGAACGGTTCCTCGAACTGAACACGAGCGGCAAGGAGATA
>Ga0315281_10014601_pt1 | contig 10581 bp, 8 predicted proteins | sample YL17G07_0_MG_FD_204540 | JGI IMG/M metagenome (GOLD analysis project Ga0315281, IMG submission 204540) | Sediment microbial communities from Yellowstone Lake, YNP, Wyoming, USA - YL17G07_0 | ecosystem: Environmental > Aquatic > Freshwater > Lake > Sediment | place: USA: Wyoming | collected... | reverse complement strand
TTGATGAATTCGGTTGAGGATCGCCAGGGGCTCCACCGCCCTTTCCAACTGATACAAAACCACGCACGCATCGAATGCCTCTTCCCGTTCCCCCAGTCCATGGTCGAACTCGAGCACCGTAGCATGCTGGCGTATCTGCCACCCACGGGTCGCCGCCTCGGCTGCAAAGGGATGACCTGGCGGCGCGATCAACAAGATGCGGCCCTCCACCAACCCTCGCGTCTTGAGCACATCCAGGTAGCTGCGCGATGCCGCGCGTTCGGTCTCACCGTCCACCCACAGCAGTCGCGGATCACATCCACCTGGCACGGAATTATTGGAGGCGCTAAAAGCCGCCACGTCAGGCCGAGAGGACAGGGAGACGAGCCCACAACCGGAACACCGCACCACGGGCCGCCCTCGCATGACAAACAGGTAGGAACGTCTGTGGCTGTCGCAAATCTGGCACTGTTTCACTTCTGCCAGCGGGCTACTGGCCACTGAGTCAACAATCGGCTGAGGTCCAAAGTGATTAGACGCGTTCATTTGTGATCTTTTCCGTCACGTCGCACTCACGTCCAGCACGGTCGCCCTCGCCCTGGCACTGAGCAACGCGAATACCATGACAGTGGCCAGTGAATAAACGAACGGTTCACAGACGAACATGTAGCGGTCGGTGGGCCACCCCATCACGCCCAAGAGGGTGACCGAGACCAACCAGTACAACCACAGCAGGGCCAGGTCCCTGAGGGGCGCGAGCATCAGACACGCGGCCACGCCGCAGAAGGCTAGACCCCCGGCAATCATCCAGGCATCGATACCGGCTTGAGTCACCCATAGCATCGCCGCGCGGAGGCGCGATTGCGGTGGATGCCAACGATAGGAGAGCTGCCGCAAGAACGGCACAATGTCCTTCGCATCGCTCACCGTCGTCTGCACAGGTAACGGGTAGGTGAATCTCCCGTAGTAGATCTCTGACTTGGCATTTTCAACCGCACATAGGGGAGACCCTGGAGATGGGACGATGTGCAACAAGCTGTAGTTGAACGTCCCGACGAAGAACTGCAAAAATCGGCGTGGGTTCTGCCTGAGGCCTTCCCGCACGCTCTCCGCGAAGAATTCGGAGTCGGTCGCGTTGATCGTTGGCCAATCGATGTATCTGGCCTGGGCTAGATCGCTGTGCAGCCTCCATCCCTCGACATCGTCACACGCTTTGGACAGCGGTGATGAGGAAAAGATGATTGAGGCCGGACGGTTGATGGCAAGACTGGCGGGCGATCGCCCTTCTATGACGGAGTTCAGCCATAACGTGAACGAGGAACGATGATCCAGTTCCCACTGCCCCGTCATCCCATGCTCTGCACGCAGCCAGGGGCTGATGATCAGCAGGTACCCCAGCGTGATGCCGACGCCAGTGAACGCCAGTCGTTGAAGCGAGGCGATTCGGTCCTGGCCGCACCACCAGCGCAGGAACAGCCACGCCAGCATAACGGCCGGGAGCAGGATCCCATTCGGTCGGATGAGCGTCGCCAGCCCAGCCAGCAGGCCGGCAAGAAACACACCGGTCGGCCGCGATTGACCGTGTATCAAACAGATCAACGCGATATAGCAGATGCTGGCGAAGAGAGACTCGGTCGCAACAGTGTTCGCCAGCAGACTCGTCGTTGGGCCCATTCCAACCAGCAGCCCGCCCAGGGCGGCAACGAGTGGACCGGTGCGCGAAGAGAGAAACCACACCGTTAGCGGGCCGAGCATGGCCAACACCATGTGTTGGGCGAGGACGATACCCTCCATCTGATCGCCGAAGAGCCAGATCGTCGCGGCCACAAAGATGGGATAGCCTGGCGTGCGATTAGGATCGATGGCGTACAGACTGGGCAGTCTCAAGTAGTCTCGTGCCAGGCTGTAATAGCCATGCGTGTCGTTGATGTATCCGATCGGCACAACGACGAAATAGACCAATTGAAATGCAACGGTCGCGGATCCCACGGCCATCGCGACGTTGCCGACTGACCAGTTTGCGGCACGCGTGCGCAACCAGGCGATTGGCCCGCTGCCCACGACGCCAGACTCACGTTCCCAACGCCGGACGAGACCGGCCAGAAATGACAACGCCCAGAGAGAAGCCAGACCAGCGGTAGCAAGTAGCGCGCACAGCAGCAGACGTACGTAGACGCGAACGACGTTAATGGGCCGCAGGTTCGGTATGACGAACGTGCAGTCGGTGCCCGGATCCTTTTCCACCAACAGCTCGGTTGCCGAGCGGGTTGGACGGCAATTCGCGGTGGACGTCACGCCGGCCGCCAGCGCGCTCCCGGTCCATGCTTGGTTCGCGTCATCGTAGATTGTCAGATCGCGCAAAGCATAGGCGGACTCTCGGCGGCCAACTTTGACACTGATCGTCGTAATCTCGCGGGGGGGAAGCAGGAACCAGCCTTGATAGGCCGCTGACGCCGGGAGCGCAGCCCGGTATGTGGTGCGTGTCGGGACCGACAGATCGAACACGCGTTTCTGGTCGAGCCAGTCCAACTCGACCCTGCCAGCGCCCGGACCGGCCTCGAGCACGACGGTGAGAGGTCCGCGGGAATGGCTGTTCGGCAACCAGAGCACTCCGGGGTCCGTGACCCGCAATGTCTGTCGATCATCCAGCAGGGTCATGCCAGATGGTGGAAGCCGCCATGACGCAGGCGGAATGACGCCTTCCTGCTGATCCTCGATCGCCAGCACCTTCAGCCCCCGCGTATTGTCGAGGGGTCGAATGCCGATTGGGGTCTGCGCGGCCTTCCATCCGTACCAGGTGACGGGGCTGAAGTCGCCCGCCTCGGCAGTGTGATTGACGTAGATGAATGGCGGCGGCAACGACGGATCCTGAGCATTGACCCTGACGCCTATCCACGTGGCCCGGTGCCAGCCCAAGAGGCCGAGCAATTGAGAGGTACCAATCCACGCGACCCCGAAGATCGGTATCGCGACTATCAGCCAGACCAAGAGACGTGGCTCAGGCGAACCGGCGCTCGGCAGCCGTGAGGCCTGTGAGACAGTCAGCATCTCCAGACCGGCGACGGCCGCGGACGAAACCACAAGGGTCAGCCAAAATATCGAAAGCACATTGGCCAAGCGGACCAATCGCATCACATCCAGCCAGAGCCCAAGGACTCTGACGCTGACATGAGCCACGGTGACGTAGACCTTGTCACCGAGGTGGTTACCACCAGAGTCGACTTCGATGGCCAGCGAAGGGACGGAGGCGGGAAGATCCACCTGTACCGTATGCCAGCGTCGTTGGCCTGGAGCAGTGTGCAGATTCATGGTGAACCGGTGAACTGTTTGCCATGTCTCGCCCCGCTTCGCCTTGAAGACCAATGCGATACCGTCTGAACCGCGGTATTGGTCCCACGGCCTCCCGACGTTCATGTTGAGGACTTCGTCCTCCGGTTGCGTCACCAGGAACTCAATCCGCCCTGGGGCCGTGCCCAGACGGCCGGGCAGGTCGGTCGTCATCTGCCACGCCCATTCCGGGTCGGAAAGGCCTGGCCAGGAGCTGACATTGAACTCGAAGACGGATGGAACCGCCTGCCCCCAACTTACTCGGTCCCTCACAGCTACTGGCAAGCCGACCTGTGGGCCCACTCCCCAGCGCCACGCCGAACCTATGGGCGTTTCAGCGGACATCAGCAAGCACAAGATGGCGGTCGAGACGACAGGCGCGCCAAACAGACAGAACCTAAGCGTGCGAGGCAACCGTAGCCAGGCCGGCACGATCAGGCGGCTTGTGATTGCGTGGGCCAGCAAAACGCCGCAAGCGGCAGTCGCAATGAAATAGAAGAACCCCCGTGCGCCAAAAGGAGAAAGATGGAAGACGCCGACCATGAGGCTGACCGCCAACGCCAGTCCCATGACAAGCGTGTAGCTCCAGCGGGATGCCCTCTGCCAAGGCCCGGCTATCTTCACACCGGTCGTAGAGGTTGGCATCGTTTCCTCAGAGATATGATCGAATGTCGTGGATCGCCGCGTGAGCCAGACGAGGCGGCGTTCCGGGCGCTTCTCGGCCCGGAGCCGGGTGTGTGCGGTTGGATCTGGCGCCGGACGCCGGGCGGCACCGAGTGGTGCTCCCGGCGGACGCAAGAGTCGAGGGGACTGACAATCGGGGATTGTGCCAGGGCCTACAGCGCGAACCCCGCCTGGGCTGCGTCGTTGTAGAACATCTTCACGGTGTCGAGCGAATACGCTTCGAGGTCTCGGCCGACAAGCGACAGCTTCTTCAGGATGTCGTGTGTGACCGTGATGATCTGGCAGCCGATCGCATCAGCCTGGAAGATATTGAGGAGTTCGCGCGGGCTGGCCCAAATGAGCTCGGCGCCTGGCGCGACACGCAACATCTCGACGGCGGCGGACATCAACGGCACCGGATCGTACCCCGTGTCCGCCACTCGACCGGCGAACACCGAGACACACGATGGTGCGCCGTCGGCCACCGCAGCCGCGACGTCGCGAACCTGCGCGAGCGAAAGGATCGCCGTGACGTTGACCTTCACGCCCGAACGCGCGAGACGGCCGATGAGATCGCACGCCGACTCGCGGCGCGTGTTGGTCACCGGGATCTTCACGTACACGTTGTCGCCCCAGCTCGCGATCTCCCGCGCCTGACGTTCCATCTCGGCGAACTCGTCGGAGAACACCTCGAACGAGATCGGCCGGTCGGGAATCGCGCGGAGCACCTGTTTCGCAAACGCGCGATAGTCGCTGATGCCGGCTTTCCGCATCAAGGTCGGGTTGGTGGTGAAGCCTTTGATGAACGGTTGACGGTACAGCTCTTCCATACCGGTAAGGTCTGCTCCGTCGGCGAAGATCTTCACGGCGAGCTGGTCGACGCGTTTCATGGGGCCTCACGCTGGAGACAGGACAAGATCCAATCGGCCGCCTCTGGCAGCGACCGCACGACTGCATCCGGCCGCTCGGGGCGTCGCTCGAAATATTCCCGGTCGATGAAGATCGTCGTGCATCCGGCGCGGCGCCCGGCTTCGACGTCGCGCCACCGATCGCCGACCATGAAGCTGCCGGGCAAGTCGAGGTCGGCGTCGCGCGCCGCCTCCTCCAGTAGTCCAGGGTGCGGCTTCCGGCACGAACACCCGTCGCGGTCGTCATGGTCGCACACACGAAACTCGTCGATGGGCAGTTTCGCGGCGAGCGTGGCATGCATGGCATCGACGACGGCGCGGCGCTGAGTTCCGCGGGCGACATCGGGCTGATTCGTCACCACCACCAGGCGGAACCCCGCCTCATGGAGGCGGGCCAGCGCGTCAGGCACGCCCGGCAAGACCTCGAGATCCTCGATTGAATCTGGGGGATACGGCTTGCCGTCCCGGACGATGGCGCGGTTGATCACGCCGTCCCGATCGAGGAAGACGGCGCGACGGCTGGCGTTGTCGATTCCCATTTCGTTTGGGCGCCTTTGAGTATCGGATGCGAAACCAAGAGGTGCCAGACCACGGCCTGGAACGCTTCGCTGTGCGGCGTGACGGTCTCTGGGTTCACCGTCGGCACAATCACGCAGGCGTCGGCCACCTGCGCGGTATAGCCTCCATCGCGCCCGACGACACCCAGAATCCGTGCGCCCACTTCCCGGGCATACCGAAGAGCGAGCACGAGATTCGGGCTGATGTTGCGCTCGACGCTGCCGCCGCCGACCGAGAGCACGAAGATCATGTCGGCCGCCTGAAGACGACTGCCTTTCAACCAGGCCGCAAAGACCGTATCCCAGCCCTCGTCGTTGGTCCGCGCCGTCAACTCGGACACGTTGTCGACCGGCGTATAAGCCTCGATGCCGGCAATCTTCCTGAAATCGTTGACGGCATGCGAACAGTTGGCGGCGCTGCCGCCCACGCCAAGGAAAAAGAGCCGGCCACCGCTGGCGCGCAGTTCGGCGAGCAGCGCAACCATCTTCTCAATCGCGGTCACGTCGAGCGCACTGAGGATCCGGGCCGCTTCGTCGAGATGTTGTTTCGTATAGCTCATCAGACGGCCGTCGCTTTCTCGGCGAGGTATGCGCGCGCCTCTTCGAGGCCCGACGGCGAACCGATTTCGTAGAAACGATGCGGCACTTCAAACCCGGCGAGGTCGTTCTGTGCAATCAACGCCTGGTAGACCGCGACGAGATCGAAAGGTCCGGCATCGGGGCGTCCGGTAAACGCGGACGACCGGAAGACACCAAGGCCGTAATCGATGTGACGCATGTCCGAGGCCGCGGCCTGTTTGTCGTAGCGCATGATGCGGCCGTTCTCGAAGAGCACGTTGCTCCGATCCCATCGGTTCTCGTTTCGGAACACCGTCATCAGGCCCGCTCTGCCGCTGGCATGAAAGGCGCTCGCCACGGCCTGGTAGTCGCAGTCCAAGTAGGAATCGCCGTACAGGACGAAAAAGGCCTCACCGAGCAGTGTCAGCGCGTGGCGAAGCGCTCCACCGGTCCCCCGCAGCGTCTCCCCATCGTACGAGTACTGAATGCGCACACCCCACCGGCCGCCGTCGCCCAGCGCGTCTTCGATGGCGCTCCCCAAGTGGCCCACACAAAACACCAGATCAGCGAGGCCGTTGGCTTTGAGCAACTCGATCTGGTGCACCGCGAACGGCTTGCCTGCGACGTCGAGGAGTGCCTTGGGAACGGCCTGGGTAATGGACTGGAGACGAATCGCACGTCCGCCGGCGAGAATGGCAACAGGAAGTCTTGCGCGACTCGAGAGCATCCCATTCAGCTTACCATTTCGCGGCGACCCGTCGGGCCGGACAAGGCATGCAGCAGGTGCTCATAGCACTGGCGAATGGTGAATCGTTCCCGCACGGTTGCCAGGCCGGCCTCAGCCAAGCGATGGCGGTACGTCGCATCCTCCACCACGCGGCTCAACCGCTCCAGCCACTGGCTCCCGTCGTGCGCAAGCAACCCGTTTTCACCGTCGGCAATCAACTCAGGCATTTGTCCGACTGGGGAGGCGACGACGCAGGCGCCACCGCTCATGTAAAGGGTGGCCTTCAAAATGCCTCTCGCCCTCGAGTCCTCGACGTCGAACATCGGGAAGAGGCCGATGTCCATCTGCAGTATTTCCTGAATCATTTCCTGCGAAGAATAGAACGGCCGCGTAGTGTACCGCACGTGTTCGAAGCGCGGCAGGAGGCGTCGGTCGTGCCCGACCCCGACCAGCCGCAAGGTCAGATCGGTGTACCTGGCAAACAACGCCTCCAGCGGTTCCCATATGGCGTACAGATTGAACAAGGTGGCCGGGCTGCCGATCCATCCCAGAACTGTCCGCGAGCGCGAACGTGCGTCGTCCGACCGGTGTTGATCGAATAATTCCACCTGCGCCGGGTCCGGAACCAGAAAGACGGATGCGTTATGCCGCCGGGCAAGCTGAAGACCGGCCGGGTTGTCGCACGTGACGGCATCGACTGACCGGAGGATATCGAGAACTCGACCGCCAGCAAATCCAGCTCGAGCCGGAAGCCAGACGCCATCGTTCAGATCGTAGACAAGCCGTGCATGAGGGCAGGCGTCACGCAATGCCGCGACGAGCGGCCAGGAAGCGACCTTCTGCAGGTAGACCGCGTCGTATCCGGCCCGAGCACGTCGAACGATGGCCGTCTCGCGTGCACTGGCGAGCCGCCCGTTCAGGAGCGCCAGCACCCTTCCTGCACCGAAGGCGTGCACCGGATACGCCAGCACTCCCGGCTGCTCGATGGCTCTGGTCAGCCACGAGGGAGATCGGCTGAGGTAATCGACTTCAATGCCGTCCTGCTGAAACAGCCCGCGGTAGATCAGTGCCCGGATCCGACCGCTGGGCCACGCATCTCCGGTCTCGGTGACCACGAGAACGCGCTTGGGATGCGTCGGCTGTGCGCTCACCTAAGAGAGCACCACCTTGGTGCCTTCGAAATCGAATCGGAACCGCACTTCCTGCAGGCCCGCCTTCGACAGGGCGTCCCGGAGGCGTCGATGATTCTCCGAATAGAACAAGAGGAATCCTCCGCCGCCCGCGCCGACCAGTTTGCCGCCGATGGCGCCGTTCGCGCGAGCCAGGTCGTACCACTCGTCGATTTTGGGGTTGCTCATGCCGCTGAAGCGGCGCTTCTTGTGTTCCCAATGCTCGTGCATCAGCTCGCCGAAGCGCGCCATGTCACCCCCCTCGAGCGCCTGCTGGCTTCGCAGCCCAAGGTCCTTCACGTAGTGCAGATTGTTCAACATGTCGGCGTCGGACTGCTCGGTGCGAACCTGCTGATCCTCCAAAATGGACCCGGCCCGTCTCGAATAGCCGGTAAAGAACAGCAGCAGGTTGTCCTCGAGATCGTGCACCGATTCCATCGTCAGCCCTAACGGCCGGGCGTCGACCGTGTCGTCCGGATTGAACGTGAAGCACGTGACACCGCCGTATGCGGCGATGTATTGATCCTGCTTCCCGATCGGCTCGCCGAGCCGGTTGATCTCGATCTCGCACGCCAGTTCAGCCAATTCCTGGGGATGCAGGAGGCGCCGCCGGTGAGCGTGCAGCGCCTTCAGCAGAGCCGTCGTGAAGCTGCCCGACGACCCGAGACCGGTTCCAGCGGGAATATCCGCGAGAGCGGAGATTTCGATCTGCGGCGTTCTGAACTCCAGCATCTTGATCGCCTCGCGGATAATGGGATGCTGGATCTGGTCCGGCCGTTCGACGTGTTCGAGCTTCGAGTACTTGAGGAAGATGCCCTCGGTGAACGGCCGCATGACGGTCAGGAAGACGTACTTGTCGATCGCCGCGGCAATGACGAAGCCGCCATGGCGGCGATAGTACGAGGGCAGGTCGGTACCGCCGCCGCCCAAGGTGATTCGCAGCGGGCTTCGCGTGATGATCATGAACCGCTAAGCGTCACGCCATCTTCGTGATCGGTGGCACGATGCGCTGCACGATCCAGGGTTCGGTCATCCTGCATCAGCGCGAACGCCGCGCGCGAGACGGATCCCGTGGCAGGCCGCCTGAAGCAGTCGCACGGTCTCCCCAATGCCGGCAGTCAGGTCGCCGTCGAACCGGAAGCCCTGCCGCGTAAACCGCTCGGCAGACACGCGGTACGAGAGCTGATTCATGATCTGGGTGTCGACATACCGAATCTCGGCATCCGGGATCTTCACGCGTATCAGCTCGACGATTTGTCGCACCGTGACATTATCCGTCAGCACGTTGTACACGCGATTGTCGAACAGGTCGGAGTCCACGACGAATCGGATCGCCCGCACCGCATCGGTCAGCTCCAGGTACGGCCGGACCTGGTCCATGGCGGTGCGCCACACCGTGATCGGCTGTCCTACGGCGGCCTGCCAGCAGAACTTGTTGATGGCCGTATGGAATCGCATGCCGGTCGATGTTCCGTATATGGTGCCGAAGCGGCCGACAAAGTGCCGAAGGCCCTCGGCCTTCCCGAGCGCGGCCAGAATCTGCTCCGCCCGCAGCTTGCTGTCCGCGTAGGGGCTCTGAGGACGCAGGTCCGCAACGGGCCAATCTTCGTCGACGGTGGCGGATTGCGTACCGTAGACGCTCGTCGTCGAGACGAACAGCAATCGGCTGCCCGAGCGCACACAGGCCTGCGCGACACGCCGCGTGCCTTCACAGTTGACGCGCTCGACCTGCTCCTGAATCTCGAAGCTGCCGGCCGCATTCGTGAGCGCCGCCAGATGCACGACGACGTCGATGTCTTCAAAGTGCGGGTCGAGGTCATCCGTACAGACGTCCGCTTCCACGAACCGATACGGAACGCCCTCGGGCAGATTGAAGAGCGAGCAGTACCTCTGCGTCGCCAGGTTGTCGAGGATCACAACCTCGTCGAAATCTCCGGGACGAAGCGCGGCCAAGAACCGGGAGCCGATATGGCCAAGCGCTCCCGTCAGCAAAATCCGTTTCATAAGGCGTGCATCGTCTGGACCGAAGTACCGGCAATCATGCCGACGCCGGCCTCGCTCGAGTCGTCCAAGCCCACACCGAATCGGCGATCGACCTGACATCGTCTCCGCCCCAGCACCACTGGGCCGCGACGTAGACTACACCTCCAACAACGGCGCCGACCACCAACTGCAGTGGCGCGTACGTCGTCGCGCTCCTGGCCGCGACAGCCGACAGTCCGGCTACAAGAGCCGAGGAGCCCGTGCGGAGAAAGGCCGATATCACGCGGCGCCCGCCAGTGCGACCCATCCGCACGCGAAGAACGGGAAACTGCCACACGATGCTGAGCGTGAAATAGATCGCATAAGCGGCCGCGACGCCGTCGGCACCGAAGCGTGCGGCCAGCCATGGAGTGTACACCACGTAGGCGACCGCCTCGACGACGCCCATGGCGGCAACCGTCCGCGTGTCCTTCAAGGCGTAGAAAGCCCGACCCGTGATGCTGCCCAGGCAACTCCCGAACAGAGTCAGAAAGTAGATCTGAGACAACGTGGCCACGGCGCGCGTGTCGTGCGGCTGAAATGCTCCCCGCTCGAGTGTCGTGGCGATCAGCGGCAGGGCGAGCGCGATGCCGATGGTCGTGAATGGGGCCACGCCGAGCCACATCATCCTCAGGCCCGTTGACATGGTCGCCCGCAGCGCCGCCAGGTCG
>Ga0315281_10014600_pt1 | contig 10582 bp, 5 predicted proteins | sample YL17G07_0_MG_FD_204540 | JGI IMG/M metagenome (GOLD analysis project Ga0315281, IMG submission 204540) | Sediment microbial communities from Yellowstone Lake, YNP, Wyoming, USA - YL17G07_0 | ecosystem: Environmental > Aquatic > Freshwater > Lake > Sediment | place: USA: Wyoming | collected... | reverse complement strand
CGGTATCAAACGAATGTGCTCTGGAAGTCCGGTCGCCGGGCAGTGATTTCTTCAGCGGGCAAGCCCGCCATCGAGGTATCCAGCCCGCCGGAATTCAAGGGCGAAGCAGGCTTCTGGACGCCGGAAGATATGTTCGTGGCGTCCATCAACCTCTGCACCTTGATGACCTTCGTGGCCTTCGCCCAACGCCAAGAGCTGGATTTTGTGAGCTACGAGAGCGCCGCCGAGGGTGTAATCGAGAACGTTGAGGGAAAGTACCGCTTCACCGAGGTCGTCGTTCAGCCGCACGTGACCGTCAGGTCCGAGGAAGACATCGAGCGCGCCCGCAAGCTCATGGAGAGCGCCCACAAGGGCTGCCTGGTCTCCAATTCTCTCGCCGCCGCCGTCAAGGTCGTCCCCGAGATTCGCGTGGCGTGAAGCAGCAGGGGAGCACGCTTGCCAGCTTCGTGAAGGTCCCCGCCACCAGAATCTCCGGAGAGTCACGCCGCGCAGCTTCGAGCGGCGAGGTCTGCTCTACTCGATGCTCAGGTCGGAACCCAGTTGGCGGTGCTGCTTCTGCCAGTTCTTCGTCGCCTTCTCGATCTCGCGGGCTTGCTTGGCAAGCTGCTTGGGATCCGGACTCTCCTGTTTGAGTTCCTCGTCCATGGCTTCGGCCCACACGTCCAACTCCTCCATCTCCCTGTCCATTTCTCGGTCCCGCTCTTGCGTTGCGGTCTGCTGTTCCTCCGTGAGCGCCGCCATGAACTGTTCGTGTTCTTGCTGCCACAACGTGATTTCGTTCTGTAACTGGACGTGAAGCTGCCGGAACGCTTCAGAATTGAAACCTGCTCCCTTGGCGACTCGGGCCATCTCCCGGGCGCGCGTGCGGACGCGGTTAGCAGTTTGCGTGGATGTGCGGTACTGGTCGTGCTGCTGGTCGGTGGCGCGAATCCTCTGGCGCTGCTGCTCACTCAGGCCGGCTTTCTCACCCTGGGGGCCCCGCGGCTGGCCCATGGTGGTCTGCCGCTGCCCCTGCGGACCACCCATGCCTCCTCCGCGCGCGCCACCGCCCCCCTGCGCCCACAAGAACGGATCTAGGACCCCTACAAGGATTGCTGCCAGCATCAAGGATCGACGCAACATGTCACAACTCCTGCCACCGAGGACGGCCTGATGCCAAACCTCGGCTAGAGATTAGCTCTGTCAAGTCAAACACTACTCTCCTTGGGTTTATAACACACGAGGCGGGATTGCGTTGCGGGGAGTTTTTGTCACTTAGCCAACGCGAGCCCCGCAGCACAGAGTTCACGGTCCAAGGCCGCGCCGTGGAGAACCAACAGCGCGCTACACTCTGGCGATTTCGGCGGAGGAAAGAAGAAGCGTGCGCGGAGGAGCGGCGTTCGGCTTCGACCGCGGGGAGACTTTCCAGCAGGGCAGGACACTTTCGGACCGCTTATCAAGGACTTCGCGGGCGCGGTCGCTGCCGGTTTTTCCCTCCGTTCCGAGCGGCAGACCCTGACACATCGCGGTCAGACGAGGACTACCGCAGGCAGGTCTTGCCCATGAGGCCTTGATCGAGGGCGCGGGCGGCTTTACGGCCTTCGCTGATGGCCCAGACGACGAGCGACTGGCCACGGCGCATGTCGCCGGCGGCGAAGATGCCGGGAAGGGAAGTCCTGTGGTTCTCATCCGTCTCGACATTGCCGCGCGCGTCGAGTTTGAGCCCCACTTGCTCGATCATGCCATTTCTCACCGGTCCGGTGAAGCCCAGGGCAAGCAGCACCAGATCGGCGTCGAGGGAGAACTCCGTCCCGGGCATGGCCTCGAACTTGGGTGGTGGCCCCACACGCACCGCGTGCACCTGTTTCACGTGACCGTTTTCGTCCCCGGTAAAGCCCGTGGTGCTCACGGCCCAGTCGCGGATGCCGCCTTCTTCGTGCGCACTCTCCGTGCGAAGCTGCAGTGGCCAAAGCGGCCACGGCGTGCTCGGGGAGCGCTCCGCGGGCGGCAGGGGCAGGATTTCGAACTCGTGAATGGACGCCGCTTTCTGCCGGTGTGCCGTGCCCAGGCAGTCGGCGCCCGTGTCGCCGCCCCCGATGATGACCACGCGTTTGCCCGTAGCCAGGATCTGGTTTTCTACGCAGTCGCCAGCCCCCACGCGGTTCTGCTGGGGCAGGTATTCCATGGCGAAGTGAATGCCTTTCAACTCGCGTCCGGGCACTTTCAGGTCGCGCGGGCTTTCGGCTCCTCCGGCCAGCAGAATGGCATCGAACTCCTTCCTCAAGTCCTCAGCCGGAACGTTGTGGCCCACGTGCGCGTTGGTCTGGAACTTGACGCCTTCCAGTTCCATCTGGTTGAGCCGGCGGTCGATCGAGTGTTTCTCGAGCTTGAAGTCCGGAATCCCGTAGCGGAGCAGCCCGCCGAGGCGGTCCGCCTTCTCGAAGACGGTCACCGAGTGCCCGGCACGGTTCAATTGCTGGGCCGCGGCCAGACCCGCGGGCCCCGAGCCCACCACCGCCACCCGCTTGCCCGTGCGGCGCCACGGCGGTTCCGGAACGATCCAACCTTTACGGAAGGCGTGTCCGATGATGGTCTTCTCGATCTGCCTGATGGTAACCGCAGGCTCGTTGATACCCAGAACGCACGCGGCCTCGCACGGTGCAGGGCAGACCCGTCCGGTGAACTCCGGAAAATTGTTAGTGGAATGCAGGACGCGGATCGCTTCCTTCCAGCGGTCGCGGTAAACGAGATCGTTCCAATCCGGGATGATGTTGCCGAGCGGGCAGCCGGTGTGGCAGAAGGGGACGCCGCAGTCCATGCAGCGCGCCGCCTGGACGCGGAGCTTGCTTTCCGGAAACTCCTGGTAAACCTCAAAGTAGTCGTGGACGCGCTCCGCGACGGGACGTCGCATCGGCATCTCGCGCGTGTACTCCTTGAATCCGGTTACCTTACCCATGGAGCACCTCACGAACCGGAGGCGAGGTGGTCCGCCAAAGAACAGCGCTTTCGGGAAGACGGGGAATGCCGAGCACGCGCTTGTATTCGTGCGGGAACACTTTGACGAACTTGGGCAGCAGGGTGTCCCAATTCTCGAGAATCCAACGCGCGCGCGGGCTACCCGTCAGGTCGGCGTGGCGCGCGATGAGCCGTTGCACTAAGTCGATGTCGGGGGGAGCGACCAGGGGTTCCAGGTCCACGCTGGCCCGGTTGCAGCGCACCGTGACGAATTCACCCGTTTCATCCAACACGTAAGCGATGCCCCCGGTCATGCCGGCGGCGAAGTTCCTACCTGTCTTTCCCAGCACGATCACCGTGCCGCGCGTCATGTATTCGCAGCCGTGGTCTCCCACACTCTCCACCACGGCGGTGGCGCCGGAGTTCCGCACCGCGAAGCGTTCTCCGGCCATGCCATTGAAGTAAGCCTCACCGCTGGTGGCGCCATACAGCACGACGTTGCCGACCAGGATGTTCTCTTCCGGCAGGAAGAGGGAAGTCCGCGGCGGATACACAATCAACTTGCCGCCCGAAAGCCCTTTGCCCGTGTAATCGTTGGCGTCACCTTCGAGCTCCAGGGTCACCCCCGGGGCCAGGAAGGCGCCAAAGCTCTGCCCTGCTGAGCCGGTGAATTTGAACTGGATGGTGTCGTCCGGCAGGCCCCGCGCGCCGTAGCGTCGCGCGATTTCCCCGCTCAGCATGGTGCCGACCGTGCGGTGAACGTTGCGAATGGGCAGGCTGATGGAAACCGGCGTAGCATTTTCCAGCGCCTCGCGCGCGTGCTCGATCAACTGATAGTCGAGCGCTTTTTCCAGGCCGTGATCCTGCTTGATGAGGCAACGGCGGCCGACGCGCGCCGGCACGTGCGGGTGGTAGAGAATCGCCGAGAAGTCCAGACCGCGGGCTTTCCAGTGATCCACCTCCTGCCGCTTCACCAGGCAATCGACGCGGCCGACCAGCTCGTCAACTTTGCGGAAGCCCAGTTGCGCCATGATCTGGCGTAATTCCTCCGCGACGAAGAAGAAGAAATTGATGGCGTGCTCAGGCTGGCCGGCGAATTTCTTGCGCAGCTCGGGGTCCTGCGTGGCGATGCCCACCGGGCAGGTGTTGAGGTGACACTTGCGCATCATGACGCAGCCTAGGGAAATCAGCGGCAGGGTGGAGAAGCCGAACTCTTCCGCGCCGAGCAGGGCGGCAATCGCCACGTCACGCCCCGTCGCCAGTTTGCCGTCCACCTGGAGGCGCACGCGGCTGCGGAGGTCGTTCATTACCAGCACCTGCTGGGTTTCCGAAAGACCCAGCTCCCAGGGGATGCCGGCGTGCCGGATGGAGGAGACGGGCGACGCGCCGGTGCCACCATCGTAGCCGCTGATGAGGATCAGGTCGGCGTGCGCCTTGGCCACCCCCGCCGCCACCGTGCCCACCCCCGACTCGGCCACGAGTTTGACGGAGATGCGCGCCTGCGGGTTGGCGTTCTTCAGATCGTAGATCAGTTGCGCCAGGTCTTCGATGGAGTAGATGTCGTGGTGCGGCGGGGGCGAAATAAGCCGCACCCCCGGGATGGAGTAGCGAATTCTCGCCACAACTTCATCCACCTTGTGGCCCGGTAACTGCCCGCCCTCGCCGGGCTTGGCCCCCTGGGCGATCTTGATCTGCAACTCGTCGGCGTTGACCAGGTAATGGATGGTGACTCCGAACCGCCCCGACGCCACCTGCTTCACGGCGCTGCGGCGCAGATTGCCGTCGGCGTCCGGCCGAAAGCGCGCCGCGTCCTCGCCGCCCTCGCCGGTGTTCGACTTGCCGCCCAGGCGGTTCATGGCGATGGCCAGCGTCTCGTGCGCCTCCTTGCTGATAGAGCCGAACGACATCGCCCCGGTGGAAAAACGCTTCACTATTTCGGCAGCGGGCTCGACTTCCTCCAGCGGGACCGGCGGGCCGGTGGGCCGTAATTCCAGCAGACCGCGCAGCGTGTAAAGCTCGCGGTTCTGGCGATTGATGAGCTGGGAAAATTCCTGGAAGGTCTCGAACTTCGACTGGCGCACAGCGTGCTGCAGCTTGCTGATGGTCTGCGGGTTCAGGAGGTGCCGCTCGCCGCGCAGGCGGAACTGGTAGTCCCCACCGACCTCGAGTTCGGTGTCAGACTCCGAAGGCGGCTGCATGGCGAATTCATGCTTCATCATGGCTTCGCGAGCCAGTACATCCAAACCCACGCCCTCCAGGCGGGAGGGTGTGCCCGCGAAATACCGCTCCACCACGGCGCGGTTCAGCCCGATCGCCTCGAAGACTTGCGCGCCGAAATAGCTTTGCAGGGTCGAGATCCCCATCTTGGAGAAGATCTTCAGCAGGCCCTTGTCCACGGCCTTCCGGTAGTTCTTGAGCACCTTGTCGAAGCTGTAGTCGGGCGGGAAATATCCGCGGGCGTGGAGATCTTCCAGCGTTTCGATGGCCAGATAGGGATTGACGGCGCTGGCGCCGTAGCCGATGAGCAGCCCGAAGTGCATGACCTCGCGCGGCTCGCCGGATTCCACGATCAGCGCCACCTGATTGCGCGTCTTCTCCCGGATCAGGTGATGGTGCACCGCCGACAGGGCCAGCAGGCTCGGGATCGGCGCGTAGTTCTGGTCCACGCCGCGATCGGAAAGAATCAGAATGGTGTAACCCGACTTGATGGCCAGTGAGGCCTGGCGGCACAGCTCTTCGACAACCTTCTCCATTTCACTGCCGCCGTCCACACGGAAAAGCATGGGCAGCGTCGTGGCGAGGAAGTCGCCCCGGCTGACGCGACGCAGCTTCTCCAAGTTCCAATTCGTCAGAATGGGATGAGTGATCTTGAACGTGTGGCAGTGCTGCGGCGTCTCGTCCAGGATGTTGCCTTCCGAACCGATATAGCCGTTGAGCGACATCACCAGCTCTTCGCGGATCGGATCGATGGCCGGGTTGGTGACCTGGGCGAACATCTGCTTGAAGTAGTTGAACAGTAGTTGGGGCCTATCGGAGAGACACGCCAAAGGCGTATCCATGCCCATGGAGCCGATCGGTTCCTCGCCGTTCTGCCCCATCGGGATCATGATGTGCCTGAGGTCCTCGTCGTTGTAGCCAAAGGCCCGCTGGCGCATCAGGATGGTGCGATGGTCGGTGGGCTGCACGCGTGGCGGATCGGGCAATTGCTTCATTCGGATCTGGTTTGCCTTCACCCACGCGGCATAAGGACGGCGTGCGGCGAGTTCCCTTTTGATCTCCTCGTCGGGAATGATGCAGCCGCGCCCCGTGTCGACCAGGAACATGCGCCCGGGCGCCAGACGCCCTTTGAGCAGGATTTCTTCCGGTTTGACGGGCAGGACTCCGGTTTCCGAAGCCAGAAGCACCAGGCCGCTCCGCGTGACCAGATACCGTCCCGGGCGAAGTCCGTTGCGGTCCAGCTTGGCGCCGATCACCCGGCCGTCGGTGAAGCACACGGCGGCAGGACCATCCCACGGCTCCATGAGCGAGGCGTGAAACTCGTAGAAGCCCTTGACATCCTCCGGCATCGTGGGGTCGTTGTCCCAGGCCGCCGGGATCAGCATCTCCATGACGTGCGGCAGGCTCCGACCCGCCAGGGTCAGCAGCTCGATGGCGTTGTCAAGGCTGGCGGAGTCGCTGCCGCCCGGCATGATGATGGGCTCGAGCTTCTTGATGTCTTCTCCGAACAACGGTGAGGCGAGGAGGGAAGTCCGCGCGTGCATCCAGTTGATGTTGCCGCGCAAGGTGTTGATCTCGCCGTTGTGGCAGATGTAGCGGTACGGGTGCGCCAGGTGCCAGGTGGGAAAAGTATTGGTCGAGAACCGCTGGTGCACCAGGCAAACGGCGCTGCGCACTTCGGGGTCCGACAGTTCCTTGTAGAAGTGCGCAATCTGCGGCGCCAGAAGCAGACCCTTATAAACGATGGTCCGCGAAGAGAGCGACGGGATGTAGAAAAAACTCTTTTCCTTCAGGTCGGCTTTGGCGATTTCGTTCTCGGCGCGCTTGCGGATGACGTAGAGTTTTCGCTCCAACGCGTCCTGGTCCATGCCGTAGGCGGAGCGAATGAATACTTGCTCAATGTAGGGCTGGGTGCTGCGCGCCAGGCGCCCGATGGCGTTGCCGTCGATGGGGGTGTCCCGCCAGCCGAGGACGCTCAGCCCTTCCTCCCGGACGATCTCTTCCAGGATACCCTCGCAGGTGATGCGCTCGTGCTTTTCCACCGGCAGGAACGCCATGCCCACGCCGTACTCGCCGGGAGAAGGTAGTGGGAACCCCAGCCTCGCGCACTGACCTTCGAAGAAGGCGTGCGGGATTTGAAGCAACACGCCGGCGCCATCGCCCGTGTCCGGATCGCAGCCACAGGCGCCGCGATGCGTCAGGTTGATCAGGATCTGGATGCCCTTCTCAATGATGTCATGAGACTTGAGGCCCTGAAGGTCGGCCACAAAGCCGATGCCGCAGGCGTCGTGTTCGCAGCGCGGATCGTAAAGACCCTGCGCCGGTGGTAAACCACGATTCAAAGGGCTGTCCCCCATTTCCGTCTGGCCCGTGGGAAGTTGGAATTCCGACAAGACGACTTTGCCCCCGGCACACCTCAAAGCGCGAAGGTATCAACCTAATTCTCTCTGGACGCCCTAAGCTTGTGAAATCAGAAGTTTTTATGCCGGGGATAAGTTTCTGTGAGGGACTTGATCGTCCACCACAGGCGCGCTTTTCAGCACGTGAGCAGGAACGGTAGGATGACGAGCCCGCTCCAACCCACCAGCAGCCACCGTGTCGCGTGTCCAGGTCGGGCTGATCAAAGCCTTCGATGAAGGAGACGTTCCAGGGGAACGTGTCTACGCCAGCTTGGCAGTGGCGCCCCGCCTGGGCACGCAACTACGCACTGATGACCTACAAACCCGCAGGCAAGAACCCCGGTGAGCTGGAACTCGCGTCGCCCCGCGCCGGCTCGGACCAGTTCAAGCCGGTTCCAGGAGGTCGCAAGTGCGCGTCCTGACCGTTCTTCGTGGTCGCGTAAGAGAGAGAGAAAAGATTCGGGCGGACTTCGAGGGCAATTCCAGGCTTTCCGCGCCGCTGGTATCGCGAGAGAAGTTCATGTCCTGGATGGCCAGCTCGAAATCCTCGCGTTCGAGCTTGAGCAAGGCTTCCGCCAGCGAGGCTGCGTACTACTCTAACCAATGGAAAATGCAGGGGTTAGAAAATCTGTCTCACGGTTCTCACGGTTCTCATTATTCTCATTCTGATGATTAGGGGGCGGCCCGGTGCAGTCCCGGCGTCGCCCTTCAGAGCCTATATATCAAGGCTAGACAGCCGAGCATGGGCAAGGGGCGAATTCCTGCTGTTTTCAATCGACAATTCACAATCATCAATCGACGATTGTCCGTGGCGACCTCCGGAAAATCTGACCAGCAATTGTCTATAATATAGCGAAAATATCCATTGACTTGCGCGAAGTTCGGTATATTATGTGTCCTATGAGTATTGGTGGGCGCGCCGTAGAAATTCTCCAGCATGCAGAAAACAGCCTGAGAACACTTGTCGGCGAGGCGGCTGCGAATGGCGACTATGAAAATGTCCTGCCGCTGGCCTCATGGGCGCAAGCGATTCGCGATCTCATCAAGACTGCCGTCGGCCGGTTGAACCCCGGAGGGAACCGCGAGGAATCCGAGCAAGTACGTGTTAAGGACCCAAAACGGTCATCGACGCAGCTACCTGTCCGTAGGGTCAATCCGCGGAAAGCATACCCCCGTTTTTTCCGCCAAGGAGACCAACTGGTCAAGGTCGCATGGTCGAAGCGAGAGAAGAAGGAGTACCAGCACAAGGCCGGCTTCACGGTACTGATGGCGCTGTCATCCGCGTTGGCCAAGATGGGCGCGGATGGCCGTGTGCTCTCAACCGACCGATTTGTGCCATTGAAGAATCCGGCGGACGATACTGAGTTTCCCACTTATCAGGTGTATGTCTGCCTGGCACTGTTAAAACACGTTGGGCTTGTCGACCAGCACGGTCGCCAGGGTTATTCAATTCCCCAACTTCTGGAGTTCGCAAAGGCGGTCGAGGGCGCTTGGCGTCAACTTCCCGAACACTAACTACAACGGAGGCTAGGACCATGGTCGAACCGAGTTCCCTGGGTACGCATGTCAAGCCGGCTGAATTCATCTCACAAGCGATCAAGGCTTCAACCACTCGTGATGTCGAGGCGTTACTTTCTCAACTGCCAATCACCCCGGAAGATCAATATGCCTTTGATGAAGAACATCCAGCGATCGGTTGGAAACCAGGTCAATTTCACTGGATCCCCGTCGGGCGCGAGCGGGGCAACGCCGGTCGAATCAAGCTGGCCAACCAGCCCGTGAATCCCATTGCTGAACGCACCATCAATGGGATGGAGGCGTTGATCGAACTGGCATGTCAACGAGAGTTGGCCTCTGCTCCAAATGCGATTTCGCCGAGCACGCCGCGTGATGCGGTCAGACGCTACTTTGACCTGCCAAGTCTTGACCAACTGCCTAAACTTGACGATTCGGAGCAGTCGAAGAAGATTCGCACCAATGCTCGTGATCTTGCTCGCAAATTGCGCGTGCGGCTCCTCTGGGATAAGCCCGCAAGGGAATTCGCTGTAGCTGTGGAGGATGAAGGGATCGGGCAACCGCCGTCGCTGATACACCGTACCCTTCTGTCGCTAGGCTCCACCACGAAGGCAGACAAGCCTTACTTGATCGGTGTCTTTGGGCAGGGTGGTTCCTCAGCGTGCGCCGTCAGCAGGTTGTCATGGGTTATATCGCGCCGCGCATCTGATTTGCTGGATGGTGAAGCTGATGGCGTTGGTTGGACAGTTATCAGGCATGTTTTTCCAAAAGGCCGAAGAGACGATTACTTCGCATATCTGGCGTGCCACCCAGACGGTCGAGTTCCCTTCGTCGCGGCAGGCGACGCGGACGCCGCTAGGATTCCACACGGCACTCGCTTTGTGCATATCGGATACGACTTCGGGAAGGGTGGTTCTGCGATCACGCGCCAGTTATTCCCCGCCCTGAATCATGTTCTTTACAACCCCATTTTGCCATTCGAACTGTACGCGACACGGCTTACGGCTGACGTGGTCTACGGGAATGGCTACCGGCTGTCGTTGTTGGGGACTCGAGGAACCCAGCCACCGGCACTAGACAAGGTTTTCCCACCACTGCCCGTCGGAGCGTGAGAGGAGTTGGTAATGAGCGCTATAAACACTCAGCTGGACAAACGGCTTGATACCGCAATGGCCGAAGGGCACGGGAGGATTACCATTCGGCTCGTCGTCCTTGAGAAAGGGATGGCCGCTGCTCCCGCGCTTGCAGCTGCAGATGAGACTCCGGTCGATGCCCAACCCGAGGAAATCCTACCGGAAACGGATAAGCGGCCTGTGTCGGGCTTTCTGGAAGAGTCTAAACGCGGCAGACAGTGCTGCGTCTTTCTCATCAACGGTCAGCGACAACATGCTTGGGACAACCAGTTCATCGTCCGTGACCTGGAATTGAAATACCTCCGCAACCGCATGATTGTGGTCGTTGATTGCGATAGCCTCAAGCCCGAAGCTATCGCGGAATTGATGCAAGGTTCGCGTAAC
>Ga0315281_10014597_pt1 | contig 10582 bp, 8 predicted proteins | sample YL17G07_0_MG_FD_204540 | JGI IMG/M metagenome (GOLD analysis project Ga0315281, IMG submission 204540) | Sediment microbial communities from Yellowstone Lake, YNP, Wyoming, USA - YL17G07_0 | ecosystem: Environmental > Aquatic > Freshwater > Lake > Sediment | place: USA: Wyoming | collected... | reverse complement strand
CGAAAGGGCGCTTGAGTGTCATCACGGGGCGCGGAAGTGAGATCGGCGAGGCGATGGTGAGCGATCCGCGCGTGCGCCTGGTGACCTTCACAGGCGGCGTCGAGACGGGATTGCAGATCAGCCGCTGGACAGGTATCAAAAAAGTTCTGATGGAGCTCGGCTCCAATTCCCCCGTCATCGTCATGGATGATGCGAATCTCGAGCGGGCAGTGCCGGCGATTGCAGCAGGGGCATATGCCCAGGCTGGCGAGAACTGCATCGGCGTGCAGCGCATTCTGATCCACAAGAATGTCTACACTGCGTTCAGAGACCGGTTAGTTGCTCACGTTTCTTTGCTAAAGGCTGGCCACTCGATGGATGAGGACGTCGATGTTTGCGCAATGATCACCGAGGAGGAGGCTCGAAGGGTGGAGTCGTGGATCAGAGAAGCTGCTGAGAAGGGAGCTCGCGTACTCGTGGGTGGGCGACGTGAGGGCTCGGTTGTCTGGCCAACTGTCCTGGAACAGGTAGCCGAGGGAATGCGCATTGACCAAGAGGAGGTGTACGGTCCGGTCGTGTCCCTTTACCGCGTTTCGTCGTTAGATGAAGCCATCAAGCGCGCGAACCAGCCGGACTATGGGTTACATGCAGCGATATTTACCGAGCACCTCGGCAATGCCTTTAAGGCTGTCCACAGACTGCAGTACGGGGCGGTCATTGTCAACGATTCAACGGACTATCGCCTCGATGTCATGCCGTTCGGAGGGACGAAGTTGAGCGGCGTCGGCCGCCAGGGTATCTGGAGCATGCTTCAGGAAATGACGGAAACGCGTGTGGTGTGTTTTAACCTGTAGAGACCTCAACCCCTCCGCTCAGGGCAAGCGTCGCCCAAACGAAGCCCGTCCCTCTTCACTTAAGAGGAAACATTCCTTACCCTCGCAGGGGAAGGACAGGATGGGGTCACGAAAACCTCACCCTGGCTCACTCCCAGAAGGAGATGGACATGTTGCACCCCCTCGAAACTTTTCTTACCATTTTGCAGCATCTCTTTCCAGGGAGGTCACGGACAATGCCCCGACCTATTCAAACGCCTTCGACGAGGACTACGCTGATTGTTTCCATCTTTATCGTCGCGATGCCGGCTCTGCTGCACGCACAAGCCGGGAAGCCCTCATCCACATCGAAGCCTGAACACGCGATTCTCTTTGTTATCGACGGGCTTTCGTATAAGGTTTGGGACAAGCTCTCGATCCCGACGCTGAGAAAGTTGGCCCGTGAGGGTGTTCTTGTCGAAAAGGATTATCTTCCACCTCCCGCACATCCGCAGACGGGGACGTACGCGGAGCTGCATACATCTTCGATCCCGAACCCGATCATGATGTCCGGCACGGTGTTCATCACGAAGGAGACCGGCTATCTCCAGCGGTGTTTTCGTCCCCCGCAGGTAACGGCATTTGTCGTGAACACCACCTCATACACCACACTCAATGTCGGCTACACATACTCCTACCAGCGGGAGGGATCGGATGATGAATCGGTCCGGATGGCGCTTGAATTTGTGAAAAGCGGCAAACCGCGGTTCTTGCGCGTGCACCTGCAAAATCCTGGGTCCGCCGGTTCTGAGTCAATGATGACAGAGAAGAGTGTTGACTGGCGCTGGAACATCTGGGCAAAAGATTCACCGTACCGCATAGGGATAGAAAGAGCGGACAGCTTGCTCGGCGTGTTTCTTGACGGGTTGAAGAGCCTTGGCGTCGTCGAGAAAACGGCTATCCTTGTTGTCGGTGACCACGGACAGGACGATGGAGGATGGCATCCGCTTCAATCGCCCGACGCTGCAATCACGACGATGGTCCTCTGGGGTTCGGGTGTGAGGAGTGGGGGAAGGATTCTCTACGCAGAGCACATTGACATCGTTCCGACCATCTGTGCATTGATGAGAGTTGACCCGCCGACGACATCACAGGGCAGAGTGATAGCTGAAGCGCTCGAGGACTTCAGTGGAGAAGCTCCGCCGAGAGCGTATCGAATGAAAGAGCTCGATGAACAGCTTCTGGCTTATCAGAGGCTCGTTGTTGACGTTGCGCACGCCATTCAGCAACTGGCCTCCTTGCAACAGGGATCATTCTACTATCGGATCGATATGATTAAGCAGAATTTCTATGACATTTATCGCTTCACGGAATGGCCGAGGTTCAAGACGATCGAGGAGCTTCTTGCTAATAACCGACCTGAGCTTGGGCGGCTTCAAAACTTGGCGGAAGAAATTCAGGGGGCTCGATGATCGATAACCACCTAGTCGTACCGGCGAAAGAGACCTTCCCACCTCGCATTGTGCGCATGGATTATCGGTATGGAGTTGTTGGGGCAGTTGTGCGCGAACACTGTTAACAAACCGCAATCGCCTCTTCCTTTCGGGTTTCGCCGGTCTGCTCTCGCGCAGTAGTGTAAGAGTCTTTCCTTCTCTTGCTTGTTGAAATGAGTGCATGACGGCGAAAAAACGTTATCACTCTCATCCAGGTCAATGTAGCTAATCAGAGTCAAGGGCGTTTCGTCATTTACCTTCTTTTTGGCTGCCAAACTTGCTGCATAGACAATCAGTAAAGCCCGGGGCTGCCCCGGAATCAATTCTGCAATGTTCTCGTTCCAGGAGTCGGTCACTTGCTGCCCGGTCGCACAAAAGTCGTCAACAAAAACGACAGTGTCTTGGGGACTAAGGTCAGCGCGGACTAACTCGCTCTTGTGGATGAACAGATCGTTATATTTTTTTCCATTCAGACTATTTGCTAGTCTAAATCTGTGGAGCATAGTGTCGCCGCTCTCTCCCGAACTGGAGGAAAAAGCCACAAACCTCCACTTTCCCACACGCTGGCCCGGATCTACACTCCAACTTTCTTGGCTGTTCAGGACCGACCGAAAAGCCGATGCGAGTTGCTCGTAGCTCACGAACTCTACAGAGTCAAGAATACGTGCTGCCATATCTCTGTCGGCGGGCTCGAATTGTTGCAGCCATCTGTCGATTCGTTGTTCATTGACGACGTGTCGATAGCCGGCGAAGACCCGCACCCAGCTGCCCATTCTTTGCATATCTACGACCGTTCCGCGCGGTAATGGCTGTTTCATTCTTTGATTCTCCTGCCGGCGGCGCGTAGCTTGGTTCGGATGAGGCTCATCAGCCTCTCTAATCCCTTCCACAAATCTTCTTCACCGTAGTACTTTTGCACTTCAATTTCTTCAATTGCCTGTTGCGTCTTGATGATTGTTTTTAGCAGTCTCTTCGCGCTGACTGATACATCTGCAGATTCGATTTTCAGGTGATCAAGTGTTAGAGACCCGTCCTCTGTGAACTCCTTCAGTCTTCTTGTGATAACACTGACCTTCCTAGCCTTTCGAGCGTTGTTGACATACTGCTTCATTATGCGGAAGTCTGTAACTGCTTTTAGTCCCTGTCCTTTCTGATACCTATCAAGCATCGTGTCTGTGAACTTATCCTTCGCAAACCAGTCCATCTGATTGACGAATCGATCGTTTCTAACCGCATACAGTTCTATGAAGAAATCCGCCTTGACCCTTCTCGACGGATCGGGATCAAGCATTAGGTCCTGATACTTTTTGGAATACGAGAGGAGTTTCTTGCATCGAGATACAACAGCCTGATCCAGTCTCGTCAATTCGGCTAATTTCTTTTCGCTTTTTTCACCTAGCTCGCGCATGAGAACTTCCAGCTTAAGTGCGGTCGGCATCAATTCCCAATCTGCCCGCAGCTTGTGAATTTGGAACATCACGACGATGTTCTGCACCAAAGTCGGCTCAGCCACTTGGTTAACCGGTACTTGTTCCAGCCCCAATTCATTTGCGCATATCCATCGACGTTGACCGTCCAGAATGACGTAACATTTCCTTTCCTTGCTCCAATACACTGTGAGAGGCACTAGGATGCCAACCTTCGCAATTGAGGCTTTTAAGATATCCAGAGGCTCACGATCAAACAGCATTCTCGGATTATGAGGATTTGGAAGAAGCTCAGCTGTCGGAATTTTCTTCACGCCGATAGTTTCTGGTGCGTACTTCGCTTGATCTTCTTGTCCCATGGTTTACCTTCTTCGAACTAATACCTAGGAAACACGCCTAACGTTCGAGATCACGATTTCTCTTGAGTAATGGCGGCTCTCCGCAAATCCAGCGATATTTCGTCTTACTGTTGCGACCTCCGAGAAAAAACCTCTTCGAAGGAAATCGGCTTCTTCGCAGTCTGCATAACTGACAACAAATGCTATTTCCCTTTCTGCAAGTTTCTTCATCCATTCTCTGAGTCGCCTGAGGTCATCTAAGTCGAATATGTAGGAATTGTACTCCTTGAAGACCCGGTGCCCTTGGACGCTGAACGGCGGATCCAAATAGACAAAATCGCCAGGCTGAGCCAGCCGAAGTACCTTCTCAAAATCGCCGGCAACGAGTCGCGCGTTTCGTAGGAGTCTCGAACAACTGACAAGATGTTCAATAGAAGGGATCGTGCCGCACTTGATACCGCCGTATGGAACATTAAACTGACCATTCCGGTTAGTCCTATACAGCCCGTTAAAGCAGAAGCGATTAAGATATATGAATCTCGCTGCTCTTAGAGAAGATCGCAGCGTGCGCGGGTCTACCCTTCGCAAGCGCAGATACTCTTTTCGGCCTATTTTCAGTTGGTGTAGTATCTTTGCGACATCTCGCGATCTATGTTTCACTTCTAGATAGGTGAGTATCAGTTCGCGATTGAGGTCTCCTAGAATTGACTTCCTGGGTCTCAACTGGAAAAAAAGAGCAGCTGATCCCGCGAACGGTTCCAAGTAGCGTTCGTATCGATCAGACCAGTAGTCAGAAAGGAGAGGCACAAGTTGTTTCTTGCTACCCGCCCATCGTAGGAAGGGCGACAGCCGGTCTGATCTCGAGCCTTGCTTCTTCGTCAATTCGGCGCGGATGGCCATCTTAAGGTGGGTATTGAACTGGACACACCAAATCTAATTCAATTCCGATAGCTATGCAAGTATTGCTGCAATGTCCTATCAGGTTAGCAGAACAAGGCGATGTACAGACACTCATTTTCACAGAGATATTACTATGCAAGGGTTGAAGGACTAGTAAACTTTCCCTACAATCTCGAAGAGCATAATCTAACGCCAGATTCGGAACAATCTCATCTTGGTCATATACTTCTACGAAACCTTTCAAGAAGAAGCAGATGCGCTGAGATCGCTGCTGGGAAGCGATATCACGTTCGAGCTCACTTCGAAGACGATTCAGGAAACGGGGTACTCGGAGCCTCCTGCCCGATTCATTAGCATCAGAACGCAGTCGAAGATACCGCCGGAGTGGGCGGAGAAGCTGGATGGGATCCTGAGCCGTAGCACGGGATACGATCATCTGATTGACTATCGCTCGAAGATTGGGAAAGCGCTGCCGCTCGGTTATCTTGAAGAGTACTCGACCCGTGCCGTTGCAGAGCACGCTGTGATGCTCACGATGGCGCTCCTGAGGAAGCTTCCGCAGCAGATGCGACAATTTCCAGCCTTCAACCGCGATGGCCTCACGGGCTTTGAGTGCGCGGGGAAGAACCTCCTTGTCGTGGGAGTAGGAAGAATCGGAGGCGAGATCGTGAAGATTGCGCGCGGACTCAGCTTTCACGTCAAAGGCGTGGACATCGTGCCCGATAAGCCCGACGTTACGTACGTCTCCAAGCATGACGGAAACTCATGGGCTGATGTCATCATTTGCGCCATGAATCTCACGGACGAGAACAAGGGATATTTCAGTTACGACTTGCTGAGGGGCTCGAAGAGAGGCTGCATTTTTGTGAACATCGCTCGCGGGGAGCACTCGCCGCTCAACGGATTGAGTCGCCTGCTTCAGGAGGGTCATCTCGCCGGACTTGGCCTGGACGTATTCGAGGATGAGGGAACCCTTGCCACCGCTTTGCGAAGTGGCAGAGCAGGAAAATCTCCTGCTCTTCAGGTTGTCAATGATCTTCTTTCACATCCCAACGTCCTTCTCACGCCTCACAACGCCTTCAACTCCGGCGAAGCGCTCCAACGCAAAGCCGCGATGAGCGTGGAGCAGATCAGGTATTTCCTGAAGCATCGGGATTTCATTTGGAAAGTGGAGTAGCTGGTCTGACTCTCAATTTGCGTCTTATGGAAGGGTTCTCTAGATTCTGGCTGACGTAGTCTGAGCTGCACGAACATCTCAAGATTTCAATGGGTCCACATGGTAGACATAGTAAATGAGCTGAGAGCAGACGCTGTTCTTAGGCGAAAAATCCAGAAAGAACTGCCACAACTCTTTCATATCGCAGAGCTTGAGAGCTCACGCGCTGGTAAGATTGGAATGGAGGTTGGCTCAGTCCGAGAACGGATTCTCGTGGCTCTGTTCATCTACAAATTCGGAGCAGAAAATGTGCACACGGAAATCCCGATTACAGAATCAGAAGTGGATGTGAAGGTACAGGGGATGCCGATTTCCATCAAGACCCTCACGAGCCATGGATTCGCAGGAGTTAAAGTTGTCTGGACGGTTGACGAGCAGAGTGCACTGCAATTCAGCCATCATTACACTCCAAGATCCGATATGCTGTTTATACAGATTAACTGGGAAAACCACGGAGGTTCTTACTAAATTCCTTTAGGAACTCAGAGGGAGATTTTTGGCACATTGGGCAGGGACGGTTACATTAAATTGCCTCGGCTCGGAACAAATCCACGAGGGGTTGAAATCACCGCGGAGGCGTTGGAAGCTTTGGTGAATCATACGCAGACTCTTGCCATAGATATCGAGTGGAGAAGGGAAGATATTCTGTTCAACGCATACCAACGATGGGTGGAGCATTGGGAACAAGACTAAAGAATTCCAAAAGAGGAACTGCCACTAGCAGTTTTGGGACGACAGGTAGATTCGGTCACGATTCGAGCCGGTTCTACGGTTCGAAACTGTACTCCGACTTTGCCTCAGTCGAAGCTCCGGGTGCGGAAGAAAATGAGTTGCCTGCAAATCTGGTGAACAGGATCATTCTTGGTTCTTCCGAGGTGATGAACGAAATACCGGATAACTGTGTGCATTTGATGATAACATCTCCTCCTTACAATGTGACAAAGGAATACGATGATAATTTGACGCTAGGACAATACCTTGAACTCCTTCAGAGGGTCTTTTCCGCGACCTATAGGGTTTTGGTAAACGGCGGCAGAGCTTGCGTCAATCTTGCCAACGTCGGTAGAAAACCATACATACCGTTTTCTGACCTGGTTTCTCAACTCATGATCAAGATCGGCTTCAACATGCGTGGTGAGGTTATCTGGAACAAGGGTTCCAGCGCCGGTGTTTCGATGGCGTGGGGCAGCTTTCAATCGGCATCAAACCCCGTTCTTCGGGATGTTCACGAATATATCTTGATCTTTTCAAAAGGCGAGTATGGGAGACCAGCAGCGGGCAAAGTGAGTACGATAACCCGTGAGCAGTTCATGGAGTGGACAAAATCGATCTGGACAATGCCTACAGAGTCAGCGAAACGTGTGGGACATCCTGCGCCATTTCCGGAGGAGTTACCTTATAGGTTGATTCAGCTCTATTCCTACAAAAACGACATCATCCTCGATCCATTCGTAGGGAGCGGAACCACGGCTTTGGCTGCCTTGAAGTCAGAAAGGAGATATATCGGTTACGACGTGGACAAAGAATACGTGAAGCTCGCTGAGAGACGGCTTTGTGCATACAAGACCCAGGAGAAACTCGACTTCTGACGGGCGACGGTCCGCATATCAGCATTTGGTTGCACAAGAACTGACATGAATTGAAAAGGCGTCAACTAGACGCCTTTTGTGTTTTCTCGTACCATTTGAGTTCCTTGCTTGCCTTGGAAGGCTGTCATCAAGGTCAATCGAGCTCACGACGCGCCGCCCAACGCAAAGCCGCGATGAGCGTGGAGCAGATCAGGTATTTCCTGAAGCATCGCCAGTTTTTGTGGCAGGTGGAATAACCCGTAGGTAGAACTCCGACTTCTGGCCCCGCTCGGCTCTGCGAGAAGTCGGAGTTCTTCAAACTCTGGAACCTTCCGAAGGTCTGCAAGAGGGCGCTGAAAACCTTCGGAAGGTTTCGGCTCTTTTAGGACTGAGTGCTTGGCTTGGGTGCTTCTTCTTTGCCCGGCACGAATCTAGCGATCACCATTCCGGCGAGGAAAAATCCCGCGATGGTATCCACAAGTTCCGAGATCGTGAACGCATTGCTGAATGCATACCAGTTCCACTGCGGGAGACTGAACGCTGCAAACCCCGCCAGTCCAACCCACAGACTCAGGAACACGAGGTTCCAATAGGAGACTTGCACTCTCGCCAACACCAGACAGATAAAGAGCGCGGCCAGCATGTCGGTGATAAGCTGGATCACGAAGTGGGCTGGATACGAACCCATCGGGCCGACCCGGACCGACGCCAGCATGAAGGGGCCGTTCATCATCTGGTCTTCGGCTTTCTTGTTCGCAGCGTCGAATTCTTCCTGCGTCATCCCGCTTGTGCGCTCAGTCATGTTCGGCAAGAAATACACACCCGAAATCGGCGCGTTGGCGAGAATCGCCTTTGTCACGGCGTCCTGATCCTTAAACATCAAGAGCGCGTTGTTCGAGAAGGGGAGAAGCATGTGCGAGACCGCGCCCCAGAGAAAGAAGACGATCCCTCCCAGGACTGTTGCGAGAACAAGACTCTTCGCGGACATAGAGTTGCTCCTTATGAGGTTGTTGAGGAAATGGGATTGTGGAATGATGGTTTCTAACCTATCAGTATCTCCAGCTCGTTGTGTCGGCTCCGGGCGGTGCACTGACACGAATGCGGTCGAGAATTTTCGGCGCATGGATCTGGTGATACATCAATCGCGAAATCCAGATCGGATGCGCGTGATCGCCGTTCCAGCAATGTTCGGCCAGACACTCGTAGTCCACTTCGGCATCGGCGGGGGGATCCTTGAGCTCTCTCAACACGGTTTCGGTCAAATGGACAGCGTTGTTCAGATAGAAGTTGTCGAGTTCTCCGACGTAGATGTGGATCTTCCCTCGGAGCTTCGGACCCAATTTCGCCCAATCGGGCTTCAGAATATAGCTCAGATCGTAGTTCTCACGCCAATACTCAGCGACTTTCCTGTCAATCTTCCCAGTCTGCTTGTCCCAGATCGGCTTCGGATATCCGTCATTGCCTGACGGGGAGTACACCGCCTGCCAGATGTCCCATTGTCCCCCCGAGCGAGAATTATCCCCGAGCACGAGCTCAAGCCGGTTCGCTTCCTCCATCGTCGCTGTCACCTCGTTCTTGTGGTTCCGCGTGCCCGGTCGGGGAGTGTTCTTCCACGGGCTATCCACAGAGTAAGCATTCTCGTGCTCGTAGATGTTCACCACTGTGTAAGCGCGGAAGTCGATCGGATCGGGACACGCTGCCCAGCAGCCATTGAACTCGTCGGGATAGAAGACCTGTGCGGCGAGCGCCTCCCAGCCGCCGGTTGAGCCACCGTAGAGGAATCTGGCCCAACCTTGGCCGATGCAGCGAAATTCCTTTTCGATGTAAGGGATGAGCTCATACATGATCGCATCGCCGTAGGGACCGAGGTTGGCTGAGTTGACGGCGTATGAATCGTCGTAATAGGGATTCGCATGCTGGATTTCGATGATGACGAAGCGCGGAAAGTCAGGGCTTGTCCAGTCTTGGTAGAGCTTGTAGGCGTAATCCTGTTGGATTCGGTTGTAGCCGTGAATTCGAAATCGCTCGCTGTAGTCCGGCTTCAAACCCGTGTCGGGCGGGGCCTCTCTCCAGCCGCCGAACGTGGAGGGGAAATGCCCCTGGTTGATGACAAGTGGATAGCGTGCATTGGGATGCTCGACAAACCCGTACGGCAGCAGCACGCATGCACCGAGAGACATGTCGCGACCCCAGAATTTCGAGAGCCGCTCGCTCTTGATTTGGATGTGCTTGACGTACTTTGTGTCCTTCGGCGGATCGATCGGGGGAATTTCTTTATCGAGCGTGACTGGGATACTCTGGCTTCGAGCAGGATCGATGAGCACTTTCTTGGGCACGCTGTAGAGATTGCCCGGCGCGCGGTTCCACTGCTGTCCCTCGCCACGGTCCATCGGGAGCTTGACTGTGTGCCCATCTGCACGGCGGAAGGTCTCGTATTTCTGGAGCAGTGCCTGGACCCAATACTCTCCGCGGGGAATATCAAGAAGCGTCTTTCGCGGAAAGCCTAATACCTTCTGATCCACAATGGCCCCCTCGCCCGGCTTCAGGCCATCGACGTTTATGCCGAAGATCTGCTGAGTGTTCGGTCCATCATTCACCTGAAAGCGCGGCTCTCGTGAACTATCGGCAGAGATGATCAGCAATACGCGCCCGTCAAGGGGCACGGCGCTGCGTTCTGTCGGAAAAGAGATGGAGAAGAGCGGTTGGGAAAGAGCGTGATGAGCCGAAATCGGGATGAGGAGGAACAGAGCGAAAGCGAAGCGGGGAAGAGTGAGGTTGCGTCTCATGGTCGGGTTCTCCTTCGGGCTTGCGCCCCTTGAATTCCGTTGAGTGTGATGAAGCGGTAACTG
>Ga0315281_10014596_pt1 | contig 10584 bp, 13 predicted proteins | sample YL17G07_0_MG_FD_204540 | JGI IMG/M metagenome (GOLD analysis project Ga0315281, IMG submission 204540) | Sediment microbial communities from Yellowstone Lake, YNP, Wyoming, USA - YL17G07_0 | ecosystem: Environmental > Aquatic > Freshwater > Lake > Sediment | place: USA: Wyoming | collected... | reverse complement strand
TGATTGTTTCGCACACCCGCCGATTCGAGATTCGTCCGCGCTTCTTGCTGATTAGCCCCGGCAAGCCCGAGGTGCGGTAACGCCGCAAGATACGCTTGACTTGACGCACACTGACAGCCAGCCTTTTGCCCGCTTCCTTTTGGTCGATTTTACCAGCTGCCAGCAGCCCCATAACCTGGCCACGCTTTGCTTCTTTTTGACTCATCATCATGTCCATTTAAAAGTGTCCGCCGCTATGGTTTTTATCGGGAACTGAGTTTACTTATTGCAAACTCAAGGGGACATTTCTATTTGGGAGAAAGGGGACATTACTACTTGGGGCTAACAAGATACAACAGAACTGGTGTACACTGGACAGAATTGGTGTGGTTCCACAGTGGCTAAAAAATAGGGGTTCGGCATGGCTAACATCACAAAACCAATTTGGGAAGCACTGCAACGACTCAGCCTGCTTTTAATCAGTTCGTTGCTCGTGCCGTACAGCACGTTGGCCAATGCTGCGGTTGATGTGACGGGTACCTTCTCTGGCTCTATTACACACACTACCACTGTTTGCATAGCTCCGGCGAACGGTGAGACGAAGACTGAAGCAGCTACGATGACCTTCACTCAATCTGGTACCAGCTACAGTGGTTCCGGGACAGTGGGGGCCAATTCCATAACCAGTATCACAGGAAGCATCAGCGCTGCGGGAAGCGTCACTGGATCGAGTTTTACTATTGTCGATACTGTGGGGGGTACGGCGAGTTTTAGTGGCACATTGAGCGGTAACACCGTAACGTTTTCCGGCACTTGGGTGGATAATGGCTACTCATCATCAACAGCGGGAACCTGCACAGGAACTTTTACCGGTACGCTGACCCGCGGCTCTTCAATTATTTCCGCCGCAAGCCCTAGCAGTACTGCAACCGCTCCGATGTTGTTGAGCACGCAGATCAATGCGGTTACCACCGCCATTGGTGCTCGGGTCGGTGATGCGTTGCGAGGCGTGGTAAGTGGCCCACGCAAGATTGCTTCTGGTTTCATGTGGGAAGCGCAGTCCGGCCTAAACGCGGGTGATGAAATCAAGAGTTATGGCGTATGGGGGAGCTACTCCTACTCTGATTTTAAAAATAGCTTCTCTAGCACCGCCCTTAAGGGTGACCGACATAATCTTCTGGCCGGGGTTGATATTTCCCCGTGGGAGAAGTCTGTACTTGGTGTGGCCGTCGGTTATGACCGCAGTGATGTAGATACCACTTTTAACCAAGGTAACCAAATTAGTACTGGCAGGACTCTCTCCGTGTATGCGGGTTACGTGCTGGACAAAACATGGGGTATTGACGCGAGCACCGGTTACAGCTCTGTCGACAACAGCCAATTCCGTACTGACTCGGGCACTGCGTTACGTGTTACTAGTTCGCCATCAGGTAGCCGCTCGTTTGTTAGCGTTAACCTCAATGCAATAACCTATCGGGAGAACTGGGTGTTTGGCGCGCGCACTGGCCTGCTTTACGCCCGCAGCCTGCAGAATTCCTTTACAGAAAGTAACGGCACTGCAATATCGCAAGCCACCACTAGACTTGGACAGTTCAATATTGGTGGAGATGTAGCCTACAGCCTTAGTAAATGTGAGCCATTTGTGAAACTCGTGTATGAAAAAGATTTTTCCATGCAAAAGATCCAGACAGCCACCAACCCGCAACCTTCAAATGACAGTGATGATTACTTGTTCGGAGTCGGGATACGTTATTTTGGTTCCAAGGGGATGAGCGGTAATCTTGAGTTCAACAAGCGTCTTTTGCGCACCAACTTTAACGAAAACACGCTTACAGCCACACTGCGAATGGATTTCTGAAATTCATTTGACACAATACGAAGCGTCACCGTTAACCATGCATGCCAACTCGGGCCAATCCCGTACCCAGCAACATTCGTGATCAAACGCCGGAACGGTTTTGACAGTCACCCGAGAGTGGTTCGTCATTCTGCTCAAGAAAGCTTTAGTTACTTCGAAGGGTACGACCTTGTCCCTTTCGCCGACAAGATGAAGTTGACGCAAGTGTTGTGTTGATTCTGCAAAGTCAGCAGCGTTCAGCGATCCAGAAAGCGGGGTGATCTGGTGCAGATGTGTCCAGAACTTGTGATCGAGATTGGCCGCGATGGTGACAAGCCAAGCCACATCCGTCCGCCGCGCCGCGATTAATACGGCAACCGCTCCTCCACCAGAATAACCGATCAAGGCGATACTTTTGTACCCCGATGCCGCGTGGTTAATCGCACTGTCAATGGAGGCAATTACATCTTCTGAATAACGGTGGGTAGACCAATATTTTGGGTCACATGTTTTGAGGGCATCATCTGTGAGATACTGGCAGGGGCGCGCAATGTACATCACAGAGGGATGGGGGTCTTTTTCGGCTAGCGCCAATGTGATCATGGAATGAGGTGTTGGATCAGGCGACAAAAGGCCTTTGCGTTGAAAGGCAAATCCATCTCCTTCAACGTATATAACCAGCAGTGCAATATCTTGGTTGGTCTGTTTGCGGAAGGTGGTCAGTGAGAAAATCTCACCGGGTATGATCTCTCTGGTAAATCCAGATTGCTCAGCGGACTTTATGACCATGGCCTGACGATCGGGAATCCCGCTACAGGCAGCCAGCGTTAATGTGAGACAGGCGCATAAGCAAAAGATTGTTTTTTGTAATCTCATTAAGTGTCTATGAGTTGCCAAAGTAAAAAGGAAATACTATGCAAACGCACCGTCATTTTGTTTTAAGGCAACTGATTCCATTGCTCCTATATATTTGCGCTATTTATGCACTACCTGCATATGCAGCAGAATCTGCTGGCACGGTGGATGCAATAAAGGGCGCGGCATGGGCACAGCGCATCAGCGAAGCCGCCAGAAAGCTTGAGAAAGGCACTTTGATCTATCAGGGTGATGTGATTAGAACAGAAAAGGATTCAGCGGTTCAAGTGGCATTCAATGATCAAACCAAATTCTATCTCGGCTCCAATACCGAGATGCGTATAAACAAATTCAACGATCAACGCGGAGAAGAAGGGCTTGCCACGCACATACTCAAAGGAACATTCCGGTTTGTCAGTGGATTGATTGCCAAGAAAAAGCCGGAGGCCATGGAGGTCGGTCTAACCGTAGGCATTATTGGCATACGCGGCACTAATGTGGTCGGAGAGACAGATGCCACAAGTGCTACCGTTATCCTCGCTGAACCGGAAGACGCTACACAGAAGACCAGTATCGAAGTATCCAACCAGTACGGCAGTGTGACGATTGATGAGCCTGGCTATGGTACTGAGATACCGGATGCGCATAGCCCACCCTCACCGGCAAGACGGATGCGTCTGGAGACCATCAGCAACATCATGCGTTCCTTGCAGTCTATCCAACGAATCAATATTCCACGGCCTCGCATGCCCTAATAGAACCTTGCGTGACCGCAGCGGGGACGCAAAAGAGCCATCCAGCCAAGCCGAGGCAATTCCTCGTTAGTGGAAGAATAGGCAATTCAAGCGCACAAGTCAGCTTGGAAAGCACATCGTGGTCAAAGCTGTTCACCTTGTCGTAGTAGTAGCGATCAATGGTGACATGCGCAACACCCGTTGCCTGGCATACGTCGGAGACTTTGAGACACTTCGCGCCCAAGATGATGGAAAGGCGACAACTAATCATATTGAGTCTAGGGAAACGCAGATTAAATCGTCGCACCGGCGAAAGCCGGTGTCCAGTTTATTGAAAACACTGGATTCCGGCCTGTGCCGGAATGATGAATTGGGATTTAATCTGTGTTTCCCTAGTGTCGTGTCATGCATAATATGCTGCATATACTACGCCGCATAAAAGTAATTATTATCAATATAATTAGAGCGATATAGAATTTGTAGCATCCGTTGTTTTACGCATGACACGACACTAGCAGTTATCATTCAGTGTCGGTCAATATATGCTAATTAACGATGAATGTCGAGTGTGGATATTGGCGTGAAAACTGGTCGCCCAACCAAGGCTTCGAAATTTCAAGCAAAATTGCATGGGGGTGATCAATGAGACAGCGCACAATATGTGACTTTTTTTGGCGCGATCCAATGATCTGTGACCTAAGCCAAGAGGATAAAGCGACTTTACTTTATTTGTTGACATCACCATCATCCAACATCATTGGTGTGTACCAGGTAGTACCAAGGATTGCTGCCGCTGAAATGGGCTGGACGGCTGATCAGTTCATGGTTGTTCTGGGGCGGCTTCAGACAAAGAATTTAATCAATTTTATGGATACAGGTTGGGTTTGGATCAAAATCTGGTGGAAACATAACTCTGCACCAGGAGCGTTTTCACCAAAACTGAAAGAAAACGCCAAAAAACAACTTGCAGCGATGCCGTCAGACTGGCAGGAAGAGTTTCGAGCAATAACCATGAAGCCCGTGAACGGTAGCTAGTGCTTTATCTCATGCAACATTGCCGCACGCAGAATCGCGTTAAGGCGGGTCTGATAGCCTTTGCCTTTGGACTTGAGCCACACCAATACATCCGAATCTACCCTCATAGTGGTTGTCGTTTTGGTAGGCTTATAGAACGGATTGCGCACGGCATTTTGCCAGAACTCATCTGGCAATGGCGGGATGTCACTATAATCAATTGCACTATCCTGCATGGCTACCACTGCCTTGATCTCTGCTTTTTGCTTGGCTGTCAAAGGTGGAGGATTAGACAGATCGACTGCGTGCTTAACTATTTTCTTGCTCATAACGTTTTCGCTCCTGTTTGTCCGCACGACGGGCGGAGATGATTCGGATAATTTCAGCATCTTCATCATGCTGCACTGTATGCGCAACTAATACCAGCAGGCATCCGTCTACCATTCCAACGGTTTGCCAGCGGTGTTCGCCGCTTTCGATGCGATCCTGAACGGACATCGCAAGCGGGTCAGCAAAGACGCGGGCGGCGACTTCAAAGCTTATGCCATGATTTCGCACATTGGCGCGTGCTTTTGTCTCATCCCATTCAATGCTGATATTCATGGCTTTATGCTAATACAAATATGTAAATATATCAACCCAGCTTTTTCGCAACACCCAGCTTTTTCGCAATGTCGGTTGGATTGAGGTGCGTGTACCGTTTGAGCATGGAAAGGGTCTTGTGGCCGGTCACGCTGGCCGCTTCCATTACGTTTAGGCCTTTCTCAAAGAGGCGGCTGGCCGCTTCATGGCGCAGATCATGCAATCGTATGTCTGGGATGCCTGCTGCGGTTCTGGCTGCTTCCCAAGTGTCGCGTAGTTGCGATTGGGTGATGGTAAATACCTTTCCGCTACCAATGCCACGCCGCAATCCCTTGAGAACCCGGATTGCTGTGCTTGAGAGAGGAACGGCACGGATTTCGCCGTTTTTGGTGTCTTTCAAAACGGCAACCAATTTTTTGATATCAACGTTGCGCCATTCAAGGGATAGCATTTCGCTTCTGCGCATTCCTGTTTCAATTGCGAGTTCAAAAATTGCTTTTGTTTCACCTGGCAGATGTTTCAGCAGCAACATCGCTTCATTGCCCTGGAGTCTGCGGTCGCGTGGCTTGCCGTTGCTCGGCAGTTTTATTTCACCGGCTACTGGGTTGTGAACATCCATGCGCCATTGTTGGCGTGCAGTTTTGTAGAGATGGGAAATTAACGAGGCATACTTGCGTTTGTTGTTTTCGCTGCCACCAATTTCATCGAGGAATGCCAGCGCGTCATCAGGTGTGCATAGGTAAATGCTTTTGGATGCCAAGGTGGTTTGCTTGGCTTTGTTGATGCGTGTAAGTTCGACCGCTGCGCCTTTTTTTAATGGAGTCACTTCGCGTGCGTAACGTTCGAGAGCTTGTTTGAGTGTGAACGTCTTGGCTTCTCGTTGAGTCATCCTGGATTTCTTGATTTCTTTTTTATCCACGTCGAGTTCTTGGTTTGCTTTTACTCTGTCCTGAATCCGTGGTCTTCCCCGTCGACATCACCCACTGAACTCTCGCCCATGATTTTTTCGCCTTTCCTTTCCCCTGAATCCACCCGAACAGGTGTTTTCGGTGTTCCGCTTGCGATCTTCACCCGCTTGCGGAAGTTGGATCGGCTCAATTTCGGTGTTATCGGCAAACAGCGGGCGACCCTCCGCCTCCCGCCGCCCTGGAATACACGTTCTCCCGTTTCGTTATCAACAGCCGGATGCCGTTCATGGGCTTCGGGCCGCCCGCAGGCGGTCTTGTACATGAACAAACACCGGCACCATATGGGAAGCCAGCGCACCGAAGTCCAGAACCCGCTTTCTGGCCCTGGCGATGAACTGCGCCGCCCGGTACATCACTTCCTGCAACACCGTCCGTATCCGGCGGCGTTTCGCCGGATGCTTCACCGGCGAAATATCTCCGGTCAGCCCCAGCTGCCCCACGAGGCGCAGGCAGTTGTAGGCGAACATCCCCAAGTGCAGCATCGCATCGTTGGTCGCGAACTTGCCCGACGGCAGGCGCTCCATGTCGAGGTCGGTCTTGATCTCGGAATGGAACTGCTCGTGCGTCCCGTGATAGGCGTAGTGCGCAATGACGGCTTGTGCCGCGTCGGCCAGGCTCGTCCACCAGCCTTCGACCTCGACCTCCGGCGCGAGAAGATGCTGCCCTTTCTTGTCGATGCTGCGCTCGGTGACTTTGACCACCAGACGGAAGCTGCGCCGCCCGCCCGCCCAGGCGCGTTCGGGATTCAGGTCGAAGGTGCATTCCCGTTTGCCCGGGCGGATTTCCTCCCATTTCGCGCCTGCTTCGGTTGCATGGGCGATCCAGTCTTCTTTCTTGCGCTTTCTCGGGTTCCATTTGACGATCCAGTCGAAGCTGCGCCCCGTCGCACGGTAGCGGTCGCGCTCGTCGTCATGGGCAAACAGGAGGCAGGCGCTGTCGAAGCCGGAGTCGAAAACCGACAGAACCTTATCGTCCCGCGACACCAGCCGTTCGACGCGGGGAAACACGCGCTCCAGGAAGGATTGGGTCCCGAAAGCGGAGTGCTGGGAGCCCGGACGCAGTTCCAGCCCGATACACCAGCCTTCGTTGCCCAGATAGGCGGCAATCGGGGTGTAGCCGTCAAAGCCCTGGTAGGTGCGGCTAACTTCTTCCTTCTTCGTGCCGCTGTTGTCCATGGTAAAGGTATCGAAGTCCAGCCGCACAAAGCCGCCATGGGCGGTGATGGGCGCTTGGGCGCGTTCGATCAGCCGCACACTCGACTCGCAGGCCGGCTCGCGCAATTCGCCGCCAACGGCATCGAGCCGCTGGCGCAACCATCCGGCGCTGGGTACCTTGGAGATGCCCAGCGCTTCCCGGAAGAAGCGATCCTTGCGGAAGGGTTCGATGGCCTCGAAGTCCGGCTTGCCCAAGCTGATGAGACCCACCATGCTTTTTGCGATATCGGAGGTTTTTATGTTCCCGGCGACCGGCAGCTGCCGATCCAGCAAAGAAGTGAGTCCGGCCATTTCGACGCATTGGCCTATCAGCGACATGCCCGCGCAGGAGGTCAACTGACGGCGGGACGCTTTCATTTCAAATCGTGGCATAATTGGTTTGGGTGAATGATAATAATGTCGCATTATATAATACAATCAACGCGTTATGTTGGTTTTTATGAAAAAAAACACGGATTCAGGTCTGTCCCTCCAAATCTGGGCATCCTTAAGAGTGTCAAATGTGGCGGTTTTGTACTGGCCGTTACAATAGACCCTCGCACGGAAACTGTATTCGCCGCGTTTAACAATATTTTTCATGTCTGCCATGCTAATATCCCCCGTGTTGCACATTGGCCTATTTGACCAAATTAGACCATTAATTGCGATCTAAAATGACGTAACCATTGTATTGCAAGGGCTGGAGAATAGAAAGTGAATGGATTTAGGTTCCAGCGCCGCAAGGCGTGCAGGTTCGATTCCTGTCTTTCGCACCAAGTAAAATCAATCAGTTAGGATATTGCGGTTTATCCCTCATTCCGGCATCATGCCGCGTGCAACTCCTCACGGATTACCTCGCGCAACACCTCTTTCAATTCGTCTGCGACCAACGCTCGGCGTAAGGTTTCGTTGATGAGTGTCTGATATCCGCGCCCACTGGCACGAGCCTTATACGCCTGCAACACAGCATCGTCCAGCATGATGGTGATGCGCGTCTTGCCCATGGAGGGTAAGACCTCGCGTAATGGACGCAACTCGGCAAATTGCGCAGCGGTCAGCTCCGGGCTGTCTTCATCTGGTGTATCAGCCAAGGGTGCGGCATCCACCGCCGCCCAGTCAATTTTTGGAGCTGGGTCAGAGGTTTTGAGTTTCAAATTTCTTTTGCTCACGATCATTCGCCTTTCGGAAAGAAATGATATGAATATGGTTTTCGGATGGAATGCAAAACACTACCACCATTAAGCGACCGAACACGGTGTTGTAGCCGGTGAAACGGTGCTCCGGGTAGGCTTTTCGCGTATCTTTGCGAACCACCATCGCCTGGTTGAACATCACTCGCGCCGCCAGCAATGGCAAACCACGATCACGGATATTGGTTTCGTTCTTGATGGTATTGCAGGTGAATTCCATCTCGCCGATCATATGCATAAAAATACATATTGTCAAGCAGCGCTACAGCAGCACCACATCCGCTCCAGTTGTCCCGGCTTCTTTTATAAGAGGGCGGAGACTAAATCAGCGCAAGGCTTCTTTGAATTCATCATGGAAGTGATGAAACGCGCTGTCGAGCAGTAACACGGCACCGTTGATAAGATGGCATCGGCCACTGCCGGGCAGCATGGCGCAGAGATTTTCCAGCGTAGTGAGGTCGGCTGTCGTGCCGCGCCCGGTGTCGATACGATCGAGCAGGCGGCTCATGGTGGCTGTGCCTACCTTGCATGAGTTGCATTGGCCGCAAGATGAATGCGCGAAAAAACGCTCGTATTCGGCCACGCGTTTGACGATACCCGTGCCTTCTGAAATGACGATCATTGCGCCCGTGCCAAGATTGCTGCCGCGTGCGCGCAGGGAATCAAAATCCAGTGCCACATCAAGATCAGCCGGTGTCAGCAGGGTGCTGGAAGGGCCCCCGGTAAACACGGCCTTGAGCGGCTTGCCGGACAACAGTCCCCCACCATGCGTAAAGATGAGTTCGCGCAACGAGGTACCCATCGGCAATTCAAATACTCCAGGGTGCAGCACGTCACCGCTCAACGAATAAAGTTTGGTGCCGGTACCGGGTGCTTTGCCGAGCGCACGAAACCATTCTGCACCCCGCACTGCAATGTGCGGGACATTAGCCAGCGTTTCGACATTGTTAATCAGAGTCGGACAGCCGTTTACCCCGGATTGTGCCGGGTAGGGTGGCTTGCCGCGAGGGAAGGGGAAACGACCTTCAACCCATTCCATGGATGCTGTTTCTTCGCCGCCGATATAGTGTCCGGAACCGGGCAATAAAGTGAGTTCAATCGGCATCCCGAGGGCAGCTGACGTTTGTATCGGTAGTTCGGATGCTTGCCACTGTTTGAGCGCAGTATTCATTGCCGCTATCGAGCGGGTCAAGTCCGGGTTCACATAGAATATGACCCGGTTGGCACCGATTGCCAGAGCCGTTACGACGGCTCCCTCGATGACCTGAAACGGTGTTTCTTCAAGTAACAGACGATCTTTGAAAGTGCCGGGCTCATCTTCGTTGCCGTTAACAATCAGATATTTGTCCGGCTTCGGTGTTTCGGCGGCAACGGCTTCCCACTTTCGCCAGGCTGGAAAACCGCTGCCCCCCAAGCCGCGCAGTTCCGACAGGCGCACCTCCTCGCGTATGTCGGCAGGGGCTTGTATGGCGCGGGCCAATGCTGCACCGCCGCCAAAGCTGCGCCAGCGATCCATATCTGCGCCGACGCGTTGTTCTGCATGAAGCAATATTTGAGAGGCTCCAACTTGCGGGGTTTCAACAATCAACGGTTCCATGTGCCTCCCGCTGCATAAGCCGGCAATACTTGCGGCGCTCGTTGCGCCATTGGCAATCCGGCAAGGGTCAGGGCGCGCCGGAGACGATTTACATGTTCGAGTGTGACTTTTTTCGGGCCGCGGTCGCGGCTGGCGGTGGCTGCGGTGCCGGCGCGCCGACCGAAACTGATGATTTCGAGCAGGGCGTTGCCCATGATGCGGTTGCGCCCGTGGATACCTCCCGCGACTTCACCCACGGCATAGAGACCGGGTACCGTGGTCGCGCCGTTGGTATCAATTACCACCCCGCCATTTTGGTAGTGCAGTGTCGGATGAATCAGCAGGGGTTCATGGCGTGGGTCGATGCCTCCCACATGCGTGCGTGACATCAGATTGGGGAATTGACGTTCGAGCAGGCCGGGTTGTGCGCGTTCCATACGTGGTGTGTCGAGCCAGACGCCTACATGTTTGGCATCAATGCGAATGCCGCGTCCTTCGCTGCATTCGCGGAGGATTGCAGCGCATACGACATCCCGCGGCTGGAGTTCGTCGATAAAGCGGCGGCCGAGCCCGTTCACCAGGAGCGCGCCTGCTGCGCGTACCCCTTCAGTTACCAGTTTGCCCGCCAGATGAGACGGGTGCAGCATACCTGTCGG
>Ga0315281_10014595_pt1 | contig 10585 bp, 9 predicted proteins | sample YL17G07_0_MG_FD_204540 | JGI IMG/M metagenome (GOLD analysis project Ga0315281, IMG submission 204540) | Sediment microbial communities from Yellowstone Lake, YNP, Wyoming, USA - YL17G07_0 | ecosystem: Environmental > Aquatic > Freshwater > Lake > Sediment | place: USA: Wyoming | collected... | reverse complement strand
GTAGCGTAATTATGGGGAAGCGAAATTATTAAAGGATCGTTTTTGTATCCTAATTTTTTAAAGAGGTCGATTATTTGCGAGGCAACCGCTGCATCGTCGGCACCGACCGGGATATCGCGGGATTCGGCGGTAAAAACTTTGGAAAAATTTTTTCCCTTCGGCGATTTGATTACTTTCAGGCAGTGGCCGCTTAACTGACAGATAAAAATTGTTTTTTGGTGATTAACTTTCATGCCAATATACTATCCGTTGTTCCTTGCGGTTATACGCCGCGGCAATGTAATGCCAGATGTTCCGGGCCTTGCCGGCAGCCGGGATAAGAAATACATCGGATCTTACCTTAAGGTACGGTTTAAGTTCCGCGAAAATATTTACTTCTTCTTCTCCGGTTAAATTTCCAAGGACAATATCCGCTTCTTTTTTCAAAGGGGCGGATTGACGCAATTCAACGAGCTTATTGAACAGGCGCTCGCCTGCCGCCCTGTACTTTGGCACGTCGCTAAAGCTTTCGCCGACATTCTCGGCAATCGCTAATATGAAAATCCGCAGCACCTCATCAGATGCGGTATTGATATTGATTTTCGAATCGCCGTATATCGTGACGGCGCCCTCGATTCTCCCGTATACCTCCCTCATCCTGGAACGGCTAAGCTCAACCGGATACCCCTGATTTCTATAAAAATATTCCAGGGCCGCCTGCAATTCTTCGGGCACGCTGAATTTTTCTCCTCTCGCTGCCTCGTTTGCGCTTCCCGCGGTAATCCAATTTATTACCGCTGCGGCCAACTCCTCCGATTGTCCGACCTGGGATTCTCTCAGTAACACTGCGATTTTCTTTTTATCAAGCTCGCTCGTGCCGTTGATATTGATCTTGCTTTCTTCATCGCTCAACCCGTATACAAATTCTCCGTTCGCGTCTTCCTTGCCGATTTTAAAACTGTCGCCGGTATCGCCGGCGGAAAAACTAAAGATCTCCTGCGGTTCTTTGCCGTTTAAGTTTACCCCGCACTCCTGTATTATATCATAATCTTTGGTTTTGGCATCAACTGCGTCTTTCTCAAGTACAGTTATTGCCTTGGCTATTGCGTTGGATGCCCAGGCCGAGGCCTTGAGTTTATCTCTTTGATATTCGGCAAGCTTCAAATCCAAAAAGGCCTGCCGGCCTAGGCTAACGGTAAAAATGACCAGGATGGTCAGGACCCACAGACTGAACATCAATATCGAACCCCGGATCCGGCGTATCAGGTTATCCTCCCTGTGGTAAGAATACGGTTTTGTCAAACTCTATTATCCGGTCTGAATTTTTTGAGTTTTTATCTTTCTGTATCAAGGCTAATTTGATTTTCATTGCCAGGGGCAGGCTTCCCCTCTGCTGAGTGTCTTCTTTAGGCCAAAGCGTTTGCCAACTATAAGGGGCATCCCGGGTTGCCGCAGGATTGGCGTACTCAAAAGAAATTGCTTTAACTGATGAGGATAATGCCCGGGGTTCGGCCGTGCCTTGGGCCGTTACCGCATCCAGGCCTTTATAGCAAAAACGTTGCAGCTTATTGCCGGTTAATTCATATTCAATGCGATAGACCCGGGGAAAAACCGTACCTGTTTTGTCATACTCATCTACCACCGAGAAAAAGCTCAAGAGATTTTTATCTCCTTTAAACTGGGAATTATTTTTTGAATACAAAAAAGAATTTTTTAAGTCGGCCCCCATTCTGTTCAGAAGGATCCGGGCATTCTGCTCGGTCACAAAAGAAGCGCCCACGGTATTGTAGCTAAACAGGCCCGTGCGGAACGCCGAGTATAAACTTACGGCAATCACCGTAAAAATCCCCGTGGAAATGAGCAGTTCCAGAAAAGTGAAAGCCTTAACCGGTTTTTTCATTTAATTTATGTGGAGGGTAAGAAAAGCGTGAATTCCAAGGGATATTCTTTCCTTCTGGTCTTTTCTTTCCAGGAAACGGTTAGATGCAGTTGTTTCAATTCCGGAGTATCCGCATCTACGATCTCATATTTCCAGTTGAACTTGGTGTTGCGTAAGGTTAGGCTGGCGGAGGCTGCGGTTTCGCCAAAATTCGTATACCTGTGTTGGGCCTCGCCCAGCTTTTCCTCGCTCAACAAACAGGCCTGGGTCATATTACGGCTGAAACCAACGGCGGAAAGGATAGTGGCATACGCCCGAAAAACCATCACGATAGCCGTCGCTAATACCGTAACCGCACTCAAGACCTCGACCAGCGAAAAGGCTTTATTGGATTTGTATGTCACCCGCTTCTCCACTCATCACCAAAGAAACCGCTCTTTCCCGGCCCGTATCCTTAAAAATCAGTTTAACGGGGTCCATGCTTGCGTCGGGGAAAAAGCAAATTTCTTTTTTTTCCTGGGGTTCGGTAAGTAATGTTATCCCCGGGGGGATACGGTAGCGCTTGGTATATTCATCTTGCCCCTGGCAGCGTGCGCGGAATTCGCCTTGTGTCTGATCTATGATTAAACAGTAAATCTTTCTTTCGGTAATCGCCCGTGACTGAAGATTACGGGTTAAATAGTAAATTTCCCTGGTGAAATTCTGCAACTGTAAATTTTCATACGCCTTTTTAAACCGCGGCAGGGTAAACGACAGCAAAACTGAAATCAAGACCACCACCAGCAGTAATTCTATTAAAGTAAAGCTTCTTCTCTTCACGGCTATCAGCGCACGATGAAGTTAAGCTCGAATATGGGAAGGAGTAATGACAAAACGATAAAACCCACGATCAAGCCCATTACCAGGATGACTATCGGTTCCAATATGCGGGTTAAGGCCTTAAGCTGCCTGTCCACTTCCTTCTCATAATCGTCGGCAATCCGGTTAAGGGATTTATCCAAGCTGCCGGATTCCTCCCCTACCTTGACGATGCTCTCCACCAGCTCCGGGAAAATCCGCGATTCCTTGAGACACGCGGAGAGACTTGAACCGCTATTAATCTTATCCTTGAATTTCTGTATCTCTGTTTTTATGACCTGGTTTTCCAAAGATGAGGAGGCGATATCCAGCGCCGATACTATCGGCAGCCCGCCGGAAAGCAACAATGACAGGGTCCGGGCAAGGCGGGAGATTTCGGTTTTAAGGATAGTGCTACCCAACAAAACCGTTTTTATCTTCAACGTATCGATAAAGATTCTTACCTTCGGCAGTTGAGACGAACGGCGCCAGAAAAATGCCAGGCCGCAGACCCCCAACAAAATCAGCCACCACCAGGTACGGAATGTATCGGAAATGCCTATCAATATCCGGGTGGGAAGCGGCAGAAGCTGCCCCATGTCCTGGAACATAACGGTAAGCTTGGGGATGACAAACCCCAAAAGCACGGCCACGGTTATAATTCCCACCGCCAGGACAAAAACGGGATAAATCAGGGCCAGCTTGACCGTATCCTCGAAATCCCGCTCCTTTTCCAAAAAATCCGCGAGCCTGGCGAACACCAAATCGATATTGCCCGAAACTTCTCCGGAATGGACTACCGAGGCGTATAAATCAGAGAAAAACCTGGGATGGGTTTTCATGCTTCCGGAAAGAGAGCTGCCGTCCCTGATTTTTCCGGCAACATCCGATAAGACCGATTTAAAATATCTGTTGGAGGTCTGTTTGGTTATGATGGTGAGGCTGCTTAGGATATTAACCCCGGAATTAAGCAACGTGGCAAGCTCGCGCGTAAATCCGCAGATTTCTTTTTTGGGATTCGTGTAAATAAGAATATTCCGTTTGGGACGGGAAAAATCTTCAGACCGGAGGCTGAGAGGAAAATACCCCATCCGGCCGAGCGCCGTCAATGCCTCGGCTTCGGATTCGGCCTCAATAAAACCCTGGATAATTTTCTTGGGGGCGGATTTGGCCCGGTAAGCGTATCGCGGCATTTACTATTCGGGTAATTCTTCCTGCTGGGTTACCCGCACAACTTCGGTAAACGTAGTCAGGCCTTTTAAGACTTTCTGAAGCCCATCCTGGCGAAGAGTGCGCATGCCCTGGGAAACTGCTTTTTGTTTGATTTGCTGGCTGGAGGCCCGGCTCAGGATTAATTCCCGGATTGGCTCATTGACGGTCATGATTTCGTAGATACCGGTGCGGCCCCGGAACCCGGTGAAGCGGCATTCGGGACAGCCTTTGCCCTCGAAAAGCTCGGTTTTCTGAGCGTCAAATGCTGTATCTTTCATCTGCCTGAATATCTCATCCTTTGATTTTATGGGCTCTTTACACGCGGGACAGATCAACCTGAGCAGCCTTTGGGCAATAAGGCATTCCAGGGACGAGGATACTAAGAACGGTTCAACCCCCATATCTAAGAGCCGCGTTACTGCGCCGGCAGCATCGTTGGTATGCAGAGTTGAAAAAACCAGGTGGCCGGTTAAGGCAGCGCGGATGGCAATCTCGGCGGTCTCATAGTCCCTTACTTCTCCGACCATCATTACGTCCGGGTCATGCCGCAGTATGTGCCTAAGGCCCGTGGAAAAATTAAGCCCGATTTTGGGAGCCACCTGAATCTGGTTGACTCCCTGCATCTGGTATTCGATAGGGTCCTCAATGGTGATAATCTTTACCGCATTGGAATTTATCCGGGCTAGCGCGGCATAGAGCGTCGTGGATTTCCCGGAGCCGGTCGGGCCGGTGACAAAGATTATGCCGTGAGGCCTTTTAATCATCTGCTCAATAATAGCCAGGTCAGCGGGAAATAAACCCAGCTTTTCCAATTCCAGAAAGAAACGGGAACTTAAAATCCTTAAATGCACTGCCTCGCCAAAAGCCATGGGCAAAGTAGAAACGCGTAAGTCCAACTCTTCTTCGTTAACCTTAATCATTATCCGGCCGTCCTGGGGGAGCCGGCGCTCGGCAATATCCAAGGCCGCCATAATTTTGATTCGCGAGACTATCGCGGAATGAAAGAATTTAATGGTGTCGGGGGTATTGATATTGTAAAGCACGCCGTCAATCCTGAAACGCACCCGCAATTCATTCTGAAACGGCTCAAGGTGGATATCGGTTGCCCTGTCTTTGATCGCCTCGGATAACATCTGGTTGACAAATTTGATAATGGAGGCATCTTCAGCCAACGCATCGATATCCTGGACTTTTTCAGTTAAAGGTGTGGCGATGTTCAGCACATCCTCGGTTGAGATCATCTTATCCAGCGTCTCCGCACCTACTCCGTAATATTTACGGATGGCTTCTAAAATTTCCGGCTCGCTGGATGACACCCCTTTGATTTCCATATTTAAAATTAACTTTAAATCATCAAGGGCGCGGATATCCGAGGGGTCAGTCATGGCTATGGTAAGCTTGCCGTCTTTGAATTCCAAAGGAATGACTTTGTAATGGCTGGCAAATTTGGCGGGGATTCTTTGAATAACTTCGGGGTCTATGTTCCTGTCTTTGATTTTAACCGCGGCATCACCCTGCATAAGCTTTCTCCGTTAAAATTAAGCCTACTACCGAGCATAGCTCGGTATGAAATTAAGCCTAAACGCCAGAGGCAGGCTTAATTTCATAAAGCGATTATATCTTATCATCGTCAAAAAGTAAAGCAAATCAGAAATATTTCCCTTATGTGCTTTCTTCCGCAACCGGCAGCTCCATGATAAAGCGTGTACCGATTTTGTATTCGGATTCAAAGGAGATTTTGCCTTTATGGTTGTCGGTGATGATTTTGCTAATGACGTAAAGCCCAAGCCCCGTGCCTTTGCGGGAAGAGGTCTTGGTGGTAAAGAACGGGGTGAAGACTTTTTTAAGGTGGGCGTCTTTGATGCCGATGCCGTTATCTTCAAGGGTAATCTCTAGCGTATTGTTGGCAAGGGGACGGGTTGAGACGGTGATCCTGCCGCGGTAGCCTTCTTCTTTGAAGGCAGAGCGGCGCTCAACTATGGCATCATACGCGTTGTCAATAAGGTTGAAAAACACCTCTTGCAGCTGCACCATGTTCGCCTCGATGCAAGACATATGCTCCGGAAAATCCCGGACAATGTCTATTTCGGAGAGTTTGACTTTATACTGGACCATCTCGATGGTGTTATCCAACACCTTGTTTAAGTCCAGCGGCTCAAGGCCCTGCTGGTCCTGGCGCGAATATTTAAGCAGGCCCTTGACAACCTCCCCTCCCTGTACCACGTTGGTCTGGATGCGCTCCAGGGCATGGGAGACTTGTTTAATCATCTCTCTAATCTCCGGGCTGCAGACGGCAGTATCAACCATCTTAATGGTATCAATACTGTCGCCGGCAATCAGGGAGAGCGCGTAGAGGCGGTTGTTGATCTGATGCGAGAGGCCGTCAGCCATGGTCCCGATGGTAGCCATCTTCTCGGCCTGGGCGACCTGCTCCTGCATCTGCTTGGCCTCCTCGTAGAATTGGGCATTTTCAATGGCCAAGGCAGCCTGGGAGGCCAAGACCTGGAAGACGCTGATATCATCGGGGGTATAGATGTAGCCTGAGATTTTATCTCCTAAGACAATAAAACCAACGAGGTTATCCTCCAGGAAGCTGGGGATGACTACCGAGGCGTCGAGTAAACGCATATTCTCTTCCAGGTCTTTATAGAGGTCGCCTTGGCTGTCCTCCATCTTCCGCTTGACTTCCTCGTATATCAACGGCTCATGTTTGAAGGCCAGCCAAACAATCAACGGATTATCGGCGGGCAGCTTGGGGATTGATAAACGCCCTTTATCGCGGCTGACCTGCAAAAGATACTCGCTGGTATTCTTATCGTGAAGATAGATTGCCGCGTAGGATATCCTGACGGTCTTGGTGACAATATGGGTGATTAAATCCAGGAGCCTGCGTAAATCACGGATGCGGGTCATGCCTAAGGAGGCCTGTTTAAGGGTATCCTGGTAGCGCCTCTGTTCCTTGAGCAATCTTGCTTCGGCTTTGCGCTCAATATAAATATAGATAAAGGGGCCGACGGTGGCTAAGGCTGCCATAAGCCCAAGAGGAAACATCCACCAGCCTTGGCCTAAGATTTCAAGAAGCCAACCCTTGAGCCAAAAAGCTACGGCAAAAGGAAGTCCCAAAACAAGAGTGTAGACTGCGATGAAAATTCCCGTGCGCGTTATAGCGACGTTGATATCCATAAGACGGTAACGCAGGATGGCAATCGCAATAGTGATGGCGTATAGCCATACAAAGTGAGAACCAAAGGGCGGCATTTGAATTTGATACCATAGCGGAAAAGTGGTCGCTCCGCCGAAAAAGCCGACGATCGAAGCAACCATGATATATTTTATCTGGTTGTTCTTCTGTCCAGTCGACAGCTTTATCCCCTGGTAGAGCAAAAACGACGCATATCCCATAAGAACAAAATAAACCAGGATATACACTATAAAGAATGGGCCCGCATCGGGATAGAAACATCGCACCAGCGTCTTATAACTGGCGCCTTTCACCAACCATGGTGTTAAGTTAATCAAAAGCAAAAAAGCGGTCAATGCGTAACCGGTAAATAATATTGTTCTCTGTCGTCTTTCTTTTTCACGTTCCAAAAAGACCAACACGAAGTGATGAAAAGTAATGGGTATCAAACAGGCCCCAACCATCAAAATCCTGCTGTAGAGTATACTGGCCTCGGCGTCTTGTGAAGCAAACATGAAGCTAAGAAAGAGGCTCCATTGCGCGATATTTGCGCTCATAAAAAACCATCTTTTATTGACCGCCGCGCGCGGATTTTTAAAAAACACCATGACGCCAACGCATGAAGCGGTAATCACTGTTAACCACGCTGTAATGACATATATACTAATCATTGGATTGTCTTATAAATCTCGCTTTTGCAGTGCCCCGCAAAACAATACTGCACTACCTTATTATGTTGAAGGACCAGCTTGAGTTCTGCCGAAGAAAAACCGGCATCCAGGAATATCTTTTTAAATTCATCTTTACTGCGGTAAATCAAGTTCCAATCTGCTACCCATTCCATCCAAGCTGAGGAAGAATTATTATATTTATCCGCAACATTGGCAATAACCATTATGCCATCGGGATTAAGAATATTTCTTAGATTGCTTACTAAACGGCTAGCCGGTCGTTCATCAAGATAATCAAAAAGACCGAGTGAATAAATCAAATCATAAGTGCTATTTATCTCTCGTCTTATATCGTTCTTTAGGGCCAGGCGAATGGCGTTTTTTTGAATAAAATTGACCTTATGCGGACTGTTTACGAGTTTCTTGGCATATTCAATTGACCGCACATCAATATCATAACAATCGAACTCAACCTGGGCGAACGTATCAGGTAAATCCGAAACCAGCAAATCCTTAATTTCCCTGGCCGGCCCCGAAGCCAAATTCATGATGCGGATTTTGCGGCCCTTGTTATTTTTTATATAACCGGAAATAACTTTTTTAATCGCCTCTTTCCTTTCGCGTATCGCCTTCGTTGCCGATAATTGCTGGAAGTAGTTATCCCATAACCTGTCAAAACCTATGGTGCGAGGATTGTTTTGATAAATATCATCGATTATTTTGAAATCCCCCGCATACCCAAATGGCTTCTCATAGCTCCATTTTATAAATTCGCCGTACAAAAAATATCGCCTATACCTTTTTTCAAATATTCGCCTGAACTTATATACCTGTGACTCATCTCTGCCATAACTTTCCTGTTCAAATGTGAGCATATCACTATAGAGTTTATCCAGCATTCCATTAAAGGTATCCTGAAATTTCTGCCAGTCGTAAGGATTCTTAGCCAAGTAGGCTTGAAGTTCCTGGCTCGTTTTAATATAAAATTTAACCTCGGAAAATAAATTGAACCTTGTAGCATCCATCTATTTCAATACCCCTTTTATCTTATCCACCAGTTCCGGGATATCAAACGGCTTATAAATATAGGCGACGGGATCCAGCGCATGCGCCTCCTGCTTCATTTCTTCATCGGCATAGCCGGTAATGAAGATAACGGGGATTTTCTTCTGCTTCTTTTCCTGTAATTCTTTATAAATAGCCTGGACCGTCTCAACCCCGTTCATCCCCGGCATGCGTATATCCGCGATGATTAAATCGAATTTCTCAGCATCGGCAATGGCCAGGGCATCCAAGCCAGTCTTGGCAACAAAGACAACAAATCTGTTTTTTTCCAGCAACTTCCTAAGCGACCTGATGATTAACTCTTCATCGTCAATCAGCAAAATATTTTTTGTCATGCCACCCTCTCTCCCTAAACCGGTTTTAAATCTTTGCCTGCGCCTTTGCGCGCGGAAACTGAATGGTAAATATCGAGCCCTTGCCGGGTTCTGACTGGACAACGATCGTCCCTCTGTATTTTTCGATTATCGCCTGGCATATGGAAAGGCCGAGGCCTAAGCCTTTGCCGACGTCTTTGGTGGTAAAGAACGGGTCGAATATCCTCGGGAGTATTTCCTTGGGTATCCCCGCCCCTTCATCTTTAACCGCCACCTTTATCCTGCCGTCGTCTTTCGCAAGCGTCACGTCAATGCCGCCGTTTTTCTTTATCTGCTTAATCGCGTCCCTGGCATTGATGATAATATTCCCTATTACCTGCTCTAATTCGTTCTGGTTGCCTATTACGACATACTGTTCCTGGGGCGCGTGCACCGAAATCGTAATATTTTCCTGCTCCAGCTGATACCGTAAAAATTCAACGATATTCTTAACCACGATAAATAAGTCCACCTCGGCGACCGAGGTCGTCTCCATCGGCTTCTTGGCAAATACCATCAATTTCTGGACGATGGTGCGGCAGCGTTTAGTCGCTTCTTCAATCATCTCCAGCGATTCTTTATCCAATGCCGCGTCGGCAGAGTTTTCGGCTAAGAGCATCTGCACATTCGTCAGTATTACCGCCAAAGGATTATTGATCTCATGGGCAACGCCGCCTGCAAGGGTACCGATAGTAGCGAGTTTTTCCGCCTGGATGAGCTGTTTCTGGACATCGACTAATTGTGCTGTGCGTTGTTTAACCTGTTCTTCGATATTTTCATACCGCAAGGCATTTTCAATAGCAAGCGCAGCTTCGTTGGCCAAAACAGAAAAATTGTTTAAATCTTCCGAAGTGTATGTCCTCCCGGATAGCTTATTCCCCAATAATAGAATATCCAACAGCTTATCGTCAAGAAAACTGGCAATGATTACCGTAGCATTAAGATACCTCATTTGTCCTTCCAAATCTTTAAATATAGGATCCGGCTCATCTTCGGATTTACGTTTTATTTCCTCGTAAACCAAAGGCTCCCGGTTGTTTTCCAGGCAGGTAATCAGGGTGTTATTTTTATCAATTGAATCCGGCTGCCCTTTCTTTGTATTACGGCCTGCCTTAAGGAGAAATTGCTTTGATTCCGTATCAAACAGGTATATCGCCGAATGGGAAATGTACAACGTCCCGGTGACAGTGCGCACGATATAATCCAATAGCTCCTGAGACTTACGGATACGGGCTATGCCAATGGCGGCTTGTTTCAGGATATCCCTATAATTAAGTTGTTCTCTTAAAAGTATCGCCTCGGCGCTTTTTAAGAGATAGATATATGCAAACGGCCCCGCGGTGGCTAAAGAAGCCATCAGAACCAACGGACCAAGCCACCAACCTGCTCCTAAAAGGTTAACAAGCCA
>Ga0315281_10014594_pt1 | contig 10585 bp, 9 predicted proteins | sample YL17G07_0_MG_FD_204540 | JGI IMG/M metagenome (GOLD analysis project Ga0315281, IMG submission 204540) | Sediment microbial communities from Yellowstone Lake, YNP, Wyoming, USA - YL17G07_0 | ecosystem: Environmental > Aquatic > Freshwater > Lake > Sediment | place: USA: Wyoming | collected... | reverse complement strand
AACGCGTACCCTTACCCGCCGCGCAACACGGCGCCGTCGCGCCAAGCACGGCTGCCGCGAAAGGAGCTATCATGCCCAAACGCGCTCGAGGCAAGCCTCGCATCGGCGTCATCATCCACACCCCCTTGCGCGACAGGCTTTTTGCCCCCGAGGACCGGCGGCACCTGGAGAAGCTCGGCCGCGTGCGCTGGACCGATTCCGCCGAGCCGCTGACCGATGCGGCCGCCGCCGAACTCCTGGCCGACTGCGACGTCGGCGTCGGCTCGTGGGGCACGCCCTGCCCGAAGTCGCCCGAGCTCATGGCCGCCTGCCCGAAGCTCCGCCTGTGGGAGCACGTGGCGGGGACCGTCCGGCACATGTTCGGCCCGCACCTGGCGGGGCGCAAGCTCACCATCGCCTCGTGCAAGACCGCCATCGCCGACAACGTGGCCGAAGCGACGCTCGGCGAGATCATCCTGGGCCTGCGGCGCACCTTCGAGAACGCCGCCGCCAACCGCACCGGCAAGGCCGCGTGGCCGGTAAGGATGAAGGCCCTGCGCGGCTCCACGGTGGGCGTGGTCGGGGCATCGGAGGTGGGCAAGCGAGTGATCAAGCTCCTCGAGCCCTTCGGCTGCCGCATCCTTCTCTATGATCCGTTCGTCACCGCCAAGCAAGCCCGCGCGATGGGCGCCGAGCGTGCCGCGGACCTCCTCAAGCTGTGCCGCGCGAGCGACTGCGTGACGCTCCACACCCCCGCCCTGCCCTCGACCGCCAAGATGCTGAAGGCGGCGCACTTCCGGGCGATGCGCGACGATACGGTGTTCATCAACACCGCGCGCGGCATGTGCATCGACGAGGCGGCCCTGATCCGTGAACTCGCGAAGGGGCGGCTGTGGGCGCTCTTGGACGTGACCGAGCCGGAGCCGGCAGCCGACGACTCGCCCCTGCGGCGGCTGCCGAACGTCGTCCTCACCTCGCACATGGCCGGCCTGCCATGGTTCAACATGGGGGCGCAGGCGGTCGATGACATTGCCGCGTTCCTCACGGGCCGCCGGCCGCTGTGCGTCCAGACGGAGGAGATGCTCGACCGCATCGCGTAGCGGGCCGCGACACCCAAACATTCGCACGGAGGCTATCCGGCAGTTGTTTAGCCGCGGCCGGTACGGCCGCGATCCTTCGCCTTGGCGCGGCGGGTAGTCTTGCCCGCCGCGCACCTGTGGAGGAACGTGCCATGGCGAACTACCTGCTCTCCCAACTCGACGCGCTCGACGGCGTGCCCTGCCCCTGCGGCACGGCCCGCCGCGCGTTCGCCGTGCCGGAGAACCCGACCGCCACGGTCCACATCGTCGACATCTCGACCGACGCCCGCACGCACTACCACAAGCGATTGACGGAGATCTATGTGATCCTCGAGGGCGAGGGGCGCCTCGAGCTCGACGGCCGCCGTGTCGCCGTCCGGCCGATGACCGCCGTCCTCATCCGCCCCGGTTGCCGCCACCGCGCCGTCGGCCGCCTGAAGGTCCTCAACACCGTTATCCCCGCCTTCGACCCGGCCGACGAGTGGTTCGACGCCTGAGGAAGCAGGACGCGGCGAGGCTGCCGACCATATCTGTCTAGCGAACCGCTGTGACGCTGTCACCCCGAGCGAGCGAAGCGAGTCGAGGGGTCTCGCCGTGCCAGCGCACGAACGGCAAAGATCACAGCGAGATTCCTCGACTCGCTTCGCTCGCTCGGAATGACAACGCTAAACACAAACGCCGACCCGCCGCGCAGAGATGGCGAGTCGGCCCCACCGGCTACTTGAAGATGTCGCGGCCGATCTCGCCGATCTTGAACCCCAGCCCCGGCCCGCACATCGTCGCCGTGCGGGCGTAGCCGTCGCGGATCTCGTAGAGGCCGGGATGCACGGCCGCCTCCGGGGCGTTGGCCGCCGGGAAGAACTGCCGCGAGTTCGCCTCCACGCCCTTGATCGTGTGCGTGCGGGCCGCCAGTCCCACCGATTCGATCAGCGAGATCGACGGGTTCGTCAGGTCCTGCACGGCGTACGGAACGCCCGCCATCTCGGCCATCGGCACGAGCAGGAGGTCGGAGCTCAGGCACTTGCAGCTCTTCAGCGCAATGCCCGACCACCCCAGCTCCATCGCCAGCCGGAAATCCTCCGGCCCGGTCAGGCTCTCGTCGATCAGCACCGGCTTGATCTTCGCGAGCGGCCGCATGTCGAACCGGTGGGCCGCCAGGTCGCGCTCGGTGGGCTGCTCGACGTAGAGGATCTCGTCGAAGACCTCCGCCGCCCGCTCCCGCACCTTCGCCAGGTACTCGACGATGTACTCGGGCGACTCGCACTGCTCGTTCGTGTCGGCGGTGAGCAGCGGCCGCGCAGGCAGCCCGGGCCGCCGCGCCGCGCGGACCTCGTGGTAGATGCGCGAGACGTCGAGCGTCCGCGCGATGTCCCACTCCAGGTCGCGCCCGCGGAGCTTCACCTTCAGGCAGAAGACGCCGTCGCGCTCGATCCACCGCTCCAGCGAGTTCGGGATGTCGTCGGCCGGAACGGCCCGCGGCACGCCCGCCTCGCGCAGGACGTCCAGGCCGCCCACCAGGTGGAACACCGGCACGGCGGGCAGGTAGTCCTGCCGCAGGAACTGCGACGGATAGACATGCTTGAACTCGTCGCCCAGGTAGCGCCCCAGGTCGAAGCCCATGTGCTCCGGCCCGTAGCCGCGGTACGAGTCGATGCCGGCGGCCAGGCCGAAGGCGTCGTGCACGGCGTGGTCGACGGGGCTGGCCGCCACCAGGGCCGCCAGGTACGGCATCTCGTCGGCGGGCGTGTGCTTGCGGGCCGCGCGGCGGGCCAGCGCCCGCAACTCCGGCTCGGTCTCCATGAAGATCTCGATGGGGTGCGCGAACCGGTCGAAGCCGGCGACCGCCTTGGCGTAGGCGGCCAGGAGGTCGCTCATCGCCCGCTGGCGGGCCTCGTGCGGGGCCTTCGACACAGCCCACGCCGACCGCCCCGTCGCGGTTCTGCGCGGTAACCTTGGCGTAGCCGATCGGCGAACGCTCGACCACCACCGCACCGAACTTCAGGGGCGTCCGGCAGACGGCCTCCACCTGGAAGGTCTCGACGCTCATGATCCGGATGTCGCTTCGCATGGGGCGGCTCCTTGGCGTGTTGGTGCAGCGGTTGATTATACAGGAACCCGGGTGTCATGCCCACGGCCTGCACTACAGCACACAGAGCGCGGCGGGTCTCCCGACCCGCCGCGTAAGTGCGTCGTGTGGCCGCTGCGGGGCACGGCCCGCGCGGGGGGGGGAAGCTGACCCGTGTATGTTTGGCGTATCCGCCTTTCATGTGCCACGGGTTGCTTGCCAACCCGTGATCACTGTAGTCTTCTTACCTTATGGTGTTACACCATAGCGAAGAAAACCATGATAATCACGGGTTGACAAGCAACCCGTGGCACATGTAAAGAGACGACGCTAAACACATACGATGCCCCCCCCGCACACCGTTTGACGGCGCGCTTGGGTGCTCGGCGGGCGCGAAAGGAATAGCCCTTTCCCCCCGGCCCGTGGTTGTATACCTTTAGAGCATGGACACCATCACGCACATGCTGCTGGGGGCGACGACGGCCCAGTTGGCCTTCCGCCAGCGGCTCGGACGCGGGGCGACCTGGGCGGCGGTCGTCGCCGCTGTGGCGCCGGACCTCGACATCCTGGCCGGCCCCGTGCTGAGGGCGCTCGGCATCGACACGGGTGGCGGCGGCCACCTGGTGGTCCATCGCGGGCTGAGCCACTCGCTTCTCATGGCGCCCGTCATTGCCCTGCCGATTGCAGCCGCATGGTGGAAGCTGCGGCGCCGGCGTGCCCCCTCCCTCGCCTCTTTCGGGCTGCTCTACGCCTGCGTGCTGGTGGCGGGCCTGACGCATCCGCTGCTCGACTGGGGCACGGCTTACGGCACGGAACTTCTCTCGCCGATCACCGACGCACGCTACGCCCTGAGCTGCGTGCCCATCATCGACATCTTCTACACGCCGATGCTGGCCCTGACGCTCCTGGCGTGCTGGCTGGTGCGAAAGGCGAGCCGCGGCGAGGCGCGGCGGGCCACCCTTGTCATCGGGTGGGCGGGGTTCCTCCTGAGCCTCGGCTACCTCGTGACGGGAGCGGTGCTGCGCGACCGAGCCATCGACATGGCCCGAGCGCTGGCCGGCGGGGCGCCGATCCTGCGGGCCGACGCGTACCCGGCGCTCGGGAGCATCTTCGTGTGGCGGACGGTCGTCGAGACCGACGGCCGGTGGATCACGGCCCGCGTCCGGCCGCTCGCGCGCGGCGCGCCGTCGCGGCAGGAGTCGGCCGCCAGGCAGAGCTCGCCCTGGATCGAGAAGGCGAGGGAGATGCCGGACGTACGGGGCTACGCCTGGTTCGCGATGGGCGTGGTGCGGGCCACGGAAGCCGACCGCGACGGGCAGCACGTGGTCGAGTTTCACGACATGCGTTACGGCCCCCGGCCCGAGAGCATCGACAGCCTGTGGCCGCTCCAGGTCGCGTTCGACAAGGAGGGGCACGTTCTGTCCGCCGAGAGCCACCCGCCGCATCCGGCCGGGAACCGGTGGCGCATCCTGAAAGAAACGTGGTCGGACCTGTGGGAACCGTAAACGAGGCGCGGCGGGTCTCCCGACCCGTAGGAAGGAGATAAGACATCATCAATCACGGGTTGACAAGCAACCCGTGGCACGTGAGAGCATGTCTCCCGCCGCTTCTGCGGCGGGCTCGGAAGATGCTATCGGCCTTCGATGATCTTGCGGCGGTAGGCCTCGACCTCCATGCCGCGCACGTGGTCGACCTCGGCGGGCTTGAGGGGCTGGGGCTTGCCGGCGATCAGGGCGGCCACCTGGGTCTTGGCGGTGTCCTCGATGATTATCATCTTCGAGAAGGCCTCGCGCCAACTGGCGCCCCACGTCACCACGCCGTGGTTGCGGAGGGCGACGGCATTGTTGCCCGCGCGCACGCCTTCCTCCACGCGCACCGCCAGCTCGGTGCTCGACGGCTTGACAAATGGCAAATAGTACACCAGGTCGACGTAGGCGACGAAGTCGGGCGTCCAGGGCAGGATCTCCATGCCGCCGGAGATGAGGCCCGTGGCGATCGGCGGGTGGGCGTGGCAGACCACGTTCGCCTTCGGGCGCGCCTTGAGGATCCGCTGGTGCATCTCCCATTCCGACGTCGGCCGAGGGCCGGAAAGGTGCTTGCCCGTCTCGAGGTCCACCACCGACCACTCGTGGTCGGCGATGCGGTCGACGTCATAGCCGCTCGGCGAACAGACCATGTGCGCGCCGTCGCGGGCGCTCGTGTTGCCGCCGGGTCCGGCCACCAGGCCGCGGCTCACCATCATCAGGCCGAGGGCCTTCAAGTCTTCGATGACGGACATTTCCTCGTTCACTCCTTGTCAAAGGTCCTGGGGTTCTCGTGCCGGAGGGTGTCTACCGGCGCCATGTCGTCGGTGAGGGGCTTCTCGCTGATCGCCCGGGGCGTCAGCTGCTCGTACTCGCTGCCGACGAGCTTCGCGAGGTCGAAGCCGAAGTCTTTGCCCTGCGAGACCGCCTCGGCCCGCTTGATCCAGTCGGCCCGGAGCACCAGGTTGGCGTCGAGCGCCGCAAAGACGATGACGTTCCCCGAGTCGCCCGACTTGAAGAGATACGTCAGCGGGAACGTCGCCTGGTAGGTCTTGAGCTCGGCGAAGTAGAAGCGGTTGACGGCGTGTTCCCACAGGTTCGTGGCCACGAGACCGCCCGGCTTGAGGCGCGACTTGGCGAGCTGGATGAACTCCAGCGTCGTCATGTGGAAGGGGACGCGGTCGGCGGCGTAGGCGTCCAGGAGGATGATGTCGTACGGCTTGGCGGAGCGCCTGAAGTACATCCGCCCGTCCATGACGATGACGCGGGTGTTGGGCGTGCCCTTGAACTCGAAGTACTCCTGGCACACCTTCACGACGTCCGGATCGATCTCGACGATGTCGAGGCGGACGTCGGGAAACTGCTTCTGGATGAACTTGGGGACCGAGGCGCCGCCGAGGCCCACCAGGAGGACGTCTTTCGGGGCGGGGTGGAGGGCGAAGGCGGCGATCATCGACCGCGAGTACCGGAGGTCCAGCTTGTCGGGCTCCGCCAGGATCATGCTCGACTGGATGCCGCGCGACTTCGAGAAGTGCAGGCACCGGCGGCCCTCTTTCGGGTAGTCGACCACCCGGATGCGGTAATAGCGCGACTCGCGGTCGTAGCGGACGACGGCCTCTTCGGCGGCGCCGCTCTGGGCGGCCACCCAGGCGACGAGCCCGCTGGCGACCACCCCCACGGCGACCACGAGCAGAATAATGATGCGGTTCATCCGGAACCCTCCAACTCGGCTGTAGAAGAGTACCGGTCGGGCATGGTTTTGGCTAGTGCAAATTACGGCGTGGTTCACAAGCCCCCGGCACCGCCGGGGGAATGGTGCCCCCAAGGGGTTGTCCCCACGCGGTGCGTGGGGCTTGTGAACCACGCCCAGATTGCACGGAGAAGGCCCCATTTTGCCCAAAACACCTAATCCAACACCCCTCGATGGCCGATAGTTACCGTGGGCCGTGTTTCCGGAGACCTACCGTGGCTGACGACGAGCTGATCGAGACCCTTCACGAGGCGATCAAAGAGCCCCAGACACCCGGAGACCGCCGCACCAGCGTCGATCGGCGCAGCGGCAGACCATTGAATTACTCGGGCTCGGAACGCCGCAACGGCGCCGACCGGCGGGTCCTGGCGGACCGGCGGACCGGCGGGGACAGGCGTGTCGGCACCGATCGGCGACACGCCCTCCGCCGGCAGGAAGACGCCAAGGCCTTCCAGAAGCGAGTCGAAGAGGGGGACCTGACGCTTGAGGAGATCGAGTTCGTCCGCGCGGTCGACCGCTATAAGCGGAAGTTCAACCGGCCGTTTCCCACCTGGAGCGAAATTCTGGCAATCGTCAAGGAACTCGGGTACACTAAGGACAGTTTAAGCTGAGCGAGGGAGCGGGGCGGAAGGTCCCCCCGTGGCCCCTTCGGCTTGGACCCAGGTTCTGAGACGAAAGGCTTATGGAAAAGATTGCCATCCTTACCTCCACCCAGCCTTTGCGCAAGACCGCGGCGCGGATGGGTGTGACGAAGCAGCGCCTGAACATGGATGCCTGCCTGGAGCTCGCGGAGCGCTTCGATGTCGTCATCATCGGCAGCCTCTCGGCCGACGAGGTGTACAAGTACATCGAGGCGCACCTGCACCCCGAGATCCGATCGAAGTTCCGGCTGTATCCCCGCACGTTCTTCCACTCGTTCCGCACCGACGAGGTGCTGAGCATGACGGACGATCCGCGCGATGCCGGGTGGCAGCAGATCCTCTCAGAGAACGGCATCAAGTTCGAGGTGCTCCGCAGCCGCATCGGCATCGACCAGCGGCATCGCCAGGAGAAGTTCTCCTGGGCGCACCTGAGCGATTTCATCACCGACCCGCGCGTCGAGCTCGTGAGCGGCGGCGAGGGGCAACTGCTGTTCGACCGGCCAGAAGCCGCGATGCGCTGAGCCCGTCCTGCGACGGTTTCCTCGACGAGCCCGCTGCGGAAGCAGCGGGGTACTCCCAACACAGGCATCGCTCGCCTCTCCCGCGGCGGGCTCGGATTTCGTGTGCCCCCGTTTGGCCGCAATAATCCCCGCCCGCCCGCGTTCTGGATGCTATATTGGTGATTTCTGGGCTGTCTGTCAGGCCCAGAGGCTCCCTGGAGGGAGATCGATCATGAGATGCTATGTTCTTGCAGGGATGCTGGCGGCAGCGGTCGTTCTGGCGGGCGCCGCGACCGGCTGGGCGGCTGAGAAGGTGAAGGGCGAGCAGACGAAGCCCGAGGGTCAGCCCCCCGAGCCGCTCGTCATCCAGTTCAAGCACATCCCCGCCGAATCGTTTGTCGACGCCCTGAAGCAGTTGGGCCGCAACCCGAAGGTCGGCGAGGTCCTCGAGCAGTGGCCGATGGCTCAACCCGTGGCGGGCCCGCCGATGGAGGACGCGCCCGTCCGGTTCTGGCTGGTGGAGGAGAAGGTGGCGCCGCCGCCGGCCCGTCCGCCTGAACGTTCTCAGCAGCCGCCGGGTCCTCCGATGCCCGTCCTGCCTTGGCTCGAGGACCCCGCCGTGCGGGAGCAAGTGGGCATGTCGCTGGACCAGGAGACGAAGGTCTTCATGCTCATGGACAGGGCCAAGAAGCTCCGCGAGGAATCCGAGGCCGTCGCCACGGAGGCCCAGGCGATTCTCAACGCGGAGCAACTGGAGAAGCTTCGGGCGGTCGTCCGCGACAACCAGCGCCGGCAGAGGGCCACGGACGGGCTGTGCGGCCTGACCACTCCGGCGGCCCGCGGGCGGGTGGGTCTCTCGGACGAGCAGGCGGAGAAGATCGGCGCCCTCGTGCAGGACCTTGAGGCGGCGGTGGGGAAGATACAAAGGGAGATGGTCGGCGCGCCCGGCGGCCCTCCTCCCGACGAGGCGGCGCGGGAGAATCCCCGCGAGGCCCAGAGGCGCCGGGACGAACTGAACCGCGACGCCCAGAGGCGGCAGGACGAACTGATCCGCGACGCCCGCACCAAGGTCGCGGACCTCCTGACCCCCGAGCAACGCGGCAAGGCGGACCAGGTTCTTGCCGAGCGCCGTCTGCTCGCGATGGACAGGGGCGGCCCCCGCCTGATGGGGACGAATCCGATGCGGCTGTTCCAGATACTCATGCGCCTGGCCAGCCCGGAGGCCCGGGAGAAGATCGGCCTCTCAGAGGAAGAGATGAACGCGGTCCGGGGCGTCCTGAACGAAGCCGGGCAGCGGGTGCAGCAGATCATGGCCGGTCTGCAGCAGGAAATCAACGGCATCCCCCCCGAAGAGCGTCCGCAGCGCATACCCGAGATCATGACCAAGCCGATGGCCGATGCCGCCGAGGTCGTGCACGGCGCGCGGGAGGCCGTCATGAAGAACTTCAGTCCTGAACAACGCGAGCGGGCCGAGCGGTGGCTCCGCGAGGAAAGCGAGAGAATGGCTCCGGACGGGCCCGGTGACCGCGGACAGCGGCGTCCCGACCCCGGTCGGACTCCCGACCCCGGCCGGACTCCCGACCCCGGTCGGCGTCTCGACCCCGGCCGGACTCCCGATCCCGGCCGGCGTCTCGACCCCGGTCGGACTCCCGACCCCGGTCGTCTTCCCGAGCCTGGGGGGCCCCCGGCGCCAGGGGCGCCGGCGGCTCAACCTGCCGCGGACTCGCCGATGGATGGGTCGGCAGTGCGGTTCTGGCTGGTGGCGGACGCCGCTGGGGCTCCGCCGGCGGGCGGTCCGGCTGAACGCCGTCGGCTGCCGGGGCCGAACATCCCCGTCCTGCGCCTGCTGGAGGACCCCGCCGCGCGGGCGCAACTGGGCCTTACCCTGGAACAGGAAACGAAGATCTTCACACTCATGGAGAAGGCGAAGAACCTGCGCGAGCAGATCCGCGAGGACGCGGCGGCCAAGTCTGCCGGCGAGCGGCGCAAGGCCGCCGGGCCGGATCGCCTCGCCCTCAAGCAGGACCGCGATAAGGCGCTCGAGGAAGCCATGCAGGCCGCGCGGCCCGACTTCGAGGCGATCGCGAACGAGGCCGAGGCGGTCCTGACCGCCGACCAGGCGGCGAAGCTGCGAACGATCGGCCGAGAGAACGTCCGCCGCCAGATGGCCACCGGCGGCCTGAGCGCCCTCCTCTCCTCCCCGGCCCGCGAGCGGCTGGGCCTCTCCGACGAACAGGTGGAGAAGATCAGGAGCATCCTCAGGGACCTCGAACCGCCCCCTTTGAAGCGTCGCAAGGAGGCGGCGGGCGAGGCGGCTGCGGGGCCGTCCGAGGAAACACTGAAGCAGCACGCGGAGCTCGTGAAGAGCGCCCGCGCCAGGATCATGGAGGTCCTGACTCCCGAGCAGCGCGAAAAAGCGGCGCAGGTTCTCTCCGGGGTCAAGCCGCCCAGAGAGGGGCTTCCGGGCAAGAAGCGCCCGCCCGGGGCGCCGGCGCCCACGAAGGGATACCAGGAGGCGGTGTAACATGCACGCCGGGGCAACCCCCTGGTTGGTGGCTGCTGTTCATGTGCCACGGGCTGCTTGTCAGCCCGTGGTGATAGTGTCCTTTTTCCTCACGGCTTTACGCAATAAGGAAGAAAGACCGCGACAACCACGGGTTGGCGAGCAACCCGTGGCACATGTGAAGAAGACCATACCAAACAGATACTTTCCGTAGCCTCCGTCTCGATCATCGTTCACCCGCCGCATGTCTTTCGATAATTTCAACCAGCCGTCGCGCCTCGGCCTCCGGGTCCTCGGCCGCGCACACCGTGCTTGAGACCGCGAGCCACCGCGCCCCGGCGGCCAGGACCTGCGGCGCCGTGGCGGCCGTGATGCCGCCGATGGCCATGACCGGAAGACCCGCCTGCCGCGTCACCTCCGCGCACAGGGCCGGCCCGGGGATCGCCTCCTGCGGCTTCGTGGTGCTCTGGAACATCGGCCCGCAGCCGATGTAGTCGGCGCCGGCCTCGGCGGCCGCGAGGGCCTGCGAGAGGCTGTGCGTCGAG
>Ga0315281_10014593_pt1 | contig 10585 bp, 8 predicted proteins | sample YL17G07_0_MG_FD_204540 | JGI IMG/M metagenome (GOLD analysis project Ga0315281, IMG submission 204540) | Sediment microbial communities from Yellowstone Lake, YNP, Wyoming, USA - YL17G07_0 | ecosystem: Environmental > Aquatic > Freshwater > Lake > Sediment | place: USA: Wyoming | collected... | reverse complement strand
GCGCGGCGAGCGCGGCGTAGGTCGCGCGCAGCGTTGCCTCGCTCACCTCCTCGCAGCGCTCGATGCTGTGGCTGCCTTCCAGCAGCACTTCGGGCTCGATAATGGGGACGATGGAGGCTTCCTGGCACAGCGCCGCATAGCGCGCGAGGGCGTGCGCGTTCGCGTACAGGCACGTGTGGCTCGGGATTCCTTCCCCAATCGTGATCACCGCGCGCCACTTGGCGAAGCGCGCGCCGAGCTTGAAGTAGGCCGCGAGGCGCTCGCGCAGGCCATCCAGGCCCTCGGTCACCTTTTCGCCGGGGCATAACGCGAGATTCTTCGCGCCCGTATCCACCTTGATTCCCGGGAGGATGCCTTTGCTCGCGAGGTAGTCCGGAAACAGCACGCCGTCGTTGGTCTTCTGGCGGATGGTCTCGTCGTACAGGATTACGCCGGAGATGAACTGCCCGGCGCCCGGCGTGGTGAACAGCAGCCCGCGGTAAGCACGGCGGTTCTCCTCGGTGCAGGGAGTGTTGATGGTCTTGAAGCGCGCTTCGCAGGTGCCGCTCGATTCGTCGGCGGCGAGAATGCCCCTGCCTTTGGCGACCATGGCGGCCGCTGTCTTGGATAACAGTGTCTTGTCCATGCGGTCTCTAGATAAAGGGATGGGGAAGGCTTCTTAGCAGCGGAAATTTTACTATGAGACTTGCCGCTTTTCCGCTTCCCTTGTCTCGATCGCCGCAAGGCGTGCGAGCAGGCGCCGCGCGCGCTCGATCACCGGAACGTCGATCATTTTACCGTCGAGCGGGAAAGAAGCGCGGCCCGCCGCTTCGGCCTTTGCGTTCTCCCCGATGAGGCGCCGCGCATAGGCGGCCTCTTCGGCCGATGGGGAATACTCCTCGTTCACGATCGGCACCTGGCCCGGATGGATGCAGCCCGCGCCCATGAAGCCGAACTGGCGCGAGCGCCGCACCATGCGCCGGAACGCCTCCCAGTCGCCGTAGCCCGCCACGCTGGCGATGAAGCCAAGCGGCATCAGCCCGGCTGCGCGCGCCGCAAACACCATCTGCTGCTTGGGCATCAGCAGCGTCTCTTCCGTCGGTTCCATGCCGGTCTCGAGGGCGAAGTCCTCGCCACCAATGTTCATCGCCACGAGGCGCGCGCTCGACTGCGCGATCCCGGCCATCTGGAAAAAAGCAGCGGGAGTCTCGATCATCGCGATCAGCCTGGTGTGCCCGGGGCGCAGCCCGCGCTTCGCCTCAAGGCCGGATATGCAGTCGTCGATCCGCTTCACGTGATCGGCGCTTTGCGCCTTGGTGATCGCAATGCCGTCGACTTCCTCGCAAATCGAAAAATCGAGGTCCTTTACCGTGACTTCGCAAGGACTATTGACGCGAACCACGACGTCGGCGCCGCCACGCCGCACTTTCGCGGCCGCCGCGGGCACCAGCGTGCGCGCCTGGTCTTTTTCCGACGCCGGGACGCTGTCTTCGAGATCGAGTTGGATGCAGTCCGCGCCTCGCGTGTGCGCCTTTTCCACGTACTTCCCGACGTTGACCGGGACATACATGAGCGAGCGCCAGACCGGGAGATTCGGTTTCATTCCACTGCTATTCCCGAGGACAGCAGCTTCTTGTATTCAACATCTCCAACGCCAATCTCCCTCAGCAAATTCCGGTTGTGCTGGCCCAGGCGTGGAGCGGGCGTGCGGATCGAGCCGGGTGTGCCGAGCAGGCGCGGCACCACGTGGTGCATCGGGAACTGGCCCATGTCGGGATCGGGATAGTCGGCCAGCAGTTCGCGCTCGAGGATATGCGGGTCCTCGACGATCTGTGAAACATCGTAGATCGGACCGATCGTTACCTCGGCCTTGTCGAAGAATGCGACGTTCCTGGCCTGCGTGCGCTGCGCGACGAAGGCGCCAATGATGGCATCCAGCTCCTCGGCATGCTTCACGCGCCCGGCGTTGGTCCGGTAGCGCGGGTCGTCTACCAGGTCATCGCGACCTATGGCACGGAATGTCCTTTCAGCCATTTTCTGCGTCGAGGCTGACAGACCGACATACCTGCCGTCCTTGCAGCGATAGACGTTGCGAGGCGCGGTGTTGGTCGAGCGGCTGCCGGTGCGCGGCTTCACTTTGCCGGTGAGACGGTAGATGGCCGCCTGCGGCCCGATCACGCCGAACAATGGATCAAGCAGCGGTAGGTCGATCACCTGGCCGCGGCCGCCCTTCTTCGCCGCCTCGCGCAAAGCGATCATTGCTGCGGCTGAACCGTACAGCCCGGCGACGGCATCGGCCAGGTACATCGGCGGCAGGACCGGCTCGCGGTCGGCGAAACCGTTGATCGCGGCGAAGCCCGACATGCCTTCGATCAGCGTGCCGAACCCCGGGCGGCGGCAGTAGGGCCCGTCCTGGCCCCAACCCGAGATGCGCACGATGACGAGCTTGGGGTTTTTCTTCAACAGCTTTTGCGGGCTGAGGTCCATCGCTTCCAGCGTGCCGGGGCGGAAGCTCTCGATGAAGATCGCCGCGGAAGGCACGAGCTTCATCAGCAGTTTCCGCGCCTCGGGCTTGCGCAGTTCTAGGCAAAGGCTTTTCTTGTTGCGCGCGAAGATCTTCCAGTGCGTCGATACCCCGGCCGTCTGCCAGGCGCGCAGGGTGTCTCCCGACGGCGGCTCCACCTTGATCACTTCAGCGCCGAAATCGCCCAGCACCTGCGTCAGCAGGTTGCCGGCGAACAATCGCGAAAGATCGAGCACACGCAAGCCGTCCAGTGCGCCCTTAGCCTTGGGCGTGTAGTTTCGCCGCTTCAGGGTTACGACCATTTAAGAAATAAATTAATCCCCGGGAAATCTATTAAACGACTGGGGAAACGGACTTTTTCTATAAATTGGCCGGATGCACGCGACGCACTGAGATCAGAGGCAGCCGTAAACAAGGCGTTCGAGAAAAGCAAAACACTCTGAAACCAGCTATTCCGCCTTGACACCGGCATCCGCCGCGACTTTGCGCCAGATGCCGATTTCCGTCCTGATCTGCGCCGCGAACTGTTCCGGCGTGCCGCCCGCGGGGGCGACGCCGTCGTTTTGCAGCTGCTCGGCGGTCTCCTTCAACTTGAGCGATTTGGTGACCTCGCTGTTGATGCGGTCCACGATCGCCCGCGGCAGGCCTTTGGGGCCGATCAGGCCGTGCCACAGCGCGACGTCGTAACCGGGAACGCCCGACTCGGCGATGGTCGGCACCTCCGGCAATGCCGGAATGCGCTTGGCGGTCGTCACCGCGATCGCCTTGAGCCGCCCCGACTTGACGTGCGGCATGGCGGTCGCGGTGCTGCTGAAGAAGACGTTGGTCTGGCCGGAGATCGTATCGGTGAGCGCCGGACCGGTTCCCTTGTAGGGGATGTGATTCATCCTGATCCCCGCCATGGTGTCGAACAGCTCGGTGGCGAGGTGAATCACGCTGCCCTGCCCGGAAGAAGCATAATTGACCGCGCCGGGCTTCGATTTGGCGAGCGCGATCAGTTCCTTGATGGTCTTCACCGGCAGCGCGGAGTTCGCGACCACCAGCAGCGGTCCCTGGGACATCTGGATGATCGGCGTGATGTCGCTGACCGGATCGAAATTCAGCTTGTAGATGCTGGGATTGACCGTGTAGCTGGAGGCGATCAGGGTGAGCGTGTAACCGTCGGCCGGGGCTTTGACGCCGACCTCGATGCCCAGCACGCCGCCCGCTCCGGGCTTGTTCTCGACGATCACCTGCGAACCGAGCGACTCGGTGAGCCGCTGCGCCATGAAGCGGGCGATGAAGTCCGAGCCGCCGCCCGGCGCGAAAGGCACGACGATGCGTACCGGCTTGCTCGGATACTGCTGCCCCCAAACCGGCAGGGCGAGGAACGAAAAGGCAAGCACCGCAAGCATCTTCATGGGTGTTCTCCGCAAAACCATATTCTAATAAATTCCAGGGCGGTTTTCGGCGATAATGCGCCCCCGCAAGACCATCCACCCCATGATCAAGATCGAAAACCTGGTGAAGGCGTTCGGCGCGAAACGCGCCGTGGACGGCATCTCGTTCAACGTCGAGCGCGGCGAAGTGGTGGGCTTCCTCGGGCCGAACGGCTCGGGCAAATCCACCACCATGCGCATGATCACGGGCTATTTCCCGCCCACCGGCGGCAGCGTGAGCGTAGGCGGCTACGACGTGGTCGAGTCGCCGCTGGAGGCCAAGCGGCTCATCGGCTACCTGCCCGAGAATGCCGCCGCGTATACCGACATGACGGTGCGGGGTTTCCTCGAGTTTGCCGCCGAGCTGCGCGGCCTCTCGGGCAACGCGAAGCGCGCGGCCGTCTCGCGGGCGGTCGATCGCTGTTTTCTCGAATCGGTGCTGCACCAGTCGATCGATACGCTTTCCAAGGGCTACCGGCACCGCACCTGCCTCGCGCAGGCGCTGATCCACGAGCCCGAGGTGCTGATTCTCGATGAGCCGACCGACGGCCTCGATCCGAACCAGAAGCACGAAGTGCGCAACCTGATCAAAGAACTCGGGCGCAGCAAGGCGGTGGTGTTCTCGACCCATATCCTGGAAGAAGTGGACGCCGCCTGCACGCGCGCCATCATCATCGACCGCGGCCGGATCGTCGCCCAGGGCACGCCCGATGAACTCGGCAGGCCGCTGGACGCGGTGTTCCGCCGCCTCACGGTGCCTGACACGGTGAAGCAATGAGAAGCATCTGGACCATCGCCAAGCGCGAACTCGGCAGCACCTTCACCTCCCCGGTGGCGTACGTATTCCTCGTCATTTTCCTGCTGCTCAACGGTTTTTTCACTTTTACCGCGGGCCAGTTCTTCGAGCGCGGCGAGGCGAGCCTGGGCGCGTTCTTCGGCTGGCATCCCTGGTTGTACCTGGTGCTGGTGCCCGCGGTCGGCATGCGCCTGTGGGCCGAGGAACGCCGCGCCGGCACCATCGAACTCCTGCTCACCATGCCGATCACCCCCTGGGAGGCGATCGCCGGCAAGTTCCTTGCCTCCTGGATTTTCCTCGGCATCGCGCTGGCGCTCACCTTTCCGGTGGCGATCACGGCGAACGTGCTCGGCAGCCCGGACAACGGCATGATTTTCGCCGGCTACGTCGGCAGCCTGTTCCTCGCCGGCGCCTACCTCGCGGTCACCTGCCTGACTTCCGCCATGACGCGCAACCAGGTAGTGGCGTTCATCCTGTCGGTGGTGGCCTGCCTGTTCCTGATCCTCGCCGGCTTCAACCCGGTCACCGACCTGATGGTGCGCTGGGCGAGTCCCGCGTTCATCGACACGGTGGCGGCGTTCTCCGTGGTCGCCCACTTCGACGGCTTCCAGAAGGGCGTGATCGACTCCCGTGATCTGGCGTACTTCCTGTCGGTGATCGGTTTTTCGCTCTTCGCCACCAGCATCGTGCTGCGCAACCGATGAAAACGTTCATGAAGAAGAACGAAGCGCTGGTGTACTCGGCGGTGGGTCTCGCCGCCCTGTTCCTGATCCTGGTCGCGGCCAACTACCTCGTTTCGCTGCAAACGGTAAAAATCGATCTGACCGAAGGCAAAGTCCAGACCCTCTCCGAGGGCACGAAGAAGATGCTGCGCGGGCTCGAAGCGCCGGTGAAGGTGAAGCTCTACATCTCGCGCGGCGAGCAGGCGATGCCGGTGCCGCTGCGCAGTTTCGCGCAGCGCGTCGAGGACCTCGCGCGCGAGTTCAAGTCGGTCGCCGGCGGCAACCTCGCGATCGAAATCTACAATCCCAGGCCCGACAGCGAGGACGAAGACGCGGCGCAATTGGACGGCGTCGAGCCGCAGCAGTTGTTCTCGGGCGAACAGTTCTACCTCGGGCTCACCGTGAGCCAGCTCGAGCGCAAGCAGGCGATCCCCGCGGTGTCGGCGCAGCGCGAACGCCTGCTCGAGTACGACCTCGCGCGCGCCATCGCGCGCGTCGCCACGGCCGAGCGGCCGGTGCTCGGCCTGATGAGCGCGCTGCCGGTCCTGGGCGAGCGGTTCAACCCGATGACGCGCCAGAGTTCCGAGCCCTGGGTGCTCGCCAACGAGTTGAAGCGCGATTTCAACGTCAAATCGGTGTCGCTGATGGCCGAAACCATCGACCCGGAGATCAAGGTGCTGCTGGTGATCCACCCGCGCGACCTGCCCGAGGCCACCGAATACGCGCTCGACCAGTTCGTCCTGCGCGGCGGCAAGCTGATCGCGTTCGTCGATCCCTACGCCTACTTCGACCAGCAGCCGAGCCCCATGCCGGGCATCGGCGGCGGCGGTACCAGTTCCAGCCTGCCCAGACTATTCAAGGCTTGGGGCATTGAAATGAATCCCGGCAAAGTGATCGCGGACGCGACGTTTTACTCGGGCACCGGACAGCGACTCACGCCGACCGTACTCACGCTTAACCGCACGGCGTTCAACCGAGACGACGTGGTCACCAGCCAGATCGAGACCCTGCTCTATGCCTTTGGCGGTGCGTTCGATGTGAAACCCGCGGAAGGGTTGAAGGTCATTGAGCTGGTAAAAAGCTCGGCCAATTCCATGCTGGTGGACAACGTGGTCGCGACCGTGTCGGGCGAAGCATCGATGAAGGGCTTCCTGCCCGAAAACAAGGAACGCCCCTTGGCACTGCGGCTCACTGGAAAGTTCAAGACCGCATTTCCCGAGGGAAAACCGGAACCAGATCCGAAAAAATCCTCTGCAAAAAAAGAAGAGGCGCTGCTCAAAGAATCCGCCAGCGAGAATTCGGTCATCCTGGTCGCCGACGTCGACATGCTGAACGATGGCGCCGCGGTGGATGTCCAGGAGGTGTTCGGCCGGCGCATCGTGGTGCCCTCCAATGGCAACCTCGCCTTCGCGCAGAGCATGGTCGAACAGTTCTCCTCGGGGGATGCGCTCACTTCGCTGCGCAGCCGGGCCACGTCGTTCCGCCCGCTTACGGTGGTGCGTGAGATGGAGGCCGAGGCGCAGAAACAGTACTTCGGCCGCCTGAAATCCCTCGAGGACGAGCTGCTGAAGACCACCGAGAAGCTGCAGGAGCTGCAGAAGGCGCGCGGCGCGGGGGCGAAATCGGCCCAGCTCATGACCCCGGAGCAGCAGGTCGAGATCGAGAACTTCCGCAAGCGCGTCACCGAAACGCGCCGGGAGCTGAAAGAGCTGCGCAAGAACCTGCGCCAGGACGCCGAAGCGCTCGTCTTCTGGACCAAGGTGGCGAACATTGCCCTGATGCCCCTGCTGGTGGTGCTGTTGGGGCTCGCCGTATTCTTCCTGAAACGACGCCGGCAGCAGCCTTCCGCATGAACGCGCGCATCGCGGGCGTCCTGCTTTGAACGCCCGTTTCTTGGGCGTCCTGCTCATCTTGCTGATCGCGCTCGGCGGCGGCGCGCTGCTGGTGCGCGAGCAACAGGGTTCGCAGAAACCCGCGGGTGGGGGGGCGCTGGGCCAGCCGCTGCTCAAGGGCCTGCAGGCCTCGCAGGTTGCCGCCATCGTGATCCGCCAGCCCAGGGACGCGATTACGATCGCGAAGAAGGGCGAGCGCTGGACGATTGCCGAGCGCGGCGGTTTTCCGGCCGACTTCGACAAGGTGCGCGAGTTCGTCGTCAAGGCGATCGCTCTCAAAATAGGCCAGTCCGAGCCCATCGGCGAGAAGGACCGCGCCCGGCTGTTGCTGGACGCGAGCGGCACCGCGATCGAATTCCTCGGCGCCGACGGCAAACCGCTGGCGCGGCTGACGGCGGGCAAGAAATATTTCAAAACCGAGCCGGAGGATGCCGAGAAAGCCAACGGCGACGGGCGCTATGTGGTCCTGCCGGGCGACGAAAAGCAGGTGCTGGTCATCGCCGATTCGCTTGCGCAGGCCTCGACCCGCAGCGCCGACTGGATCAGCAAGGCGGGTTTCGCGGCCGAAAAGGTCAAGACCATGGAAGTCCGAGCGGCCGACGGCGCCAGCTGGAAAATAGAGCGTCCGGGCGACAACGCCGACTGGAAGCTCGCCGGCGCGCGCGGCGACGAAAGGCTCGACATCAGCAGGGCGAACGCGGCCTCCTATTCGCTTTCGCTGATCGAACTCGCCGATGTCGCGCCGGCGGATGCAAAGCCCGAGCAGACCGGCCTGGACAAGCCGTTGGTGGTCACCGCGACCACGCTGGACGGTCTCACCTACACGCTGAAACTGGGCAGGCCCTCGGGCGACAACTACTACGCGACGATCGCGATCGCGGGCGAGCCCAGGCCCGAGGGCAAGGACGCCGAGGAGCGGCTGAAGAAAATCAGCGAGCGGCTGCCGCGCGAGAAGGCACTGGCCGATTACACGCTGCTCGTGCCGAAATCGAAGCTCGAGGACATCATCAAGAAGCGCTCGGACCTGCTGGCGAAAAAAGAAGAGAAGAAAAAGTAATGCCGATCGTCTTCGTGCATGGTTTCGCATGCACCCACGCGGATTGGCGCATGCAGGTCGAATTTTTCTCCGCCGGCCATAAAACCTTTGCCCCGGACCTGCGCGGCCACGGCCGCACGCACGCGAGGCCCGAAGACTGCTCGATCGAGACCTACGGATCGGACCTCGCCGCGCTGCTGGAGGGCAAGGATCTGGCCGGCGCGGTCCTCGTCGGCCACAGCATGGGTTGCCGGGTGGTGCTGCAGGCGTACCTGAACGCGCCCGAGCGCGTCGCGGCGATCGCTCTGGTGGATGGCAGTTTTCTTGGCGGCGCCGCTCCGGCCTCGATCGAGAACTATCCGAAATTCGCGCGGGCTTTGTTTGAGGGCATGTTCCTGTCGCCGAGCGAGCTGGGCACCGCGATCGTCGAACGGGCGATGCGGCTCCCCGAAGCGGTCGGCGCGGCCCTGTTTGCGCGCATGGCGCGCTGGGATGCCGCCAATATGGAGCAGGCCCTCGCCGCGGTGAAGGTTCCGTTGATGGTGATTCAGTCCACCGCACTGAATGCCCAGCGCAAGCGCGTCGCGCTCAAGGCGGGCGATACCTCGCCATGGCTGGACCTGGTGCACCGCCAGGCGCCGCAGGCGCGGATCGAGATCATCCCGGGCGTCGGTCACTTTCCGCAATTGGAGGTGCCGGAGCGGGTAAATGAGCTATTGTCGGCATTGATCAGGATCTAGGTATTTCGGGAGGAAGCGGCCGTGCCCAAATTTCCCATCAAGCGAATCAGGACCCTTGCGCTGGTCGGCCAGGCGGGGGCGGGCAAAACCTCGTTGGCCGAAGCGCTGCTCGCGCGCGCAGGGGCGATCCCCGCGGCCGGCAGCATAGAGCGCGGCAGCACCGTCTGCGATTACACGCCGCTCGAAAAATCCTACAAGCATTCGCTCAAGCTCGCGGTGGCGAGCTTCGAGACTCAAGATCACCGCGTCCACCTGCTCGATACGCCCGGCTACCCGGATTTCCTCGGCCACGCGCTGCCGGCGCTGGCCGCCGTCGAAACCGCCGCGATCGTCATCGACGCCCAGAACGGCATCGAGATGATGACCGGCCGCTTCATGCAATGGGCGGCGAAACGGGGACTCGACCGGCTGGTGATCGTCAACCGCATCGACGCCGAGAACGTGGACCTGCCGGCGCTGCTGGAGAAGATCCAGCAGGCCTTCGGCAAGGAGTGCCTGCCACTCAACCTTCCCGCGGCAGGGGCAAGCAAGGTCTCGGACTGTTTCTTCGCGCCTTCGGGCGAGGCGGATTTCTCCTCGGTGGAGGAAGCGCACAAAAAACTCGTCGAGCAGGTGGTCGAAGTGGACGAGAAGCTGATGGAGGTTTACCTCGAAAAGGGCGAGGTCTCGCCCGAGGCGCTGCACGAACCGCTCGAGCGCGCGATGCGCGAAGGCCATCTCATTCCCGTGGTGTTCACGTCCGCGAAAACGGGCGCCGGCATCGGCGAGCTGCTCGACGTGATCGTGAAACTTCTGCCCAACCCAGCCGAAGGCAATCCGCCGGTCTATCTGAACCTTCCCGCCGCCGGCGGCGAAGCGAGCGACATCACCGCCCTGCCCGATCCCGGCCGGCATGTGCTCGCCCACGTGTTCAAAATCGAGATCGATCCCTATATCGGGCGCCTCGCGGTATTCCGCGTGCACCAGGGGCGCATCACGCCGGGAACCCAGCTCTTCATCGGCGACGGCAGAAAGCCCGTCAAGGCCGGGCACCTCTACGTGCTCAAGGGGAAAACGCAAATCGAAGTCGACGAGGCCGTACCGGGGGACATCTGCGCGATCGCCAAGATCGACGAGATCCAGTTCGACCACATCCTGCACGACTCCGCGAGCGACGCGCACATCCACGCGAGGCCCCTGGAACTGCCGATCGCGGTGTTCGGGCTCGCGGTGCAGCCGAAGAAGCGCGGCGACGAGCAGAAGGTGTCCGACGTGCTGCACAAGCTGATGGCCGAAGACCCGTGCTTTCGCCTCGAGCACAATGCGCAGGCCAACGAGACCGTGATGCGCGGCATCGGCGAGATGCACCTTAAAGTCATGCTCGAGAAAATGGCCAACCAGTACAAGGTGGAACTCGACACGCGGCCGCCCTCGATCCCCTACCGCGAGACCATCGCCGCGCGCGCCGAAGGACACAGCCGTCACAAGAAGCAGACCGG
>Ga0315281_10014591_pt1 | contig 10586 bp, 6 predicted proteins | sample YL17G07_0_MG_FD_204540 | JGI IMG/M metagenome (GOLD analysis project Ga0315281, IMG submission 204540) | Sediment microbial communities from Yellowstone Lake, YNP, Wyoming, USA - YL17G07_0 | ecosystem: Environmental > Aquatic > Freshwater > Lake > Sediment | place: USA: Wyoming | collected... | reverse complement strand
CTTTGCCGCAACTCTTGCTCCTTAACGCGCTGCCTGGAAAGCTCGGAAAGCGGATAGGCGACCGTTGCAAGTATGGCAATAATGGTAACGGTTACCAGCATCTCAATCAGAGTAAAACCGTTCTCCACAGATCGAGTGTTTGAACGCGTGATTGCCATTTGCTTATTTGGTAATTTCCACTGTTGCGGCCGATAAGATATTCGCTGGCAACACCCGGCCCTGGGCATCGCGGAAGACAGTACCTACGCGAAGCTGGGTAGGTCCAGCGCCACTCTCCAGCGGTTGGAAGGTGATACTGGCGAGCGTGCCTTCCCCTTGAACATTACCCTGACGTAAGACACTTAGATTGATACGCCCTGCCTTATCTTGCACCTGCTGGAGGAATTGCGTTTTGCCATCCTGTTTTTTAAAAAGCTCGCCTTCGCTGATGTTTACTACCTTCAGCTTGGCCGGGTCGAATGACATATCGATCAGCGCATTTTGCAAGCCCTCGGCTACAAGATTGATTTTTACGGTGAACGGTTTGTCTGATTGAACTTGTGGAGGCATCTCCAATGCCAGCTGGACCTTACCCAGTGCGGGTGGCAGCGGTAGCGGCGGTGTCATTGGCTTGGGCTGCGAATCGCTTACTGACGCTAATGAGGGGGTTGCTTTTGCAGCCATGCTGTCATTGGCTGTGTTAACACGATTGATTTCCATTGCTGCAGATGCATCTGAAACCACGTTGTCTTTGGCTGTGTTGGCACGTTTGATTTCCATTGATGTAGATGCTTCTGAAACCATGTTGTCTTTGGTTGTGTTGGCACGATTGATTTCCATGCGCTCCAAGCTGATAACGCTTTCCGTACCCGATGTAAATTCTTCAATTGGGGACTCGGGTCTCACGATATTACGAATAACGCGAGGGGTGATCAACAACACGACTTCTGTTTTGGAGGTTGAATCAGAATGCGTTGAGAAGAGCCTTCCGAGGATGGGTATTTCACCTAGTATGGGCACGCTGTTGGCTGACTTCCTGTCTTCCTTGTTAATTAAACCTGCAAGGATTTGTGTCTCGCCATCTTTGAGGCGCAATACTGTAGCAGCATTGCGCGTGCCTATCTGATAAGTAAGCGAACCATTGGTATTTTGTATCTGCTTGGTGATACTGCTAACCTCCATGCCGACTTTTATACCAACTTCGTTGTCCAGATACACAGTGGGCTCAACCTCAAGTTTTAATCCCACATCCAGATAATTGATGGATTGGGTAATAACTGAATTAGCAGTGGTATTATTGGTGATAACCGGTAGTTTGTCGCCAATATGCACATTGGCTTTTTCGTGGTTTTTGACTCGAATTCTGGGATTTGCCAACAGATTGGTATCGCTGTTCTGGTGCAGCATATTAATGACAAAAGCCGGGTCTGAAATGGAGACGCGCGCCAATGATGTGCCGCCATTTCTGATGTCATCCAATGATGCAGAACCCGGCGTACCAGCAGAACCTGTTGTTGTACCTGTTGAACTTGTTGTTGTACCTGCACCACCAACCAGGCCTATACTTGCCTGGGTTGGATATTGAAAACCGATATTCTCCAGTACATTTGAGCCAACTTCTAAAACTTCTACTTCCAGCATGACTTCAGGTTCGGCAATGTCTTGTGCAATAATCAGTCGTTCAGCCACACGAATAGCCTCGGCGGTGTCACGCATGACAATCAGATTCAATTTTTCATCAACGTAGATATCTTTGCTTTTAACAAAGCTTTTGAGCATCGCTCCAACTGTTTTTGCATTTGCATTGGTCAGATAAAAATTTTTAATCTGCAGCTCTTGAAAATCTTTCTGTTTCAGCGGTGTATTTGGATATATAAACAGGGTGTTTTCATTCAGGGCTTTTTGCTCGAGCTGGTTGGCGACCAGTACAAATCTGATCACGTCTTCCATCCGCGCATCTCTGATAAAAAGGTTTGCCTTAAGGTCGGCGCGCACATCTTTATCAATAATAAAATTTACACCTGCTATTTTTGAGATGGAATCAAGCACTGAATTGAGCGGTGAATCCTTGAATTCGATGGTGATCGGCCTGGCAAGTTTGGTTTTGAGTATGACACTCGATTGCTTTGATGATGCAATTTTGGCCTCAATTTGCCGCTTCAACTCCATCGCATCTGGCTGTGACGGGGACTCAGCCAAAACCAGGCGAATTTTATTGCCCGCTCCGACGGCATCATTATTTTCCAGCAATATCTTGGCTTCAGTAATAATCTGTGCTTGTTTCTTTTCTGTATTGATTGAGCTTAATCCAGTTTTGGCACGGCTATTATCGGGGGAGACCTTCAATATGCGGCGATATATGTTTTCTGCATCTTCCCACAAGGCGTTTTTCTTGGCAGTCTCGGCTTGAGACAACCATTGGTATATGACTGAGTCACGCCGCTTGAAATATTGTGTTTTGTACTCATTGTTGTTCAAATCCAGCTTGTAGGCTTTTTCCAACTGCTCCAACCCCTCTTCTTGCTTGCCGGAATCAAGCAAACTCAATCCTTCCTTATAACTACGCTGGGCAGCGCAGCCAGTAAGAATAAAAACCAATAGCAGGCCATTCAATATAATTTTTATGTGCATGAGGTATTAATGTTGCAAGATTTGCGTGGATACGGGCGGGGATGTCTGTATGCCCGGATTTTTTTGTGGCTCATTGGCAGTTAAGGCACCAATTGCGGTGGAGTTAAAGGAAAGTGTCTGCTGAATACTCAATGGTAGATAGGTCAGAACAGCGTTTATATTGGTGACAATATCCAGGCGATATGTTTCATCAAAGACATCCCCTGCTTTAACGGTGTACTGGCGACCGTTCCTGGACAAAAAAAGAATCACCTGATCGCCATCAATCATTCTTCCAGAAAATGTATAGGGTAATGGCGGCGCAGTTGGAACTGGGGGTGGCAGTGCAATCATTTGCACCGCTGGAGGGGGAGGCGGCGCTGTATACCAGGATTTTGACAGGAACAGATCACTATTTTTATTTGGCTTGGGCGTCATGCGTTTGATAGATGACAAATCAAAGCTGCTATCAGACTTTACTTGTTGTGTTGGCTCTATATTTCTCTGATTGGCTGGTGAGTGAGTGTTAGTTGCAACCTCAACCAAATGAGAAGCATCATCCCTATCAGAAATCGCCATAGCTATAGCTGCTCCCATTAGAGGGAGTATGACAATCAGCACACTCTTTTTTATTTTTAATGGCATAAAATTCTTAACCGTTTTGCTTATTTTTAGAATATAACATAACACTATATTAAATAGTACTACTGATATTTATCAAACAAGACGGATTCTAATTCCAAGTGCAACACCCTTTATGAATTTATACATACAATATAAATCAATCTAATATTTCCAACACCTCAACCAGCGCCTTGGCCTCGCAGGCCTCGTAGTGCATCTGTTTCATTACCGCTACAAAGCATGGCAGAAATCGGCGTGTTTTTCGGGGTGCACTACATGACAATTAGCCGGGCTGTAAAAAATTGAGTGTGAACAAGAGCGAAGTATTGGAATATTTGAACTGAACCCGGGATTTATTCTGCTAAAAAAAGAAGCCACTCTCTTCCGAGGTACCGGAGGTGAGTGGCTTTTTATTTATTGAAGAAGAGATAGATGGAATGCGCCACCTAGCTAGACTTGACCCTTGGATTGCTCATTAAATCGCGGCCAGTCCCTTACTCTTCCATAGGTAGGCAGTTAGCCGGATTCATCAAGGCAGGCGCTGATGCTTATGCACCCGCAAAGTTTAGCCAAAAAACACTTTTATCATCTGATTCTTAACCTGGCCCCCGTTAATGCATTATTGGTTTCGATGGTTTCAGGTTGCAGATTGGTAGAGTCGGCGATAACCCCCAGATAATATTGTCCTCGCGCAAGGTTGGCAGGAACGGTTACGACAATATCAGCCGACGCACTCGCCCCAGGCGCAAGGAATGGTGCAGTCCAGGAGCCTATCAACGTATCCAGACTGTTAATTGTTAAATTTTTAGACAGATAGATACCCACGACAGAAGGCACTTCCGTAGGCGTCGTACCCTGATTCTTCACCGTGAGATGAACTGTTGCAGTGGTACCGACCAGAATAACGCTAGCAGAAGCTCTAACTGCAGTCATAACCAGATCTACTGCGGGTGGAACAATCGGGCAACTTATCAGGTCATTAAGCAGGAATGGGTAAGGGTTTGCTTTGCAGACGACATAGGGATAATCCTTCGGGATTACCGGGAAAAATCCCATGTCCTCAGGAGTCTCAAGACCTGGCACTAACGGTCCCAAGAATAGCTTCCTGAATAAATTGTCACGTGCAACAGGGTCCTGCCATAGGCGGTAGCCCTTGCCATTCGCAGAAGTGTAGCTGTATGTTCTTTTTTCAGCATAAGGTGCAACATTCAACGGGTCAAAAGGAGCGCCAACACGCCTTGGGTAAGGAGGGTGCTCATCTCTCCATTGATGGTTACCGTCAATTGAAGCAATTGAATCTATGAGCAGATTCGGCCCCACACCTGTGTTGTCATACAGCGGAGTGCCGGCAGGATATACCGTAGAGCCGGGAACTCCCGCTGTGAACGCCAGTTGATTCAACTGATCTGTACTCAATAATGCGAGCTTGGCTTGCAACACGGCATTGTAAACAACTGCGTAACGCTGCGGATCAAAAGTCATTGTGAGCGGGAAAGGGCCCACCGCAGCTTGCGGGATCATGTACATCTCGGCATCGACACGACTTGCAATGTCACCGATAAGCAACAAGCCCTTGGTCGAATTATCCACCGCGAAGATGCTGTTTAAAATTGCCGAATCTACCGGCATGGTATATAGCCCGATCAATTGCTGCACATCAATTCCAGTGACTTTGTTTGCGACTTGATAGGCAAGGTCTGAGGCAACGACGTTGGCCCTGGCGACAATCTGATCTTTCAACCGGTTAAATGCCGCCACAATTGGATTGAGGTTGCCCATTGTGGTCTCAAACTTGGTCAAGGCAGCCATCAAATTTGATAAGCTGTTGTTTGCTGCACATAGTGCATTGTTGGCAGGTCCGGGCAATATGCCGGTAAGAGACAGGCCCCAACAGTCCACCCAGTCCAGCAGCGGTTTCAGCGGTGCACCGCCCGGTATCATGGTTTGCCTGATTAATTCGCCGCTCGCATTAACGTATGCCCCCATACCATTATCAATGTCCAGGATCCAGCCATCGATGTATGCGCGCACCGGGTTCAGGTCGGCGGTGAGCCTTTGATAGGTGTCAATTAAGCCGTTAAACACGGCGTTTTGTGCCTGAAGCAACGCAATCGACGAATCGTACGCAGCGGTGTTGGCGGCGCGTAATGCGTCCAGAGAACTGGCAAAAACCAGGTCCGTCGCATTTTTTGTCGCTTGTAGTGCCGCTACCGACGCCTGCAGTGTGACGTAGATAGGATTGGCGTTGCATACCAAGGTCCCAGCGGCTTTGGTTATCTCGCAAGCTATCCTGTTTGATTCGCATATGGGATAGAGTGGATTAGGCGCAATGCACACACCAAAAACTTTCTTTAAACATGAACTGCAAGATCCACAATTCACCGTGGAAATCACTGTGGTGCAAATTTGAGTCGCAGTATTGGCCAGCTTCAGCGTTTCATTGGCCAAATTCAAGGCTGCTTGATCAACCTGCGATTTAGCATTCCAAACATCGGCCGCTGCGGATATCAGTCTGCTCTGGATAGCGGCATTTATTCCGGCCACTTGCTGGAGCCCGGCATTCAGATCGTTCACTGCCGCCTGAATCTGATCCACCGCCTTGCTATTGATTGCATTGTTCAGATTGTTGACCAAATTATAAAGAGCTGCGGACTGCTGGGTATTCAGTCGAACCCCCGTTGCGGCCGCCACAACCTCCCGCGCTATCAAAGCTTCAATCTCGCTCATCATCGGATGAGTCGCATCGAGAGCTTTTCTGAGATCATGTACCGCGGACAAATGCAACATGCCCCCGTTTGAATTTTGTGCGGCCGTTGTGTCATCCAAAATTAATTTGTCGCGCAAAAATGCGCTTGGGGTAGCCAGAAGATCATAGGGTTGCCCCAGATAATTGCCCGCCGCATCCTTCAATGCCGGCGTATGACTATCAATGTACTTCTCCAAAGCCATATGCCGCTTTTCTACATCAATCTCGCCGTCTGTCAGGTCCCAAATATCCCCTGTGTATTGGTTGATGTAGGTATGGGCGAAAACGTCTGCGGAAGCATGTCCAAGGTAGCCATAGACGAAGGCCTTCTGATCCGGTGTCTGCGCCTGGGTCAACAGAAAGCGCATCCAGTCGTCGGTCTTCCACGCACCCGGTACCCCGGGGTGAACTACCGATTGTCCCGTCAATATATCTGGAAAGGCATCGGGACCGATGTTACCCATGCGGTACTCGGCTGGGTGATTGATGATCGCACTTACAATGGCTGGATCAATCGCCACATCGTGATTTACCCCGCCTATCGGTATGGTCAGTACGCCGTCTTGCAGATCATTCAATACTTGTTGCGCCACCCAAACGTGGGTGCCCACCCTAAAAGCCGATGCGGTGACGGGATAATAGAACAGGCCCAGGGCGAACATTGCCAAAGCCAACGAGCGCAAGCGTTTAGCTCGCATTTGAATTCTGGCGTGATTTGCTAACTTCGCAAAACAAAGTGCCATACTGAAATATTTTTTCAACATGAAGTATCCCCTTTGAATAAACCAATTAAGCAACAGAACAACTTGCCAGCTCACTTCAAACGCCGGTTAAAGGATAACCAACGTTCAAAACTTCCAGCATCTTGGCGCTAACAATCAATTGCAATCAAAAGGGTCGCTCGCCATATTATTTTTCTGACCCGGTTGACACTACTTATACAAATCAATGCACCCGAAATCTCCGTTTCGTTATTTGCTCCTCTAATTTCATTGCCTCACTTATTTTAAGTATCCGATGTAACAACAATATGTTGTTAAATTTTCCAACGATTACATGTAACACCGAATCATGTTCACGAAGATTACTTCTAATACCTGACCCTGTATATAGATATAACTGCCTAGATAAATGTATAACTCTTATTGATTAGTCACATGAACCGAGATACCCCATTAGCGCATGGTTTCAAATAAAAACCATTTACGGAGCTAGTTGATTTTATTTAAGTTTAGGTTGATTTTGAGCTAGTACAATACGCGGTCTATCAGTTCAACATCTGTCCAAAAGGAAACGCCAATTGAATAGCATATATACCCAACACCTCAACCTGCGCCATGGCCTCGTAGTGCATCTGATTCAGGGCCGCTATGAAGCGCAGCGCAAACGCCGCTTCCGCATCACTTTTAACACCAGCAAATCTCCCAAGTGGAACCAGATCGCGTTGCGCGTAAGCTTTATGCCAACTAACCGAATTTGACGTGGTTCGGTGACACGACCTCAACGTTGTTTGTCCATCGTGTAACAAATTAACTCTAAATGAGAAATAAAACAGAGAAATGAAATTCTCTTCATAAATTTGGCCTCTTGCATTACCATAGCGGTCTGGTATCAATTTTGTTGTTTTATGTTTATATAAATCGGGTTAATTTAGAGAGGATTAATAATGGAAAGTACATTCATGAAATTTACCAGTCGCGCGTTGATGCTCAGCGTTTTGTGCATGAGTATCTGGACACCCGTCGCACAGGCTACATTGATCACCAGCGAACAAGTTGCCGATATGCAAACTGCGCAAAGCAATCGTGAACGCGTGCGCGAATTTTTCAACCGTGCTGATGTGCAAACTCAATTGCAAGCCCGTGGCATCAATGCAGAGTCTGCCAAATCACGCGTGGATATGATGACTGACAATGAAATCGCCAGCATTAATGGTCATCTGGACAGCCTGCCTGCAGGCGGTACCGATATCCTTGGCTTCTTCTTGTTGATCTTTATCATCCTGCTGATTACAGACATCCTCGGCCTCACCCAAGTGTTCCCCTTCACAAAACACCGTTAGGCGATAACTGATGTTGCACCCATTAAACGCCCGCGTCATAGCGGGCGTTTTTCTTCTGCTATTGCTGGGCGCATGTGCCACGCCACAAACCAAAGCGTTGCGTAGTGCCGCACCAGCAGGTCTGCCCGCGCGGGCCGAACTGAGCGAGGTTACGTTTTACCCGCAGGAAGAGTATCAATGCGGCCCCGCCACACTGGCGATGGTGATGCATAGCGAAGGCGTACGAGTTGATCCCGCGCAACTGAAAGATTTTTTATATCTCCCCGATAAACAGGGCAGCCTGCAAGTAGAGATGCTGGCAACTACGCGCCGCTATGGTTTAGTAGCATATTTGCTGCAGCCTGAACTGCGCGATGTGCTGACAGAAGTTGCCGTCGGCAACCCTGTTATCGTGCTGCAAAACCTGGGCTTGAGCTGGTATCCGCTGTGGCATTATGCCGTTGTAGTCGGCTACGATCTCAACCGCGAAGAAATGATACTGCGCTCCGGCTCGAATCAGCGGCTATTGCTACCTTTTACCACCTTTGAGCACACCTGGGCACGCAGCCAGCATTGGGCCATGTTAGCGCTGCCCCCCACCCGTATACCGCAGACCGCCATTCCTGAAAACTATATCCAGAGCATTGCCGCACTGGAACACAGCAGCCCCAATACGGATGTGTGGACAGCCTATAGCACCGCCATACAGCGCTGGCCCAATATTCTGCTAGTGCAAATTGCCGCAGGCAACCATGCCTATAACCATGACAAGCTGAGCCAGGCCGAGCAGATTTTTCTCGCTGCCACTGAGCGACATCCCGACTCCGCCGCCGCATTTAACAACCTTGCGCAAACTTTAAGCGACCTCGGCAAACATGATGCCGCGTTGATCGCGATCCACAGGGCTCTGGTAATTGGCGGGCGGCTGGAACCCATCATGCGCAAAACACTGGCTGAAATCGAGCAGAAAAAACGTGAAGCACATAAGTAAAATCCTGGTCAAGGTCGTTATAATGAACAAACTATTAGGCAAAATAATTTATTAGAAGCAACACAAAGTCCCTTCCCCCTTTGACGGGGGAAGGTTAGGATGGCGGTGACTACAACGAGAACATTTTCTACCCCCACCGTGCGTGGCTGTTGCCGCTTCAGCGGCTTTACAGCCACGGCCTACTCCTTGCGAGTGCTAACCCTCCCCAGTGCAAGGAAGAGGGAAAAAGAGTCCACCCAACTTTCAGGTGAATAAATTGATGCAACAAAATACTGCCCCCGCCACTACCGACTTCGTTGCCTGGTTCCGCTCGGTTGCGCCCTATATCAATGCGTTTCGCGGCAAAACCTTTATCGTCGCCTTTGGCGGTGAAGTGGTGGCGGATGGCAAATTTATCGAACTGACCCATGACCTCAATCTGCTGGCCAGCCTGGGTGTAAAACTGGTATTGGTGCATGGCGCGCGCCCGCAAATCGAACAGCATTTGTCGCACAACCAAATTGAAGACTATTATCACCAGGGCATCCGCCTGACGGATGCCGCCACCATGCAGTGCGTCAAAGAGGCGGTGGGGCGGGTACGTTTTGAGATCGAGGCACTGCTGTCGATGGGGCTGGCCAACTCGCCGATGGCCAATGCAGACATACGCGTGGCCGGCGGCAACTTCATCACCGCGCAGCCGATGGGCGTGATTCACGGTGTGGATTTGCTGCACACCGGCAATGTGCGCAAGATTGATGTTTCCGCAATCAGGGACAGGCTGGCCTTTAACGAGGTCGTGTTGCTGTCGCCGCTGGGGTTCTCTCCCACAGGCGAAATCTTCAATCTCACGCTGGAAGATGTTGCGACTGCCACCGCGATTGCGCTGGATGCAGACAAGCTGATTTTCATGATGGACACCGATGGGGTTGTGGACAAAAAAGGCAAACTGGTCAGCGAACTCACCATTGCCGATGCCAATGAAATACTCAAAAGCAAACGCAAGCTGCCTGACGATGTCTCGTTATTTTTACCCTGCGCTGTTCGCGCCTGCGAAGGCGGTGTGGCGCGTACCCACCTCATTAGCCGCCACCTGGATGGTGCCATATTGCAAGAGCTGTTTTCCGATGTGGGAATCGGCAGCATGGTCGTTGAAAGCACGCTCAACACCCTGCGCGATGCCACCATCGACGATGTCGGTGCAATTTTGCAAATATTACAACCGCTGGAAGCCGAAGGCATACTGGTGCGGCGCAGCCGCGAATTACTGGAGCGTGAGATCGAACGCTTCGTCGTGTTGGAGCACGATCACATCATCATCGGTTGTGCGGCGCTGTACCCGTTTAAAAATGAAAAAACCGCAGAACTGGCCTGCCTTGCGATACAACCCGCCTACAGACGCCACGGCTACGGCGATGCGCTGCTCAACCACATCAGCGCGGAAGCGCTCGCGCAAAAACTGAACAAACTTGTGGTATTGACCACGCGTACTGCCCATTGGTTTGTTGAACGCGGCTTTTCCGAAGCGGATGTATCGCAACTGCCCGAGCAAAAAAAGCAGCTCTATAACTACCAGCGCCGTTCCAAAGTTTTTGTCAAAAAATTGAAGTGAATCG
>Ga0315281_10014590_pt1 | contig 10587 bp, 7 predicted proteins | sample YL17G07_0_MG_FD_204540 | JGI IMG/M metagenome (GOLD analysis project Ga0315281, IMG submission 204540) | Sediment microbial communities from Yellowstone Lake, YNP, Wyoming, USA - YL17G07_0 | ecosystem: Environmental > Aquatic > Freshwater > Lake > Sediment | place: USA: Wyoming | collected... | reverse complement strand
CAAGGTGTTTGAGAATTACTACGGCACCTCGCGCGAGAAAGTCGCCGAGAAACTCCAGCACGGCGTCGACCTGATTCTGGAAATCGACTGGCAAGGGGCGCGGCAGGTGCGTACGTTCTTTCCCGATGCGCTCGGCATCTTTGTATTGCCGCCATCGCGCGCGGTGTTGGAGCAACGCCTGCGCAACCGGCAGACCGACAGCGATGGCGTCATCAACCGGCGCCTGCGCGAGGCAGTGAGCGATATGTCGCATTATGCGGAGTTCGAATTTGTCGTGGTCAATGACGACTTCGAGCACGCCTTGTTCGACTTGCAGGCGATCGTCGCCGCGCAGCGGCTGCGTTTGAGCACGAGCCAACAACGGCTGGCACCGCTGTTGCCGGACCTACTGGCCAAGGCTTAACTGGCGCGAGCAGGCATTCTTGAGTACACTTGCCACCCTGCGTTCATCCCGAAATTATGAGGTTTAACACCATGGCGCGCGTCACCGTCGAAGATTGTTTGGAAAACGTAGAGAACCGCTTTCAGTTGGTCCTGGTCGCATCGAAACGCGCACGTGAAATCACGCTCGGCAAAGAACCGATGTTGCCGTGGGAAAACGACAAATCCACCGTGGTTGCCCTGCGTGAAATTGCCGCGGGTTTAATCGGTCCGGCCATCTTGTCGCAGCCGGATCATGTTCCCCCACCTCCGCCGGCAGTGATTCCGCCCACGGAATAATGCCGTCGACCGTGTGTTGATCGTGTTGCCGTAACTTGCCCGCCTTCATTCCCGATTTCTCAGTTTGAACGAATCCCGCCCGCGATCCATCCGGATCGCGGCAGCGTTGCGTGGCGCTGCCGCCCGTTGCCTTTGACCGCCTTGGGTAGCATCATCAATTTCTGTTAATTGCGCGACCTAGCGAATTCATGTCCACGGCCATTTCACCTAAAGAACCCGGCGCCGCCTTTGGCATCGACGACTTGTGCGCGCTGCTCGGCGCCTATTTGGATCCCACTCAGGTCACCCAAGTAGCGCGCGCGTACGAATTCAGCGCCCGCGCGCACGAAGGCCAGAGTCGCGTCAGCGGCGAACCCTATATCCAGCATCCGTTGGCGGTCGCGAAAATCCTCGCGGAAATGCGCATGGATGAAAAAAGCATCGTTGCCGCGATTTTGCACGACGTCATCGAAGACACCGGCATCGCCAAAGAACAGATCGTGGAAGAATTCGGCCATGAAGTGGCCGAGCTGGTCGACGGCGTCAGCAAACTCACGCAGGTCAAGTTCGAAAATCACGCCGAAGCGCAGGCGGAAAATTTTCGCAAAATGATGTTGGCGATGGTGCGCGACATCCGCGTGATATTAGTCAAGCTCGCCGACCGGCTGCACAACATGCGCACCTTGAGCGTGATGCGCACCGACAAACGCCGCCGCATTGCGCGCGAGACGCTGGAGATTTACGCGCCGATTGCGTACCGATTGGGCATGAACAAGGTGCGGCTGGAATTGGAAGAGCTGGGCTTCCAGGCGTTGTACCCGATGCGTTACCGAATTTTGGATGAGTCGGTAAAAAAGGCGCGCGGCAACCGCAAAGAGATCGTGTCGCGTATCGAGGCCTCGATCCTCGAACGCTTGCGGCAAGAGGGTGTCAACGTACGGGTGCTCGGGCGCGAAAAACATTTGTACAGTATCTACAAGAAGATGCGCACCAAGCTGCTGCCGTTCAACGAGGTGTTCGACGTCTACGCGTTTCGTATCGTGGTCGATAAAGTCGACTCCTGCTACCGAACGCTGGGCATCATGCACAATCTTTACAAGCCGGTACCGGGCAAATTCAAAGACTACATCGCCATCCCGAAAACCAACGGTTACCAGTCACTGCACACCATTTTGTTTGGCCCGTACGGCGTGCCGATCGAAGTGCAAATCCGCTCGGAAGACATGAACAAAGTCGCCGAAGCCGGCATTGCCGCGCATTGGGTTTACAAAACCGGCGACGTTGGCGGCGGCAGCGCCAGTTCGCAGGAGCATGCACGGCAATGGTTGCGTGGCGTGCTGGAAATGCAGCAAGGCGCCGGCAATTCGCTGGAATTTCTAGAAAACGTCAAGGTCGATCTGTTTCCGGATGTGGTGTATGTGTTTACGCCCAAGGGCGAGATCAAGGAACTGCCGCGTGGCGCCACGGCGGTGGACTTTGCGTATGCGGTGCACACGGATGTCGGCAATTCCTGCGTGGCGGCCAAAGTCAATCGACGCCTGATGCCGTTGCGCACCGATCTGCACAACGGGCAAACGGTGGAGATCATCACCGCGCCCGGTGCGCGCCCCAACCCGTTGTGGCTGGATTTCGTGGTGTCAGGCAAAGCGCGCGCCAGCATTCGCTTGTTTTTGAAGAATCTGAAAACCGACGAGGCGGTGGAACTGGGCCGGCGCATGCTGAACCAGGCGTTGGCGACTTACTCGACCACGCTGGAAAGCATTCCCGCCACGCAGCTGGAACTGACCCTGTCCGAGCTGGGCGTTCCCCGGCTGGACGCGCTGCTGGAGGATGTCGCGCTCGGGCACCGCGTGGCGAACCTGACGGCGCAACAATTGGTCGCACACTTGACGCGGCCCGACGGCGATGCGGCGACCCGGGCTGCCAAACCGGCACGCGGCATAAAAAATGTTCTGACGCGTTACGTCCCGGGCCTGTTTAAGGGCGGGAAGGAATCAGATCGACCATTGCTGATCACCGGCACCGAAGGCATGGTGGTCAACTACGCTAAATGCTGCCGCCCGATTCCGGGCGACCCGATCATCGGCGTGGTGACCGCGGAGCGCGGCATCGTAGTCCACACCGAGTCATGTAAAAACGCGATTGAATTCCGCAAGCGTCCGGACAAATGGATCGACGTGCAATGGGCGCCAGAAGCCAAAGGGGAGTTTCCGGTCGATATTCGGCTGGAGGTAATCAACAAACGCGGTGTGCTTGCGACGCTGGCCGCCGAAATCGCCGACCTGGACGCGAACATCGACAACGTCAACATCACTGAACGCGACGGCAAATACAGCACGGTGAGCTTTACGATTGAAGTACAGAATCGCGTGCACTTGGCCAGCATCATGCGCCGCCTGCGCAAACTCGAGATCGTTGCGCGCATCAACCGCGGCAAAGCATAATCGCGCCACCAGCCGCCAGTCTGCCGTACGGTATGCCGGTAGCTCCTATCAAAAACGTTGTTCGATTCAGAGAGAATCCATGCCACGCGAAATCATTTCTACCGACCTTGCACCCAAGGCCATTGGCACTTATTCGCAGGCCGTCAAGGTCGGCGACACCGTGTACCTTTCTGGCCAGATTCCGCTGGTGCCGCAGACCATGGAGATGGTCGCCGGTGACATCGCCGCACAGATACGCCAGGTGTTTGAAAACCTGCGCGCGGTTGCGCACGCGTCCGGCGGCACATTGCAAGACGCAGTCAAACTGAATGTCTATTTGACCGACCTGAAAGACTTCCCCGTGGTGAACGAGGTCATGGGGCAGTATCTGAAGCAGCCCTATCCGGCACGGGCGGCCGTCGGCGTCGCTGCATTACCACGCGGCGCGCACGTGGAAATCGACGGGGTGTTGCATCTCGGCAAATAGTCAAGAACCGAAGCGGTTGGAAGCGCACACGCCTTCCGTACGCAGTCTCAAAGGCGTTGGCCCACGCGTACTCGAAAAGCTTGCGCGCCTGGGCATCCACTCGATCGACGACCTGCTACTGCATCTGCCGTTGCGTTATCAAGACCGTACCCGCGTCGTGCCGATCGGCAGTCTGCGCGCTGGTGACGATGCGGTGATCGAAGGCGAGGTGTTGCTCACCGAGGTCAAATTCGGCAAACGCGCAACCCTGTTGTCGCGGGTTGCCGATGGCACCGGCTCCATCACGTTGCGGTTTTATCATTTCAACGCCCAGCAAAAAGAAGCGCTGGCGCGCGGCGCACGTGTGCGCTGTTACGGCGAGGCGCGCGGCCGCGACCACGCACTGGAAATGATTCATCCCGAATATCGCGTCGTCAGCACCGACGCACCGCCGCCGGTCGAAGAACATCTGACGCCGATCTACCCCGCCACCGAAGGCTTGAACCAACACAGTCTGCGGCGCCTGACCGCGCAGGCCTTGTTGTGGTGGCAGCAGCACGCGGCACAACGCGCTGATCCGTTGCCCGATGCGCTGATGGCACAGTTTCGTCTGGCGCGCTTGAGCGAGGTTATCCCGTTTGTACATCGTCCACCGCCCAACGCGGATCAGGCGTTGCTCGAAGCCAAACGGCACCCGGCGCAGCAGCGCCTGATTTTCGAGGAATTGCTCGCGCAGCATTTGGCATTGCGGCGCATGCGCGCCGCGGTGCAGCGCCACCGTGCACCCGCGTTGCCGCTGGATGGCTCGCTGACTGCGAAATTCATCCACGATCTGCCGTTCGCATTGACCGGCGCGCAACGCAAGGCCATCAGCGAAATTACCGCAGACCTGGCGCGTGCTCAGCCGATGCAACGGCTGGTGCAGGGCGATGTGGGCTGCGGGAAAACCATTGTCGCGGCACATGCTGCGTTGCACGCCGTCGAGGCGGGTTATCAAGCCGCGCTGATGATGCCGACCGAGTTGCTGGCGGAACAGCATTTCAGGAATTTTACGCGCTGGCTGGCACCGCTGAACGTTGAGATTGCGTGGCTGTCGGGTAAAGTCAAGACCCAGCAGCGTCGCGTCGCGCTGGAACGTATCGCCAACGGTAGCGCACGCGTCGTGATCGGCACCCACGCGTTATTTCAGGAACAGGTGGTGTTCGCCAAGCTCGGCCTGGTCGTCGTCGACGAACAACATCGCTTCGGTGTACACCAACGCCTGGCGCTACGCGAAAAAGGTGCACGCGAGGGTGTGCATCCGCCGCACAGGGATGTTGCAAGTGCCGCGCAGCACATGGCGGTGCGAGAGTGGCCGCACCAGCTTATCATGACGGCCACGCCGATTCCGCGCACGCTGGCGATGACGGTGTACGCCGATCTTGACTGTTCGATTATCGACGAACTGCCGCCCGGTCGCACGCCGGTCGAAACCGTGGTGCTGCCGGACACGCGCCGCGATCAGGTCGTGCAGCGCATCCGCGCCGCGTGCGCGGGTGGGCGCCAGGCGTACTGGGTGTGTACCTTGATCGAGGAGTCCGAGACCTTGCAGGCCCAGGCAGCGCAAGACACCGCGCTGCAATTGCAGGCAGCGCTGGCCGAACTGCGCATCGGCCTGATCCACGGGCGCATGAAATCAGCGGAAAAAGAGCAGGTGATGGCGCGCTTTCACGCGCGCGAACTGCAGGTACTGGTTGCCACCACCGTCATCGAGGTCGGGGTCGACGTGCCGAATGCCAGCCTGATCGTCATCGAAAACGCCGAGCGTTTGGGCCTGGCGCAATTGCACCAATTGCGCGGCCGGGTCGGGCGCGGCGCCACTGCCAGCGCCTGCGTGTTGCTGTACCACGCGCCGTTGTCGCAGCAGGCCCAGCTGCGCCTGGCGGCGTTGCGTGAAACCAACGATGGCTTTGAAATCGCGCGCCGCGATCTGGAGCAGCGCGGGCCGGGCGAGGTGCTAGGCACACGGCAGACAGGCTTGACACAATTGCGCATTGCCGACTTGCAACGCGATCAGGCCCTGGTGCCGAAGGTTGCACGAGCAGCGCAGCTGTTGCTGGAACACTATCCCCACGCGGTGGAAGCGCTCATCGCGCGCTGGGTCGGCAATGCCATTTCGTACGGTGACGTGTGACGCCTCAGGCGAGGTCCAAACCGGGATTGTCGGCCACGTTGATGACCTTGGGCGTGTTCGGGAGCTTGATCTTGACTGTTTTATGGTGGCGCAGATATTCAGCCACAACGTCCCAGATCGGTGTGCCGGGTTGTTCCGGCCCCACACCGGCCCAGGTCGCAATCGTGTATTTTTTGTTGGGATCGATCAGCTTGCCTTTGCTGTCTTCCATGCGCACGATGCGCTTGCCGATGTCGTTGTTCGGGTCAATGACGTAACTCAGCGCGCCGGTGCGCACCATGTCGCCGCCTTGTTGCATGTACGGGTCGCTATTGAACAGGTTGTCGGCGATGTCTTCCAGCATGAATTTAATTTCTTCGCCGCTGCGCTCAATAATTGTCGTGATCGGGTAGGTGATCGCGGTGAGATTCATCAAGTGCTCCATGGTGATGGCCTCACCGGGCAATAATGTTGCGCCCCAGCGGAAGCCGGGCGAAAAGGCGAAATCGGTGCCCTTGATCTCGCGCAAGGCTTCCACAATCAACTGATCCGACGTGCCGTTGAAATTGCCGCGCCGATACAGCAACTCTTCGGTGATGCCGAGCTTTTCGTCGAGTTTGGCCTGGAACGGCGCGCGCACTTTGACGATGTGCGCGGCCATCTCTTTGTCGGCGGGAATCAGGTTGGAAAAGATCGGCAACAGCCGATATTTGTAGTCGGCAATTTTGCCGCCTTTTACTTCCAGATCCAGCACCGACAAGAATTTTCCGTTGCATCCTGAATGCATCACCAGGGTTTTGCCCTTAGGATTGTTCACCACATGCGGGGCCGGCAACGCATCGTGCGTGTGGCCGCCCATGATGATGTCAATACCCGTCACACGCGAGGCCATCTTAAAGTCCGAGTCCATGCCGCCGTGCGACAGCACGACCACGATCTGCGCGCCTTTGGCACGCACTTCGTCGGCCATTTTCTGCATGCGGTCTTCCTGAATGCCGAAGGTCCAGTCGGGCACCAGACGGCCCGGATTCGACACCGGCGTGTACGGGAAAGCCTGGCCAATGACGCCGACGGAAACGCCGTTGATCTCGCGCAGCGTGTAGGGCTTGAAGATCGGATCTCCGAATTCTTTGTCGACGATGTTCTGCGCGACGAATTCGATGTTGCCTTTGAAATCCTTTTCGATGACTTCCTTCACGCGCTCCGCGCCGTAGGTAAATTCCCAATGCCCGGTCATGATGTCGACACCCAGCAGTTTGGTGGCGTCAATCATGTCCTGGCCGTTGGTCCACAACGCGGTCGCTGAACCCTGCCACGTGTCGCCGCCGTCCAGCAACAAGGTGCGTCCGGGGCGGGTCGCGCGCAGATGTTTCACGACCGTGGCGAGGTGCGCGAACCCACCGATTTTTCCGTACACCTTGGCGAGCTCCGTAAACGCGACATGCGAGAAGGCGTGCGCATTGATAGTGCCGGGCTTGACGCCCAGATGCTTAAGTAGACGGTCGCCGACAATGTGCGGCGGCCGACCGTTCGCCTCACCAATGCCGATGTTGATCGAAGGTTCACGAAAATAGGTCGGCAGCAGTTGCGCATGACAGTCGGTCATGTGCATCAGCGTGAGCTGGCCGAACGGCGGCGGGTCGTATAATTCGTTTAGCGTGTCCGGACCGGCGTAACCGTGGCGCGGGAACACCAGTCCCGCCGCACTGGCGGCGGCCAACATTTTTAGAAAGTCACGGCGCGTCATGAATTAGATCCCTAAATATAGGTAGGCACGGCATACTTGCGCGGCGGCGCAAGTCACTGGATTGCACCCATGTTTTATCGGCTCCTGACTAACTGAATTGAGCGATTGGTTTCCACTGTAACGTTTGTTAACCCGCGAAGGGCTCGACGGCCATGAACAACAGCGCATGGATTTCACGTGATCTCGCCGTGGTCTGGCATCCCTGCACGCAGATGAAAGATCACGAAACGTTACCGCTGATTCCGATCCGCCGCGGACAAGGCGTGTGGCTGGAAGACTATGACGGGCAGCGTTACCTCGACGCGATCAGCTCATGGTGGGTGAATTTATTCGGCCACGCGCAGCCGCGCATTCAGGCGGCGGTGCATGCGCAGTTAGATCAGCTTGAACATGTGTTGCTGGCCGGCTTCACGCATGCGCCGGTGATTGAATTGTCGGAGCGTTTGATCCAGGTGGCGCCGCCCGGCTTGACGCGCTGCTTCTACGCCGACAACGGCTCGGCGGCAGTCGAGATCGCGCTCAAAATGAGTTACCACTACTGGCGCAATCGCGGACAACCGGCCAAGACCAAGTTCATCACGCTGAGCAACAGCTATCACGGCGAGACGCTGGGCGCGCTCGCGGTCGGCGATGTCGCATTGTACAAACAGACCTACGCGCCGCTATTGATGCAAGCCATCACAGTGCCAACACCCGACGCCTATCAACGCGAACCCGGCGAAAGCGAACACGACTGCGCACGCCGCATGTTCGCGCATATGCAGCGCGCCCTGGAGCAACACGCGCACGAAGTGTGCGCGGTGATTGTGGAACCGCTGGTGCAGTGCGCGGGCGGCATGCGCATGTATTCGCCGGTGTACCTGAAATTACTGCGCCGCGCCTGCGACGCGCACGATGTGTTGCTAATCGCCGATGAAATCGCCGTGGGCTTTGGCCGCACCGGCACCTTGTTCGCGTGCGAACAGGCGGCGATTACGCCGGATTTTTTATGTTTGTCCAAGGGGCTGACCGGCGGCTTCCTGCCGCTGTCGGTGGTGCTGTGCGGCGAGTCGATCTATGGCGCGTTCTACGACGACTACCACAAGCGCAATGCGTTTCTGCATTCCCACAGCTACACCGGCAACCCGCTGGCGTGCGCGGCCGCACTGGCCACCTTGCGGATCTTCGCTGAGGAGCCGGTGCTGGACAATAACCGGGAGCTGGCGCGCGTCATGCGCGCGGCGACCGCGCATCTCCACGCGCATCCGCACGTCGCGGAAGTGCGGCAAACCGGCATGATCCTGGCGATTGAACTGGTCAAAGACAAGACGACGCGTGCGCCGTTTCCGTGGCAGGAACGCCGTGGCCGGCGCGTGTACGAATACGCGCTACAGCACGGTGTGTTGCTGCGCCCGCTGGGCGATGTAATTTATTTCATGCCGCCGTACGTGATTACCGCCGAGGAAATTGCTTTATTGGCACAGGTCACCGGCGCGGCGATCGAGCATGCGGTAGCTCAATGAACGCGCTCGGTCTGGATGCCGGCATTGCAAATCAACTGCTCCAGCGCGGCCAGATCGGGAATGGTCGCCGTGATGTCACGCACGACCACCTGTTGCAACTGGAATTTGTCCCGATCGCCGCCGCCCTCTTTGCGCAGGTCATCGCGCACCAGCTTCAATAGGCGCGGGTTGGCACGAATGACAATGGCATAAAATTGCAGAGTCGTACCGCTATGCACGCCGTTGAGGATTGCGATGCGTGCGGCGCTGTCGGGTTCCGTGGCCGCTTCGCCCGAGGCACGCTCGTAGGACACCACCGGAACGCGCAACCCACGCCACACGATCGTGCCCAACAGCCAGTCGGGCGTGTTGTCCACCGGTTGTGGTGCGGCGTAGCGCACGATTTCGGCAACCGCCGTGTTGGGCAGCAACAAGCTCCGATGCTGGGTTGCAATCAGCTGGCTGTGTATAACCGTGGTTTCGTTGGACATGATGGTCGCTCCTCAATTGTCGAGCACAGGTTTGGACATTTTGTCCTGAAAGCGTTTAACCAGCGCGCCCGCCAGTTCTTCCGGCGTGCCGCTGAAGGTCACGTGGCCGGTTTTGCGCGCATTGTCCGGCATGCTGCTGATCACGCAGCTCTCGGCGTCTTGCGCCCACACGTCGCCGCCGCCGGCGGCGACCGCGTTACAACCCAGCTCGCCGTCGTTGCCCATGCCGCTAAAGATGATCGCGCCGCAATATTTGCCGTAGCGTCGCGCCATATCCTGCATCACAAAATCAATGCAGGGGCGGTAGATTGAACGCTCGGTTTTTTCCTTGAGCGTGATGCGCCCGAGCGGGTCGATCACGATGCGTTCCTCCACCGGTGCCAACACGACTTCGCGGTGTTTCAGCACGTGCCCGGTGGTTGCCACGAACACGCGCAACGGCGTGACGCGGTCCAATTGTTCGGCCAGCAAATCCAGATGGCTGGCGCCGATGTGTTGCGCCAAGACGAACGCTACCGGCAAATCGCCGGGCAATTTGCCGAGAAACTCGCGTACCGCCAGCGGCCCGCCCAGCGAGGCGCCCAGCACCCACAAGTTTTCCAGCGCGGCGTGGCTGGTCGCGACATTTTCCGGCGGCGCCTCACGCGGAAGTTTGCCGGGCGCGGTTTTAAGCTTCGCTGCCGCCACCCAAGCCGGCGATCCCGCCGGCTTGGGTGGCGGACGTTGCCGTGTGGTGATCGACCACAACTTGGCCGACAGGCGTCGACCCCATTCCGGGTTGGCCGCGTTGGCCGACAACTCATTGGTCGCGCTGTCGTTAAACAGGATGGGCAGTTGGGCCGTTTCAAGCAGAGTCTGTAATATGTCAAGAACCTGATCCGCGGTTTCGTCGAGGTCGACCAGAATGACGTCGGCACGCACCGCGTTCACCTGCTCCAACGTCACGGTACCGACCGGATGGCGGCCGATGACCGCGAGGTCATGCTTGGCAAGCACGCGGGCGAGATCCGACAAACGCTTTTCCGAGGTGTACAGGATCGCAACGCGCAACGGGGCGTTAGCGTCAGTGTCCACGTGCGTGCAGCAACGTGTTGATGTTTTCCAACAGCTCCTTGTCCTGGTAGGGCT
>Ga0315281_10014589_pt1 | contig 10587 bp, 11 predicted proteins | sample YL17G07_0_MG_FD_204540 | JGI IMG/M metagenome (GOLD analysis project Ga0315281, IMG submission 204540) | Sediment microbial communities from Yellowstone Lake, YNP, Wyoming, USA - YL17G07_0 | ecosystem: Environmental > Aquatic > Freshwater > Lake > Sediment | place: USA: Wyoming | collected... | reverse complement strand
AGTCGGTCAGCGCCTCCGCGCCGGGCTGCGCCAGGGCGTGCAGCAATCCAGTGTTGTTTGACTCCTTCTGCTTTTGCATGAGCCTACCATACGCCCACGGCGGGACGAAACGCAAACAAGCCGCCGGTTTCGCCATCATCGCCGTCGGCTCGGTCTTCAAAACGAAGTAGGTGCGGGCCGTCCGTCTTTTCCGCTGGAAATACATATATCTTTTCGCTTACCCCTATTGACGTTTTTACCAACCCATGATAAGTATAAATGCTCAAACCTCCAAGAAAGTTGGTTTGAGATGGGGGGTGCAGGCTGGATGGTGGACTTGGGTATAAAACTACCCGATCCTTGGCAGTTGCGGAGCCCGAGTAAATTTGATATTTTAATTAAAAGTGACATAAATCCGGTTTCTCCGAGGGAATCGGTGTCGTCGATAGGATACGATTAATAGCGTCAGGAAGAAAGTTAATGGGCCCAAAGAACGCCCCATTTCCAAGGGCGGTAGCCTGCGTATTTGATTCGCTTCTGTCTATGAGTATTTTTCGTTCTAATAGAAGGGGATGATTGGCCGTTGATCGACGGCCGAAGGAGGTGGGTGATGAAAGGATATGTGTTTCTTATCGGCGGGCTTATCGCAGTCGGTCTTGTCGTGTCCGCATGTAAAAAAAACGGTCCGGCGCCCGAATCATCCATTTCGGCTGCGGTTGTTTCCGAAATCGACGAGGCGAAGGTGTCGACACTCATGGGGGTGCCGATCAAAGTTCTAAAAACCAATTCGATCGGTTTCTCGCCGATCAATCGATTCTATTGGATCCGGGTCCAAGGGAGGCCCGCCAAAGCCAAGCTCTTGGAAATTTCCAAGGCGATTCTCGACGAAGTCATTGCCGCCAAGCCGAACCTCTATCACAGTTTTACGCTGCATTTCACCTCTTCAGACGATTATCGGCCCGGCGCCGCTTCGCAAAAATGCTTCGCCAAATCGACTTTCCTACCCGAGGGGAATTGGCAGAAAGTCGGCCGTGATCCGATCGACGGTTACGGGAACTATAAACTCGATTGCGTCGTCAGTGAGCAACGCTGAGCTGTTTTTCTCTATCCGAATCGTGCTAAAATCACTCCGAAATTAAACTAAGGATCGTCTTATGCATGAAGAAGAAACGGAATTTGAAAGCGTCAATTTGATGGAGTACGTCGCCATTGCCTGGAAACGGCGGTGGCAGATCATTATCCCGACGATCGTCCTTGCGGTGTTGGCGGGGATCTGGAGTTTCCTTCTGCCTAAAATCTGGGAAGTGGATGCCCTCATCGTCCCGAGCAAGTTCCTCACCCAATCCACCGCAGGTTCATTTACCGAGATTCTCGTCGCGCCTCCGGCCCAAATCGCCGGCCAAATCAGCCAAGGATCCTATGACTCCCTAATTGCCGCCGAAATGAATATCAATACCCGAGAATTTCCGAGAATCGATGCCGAAAATATCAGAAACACTAATCTGGTTCGAGTTTCCGTCCGCGATCAAGATCCTCAAAGAGGGCGGACAATCCTCCTCTCTCTTTTTAATCATTTGAAAAGCGATTTCGATAAAAAGATCGACGTCGAAATAAGCAATCTAAACACGGAGATAGACCAAAATAAAACCAGTTTTCTGTCCGACCAAAATAAACTCCAAATCGGCGAACAAAGGATAGCCGCGATCCAGGTCGAGATGAAGGCGACTAAAACCCGAACTGAAGAATTGGAAAAGCAACAGCAGAAGATGCTGTCTGAAAAGAAAGAAGGGCTGGAATCTCTGGCCCTCCTCTTATATTCGAACGAGGTCCAAACGAATCTGCGGTACTATAATTCGCTGGATGAAAGTGTCAGCGCCGAGCGTTCGAAAAATGAAAACCTTAAATCCTCGATTGCTAATGCTCAAAGAGCGATGAAAAATTTAGAGGAAAGAAAAGCCCGAATGGACTATGCCCAGCTCCTCAAGGAACCGACACCGTCCGTCGGCCCCGTTTCTCCAAAAAAGAAACAGAATGTTTTAATCGCGGGCTTTATTGGATTTTGTCTTTCGCTGGGAATAGCATTTTTTTGGGAATATCTTAAGAAACAAAAGAAATTAGGCGTGCCGAACGCATGAAAAAAGCGCTTATTACCGGCGCAAAAAATCTTGGTAGGTTGAGAGACTTTGATCGATCTTAACACGTAGTGGCCCACCTGGAAAAACCGTTGGCCGCAAATTCGATGCTGGACTGCCGGACAAGTCGCACAAAAGTCAAACCGCGGAAAACAGATATTAATAGGCTGAAAATCTGGCTATATTTGTTCATGACTGAACTTCGACCTTTTGGGTTTAGATTTTTGCCAAATCCATTGTACCCCGGTCGGAGCTTTTTATTTTGGGCAACTGTGATATACGATGAAACAGCATTTCTGTTTTTTGAATGAAATAAAATCATGAAATTGTTGATAACGGGCGCGGGCGGGTTTATCGGATCTCATCTCGCGGAGCAATGCGTGATCGAAGGCTTCAATATACGCGTTTTGCTTCGATACAATTCCAGGAATTCCTTTGGCTGGCTGGAAAATTCGATATATAGAAAAGAAATCGAGGTCACTTTTGGAGATATCCGGGATTTCGACTCCGTTGTCAGGGCCATGGAGGGATGCAAGGGAGTCTTCCACTTGGCTGCCCTGATTGGAATTCCCTATTCCTATGTTTCCCCCTTAGCATACATTAAAACGAACATTGAAGGGACTTATAATGTCCTCGAGGCCGCCAGGAACCTGCATCTGGAAAATGTCCTGATTACTTCCACCAGTGAAACCTACGGAACGGCACAATATGTTCCCATGGACGAACGGCATCCGCTCATCGGTCAGTCTCCCTACTCAGCGTCGAAAATTGCGGCGGATCAGCTGGCCATCAGCTATCATAAGGCCTTTAATCTCCCTGTGAAAATCGCGCGTCCCTTCAATACCTTCGGACCCAGGCAATCCGCGAGGGCCGTCGTCCCCACGATCATTACCCAGATTGTCAGCCGGCAGGATGAGGTTCGATTGGGGAACATGAACCCGACCAGAGACCTGACCTATATCCTGGATACGGTTCAGGGGTTCCTCGAGATCTGGAAATCGAAAACACTCTATGGGGAAATCGTCAATATCGGCATGAATGAAGAAATCTCCGTTTCCGATTTGGCCCGTATGATCGCGAAGTTGTTGAATAAAGAAATCACGATTCTCCAGGATTCGGATCGGATCCGCCCGGCACAAAGCGAAGTAGACCGGCTGAGATGCGACAACGCGAAGATTTTGGCGAATACGAACTGGAAGCCTCGATATAATCTAGAAAAGGGGCTTAAAGAAACGATCGATTGGATATCCGAGAATCGTGCTCTTTATAAGCCGGAAATATACAATGTCTGAGTTCATCCCTCTCTCCGTTCCTTCCATCCAAGGAAACGAATGGAAATACGTCAAGGAATGCCTGGATAAGGAATGGGTCTCGTCGGCCGGGTCTTATGTCGACGAGTTCGAAAGAAGAATCGCCGATTTTTCGGGCGCTCGCTACGCGATTGCATGCGTCAACGGAACGGCCGCGCTTCATATCGCGTTGAAATTGGCCGGGGTCCGAAGCGGGGACGCAGTCATTGTTCCCACTCTGACATTCATCGCTCCGGTCAATACCATACGTTATCTCGATGCCGATCCGATTTTTATGGATTGCGATGATTTTTACAATATCGATATCGAAAAAACTCTTGAATTCATAAAATCTCAGACCGTTTTTAGAAACGACGCGACCTTCCATACGACGACTGGAAAAAAAGTCTCGGCTATCGTGCCGGTTCACGTGTTCGGGAACGCCGTTGATCTCGATTCCTTGCTGGATATCTGTCGCGAAAGAAATATTGTTGTCGTTGAGGATGCTACGGAAAGCCTGGGGACGATTTATAAGATGGGACGAGTCGCCGGAAAACACGCCGGAACGATCGGTAAGTTGGGATGCCTGTCTTTCAACGGAAACAAGATCATTACCACGGGCGGCGGAGGCATGATCCTAACGGATGATGCCGATTATGCGGAGAAGGCGAGATATCTCACCACCCAGGCCAAAAACGATAAGATTCGTTATGTCCATGATGACATCGGCTATAATTTCAGGCTGACGAACGTTCAGGCGGCGATCGGCGTCGCGCAACTCGAAAATCTGAAAAAATACCTTGGCATAAAAAAGAGGAATTATTTCCAGTATAAGCAAGACATAGACCGAATCCCCGGTCTGCACTTGGCCGAAACTCCGGATTATGCGGAAAATAATCTTTGGATGTACGCCCTTCAAATCGATAAAGCCGTTTATGGAATAGATCGAGAACAGCTTATGAGCTTATTCGATCAACAAAAAATCCAAACGAGGCCGGTATGGCATTTGAATCATCGGCAAAAACCCTATCGGGATTGCTATGGATATCAAATTGAAAAAGCTGCATTCTTGCACGAAATGACTCTCAATATTCCTTGCAGCACCGGCCTCAAAACCGAAGAAATTGAAAAGGTCATATCGTGTTTAGGGAAGAGATGAGGCGCGCCGCTGTATGAAAAACGGAAAAGATCGGTAATGAGAGCACTCATTGTTGGTTTGGGAAGCATTGGACGCCGTCATTTGGCGAATCTGCGGCTCATCGATCCAAATGCAAATATTACGGTTTGGGATCAAGAATCGAAGTTTCCGGAATGTAGGGAATTCTTATCCCAAGACGATCATTTTGTGAGTCGGCTTGAAGACGCGCTTGCCGCCCAGCCGGAGGCGGCCCTCATTACGAGTCCCTCGCCGCTGCACGTAGATGCGGGGTTGGAATTGGGGGAACAGGGAGTACACCTATTTATTGAGAAACCCCTCTCCAACAATCTTGATGGGGTCGATGAACTGATAGATCTATGTCGCAATCGCCGTCTGGTTTTACTCGTTGGATATAATTTTCGGTTTTACCAACCCTTGCAGGTCGTGCGCCAAGCATTGCAGGACGGACGAATCGGGCGAGTTCTATCGACCCGTGCGGAAGTCGGCCAATATTTGCCCGATTGGCGCCCCGCCGGCGACTACAGCCAGAGTGTCAGCGCCAAGTCCGAATTAGGAGGCGGCGCGTTACTTGAACTGAGCCATGAATTGGATTATGTGCGATGGCTTGTCGGCGAGATTCAAACGGTCAGCTCTCAAATCGGCCGATTGAGCGATTTAAACATCGACGTTGAAGATACGGCCGAGATCATACTCCATTTCTGCAATGGCGCTATCGGCAGCGTTCATTTGGACATGATTCAGCGTGCGGCGGCCCGCTATTGCCGAATTATCGGCACCGAAGGGACTATTACTTGGGACGGAGGATCTCATCAGGTCCGATTGTTTTCTTCCATAACGAAAGCATGGGCGGATTTGCACCCGGCCCAATCTGTCGATCGGAATGATATGTATCTTCGGGAACTCCGACATTTTCTCGATTGTGTCAAGGGAGTTTCCGAACCGGTCATAAGCGGAGAGGAGGGACGGCGCGTGTTGCAGATCGCGCTTGCCGCCAGGAAATCATCCATCGAACAGCGGGTCGTGCGACTATGAAACCCGAGATCGTGGCCGGGATATTCGCCCGAGGCGGCTCGAAGGGCGTGCCCCGCAAGAATATCCGCATGCTCGCGGGAAAACCCCTGATCGCTCACGCCATCGATACGGCCAGGGCGAGCCGTTTCATCGACAGGGTCGTTGTTTCGACGGAAGATGAAGAAATCGCGACTGTCGCACGCCGCTACGGGGCCGAAGTTCCATTCATGAGGCCGGCCGATTTGGCGAAGGATGACTCGCCGGAATGGCTGGCTTGGCGACATGCCATTCGGATGTTATGCGGCGAGGATGGCCGGCCTGCTTGGAGGGCATTCGTGTGCGTGCCGACCACTTCGCCCTTGCGAAGCGTTGCCGATGTGGATGGCTGCATTAAAATGTTCCTGGAAAGCGATGCCGATATTGTCATCGCGGTCAGTCCGGCGGGTCGAAACCCCTATTTTAATATGGTCACGCTTGATGATAAAGGCTATGCGCGGCTTGTGATCCAGCCTTCAAAAGCGGCATCTCATCGCCAAGACGTCCCTGCCGTATACGACATGACGACCATTGCCTATGCGGCCCGGCCCGAGTTTGTGTTGAAAGCCGATTCTATGTTCCAAGGCAAGGTGATGGCCCGAATTGTGCCATCCGAACGCGCCCTGGACATCGATACGGAGCTGGATTTCGAGATCGCCGAGTTCCTTCTGGGGAGGGCGAAACCATGAACACGCGATCGCTCAAGACCCTCATGGACCTGAAGGGGCGCGTGGTCTTGTTGACCGGAGCCGCAGGACATATCGGAGCGGCGATGGGAGAATCTCTGGCTGAACTTGGTGCGGAACTGGTTTTGCTGGACGTCGCCCAGGATACATGCCGCGAAGTTGCCGGCCAAATGAGTTCCAAATTCGGGATTCGTTCCATCCCTTTGTCTATTGATCTGGCAGATGAAAATGCCGTGCGGGCAGTGCCGCGCTTGGTCATGGATCAAATGGGGCGGCTGGATATTTTGATTAACAACGCCGCGCTGGTCGGCACTTCTGAATTGAAAGGATGGGCGACTCCGTTTTCAGAGCAGAGTGCGGACACGTGGCGGTTGGCTTTGGAAGTCAATCTGACGGCTCCGTTTGTACTGACCCAGGCTTGTGCCCCGATGTTGATCGCTTCGGGCCACGGCTCCATCATCAATATCGGGTCGATCTATGGGATCGTCGGGCCGGATAAAAGCCTTTATGTAGGTACGAAACTGGGCAATCCGGCGGCTTACGCCGCCAGCAAGGGCGGGCTTCTCCAATTGACCCGGTGGCTCGCGACGGTGCTTGCTCCGGATGTGCGTGTCAATGCGATCACCGTCGGTGGAGTTTGGAGAAACCAGACGGAGGACTTTCATCAACGCTATAGAGACAAGACGCCACTAAATCGGATGGCGGTCGAAGAGGACTTGAAAGGCGCCGTCGCTTTTTTGGCCAGCGATCTTTCGGCCTATGTCACCGGCCATAATCTCGTCGTCGACGGCGGATGGACCATATGGTAACCTCTCTTGAAATCGCGGGCCGCCGGATCGGTCCCGGTTATCCCTGCTTTATCATCGCCGAAGCCGGCGTGAACCATAACGGCCGCCTTGATCTGGCTCGCCGCTTGGTCAATAAAGCCAGGCAGGCCGGCGCGGATGCCGTCAAGTTCCAAACTTTCAAGGCCGAACAGCTGGTGACGCTCTCTGCTCCAAAGGCCGAATACCAGCGTCATAACACGGGCTCTGTCGAATCACAATTCGAGATGCTGCGGCGTTTGGAGCTTTCCCCGAAGGCGCACCGAGCGGTCTTGGCCCTCTGCGGCCGCAGCGGCATTCTTTTTCTATCTTCTCCGTTTGACGAAAAAAGCGCGGATTTTCTCGACTCGTTGGGAGTGGCGGCGTTTAAAATCCCTTCGGGAGAGATCACGAATCTTCCTTTTTTGGTCCATGTCGCCTGTATGGGTAAACCGATGATCATTTCGACCGGCATGGCGACCCTGGGCGAAGTGGAGACGGCGGTCAATGCCGTCTGGAAAGCGGGAAACTACGAGGTTATTTTGCTGCACTGCGTCAGTAATTATCCAGCGGATCCCGCCGATATTAATCTGCGGGCCATGCAGACCCTGGAAACGGCGTTCGGCATTCCGGTTGGCTATTCCGATCACACGCCGGGCATTGAGGTGTCTCTCGCCGCGGTCGCCTTAGGGGCTTGTATCGTCGAAAAACACTTTACGCTGGATCGCGCCTTGCCCGGTCCGGATCATCAGTCTTCACTGGAACCGGACGAATTGGCCTCTTTGGTCCATGGCATCCGTCTGGTTGAATCGGCTTTGGGACACGGCCGCAAGGAGCCCGCGGCCTCCGAAGCGAATACGGCTGCAGCGGCGCGAAAAAGCTTGGTAGCGGCCTGCGATATTCCGGCGGGGATCTCGCTGACCAAGGATAAGGTCGCCGTCCGGCGGCCAGGCACAGGTCTTCCGCCGGCAATGAGTTCTTTTGTGATCGGACGCACCTCGCGCGTTTTTATTCCGGCCGGAACGATCCTGACTTTAGAGATGTTGGCATGAGAACCATTGGCATCGTGACGGTCGCCCGTTCCGACTATGGTAACTATCTGCCCATATTGCGCAAGATCCAAGCGGATCCGGAATTAAGCCTTCATTTGATAGTCTCTGGAATGCATCTGTTGCCGGAGTTCGGGCTGACAGTCCGGGCGATCGAATCCGACGGCTTTCCCATCGGAGAACGGGTGGAGATGCTTCTTTCCTCGGATTCTCCTGAGGGGATCGCCAAATCCATCGGTTTGGGCACGATCGGCTTCGCACAAGCCTTTGGTCGATTTTGCCCGGACGTCTTGGTCGTCCTCGGGGACCGTTTCGAGATGTATGCCGCCGCGGTGGCGGCGCTCCCATTCAAGATCCCTGTTGCGCATATTCACGGCGGAGAAATCACGCTGGGTGCGATCGACGATGCGTTGCGCCACTCCATGACCAAACTGAGCCATCTGCATTTCGCATCGACCCAAGAGTATGCCCGGCGTTTGCGACAAATGGGAGAGGAGCCCTGGCGGATTATGGTCTCCGGAGCGCCGGGGCTTGATAATATTCCGGCGATACGGCTATTGTCGCCTAAAGAGCTTGAATCACGCTTTAGTCTGCACCTTCAACCCCCTCCCCTTCTTGTGACGTTCCATCCCGTGACGTTGGAGCATGAACGGACAGATTGGCAGCTCGGCGAATTGCTGGCCGCGTTGGACGAAGCCGAAATGCCGGTCGTCTTCACAATGCCCAACGCCGACACAGGCGGCCGGCTGATTATGCAAAGAATCGAGACATTTATCCGAACGCGTTCATGGGCGCAAAAAGTGGACAACCTCGGTTCTCAAGGATACTTCAGCCTGATGGCGATAGCGATGGCGATGGTCGGCAATTCATCGAGTGGAATCATTGAAGCACCATCGTTTGGGCTGCCGGTCGTCAACATCGGAACGCGCCAGACAGGGCGGGTCAAAGCCGCGAACGTCATCGACGTGGGATATGAACGCACGGAAATATTAAAAGGAGTTCTTAAAGCCCTCCGGCCGGAATTCCACGACGGGTTGCGGCATCTGTCGAACCCGTATGGTTCGGGGCGGGCGTCCGAAATCATCGTCGCAAAGCTGAAAGATGTGCCCCTTGATGATCGGCTTCTCGTGAAACGATTCCGCGACTTGGATATAACGGCGGCGGATGAAGGATGATCGATGGGTGATGTTTGCGTGATTCTGGGGGGCGGCGGACACGCCCGGGTGCTGATCGATTGCATCCAGATGATCGGCCGAATAAAATTGGCCGGTGTCCTTGAACATGATCGAACTCGCTGGGGCCAAGAGCTTATGAATATCCCGATCTTGGGCGGCGATGATCTGCTGGCGGAAATCAACGCCCGAGGCGTCACTTGCTTCGTGGTCGGAGTCGGGGGGACCGGAAACAATCAGCCCCGCCAACGATTGTATGACGTGGGGCTCGCCAATCATTTGAAGCCCCTGACCATAGTACATCCCGCGGCTGTTTGCTCGCGTTGGGCCAAAGTTGGAGCCGGTTCGCAGCTTCTTCCGGGGAGTATTATCAACGCCGGAGCGGTGATAGGTGTGAACGTGATCGTGAACAGCGGTGCCATTGTGGAGCACGATTGCATTGTCGGGGACCATGTTCATATCGCGACGGGGGCTAAGCTTGCCAGCTCCGTTCGAGTCGGCGATGGCGCGCATATCGGGGCCGGAGCAACCGTCAGGCAGTGCCTCACGATCGGAGAAAGGGCCATTGTCGGGGCCGGCGCCGTCGTCGTAAAAGACGTTCTTGCGCATACGGTTGTGGCGGGCGTTCCGGCTCGTCCGTTGCGTCGCGAGAATCTTCCTGGAGGATCTTCAGCGTGAACGTCCGCTTGATTCCGCGCTTGGATATCAAGGGGCCCAACCTGGTTAAAGGTATCCATTTCGAAGGGTTGCGCGTTCTCGGCAAGCCCGAAAGCTTCGCCAAGTTTTATTATGAGCACGGCGCGGATGAGTTGATCTATATGGATGCCGTCGCTAGCCTCTATGGCCGGAACAGCTTGCTCGATATTGTAGAAAAGACGGCTCGAGAAATTTTCATACCGTTGACGGTTGGCGGCGGGCTTAGAACCGTGGATGATATTCGGAAAGTCTTAAGGGCAGGCGCCGATAAGGTCTCCTTGAATACCGCGGCGATCGCCCGTCCCGAGATCATCCGCGAAGCTTCGAGGGCTTTCGGCTCCTCCACGATCGTCGTATCCATCGAAGCCATCCGAAAGGCAAACGGCCAATACGAAGCTTATGTGGATTATGGCCGTCAAAAGACCGGTGTTGATGCAGTTCAATGGGCCCTGCGCGCCGTGGAATTGGGGGCAGGGGAATTAATGGTCACCTCAATCGACCGTGAAGGGACTGGAAAAGGATTTGACCTTGATCTAACGCGCCGGATCTCGGAATCCGTCTCTGTTCCAGTTGTC
>Ga0315281_10014588_pt1 | contig 10587 bp, 2 predicted proteins | sample YL17G07_0_MG_FD_204540 | JGI IMG/M metagenome (GOLD analysis project Ga0315281, IMG submission 204540) | Sediment microbial communities from Yellowstone Lake, YNP, Wyoming, USA - YL17G07_0 | ecosystem: Environmental > Aquatic > Freshwater > Lake > Sediment | place: USA: Wyoming | collected... | reverse complement strand
CCTGGTTGCTGGGCGTATCGGGCATCGTGACCGTTGTGCCGTCAAACAGTTTGACGCACCGTCCTTGCCATCGCCAGGCAGCGGGTGTCATCGCTTCCAGCCGCTCGCCGATCATGCTGCTCAGCGCCACTGGCAAGGTGGTCGGCAAGCGCTGGCGGGCTTCGCAGTAGGCGCTGGTGTTGAGTGCGCTCAGAGATTGGCCTTGTGCGACACGCTCGGACAAGCGGCGGCCCACCACGTCTTGACAGGCGCGGTCAGCCGATAGGACTTGGCCTACGAACAGGCGCAATGTGTCCAACGGGGGATAGATGCGTTCACGGTGTGGTTCGACCAGCTCTCGCATGACAGCCTCGATCTCATGTTCACCAAGCGCTTGGTCAAAAAGGCCGGTGTCGCTTTGTAAAAACTGATGTTTAAACATTGAAATTTTCTGCCGAATCCGCGCATCTTTGGTATTCTTCATTTGGGCTGACCTCCTGCAATGGGTGGCTTTCGTGTCGTAACAAAAGCTTACCATTTAGAAGTGCTCAGCCCTCCGTTTTTAGGGGCGCTTGGGCTTAACCGAGTGCCATGAGGGTCAGACTCGATTGATTTTTCAAACGCAATGCCATTTCCCCTGCATTGCCCACACCATTCCCCGCAACACCTGCCATCTCAACCTTATCCATCTTAACCCCTTTGGTTTTTTAGTTAGCGCATAGCGCTTCATCTGCTTCTATTTCAATTGCCTATTTGTTCTATATAGTGGTGCATGAAGCAGATCGCCCATGGCAATTCGTGTATTTATTATTTTTACTCAATGAAACTTTTAATTCCGGTTTCAAAAAATATCCACGCACCGTACATGGATAAATTATTTGCGTCAATATGCCAAATGGCCTAGTTACACCATATAAGTGATCGATGAATTTGTTGGAGTAATTGTCATAATGCGACGATGACTGAAGGTAAGCATATAAATACCCACGCAAAATAGTTACTGCAGCCTTCAACTGCATGTTCGAGATATTCAATACCTGCGGAATTGATTGGGGTCATGTCTAATCGACTATGCTCGCACGATAGAGATGTTATGTTTCCATTGTTACGAGTTGATGACAGGTTCACGGTAGAATTTTTGCGAAGGGTGTTGCCGTGTCAATGCCTCAATTAGCACATTATTGATCTTTTCATATTTCATGACACCGTTAAAATCCCTCCTACCCTCCCTTTGCACCCAGAGGGTGTAAGAACCTCTGTGAGGAAAAGGGAGGAATGTTCTCCGATTAGAATTACTCTGATTCCCCACTTTGCAAAGGGGGGGAGAGGGTATTCGGAAACCATGTACCCTCTCCCCTGCCCTCTCCCGTCTGCGGGAGAGGGAGTTGTTGCAGCGCTCTTGTTCCCAAGAAGACTAGATTAAAAAACAGCAATCCAGCCAAATCTAGCCGACTAAAGCCGGTGGTTTTAACCTTGTGATAGAAAAAACACACATCACATATTCTGTTCAACTATGTTTTCTATTGAGCATTTCTAAATTCATGACAGAGAGGCAGCAATCAAGAGTGCTCCCCCATTCTAGCCTCCCCCGGCAGGAGAGGGAAATCGTCGGCTTCCTCTTTCGAAGACACGGAAATGAGATTTGTCATTTATGAGAACGTCAATAGCTTAAATCTTGCCTATCAGATTGATAAATATTCCATGATGGGTATAACTCAGATCGGTCAAATCATCGGAGAAGCTGGTAAAGTTGTAACCTGCCCCCAGCTTGATGTAGTTATCCAGCTGGCGATAGACGCCTACCAATACGCCGCTGAGACTGTCCTGCGCATCGGGTAATGAAAGCAAACGGCCTTCGAACATCATGTCCCATTTGTGCACAAAGTGCCAATCCAGACGTGCAATATAAAGATCGGCGCGGCTATCAAAAAATATTGAATTAACACGATCCTGGCTGACCTGGCTCAGCTTATGTGCGTATTTACCGCCTATGGTCCAGCGCTTGGTCAAGTCATAGAGGGTATCTACCGAGAAGATATGGCTCTTCTGGATAAAGGCTACGGCGGTGTTGGCGACCGTTACCTGGCCTGCCGAGGGCAAATTGTAGAAGTAGGTATACTTCATCAGTATGTTGAGACGGTCATTGGTGACTGGGCGGTAGCCATAGCCAGCCACCGCTTCGGTATAGGTGCCGTCATAAAATTCACCCAGCGAACTCTTGCTCTGCGAATAATTCAGCTTGCTGATAAAGCGCCAATCCGGGGTCATCTGGTATTTCAGGCTGTTTTTTGTCAGCCAGTTGGTGCGCTGTGAGAAACTCAAATCCAGCGGTGATTGTGTCTGGTCCTGACGGTATTCAATCGCGCTGGCGATCTTCACTGTCTCAAAGCCATATCCGGCTGAAGCACCCAGCCCGGTGCGTTCAATTTTTGCGCCGGTCAGATTATCGCGCAACGAGCCATTATCGATATGCGCACCAAAATTCCAGCGGTCATCCGGCGCATATTCCACACCAGTGGAATGAGTCAGACCGGTAGGTACATCGCCGTGCGAATATTTCTCTTCGACAAATACGCTGGTGGTGTCGGAGTAATGGCTTTTTATACCTGAGGTCATGTTGCCCTTGCGCGCCTTGACGCCATTATCGGTGCGCTCATTTTCCAAGGCATAGCTCATATAGGCTGTCGTTTTGTCCGAATACAGATATTCCGTTCCCACTCTTGCACCGGCACCCACATCACCATTGGACACCTCGCCGTTGACCCTGAACTTTTCATTAATCTGGTATGCGCCGCCAGTGCCAAGCCTGCCGTTGGTTTCGCGGTTACCTGTATTTTTAACGGTATCCTGCACATAGCCATAGGCGCTCCATTTTTCCCTGGAATCATATCCTCCCCTGAAAATAAGATCGGTGCGGTCACCCTGTACCTGCGTCAGCGGCACCAGCGGCGAGTGGTCGGTGCGATTGTCATTTCGCGCACCGCCGCTCAAAGTCCAGTTTTGATTCAGTTTGTAATCCAGATCGGTTTCAATCGCGCTTGTTTCCAGTGCCAGGTCTTGCGATTTTTTATCGGCTTTGATTCGCATATCGATATTATCGGTCAGCGATGTTCTGGCGCTGCCGCCGTACTGTTCGATATTGGTAGGCGTGGTCAGGCCTGGCGAAGAATAACCGCCCTCGATCAGCTGGTGATAAAAGGTCGCGTTACCATTGGCCTTGTCATAAATTTCATTAAAACCGATGCTGGTATCAATGCGGCTTGCGCCGTATGATCCGCCGGTTGGCGCAACGAGGATGGCGGTGTTATTGGTCGAGGTAAAATTGAAGCCGCCATCGTTTGAACCGAATGCGGCTGAGCCCGTCCCCGCGCTGGTTGACTGTTCATATTTCAGCCATGTTTCCGCGCTTTTTCTTAACGTGATATCGGAGGCATTCAGGCTGCTTTCATTGCCTGCTTCCGAGCTCTTGTTACTCGTCACACCCAGCTTGATATGGTCGCCCAGCCAATAATGCGTCCGTCCACCGGTGGAAAGATTGTTTACTTCTTCAAACCCGGTCGAATACTCATAACGCACCACCAGATATGCTTCATTGCCCGCACTGATATCGCTCACCACCAACAAATTGTCGCTGGCTAACGGTGACAGCGGCGATGTCAACAATACACGACCTTGCAGGTAATCCACGGTATAGTCCAGCACCGGGGTCAGGTTTTTCACGCCGACCACCATGCCCGATGCCTTGTCTCTAACCTCGATACGCGCGCGTTCAGAGCCGGTCATGATGTCCTGGTGGCGCAAATAATAAAGCGAGCCACCGGTACCACGGAATTCATCACGGCCTGCCACCGTGCCCGGTTGTGCGGCAAATCCGTCCAGCACAAAACGTTTCTCGCCAAAACTGGTTACCTCAGAGGGCTGGATATGCAGATTGGCGCCATACAGCGTGCGGTCTACATGAGCCAGGCTATTGTCGGTATAGCCGATCTTGAAATTTCCCCACATGCCGTAGTGCTCGTCTTTTTTCAGCTTCACATAAAACTTGCCCAGTGTGGGCGCGGCTTCTTCAGAGGTGCTGTCATCGCCGTAGGTCGGGTAGTAATAGTCGGGGTCAATACGGCGAAACATCGCGTCCGGCGATTTTTGCATAAAGTTGCTGAACAGGCTTCCCACCGGGCCTTCCAGCGTATCGGCACTGGCCGTCAGTTGCCAGTTGTTGCCGAATTTTCCGTTGGTATAAAAAGCCAGGCGGCCATCGACTGACAGGTTGTTGTCGTAATGACCGCTCGTATCATTCGTTACCAGTTTTGCCGGTCCATTCGTCGCATCCAGCGCGGCTGTTATATCTGCGATACCGACATAGAACCAGTCATTTTTCTGCAATTCCAGATCGCGCAGGTACATCTCGCCATTGCCGGATTTATCCAACACGGCCACCTCGACCGAATGCAAGCCCGATGGCAATATTTCCTCAACTGCAAACTCGCCATTTGCAGCCACCGGCACCGTGCGTCCGGCAACCGTTACCATGCGCTCGGCAGGAATATGCGTACCGTATACCTTGACCGTACCGCCACTCAGATTGATATTTTCAACCGCCAGGCGGCTTTCGCCATATCCGGCCATCAGCTCCTTGGTGCGGTCGCGCTGCTGTATCTCCAGCGGAACGCTTTCTACCACCCACAATGTTTGGGGGTCAGTTTCATCGAAATGATTGTCCTTGTCATATACACGCAACACATACTTGAGATCGCGCCCCGGTGCCGAGAATTTTGGGAAATTGGCCTGCCATTGCGCGGTGCCATCCTGATCCATCACAATGACCGCGAGCGGCTTGTCACGCACCGATTGATCCGGATTAAAGATACGAATTTCAGACTGCGCAATGAAATTGGGGAAATTGGAATAGGATTTGAAATGTACCTGATCTTCCAGATAATCCGTTTCAGGATCATCCTGAAAACGGATTGAATTTGGCCAGGCTGTCACATTCAATCGAGGCTTGAGGCTCAGGTTGTCAAACTTGAACTGGATATCGGCCTTCTCCAGCTCCACGTCCACGCAGCGCTCCACATCGGAAATACTCTTGCCCGGATCGTCGATAGGCTGGCCATCTACCGTAATGCGCATCAGGTTGAGCGCATAGGGATCGGCAATGTTCACCTCTCGCGTCAAGCGGGTTATATCAAGACCATCCTGATTATCCAATACGGCCAATTCGTCATATACAACCTGCACTTCAACCCGCGACACATCGGCTTCAATAAAACCCGAATTGACCACGTCGCCCGACTGCACATAACCATGTCCTTCAAATTCAACTTTCTCTGGGGTCAGGTTCAGGCTGGACTTGATGATTTCCGACACTGTTCGCGCACGTGCAGTCGACAGGCCGATATCATCGCCATAGGCAAGAGCAGTCCTGCGATCCAGCCGCTCGTTATTGGTATAGCCTATAAAACGCAAACGGACTTTTGACTTGTCTTTTAGCTCTTCCAGTATGCTGCGCAAACGTTCCACATATCCATCTGGAATAATCGGTTTACTCTCTTGATACACAATCGGCTTAATTGCACCTAAGGGCGGGTTGTAAGTCCGTGTTACTGTTTCAGCACCGGCAGCTTCAGGGCAGATCTGCGGTTCGTTGGATAGCTCCTGCATCGCATCGTCATACCAGAATTCCACCTCAATGCGGCGGTTGGCTACCCTGCCCGCTTCGGTATCGTTCGGTGCAATAGGATAGGCAGAGCCTCTACCGTCGCTGTCCACCGATGTAGAAGGCAGTTTCAATGCATCCTGAATTGCCAGTGCAACACGGCGTGCACGCGCTTTCGACAGGCCCAGATGTGTTCCGTAAATGCGCTCGTCACGCCCCACCAGCGGGCTGTTGTCGGTGTATCCGATAAACTTCAACACTACACCGTGCTTGTTGCCTAAATTGCCCAGCACCTGTAAAAATTTTTGCTGAAACTCGGCAGGAATACCGCTCGACTCCTCATCGAAATGCAATGGCGCAATCAGATTTTTAACGCGTGCGCGTTTGGACAGGCCAGCCTTGTAGCTCAACTTGCACATCTGCTCCACACGGCAGACTTTTACACGCTTGATCTTCTCGGAAATAACAACCTGCTTCTCCACCAGCTTTTCCTCGATCTCGTCATACCAGACCTCCACCTCCATACGGCGATTTAATTGTCGCCCGGCTTCGGTGGTATTACTGGCTATGGGGTGGCTTTCGCCCATGCCTTCGTATGAAATCGATTCTGGCGGCAGCTTCAGCGCATTCTGGAAAAATTCTGCCGCTACACCGGCACGTTCACGCGCCAGGCCGGCATTGTCTCCATACTTTGCCTTGGCAGCGCCGCTCAACTGAACATTATCGGTATGTCCTACCAGATGCAGACGTACATTTTTTCTTCCTATCATGCTGGCAAGTATGGAGCGCACCTTGTCGATATATTCATTCGGTATCTGTGCATCTCCCGAGCCGAAATGGATGGGTGGAACCACATTCTGCAACTTGATGGTTTTGACTTTTTTCTCCAATACCTGTTGCGTCTCGACACGATCCCCAGTCGTTTCCTTAAAGCCGCTGACATCCTTCGCCAAAGGAGTGACTTTCTCATCTCCCGGCAACTGTTTTTCCACAGCCCCACCCAATGTCGGAGTCACGCGCACATCCACCGCACCCATAAGCTGCACATCGGCAGGCGTGGTTGTCTGTGCCAGCACGGCTGCCGACATCAGGCACGACATAACGACGTATGGGATGATTTTAAACATTTGGGCAATGTGGCCGGTTATTCACCGGCCACACCCTTCTCCGGAGGTGCGCCGGTTCTCCAGAACACCTCTGTTTCAATGGTCAAATCGTAATTACCTTTTTTCGCTTTCCACATTTTACTGACTTCGCGTTTTACAACGTCGAGCCGCTCATTCACCAGCCCTTCTCTCTCAGTCTCCGCAAGATAGGATAGACGCAATACCGACGCGGCTTTCTTGAGTTCTTCCAATAGCAGATCGATTCGCTGTTTCCACTGCACGCGCATCTCTGTTGTGCCAGGTTCGAACACACCATCGGCCATATCCAGTTTCACGACCTTGTGAATCGCAGCGCCAAAATTGAACTTAAGCATCTTGCCTCGCGTAGCGCGCAGTACACGCGGGTTTTCGGTGGTGATGCGATATCCGCTCGGCAGCGATCTGTCGTCAACTTTCAGAATAAAATTGGAGCCATGATCAGGGTCAGGCACCACTGCACAGGTCAGATGGAAACGTCCATACTTGTCCGTAGTAACGATCAAGCCGCGTGCAGAAACGACGCGTACGCCAGCCAGCCCCATTTCTCCCTCGTCCTGATAACCGTTCAGGTTAGCATCATCAAATACTTTGCCGATCACATCGGAACAATCCAGGGTCGGGTCTGGAATCACACGCACCGTGGCAGATGCTTCCGGTGACCCTGCTCCTCCGGTGATGGTATTCCTTACCTGTGCTCGGTTAACGTACTTGCCTTCTTTTACACCCGAACCCACAATCAGCATCAACTGAATCACGCGCTTGGTATTGGTAGCCAGTTGCAGATTACCCCAGGTCAAGGTGCGGGTCGTGGCGACTGGTTCTACAGGCTGCCCATCCAGACGACCTGACCCTGCCACATACTTGAAGCCCGGCGGGAAGGTGTCGACGACACTCATACTGGTCAAGGTGACGGAGAGGGTATTGTTTACCGTAATCGTATATGGCACCAACTGACCCTTGGTTACATTTTGCAGTGCGGAAATCTTGGTAATCGACACTGCATTATCCAGACGCGGATCGATTGCAATGTGGTTATCGAATATCTGGCTATGACCGGGTACCACGGTATTGTTAAACGCCATTTTCAGGTAATAATTCGTACCCACGGTATTGGCGGCGATTGCCACAGCAGGCGCAAATTCCGAAGGCTGTGCTTCGCAATATGACGCTGTCGCTGGAATGGCATCCGCCACACTGGTCGGGCAATTCGGCACCGAGAATGTCGGTGTCGTACCATCGGTCAGTGGCGGAATAATCAATGACTGGCCGGGCATAAATGCAAGCGGCGATGTCGTCTGTATCAGAAAATCGCCGCCTGACGGGCAGGCCGGGTCACTGAAATTCAGATCAAATTTATAATATCCGCTTGCAAGTGTTATTTGGCCCTGCTGCACAGGATCGTCAAAACAGGTTTGTGGCAGGGGTACTGCACTACCGGCACGCACCATCGTCAGCATGGCGCCGGTTACCGGTGTGCGCAAAATAGAGTTGTACAACACCCCGTTTGGATTAATCGGCAGATTCAGATTTTGCAGGTTGCTGCCAGACAATGCGGTAATCGCGCCGATCTGCTGCATGCCGTTTGTAAATACAGAATCCGTACGGCCCAATTTGGCAGTAGTAGCAACAGCGCCCGGCGCGCTAAATTGCAACGCATACTGGTCAGCAACGGTCGTTGTCGGGGTTAAGCCTGTGACTGCGTAAAGCCCATTGGCATCCGTAACTGTAGAGCCCAATAGCAGATTGTTGCGGTACACAGCTACCGACCAGCCGAGCATATTCAACTCTGTACCCTCTGCCACTTTATTGAAGTTGGTGTCATACCATACATGGCCATTCAGGCCGGCACTGCCGGGCACACCGCCCACATCGATTGCTACGCTTGCTGTCGCAGTTAACGCAGGAGAATTCCACGCCACCTGTGCGGTGTTGGTAATGGTGGTTCCCATAGCCAGGCCAGCAACAATGTTTACCCTGAAGCGCAATTGTGCTGTTGCCCCTGCCGACAAATTGCCATAGGTAGCCGCATAATTTGCAGTGATTATATTACCTGTGATACCAACTCCGGCAGGCAAGCCATTCAGTGTACCTGACCCTGCGACATAGCTCACCTGGGCAGAAAGGGGGGGCAAGCTCAGATCATCGGTGATCACAACATTGCTGGCGGCCACGGTACCGGTGTTGGTGACGCGTACCAGATATTCCAGTTGCCCCCCAGCCAGAGCGGCACCGCCGCCGACTACACTCACTTGCTTGGTGATAGACAGTTGTTGTGCGCTGCCCACAATGATCGTGGTGGGCTGATAACCATTACTGCTATTGCCATCTGCGTCAGTCGGCTGATTGGGCAATTCAATGCTGGTGACATTTCCCTGGTTGCTGATCACGGTACCTGTCGCAACTCCAGCATTGACCAGCACATCAAAAGTAATCACGGCACTATCATGTGCAGCGATGACACCAACGGATCCGGCGGTTGGAGAAGTCACGCCAATACCCAGGATTAGTGGCGATACGCCGCCATCGGGCTGTCCTACCGGCGCGCCATTCAGCGTAACAGTATCTGCCACATAGGTGGTATTGGCAGGTACAAGATCAGTGAATGTAACCCCGGTAGCGGGAATCGAAGCCAGGTTGCTGATCGTGATGGTGTAACGTAATACATCAAGCGGATCGACAATACCATTGGCATTGTTGTCAGTTTGTATCGCGACAACCTTTTGCGCGATCAACAAAGGGAAGTTGCCGACTATATTGAGCGTAGGATCGTCGACGGCTGTGGTAGCAGGATCATCGGACGGTTTTTCCTGGAACAGGCCGCTGCCCAAACCCGAACCGGTTACAAAGCCCTGATTGGAAATAATCGTGCCATTCAGCGCATTGCTGCTGATCTGCACTTCAAAGGTAATCGTTGCAATATTGCTGACTGTTGTCGGAGTGGCATCGGCACGCATCACTCCTGCCGTCACATTTTCAGGCGCATTGATCAGCATGCCGGTTTGCAATGCAGAGACCGCACCGACATCCGCAACGACATTTCCGTTCAAACGGGTCGAACCGGGAACATAAGTTGTATTGGCTGGCAACGGGTCGCGCAACATGACATTGCTGGCGTTTTCATTGCCGATGTTTTTAACGGTGATGGTGTAGCGCAGCCGCTCACCGGCCAACAACACCAACGGATCGGCAGTGATATCCAGAGATGTTTTTCTCACCTGAAACACAGGCGCAGAAGTAATCACCGTGCGCGTGGGATCTTCATCTCCGATAATCGCAGGATTATCCGGCCCATTCACATTCGGGTCATCACTGTTCAACGGCAGACTCATAATACCCGGCAATTGCGCCTGATTTAAAACTGCGGTCCCATTGGTAATTACCGATGCCAGCGTTGCTTGAAATACAATGGTAAGCGTGTCGTTCGCGCCGCCCTGTGCATCAATATTCAAATTACCGATAGTCGCAATTTGCGTACCCTTGCTGCCGGTGGACAATGTCGCAGTTGCGCCGAGGGGTATGGATATCAATGACAGGCTGCCGGGCACAAACATGGCGGTAGCATTCAACCTGTCCAGTTCGTCGGTCAGGCTGAAATTGCTGATCGCCAGTGTGCTGACGTTTCTGATGGTAACGGTATAGCGCAACACATCGCCCGGCCTGGCATTGGCACCGGGATTTTGTCCTGTCGTGACATTGCTGACTATTTTGCGGAATTCCAGTACAGGAGATTCTGTCAGTACCGAGTGAGCATCTTCATGATCCAGCGTACCTACCGTGCCATTGGTAATGGTGCGGCTATAGGTATGG
>Ga0315281_10014587_pt1 | contig 10587 bp, 7 predicted proteins | sample YL17G07_0_MG_FD_204540 | JGI IMG/M metagenome (GOLD analysis project Ga0315281, IMG submission 204540) | Sediment microbial communities from Yellowstone Lake, YNP, Wyoming, USA - YL17G07_0 | ecosystem: Environmental > Aquatic > Freshwater > Lake > Sediment | place: USA: Wyoming | collected... | reverse complement strand
GGCAGCCCGCGCCGCGAGAGCTCGGCCCCGTCGGTGCCGCCGCGGATGAGCGCCCGCTTCGGCTCGAGGCCGACGCGGCGGATCGCCTCCTCCGCGGCCGCGACGACGCGCGGGTGGGCGTCGATCACGTCGCGCATGTTGCGGTAGGTCTCCACCACGCTCAGCTCGACCGAGGCGCGCGGGTCCTGCGCCGCTGCCTCGCGGGCGAGCCGCTCGAGCAGCGCCACGTGCTCGTCGAGCTTCGCGGCGTCGTGGTCGCGCGCGATCAGATGGATCGTCGTCTCCGTGGCGCTGCCGGAGATCCGGCCCGGGTGGACGAACCCCTCCCGGCCCTCGGTCGTCTCAGGCGAGAGACCGTCGCGCGGCAGCGAGGCGACGAAGTCGGCGGCGAGCTTGAGTGCGTTCACGAGCTTGCCCTTCGCCGTGCCGGGATGCGCGCCGCGACCGTGAAAGGTGACTGTCACCGCCTTCGCGTTGAACGTCTCGATCTCGAGCTCGCCGGAGCCCGAGCCGTCGAGCGTGTACGCGACCTCGGCCCCGAAGACGCCGAGGTCGAGGTGCTTCGTGCCGGCGCCGACCTCCTCGTCCACGGTGAAGGCGATCCGCACCGGCGCGCGCGGCGGCTCGGGGCGGGAGACGAGATAGGCGACGGCGGCCATGATCTCCGCGACGCCCGCCTTGTCATCGGCGCCGAGCAGCGTCGTGCCGTCGCTCGTGACGATGTCGTGGCCCGCGCGGACGTGGAGCGCCGGAATCTCAGCCGGGTCGAGCACCTGCCGTGGGTCGCCGGGAAGGACGATCGCGGCGCCGTCCCAGGCGCGGTGCACGAGCGGCTGCACGCCGGCGCCGGGCGCGTCCGGGGACGTGTCCACGTGGGCCATCAGGCCGACCGTCGGGGCCTCGGCGGTGCCGGGCAGCGTGGCGAAGACGTAGCCGTGCTCGTCGAGGACGGCGTCGTCGAGGCCGAGCTCGAGGAGCTCCGCGAGCAGCAGCCGCGAGAGGTCGAGCTGCTTCGCCGTGCTCGGGTACGAGTCCGAGGCGTACCGCGCCTGCGTGTCGATGCGGACGTAGCGAAGGAAGCGCGCGAGCGCGTCCTCGGCGAGCTCGGCGGCGAGCGGCGACGAGAACGGGGCGCTAGCGGAGGGCGGCGAAGCGGCGGAAGAGCTCACGCGCGGTCGCGACTCCCAGTGGCAGGTACTCGAGCAGCAGGCGCTCGTTCGGCGAGTGGACGTTGCCGTTCGGCAGGTCGAAGCCGGTGACGATCGCCGGGATGCCCTTGTCGGCGAGCGCGGGCACGATCGGCAGCGAGCCGCCGGTGCGGACGAGCAGCGGGCGGACGCCGAGCACGGCCTCGAAGGCGTCCTGGCCGAGCTGGACGGCGGGCGCGTCGGCCGGGACGACCCCGGCGCGAGCGGACGACCAGCGGACGACCTCGACGTCGGCGCCGGCCGGGGCGGCCTCGCGCAGCAGCCGCTCGAAGACCGCGGCGATCTCGTCCGGGTCCTGGCCGGAGACGAGGCGGATCGAGACGTTCGCCTCGCCGAGCACCGGCAGCACCGTCTTCTGGAGCGTCGGCTCCCCGCCCTTGATCCCGTGCACGTCCACCGACGGCTCCGCCCAGGTGCGGACGTAGAACTCCTCGGCCGCGAGCGGGTCCCGCGGCCGCGCGCCCTGGTCGGCGAGCTCCGCCGCGCCCGGGTTGAGCGTCGCCCAGCTCGCAAGCTCCGCCTCGGTCGGCGGGATGACGCCGGCGCGCAGCGGCTCCGGGACGCGCCCGTTGGTCGGCAGCACGCCGGACAGCGCCTGCATGAGCGCGTGCATCCCGTTCAGGGCGGCGCCGCCGTAGACGCCGGAGTGCAGGTCGCGCTCGCCGGTCGAGACGGTGACGTGGAAGTAGTTCAGGCCGCGCGTTGCGAGGTTGAAGCACGGCTTGCCGGGCGCGAGCATGCCGCCGTCGAAGATGACGGCGACGTCGGCGCCGCGCTCGTCGGCCTCGAGGAACTCGACGATCGAGTGGCCGCCCGTCTCCTCCTCGCCGTCGCAGGCAAAGCGGAGGTTGACCGGCAGCGCTTCCTCGGCGGCGAGCTGCTCGGCCGCCTTCAGGAGCATGAAGAGCTGGCCCTTGTCGTCGGCGACGCCGCGGGCATAGAGCCAGCCGTCGCGCTCGGCCGGCTCGAACGGCTCGCTCTCCCAGAGGTCGAGCGGCGCCGGCGGCTGGACGTCGAAGTGGCCGTAGCAGAGGACGGTCGGAGCGCCGTCCGCGCCGGCCGAGGCGCGGATCTCGCCGATCGCGAGCGGCTGCCCGTGCCAGACGACGAGCTCGGCCTCGCCGCCGGCGCGGCGGATGAAATCGCGCACCCACTCGCCGGCCACCGTCACGTCCGCTCCGTGCGCGGGATCGGCGCTGACGGAGGGGATGCGGAGGAGCTCCGCGAGCTCGCCGACGAGCGTCTGGGTCTCCGCGGTCACGCGGGCGAGTCTAGCCGCAGCCGCAGCGGCTACGCCTCGCCCTCGGGGTGGAGCACCTCGCGCACCTTGCGCGCGAGCGCGTCGAGGGAGAACGGCTTCTGGATGAAGGCCGTGTCGGCGTCGAGCACGCCCTGGTGGACGATCGCGTTCTCCGTGTAGCCTGACATGTAGATGACCCGAACGCCCGGTCGCTCGGCCTTGATCCGCTCGGCGAGCGCGCGGCCGTTCATCCCGGGCAGCACGACGTCCGTGACGAGCAGTTGGATCTCGCCTTCGTGGCTCCCGCTCAGCCGGAGCGCCTCCTCCGGCGCGGCGGCCTCGAGCACCGTATAGCCGCGCCGGGCGAGCGTCTCGACGACGAGCCGGCGGACGACATCCTCGTCCTCGACCACGAACACCGTCTCGGTCCCGGAGAGCGTCGCCGCCTCGAACGGAGCCGACTCCGTATCGGCCGTCTCGTCGGTCGCGGGGAAGTAGAGCTTGAACGTCGTCCCCTTGCCCTGCTCGCTGTACACCCAGACGTGCCCGCCGAGCTGCTTGACGATCCCGTGCACGGTGGCGAGGCCGAGGCCGGTGCCCGCTGCCTTCGTCGTGAAGAACGGCTCGAAGGCCCGCTCGCGCGTCGCGGCATCCATGCCGATGCCGGTGTCGGTGATCGCGAGCAGGACATAGCGGCCGGGAGCCACTTCCGCATGCCCGGACGCGTATTGGGCGTCGAGCTCGATGTTGAGGGTCTCGATCGTCAGCCGGCCGCCGCCCGGCATCGCGTCGCGCGCGTTGACGGCGAGGTTGAGCAGCACCTGCTCGAGCTGGCTGCGGTCGATACGCGCCCGCCAGAGGCCAGGCTGGAGGACGCCCAGGATGTCGATGTCCTCGCCGAGGACGCGGCGCAGGAGGCTCTCCATCCCGGCGACGACCTGGTTGAGGTCGATCACGCGCGGCTCGAGCACCTGCCGGCGGCTGAAGGCGAGCAGCTGGCGCGTGAGACCGGCGGCGCGCTCCGCTGCGACGGCGACCTCCTGGGCGTAGCTGCGTCGCGGGTCGTCGTCCGCCAACTCGCCGAGCAGCAGGGCGTTGAAGCCGCCGAGACCGGTGAGCAGGTTGTTGAAGTCGTGGGCGATGCCGCCCGCGAGGCGTCCGATCGCCTCCATCTTCTGGGTCTGCCGGAGCTGCTCCTCGAGCGACCTGCGCTGGCTGACGTCCCGCGCGACGCCGAGCACCGCCTCGACGGCGCCGGCGTCGTCGAGGATCGGCGTCAGCGTGCCTTCGACGTCGAGCCACTCGCCTTCGCTGCGACGGAGGCGCAGCGCCACCGAAGCGTCCTCGCCCCGCACCGCCGCAGCGAGCGCTCGCTCCGCCTCGGCCGCGTCGTCGGGGTGGACGAGCGAGAGCGCAGGCTCGCCGACCAGGTCGTCCGGCTCGTGGCCGAGCACGGCGCGATACGCGGGGGAGGCGTACGTCTGCCGCCCAGCGGGATCGCAGACGCCGATCAGCTCACGCGAGTTCTCCACGACCTTCCGGTACTGCTCGCGGCTCGCGCGCAGCTCCGCCTCGGCGCGGGCGCGCTCGAGGGCGGTGGCGACGACGTCCGCGACGGCGCGAAGGAAGCGGCCGGCGTCGCCGACGAAGGCGCCCGGCCGGCGCGCGTACGCCGCCAGCACCCCGTAGGGCACCTGCTGGCCGCCGATCTCCGCGGAGACGCTGCTGACGAGCTCGTGATCGTCGAGCAGCGGGCAGGACCCGAAGCCCGACTCCTCGCGGCGATCGGCGACGACGATGGGAGCGCGCGAGAGGAGCGCACGTCCCGCCTCCGTCGCCGAGCCCGTGGCGACGGAGGCGCTGCCGACGGCCTCCGGAGACCAGCCGACGCCGGCCCGCAGAACGAGGGCCTCGCCGCCCGGGAGCAGCTCGAGCACGCCGGCGCAGTCGGCCCGCAGCGCGTCCGCCGCGAGCCGCGCCGCCTCGGCGAGGACGACGGAGATGCCCGGCGCGCCGAGCGCGAGCGAGGCAAGATCGGCGACCGCCGTGCGCTCCCGCTCGCGCGCCTCGATCTGGGTCGCCATGCCGTTGAAGGCCTCCGCCAGCGCACCGACCTCGTCACGGCTGCGCACCTCGGCGCGGACGCCGAGGTCGCCGCCGGCAAGCGCGCGCGTCGCAGCCGAGAGGCGGCGAAGGTTGCGACCGAAGACGGCGGCGCCGAGCACGGCGAGGAGGAGCCCGGCGAGCACAGCGGCGCCCGTGGCGGCCACGATCTTCGTCCGGGCCGCCGCATACGTGTCCCGCCCCTGGCGTAGCCGCTGCCCCGAACTCGTCCGGTTGAGCGCGACGAGGTCCTCGAGCAGGCCCTCGGCGCGGTGGAAGAGTCGGCCGACCCGCCCCCGCGCGGCGGCGCGCGCCGCCTCCTTGCGGCCAGCGCGGCTGAGCGCGATGGTCACCTCGTCGCGCGCCTGCCGGTACTCGGTGAGCGCGGCGCGAACGCGGTCGAGCAGCTCGCTCTTCGCCTCGCCCGTCCACGTGCCCTGAAGCACGTCGAGCCGCCGCACGAGATCGCCGTCGAGGTCGCGTATCTGGTTCTCGAGCACCGTCATTCCCGCGACTCCGGCGGCGAGCGTGTGCAAGAGCGCCAACTCGCGGATCCGCAGCGCATCGGAGTGCACCCGCTCGAGCGCGACCAGCCCCTGCACGTCCCGCTCGTGCAGCCGCTGCATGCCGCGGCGCAGATCCCCGGCCGCCCGCAGCCCGAAGACACCGGCGGTGGCGGCGAGCGCAGTGACGAGCACGATGCTGAGTGCGAACTTGACTGTGAGAGAGACCCGCATCCGTCCTCGGCCGGCGATCGGTGGCCGGGCAGCATCGCCCATCTGCCACCTCCCGCGCCAGACCCGGCTGGACCAGGTCTCTATGCGACGTCGCGCAGCTTCTGCGACTCGGCGAGCGCGCGCAGCTTCTTCAGGCTCTGGTTCTCGATCTGGCGGATCCGCTCCCGCGTGACGTTGAACGTCCGCCCCACCTCGTCGAGCGTCCGCGGCTGCTCGCCGTCGAGCCCGTAGCGCAGCTCGAGCACCCGCCGCTCGCGGTGCGAGAGCGTGTCGAGGATCGAGCGGAGCGCCTCGCGCCGCAGCGTCGCCTCGGCCGCCTCGTCGGGGAGCAGCGCCGACTCGTCGGTGAGGAAGTGCCCGAACTCCGACTCCTCCTCGTCGCCGACCGGCTTCTCCAGCGAGACCGGCGTCTGGGCGCTGCGCCGGATCTGGTCGACTTCGCCCGGCTCGAGATCGAGCTCGCGCCCGATCTCGGCGGAGGTCGGCTCGCGTCCCAGCTCGGCGCGGAGCTTCCGCTCGGAGCGGACGATCTTGTTCAGCTTCTCGACGACGTGCACCGGCATCCGGATCGTGCGCGCCTTGTCGGCGAGGGCCCGGGCGACCGCCTGCCGGATCCACCACGTCGCATAGGTCGAGAACTTGAAGCCCTTGCGGTAGTCGAACTTCTCGGCCGCGCGCACGAGCCCGATCGTCCCCTCCTGGATCAGGTCGAGGAAGGGCAGCCCCTGGTTGCGGTAGCGCTTGGCGATCGAGACGACGAGCCGGAGGTTCGCCTCCACCATCGCCTGCTTGGCGACGTGGTCGCCGCGCTCGATCCGCTTCGCCAGCTCGACCTCCTGCGCGGCGGTCAGCAGCGGCACGCGGCCGATGTCCTTGAGGAAGAGCTGGAGGGTGTCGGTCGAGACCTCGCCCCCGGCCTCGAGGTCGAGCTCGGCCTCCTCGGGCTCGACCTCCGCGCGGGCGACGACCTCGATCTGGAGCTCCTCCAGGGTGGCGTAGAAGTCGTCGAGCTGGCCGGCGTCGAGGTCGAGCTCGTCGAGCGCGAGCGCGATCTCGTCCGCGCCCAGCCGTCCGTCCCGCCGCCCGGTCTCGAGCAGCAGCCGCCCCTCGTCGGTCTCGACGACGTCCGTCACGGGCGGCAGAGTCGTGCTGGCCGGTTCCTTCGCGCTCACTCGGATCCCCCTCCGGATGCGGACCTCACCGTAGTTGTGGCGCGGTGCCCCGTCAACGATATCGGCGCGAAGAAGATGCGGAACTCTGCCACGAGCCCCGGACGGCGTGCCGGCTAGCCCTTCTGGGCCTGCGCGACGCGCTCGAGATAGCGGCCCGCCTCGCGCGCCAGCGGGCTCTCCGGGCGCGTCGCCTGGGCGAGCCGGAGCTGCCGCTTCCCCTCCTCGACGCGGCCCGTCCAAAGCAGGAGGAGGCCGAGGTGGAAACGGACGGACGGCTCGCCGGGGAAGCGGCGGACGAGCGGGCCGAGCTGGGAGAAGGCGAGCCCCGGAGTGGCCTTGTCGAAGCGGCCGACAGCGGCGGCGACCTGCGCCTCGGCATCGGCGGGGGCGAGCCGTGCCGCCCGCGCGAAGGCCTGCTCGGCGGAGCGCGGCCGCCCGAGCCGCTGCAGCGCGACTCCGTAGAGGAGCTGCTCGCGCACGCCGCCGGCGGCCGCCGCGCGCTCGAGCGCGGCGAGCTGGCGTGCGGCCGGCAGCGCGCGGATCGCCGCCGGCGTCTCGAAGGAGGGGATGAAGACCGGCAGCCCGCGGGCGAACTGCGGGTGCAGGAGGTCGCCGGCGACGACCGCGTACGGCGTGTCGGGCTCGACGTCCTCGGCCTGCTGCCAGGCCTGCGTCGCGCCCGCCCGTCCGCTCCAGTAGAGCGCGAGCCCGAGGTGGAGCTGGACGAGCGCGCTGCGCGGATAGAGGCCGCCGAGCTGCTGGAGGCGGTCGAGGGTGCCCTGCGGCCAGCGGGCGAAGGCCGCGCCGACACGCGCCTCGAGCGAGTCGTGCCGCTCGAAGACGGCGAGGGCGCCGGCGCGCCGCCCCTGCGCGTAGAGCATCGCCGCGCGACGCAGCGCGCGCGCCTCGGCGTCGTCGCGGACCCCGAGATCGAGCAGGAGCGGCGGAGCGCCCGCGCGCGGCGTTCCCGGGCCGGCGGACGCCGGCGGCGCCGGCTCGGTCCCGGGCAGCAGCGCCGCGCCGACGGCGATCGTCGCCGCGAGGGCCGCGGCGGCGGCCACGATCGCGTACACGCGCATGCGAGAAGTCACGGCCGCGACGATAGCCGCCGCCGGGAATGAACCGCCGGCGCAGGCGTTGAGACGGGTACGCGCATGACGAGACAGTCGCTATACTTTTGAAACCAATGGCGAGCTACCGGGAACTGCTGGCGCAGGTTCGGGCCGAGATCGAGGAGATCACGGCCGCGGAGGCGCGCGCTCTGGCCGCTCTGGAGGAGCCGCCGCTCTTCCTCGACGTGCGCGAGCGCGACGAGTGGGAGGAGGGCCACGTCCCCGGCGCCGTGTTCGTCCCGCGTGGCATGCTCGAGGCGCGGATCGAGGCGCTCGTCCCGGATCGCGGGCGCGAGCTCGTCGTCTACTGCGCCGGCGGCTCACGCTCGGCCTTCGCGACGAAGTCGCTCGAGGAGCTCGGCTACACGAGCGTCCGCAACCTGATCGGCGGCTTCACCGACTGGAAGCGCAACGGCTTCGACGTCTCGACGCCGCGCGTCCTCTCGCCGGCGCAGCACGCCCGCTACAGCCGGCACCTGCTGATCCCCGAGGTCGGCGAGGCCGGCCAGCACAAGCTGCTCGACGCGCGCGTGCTCCTGATCGGGGCCGGCGGCCTCGGCTCCCCCGCGTCGCTCTACCTCGCCGCCGCGGGCGTCGGCACGCTCGGCATCGTCGACGCCGACGTCGTGGACGACTCGAACCTCCAGCGCCAGATCGTCCACTCGACCGACCGCCTCGGCGAGCCGAAGGCGCTCTCGGCGAAGCGGACGCTCGAGGCGCTCAACCCCGACGTCCAGGTCGAGGCCTACGTCGAGCGCCTCACCTCCGAGAACATCGAGCGGATCCTCGCCGACTCCTGGGACGTGATCGTGGACGGCGCCGACAACTTCCCGACGCGCTACCTCGTCAACGACGCCTCGGTCTGGCACGGCATCCCCCTCGTGCACGGCTCGATCTACCGCTTCGAGGGCCAGGCCACCGTCTTCAAGCCGCACGAGGGCCCGTGCTACCGCTGCCTCTTCCCGCAGCCGCCGCCGCCGGAGCTTGCCCCGAGCTGCGCCGAGGGCGGCGTGCTCGGCGTCCTGCCTGGGATCATCGGCTCGCTGCAGGCGAACGAGGCGCTGAAGCTGATCCTCGGCACGGGCGACTCGCTCGCCGGCCGGCTGCTGCTCTTCGACGCGCTCGGCACGACCTTCGACGAGGTGAGCGTCAAGCGCGACCCGGCCTGCCCGGTCTGCGGCGAGCACCCGACGATCACCGAGTACGTCGACTACGTCGAGTTCTGCCAGGCGCCGCGGGGGGTGGTCTCGTAGCCGCCGTCCGCATCCCGCCGACGCTGCGCGCCGAGGTCGGCGGCGAGCGCCAGGTCGACGCCGACGGCGCGACCGTGCGCGAGGTGCTCGAGAACCTCGCCGAGCGCTACCCCGCGCTGCGCGGCCTGCTGTTCGAGGACGGCGGGCTGGCGCCGTTCGTCAACGTCTACCTCGGCGGCGAGGACGTGCGCACGCTCGACGGCCTCGAGACGGCGGTCACCGACGGCCAGACCGTGATCCTGTTGCCGGCCATGGCCGGAGGTCAGGGCCCGGCGCTCGCGCCCTCCTTGCTCGACCTGATCGGGCACACGCCGCTCGTCGAGCTGCCCCGGCTCTCGCCCAAGCGCGAGGTGCAGATCTACGCGAAGCTCGAAGGCGCCAACCCGACCGGCTCGATCAAGGATCGCGTCGCCAAGGCGATGGTCGAGGCGGCCGAGGCGGCCGGCGACCTCGAGCCCGGCCGCGCCCTGCTCGAGCCGACGAGCGGCAACACCGGCATCTCGCTCGCGCTCGTCGCGAAGCTGAAGGGCTACCCGCTCACCTGCGTGATGCCGGAGAACGCGACCGACGAGCGCAAGCGGCTGCTGCACCTCTACGGCGCCGACATCGTCTACTCCCCCGGCGAGGAGGGCTCGAACGGCGCCGTGCGCCTCGCGCTGGAGATGGCCGCGGCCGATTCGGCCTGGTTCATGCCCTTCCAGTACGGCAACGAGGCGAACCCGCGCGCGCACTACGAGGGCACCGGCGCCGAGATCGCCGAGGCGCTCGACCGCGTCGACGTGCTCGTCGCCGGCCTGGGCACGGGCGGCACCCTGATGGGCACGGGCGACCGGCTGCGCGAGAGCTTCCCCGACGTCGTCGTCGCCGCCGCCGAGCCGCTCCCGGGCGACCCGGTGATGGGCCTCCGTTCGCTCGCCGACGGCTACGTGCCGCCGATCCTCGACGTCGCCAAGCTCGACCGCAAGGTGCTCGTCTCGAACGAGGAGTCCGTGCGCGCCCTGCGCGAGCTGCTCGACAAGGAGGGCGTCTTCGGCGGCGTCTCCGCCGGCGCCGTCGTCCACGTCGCGCGCAAGCTCGCGGCCGAGCTCGACGAGGGGGTCGTCGTCTGCGTGCTCGCCGACGGCGGCTGGAAGTACCTCTCCGCCGACTTCTGGGAAGCGGGCGACGTCGAGCACTCGATGGAGCGCACCGTCTGGTGGTAGTGCCCGACGCTACGCGCCGGGCACTAATCGAGCATGCCCGCGCGGAGGCGCCGAACGAAGCCTGCGGCCTGGTCGTGCTTCGAGCCGGAGTCGTCGAGCGGTACATCGCCGGCCGCAACGTGGCGGCGAGCCCCTATCGCTTCGAGCTGAGCATGGACGACCCGGAAGTGTGGTTCCTCGAGGACGCGGGCTACGAGCTCGGCGTCTTCCACTCGCACCTCTCCTCGGCGCCGCGGCCCTCGCGCACCGACGTCGAGAACATCGGCCAGTGGCAGGGCCGCCCCTACGTGATCCTGACCGTGCGCACCGGCGAGCTCGCCGCCTGGCGGATCACCGCCGAGGGGATCGAGCAGCTGCCTGTGACCGAGCCGGGCCCCGCGGCGTAAAGACGGGCATGCGACCCCTGGCGATCCTGGGCCTCCTCCTGGCGCTGGCGTTCACGGCGTGCGGCGGCGAGAAGAAGTCCGTGCCCGCGCCCTCCCCCGGGCCGTCGTCCGCGATGCCGATCCGCGGTGGCGGGCTCTCGGTCTCGGAGGCGCTCGCGGGCGGCGTCGAGGGCC
>Ga0315281_10014586_pt1 | contig 10588 bp, 12 predicted proteins | sample YL17G07_0_MG_FD_204540 | JGI IMG/M metagenome (GOLD analysis project Ga0315281, IMG submission 204540) | Sediment microbial communities from Yellowstone Lake, YNP, Wyoming, USA - YL17G07_0 | ecosystem: Environmental > Aquatic > Freshwater > Lake > Sediment | place: USA: Wyoming | collected... | reverse complement strand
CTCCCAGGCTGATGTCAAAGCAAAAACCTGGTGCTGATTAAGAACCTCGGGTAGATTTTCATTGGCAATATTGCCCGGTAAGGCAAGATTTACTTTTAATCCTTCTGCCAGACGTGCTAATTTTTGTCTCTGAGAACCTTCTCCAATAATAGTCAGGCTGCACCCTGCAATTTGCGCACAAGCCGCTATCAAAAGATCGAACCTTTTTACCGGCTCAAGGCGGCCGATAGATATCACCGACTTTTCCTTTTTCGCAAACCCGCCTGCCGGCTTAAAAATTTCTGTGTCTACAAAATTTGGTACTATATTTATCTTATGCCCGTATATTTTATACCTCCTCTGCACCCATTCTGAAAGTTCTTTGGTGGGGACCTGGCAATAATCAGCGGCTCGAAAGGCAAGTGACTCCAAAAATTGATACAACTTAACCATTATTGATTTCCCTCTGGTTACTTCTAAATATTCCCCATGCACATATCCGCAACGTAACAGGACTGGCTTTTTCCAGATCCTAGCGGCAAAAACATAATACCAGCCGTTAAGAGACTGGTTGGTTTTGATCAAATCAGCCCAGGTGCCTAATTCTTTATGTTTTAACGCCAGAAACCATAATAAGTTGCGATTTGTGGATTTTATCGCGGTTATTCCATCGGGCAAGCGGGGAATTTTACCCCTGTCAAATGTCAATATTTTAACTTTCCATCCCCTGCGCACATATTCGACATAAGGCCTGAGTTCTTTATTCAGGCTGCCGATCCTCTCCCAAGATCCCAATCCCACGCCGGGCGTCATGCAGAAAAGTAAATTAGGCATAACTCCCCTCATATTTTCCTGGCCACATATAACCTCATGCGGGAAACATCCCTTCCTATTGGCGTCTTATCGATGATTAGATCTAAAAGCGCCAGCCAAGGTAATATTTTCAATGCTTTCTGAACAAAGTTAAAACGCATCATAAGGGCATAATGCGAATGATAACCGTACTCAGCCTGAATTTTAAACCCTGCGCATGATAAATGCGACCGAAACTCTTGAGCTGAATATGCATATTGATAGAAAGAGGCGTTTTCCGGCAAAGGCGCATCTTCCGGCTGCGCGCGCATCTTTCTCCAGTTAAATACCTGAGGGACGCTGATCAACATTACTCCCTCCTTCTTTAAAATACGACTTGCCTCTCTAATCGCTTTCTGCGGGCCTTCCCTAAAATGCTCCATCACGCCTAGAGAGATATAGGCGTTTACACTTTCATTCTGGAAATTTAATTGACATATATTGCCGCTTTCAACGGGCAATCCAGGAAAATAATTCTTGACCCGCTCGATGGTATTAACGGCATAATCTATACCTAAACAATTATAGCCTCGGGCGCGCAAAGCTATTACATACCGGGCAGTCCCGCAACCCGCTTCAAGAATCAGGCCATGGCGCGGCAAGAACTTAAGAAAAACATTTTTGACCTGGCCATGTCCCAGATACCCTTTTAAGTATGGCCGGTAATATTCCTTCGAAATATTATCTTGCCAATGCTCGTCCCAAAAATTTTCTCCGTGGGAAAAATTACGACGATAATAAGCTATACGCGTGCCCTCGCAACGGGAAAAAACTTTATTCAGGTCGCTGTCCATCATCTTACACGAATAGATCAAGCCTTTTTAACATATGCGCCGGCAACAGCGTACATTTCTCCCCATTTAACCGACACACGCTTTAAAAATAAACCCGCCTTTTCTAATTCTTTACATAATTCATCTTCAGTATATTCGATCTTATGCGTCAAATCCAATCGCCATTCTATGCCTAATTCCATTTTATATTGCACCAGCCACTCCCTTTGTAGCAAGGGCACCCTGATCAGAAATTCCCTAGGCCTGAATTGCCTATTCAGGTAATCTAAAATCTCTATTCTTCTATCCAAATGCTCTAAAATATTGGAAAGAATAATTACGTCAAAACGCCTGTTCTCGCAATATTCCCAGATATCAGCATTAATAATTACCGCGCCAGGCACATCCGCAACAATTTTACCCGGCCGCTATATGCCAACTTTGTCTTTTTAGGCAACATCCCAGCATAAGAGATTTTTACCTGGTCTGGGGCGGACAAATTAATCCCCCGTTTTCTTATTGACTGAGCTACAAAAAAATTATAGATATCTTTCGGGTGGAAAAAATATATAAGGTTTTTAAGATATCCCGGCAAGTTATTTATCATGCTGGTTTACAGATAAATCTTTCACTCGCCTTCCAAAGGCAGACCTCTTTTAATATTTTAAAACGGCCCATTAGAGAAAGTTTTTTTATATTAAAGGCTGCTTTTTTCCGCTGCCCAAATATATCCTGGCAAAAGCGATAATATTGCGTTCCTATGTCTTTTATGCCGGGTAATTTTATATTGGCCTGATAAAAAGAATAATTGCTTTTTATTTTTTCTATTAATGCGGGGATTTCTTCGCTATTCTCAAATAGTTCTCCGGCAGAGCCGATAATTTCAGCATGACCTCCGTTTCTTAAGGCTATAGCAGGCAACCCGCAATGCATTGCCTCAATGAGTGCGTTTGAGCAAGGGTCCTTTTGCGAGGCGATAATAAAAATGTCGCTTTTCTTTAATTCTAGGGCCAATCTTTTACTATCCAGAGGATAAATATGTTTTATTTTATGGAATTTAATTGGAGTCCTGCCAACGAACACCATGTCAATTTTATTAAAGTCAAGATTTTTGTCCAGCCAGCGATAAACCTCAAAGCCCTTATTCAAATTATTTGACCAACTAGAAGCAATAAGCCTGGTTTTCTGTTTTTTTGAATAGGCCGTTTTATCTTCACGATTGAAGATTTCCGGATCCGGGGCGTTCATAATTATGGTATGGGTGTTTTTTTTAGGAAAGCTCATGATATAATTTTTTTCTCTGGACCAGTTTGATTGAAAAACTGTCCCATCCGAAATGAGTTCATTTAAGGCAGCTACAACATAGTCTCTCCTATCGTTGCCTCGGCAATATAACCGTATCGGGCCATCTACCCTATGAATAAAAACTTTCTCGGGGAATTCTAATTTGGCTTTAATTAATTTATTTATCTGTTGATAACTATTAAAGATGATTACATCGGCCTGAGCAATATTTGTTTCATAGGCTGCGCTGCTTTCAAAAAATCCTCTTAATGCCTTGAGGAATTGATTTCCGCCGCCAAAGGCACCGTCTCTAAAATTAAATATAATATGAATTTTCATTTAACTATTGCGGATTATTTGCTGCTACTGCCAGGCTATAAATCTCGCCAAACCTGATTTCATAATGCAACATTTGTATGCCCGATTGGCGCAGCTCATCCTGGAAGCCATCAAGGGTATATTCCACGAAATGCGTCTTGTCAGATCTGTAATCAAGGCCTAATTCTTTTTTATAAAGCACAATCCAATCCCTATTAATCATCGGGACCCTGAATAAAAACATCTTGCGTTCGGGATAATTCCAATTTAGAGTTTTTATTATATTTTTTAAGAATAATACCCTATTCTCAATATGCTCAAGCACATTCGATAGTATAACACAGTCAACTTTTCTTAACCGGCTAAAGTCGAAATTTAGCGCATCGGCGTTGATATATTCTATATTTGCCTTCCTACCTAATGACTCTGCCGTCTGAATAAGCTCCTTTTTGATTTCAATTCCATATACAAACCCGGCCTTATCCGCTAAAAGAGAGGCCATACCCCCGGTATTAGAGCCGATATCAAGAATCACCCAGCCCGGCTCAATCTGTTCTAAAAACCACTCCTTATATTTTAAAATCCTATGCTTGGGATGGATACCTTCAAAGGCAATCGAAAAAACATCGGCTAAAGAATAGCTTAAAGAATGCATCTTCAAAATCGGCTTGATCAGTAATCGGGCAAAACTTCTGGTATAGATAATTTTCCTAATTAACCTTCTCACGGCCTACCTTAATCTCTGGACTATTTTTTCCTTATATTCTTTTGCGATATTTGCCGAATCGTATAGCCTGATGTCCTGTAGGCCATTAAAAATTATTTTATCTCTCAAATCTTTATCTTCAATCAGCCGAGCTGCCTTAGCTACTATCTGGTCGGTTTGCTCAATATCTACTATAAAACCATTTTCTCCATCTTTTATAATATCAGCTGCCATTCCTACCCTGGTTGCTATTAAAGGGACCCCGCTAGCCAGTAACTCCAAAACTGCCAGCGGTCCGCCCTCTCCCCGCGAGGTTACTAAGTATAAGTCTAACGCTTGATAGTAGATAGAGATATCATCTGAACTCATGAGATAATGATGCGAATAAGGAATATGGGCTTTATCTAATCTACGCCTCACATACCCACGGGAAGGGCCGGTAAGCAACACAAAGATGTCATATTTTTTGGCCAATCTTTCTACCGCATCACAAAAAATATCCGGACCTTTTATCAGCTTTGGTTCCAATCCCTTGCCCCATCCCACGCCATCCTTTTGAAACGAACCAATTATAAACCTATTTTTTGGCAACCTGAGCCTACTCTTAATATTTTCTCTTGCAGCATTATCCAACCGAGGAAAATTTTTTAGCGTTATACCTAGGGGAATTAATACTATTTTATTATCCGGAATACCCAACCTGAGCATTTTCTCTTTGGTAAGTTTGCAGGTTGTATGCCAGAGATCAACAAATTTAACCGCCTGAGGGATTAATCCAAGATAAGTATCATCGCAAGCAACATGGTATAAAGTCACAGCTATCTTATTTCCTTTATGCGGAAGGTTTAATTTATTTTTTTCAAATAAAATATATTGGCACCCATAATGCACGATTGAATTTCTAATGCCTAAATACGTATATGAAATGGCGCAGGAAACACCCTTTAAATTATTCCTTAAATTTAAGCCAATCTGCTTAACCACCCAATCCGCATTCTCAACGATATAGTAAAGGTCTTTTTTGCAGAAATAATTCGAAATTACCTGGATATTCTTTTTAAAAATATTTTTTATACGGTTTGCCAATTTAAATCGCATTTAACTTTCTCTTTTGCGAGAAACGACTAATGGGCTTTTCTGGCTGCGATAAAAAAACCGGTCGTAATCGTCTCTTTTAATCTTACCTTGGCATCAAGAAATAAAGCCAGTGGTGCTAATAAGGCCAGCAATCTCTTTATCGATTTTACAAAAAAACCTAGCCTCAGTGCGTCTAAGTAGATATTTACCATATCCAGAGTTACCGCAATTATGCCTCCCATAGGAATCATTTTATCTATTTTAAATCCGATTGCCTGAAACTCTTTTTTTATCTTTTCCGGAGTCCATCTTTGAAAATCATAGGGATCTGCATGAATAGGATATAAAAAAGGTGCGCTAATTATAAGCCTCCCATTATCTCTTAAAACCCTAAAACACTCTCTTAAGACCGTCTCAGGATTATCCAAATGCTCGATGACTTCGGTCATAACCACCATATCAAAATAATTGCTCCGGACGGGGATATCTTCAGCAAAGGCAAAATAATCCGGCCCTGTTGAAGAGTCAATATTCAAATACTCCCAGGACTCAACACCCTCAATCGGCGGTCTGAAGGAACCTCTGGGATTATTCTTTTTTCCTCCCACATCTAGCACTTTTCCCAAAAAAACTGTATCTGAGAGCATTTTATCCAAATAATAACGACGAAAGCTGATAAATTTCATACTAACCCCTATGCCTCTATTTATTATTCCCTATATGCGATTAACTTGGCGGGAATACCGCCGACAATTGTATAGGGTTCTACGGACTTAGTAACTACCGAGCCCGCGGAAATAATTGAACCCTTGCCTATCTTTACCCCGCCAGTTATAACCGCATTGCTGCCTATCCAGACGTCATCTTCGATGAGCGTTTTTTTTGCTAATATTCCCTGCTTATAAATCTGCTGGTCTTTATCTTTAAAATTATGTTCGTAAGAATAAATCATTACCCCGGGGGCTATTCTTACTCCATTGCCAATGGATATCTCTCCGTATCCACCAAAAAAACAAAAAGGCTGCACAGTGCAGTTTTTCCCGATAATTATGCTACCCTCCTGGGCCTTTAATACAGTATTTCTATATATCCTACTCTCATCCCCAATTATAATTTTTCCTTTTATCCCCGGATTTATCAGGGCGGCCTTTTCGATGAATATCTTTTTCCCCAGAAAAATATTCTCTGGGAATTTTAATTCCGCTAAAATACTCACCTCTGAATCGAAAGAAAAATGCCCCAATATTAATTTCAGGTATAGGTTTAACAAAAAATGCAAAGTCTGGGCACATACGAAACTTATTTTCATCAAAAGAAAATTAATTATTTTTTTATGCATAAACCGATTATTTTATGGCTGAATATTCTTTTATTAAATATTTTATAAAAAGGCCCGCCGGTGGGCTCTAATTGCACAGTCGCGAAATACCTGCTAAGTAGGCGGCGGAGTTTTTTAAAATTGTAACGCGTGATATGCGTCGGGTCGCCCCGCAGCCTTTTAAAATCATGTTCTGAAAAGGCATAGAATAAGTCATAGAGTATTTTTATAGGATAATTGGGGGTGCAGATTATCACCTTGCCATTTTTCCTTAAAATTCTGATAAATTCCGATAAATAGAAATCAATATCACTCTGGCTGATATGCTCAATAACATTATCAAAATTAATGAAATCAAAATATCCGCCGGGAAACGGCAGGGGCTTCAATTTTTCAATGTGAAATACATTTGCCCAGCCATTATCCCTGCATCTATCAACCCTTATTTTTGAAATTTCTACGCCAAATATGTTTTCGCTCGGGACTATCTTGCTAAAATAATGAAAGTACTTTCCATCTCCGCAGCCAAAATCCAGCAATTTTAAATCTCTGGCGCCTTCGCCAATCCATTTCTGGAAATAATGTCTATAGATATGGGCGACTTCGCCATTCATTGGCTTAACCAAGGCGTATTTTTCAAAATCCTGGGTCTGCATAATTTGGACTCTAGCTTTATACCATTGGCGGATGAAAAAAACTATGCCAACCTTTTCTTGGAAAATAAATAAACCATTATCATGCTGATGCTCAGAGCGCTAAGCGCCCTAACGTAAACTATGCCATAGGCCTGAAAATAATAAATGGCTATTGGTAACACCACCAAAAATAAGAAATTAACTAGCCGGCTATATAATAAGTCGCGGTGAAATTGCTTAGCCCTGAAAAAGGCTTCCATATAAAAGTTAGGGGCGCCAAATAGTATTACAATGAGAAACAGGCGGCTATAGATAATAGACGGCCTGAATTGCCCGCCATAAAATGAAACAATTAAAAATGGCAAGATGAACCATAATAGTACAAGAAAGGGAACAATCATCAAGGCGTATATCTTAAGATAGTTCTTAAAATGTAAGCGCGCTTTTTCAATATTCAGCTTAACAAGCCTCGGCTGCAGGTATTGCTGAGATATGCTCCACATATTCTTTAAAAATTCGAATGCTCCTTTGCCGATATTGTAAAAGGCCAGCGACTCAAAGGATAGAAATGTGCCGATAATAAACTGATCTAAATTTTCCTGCAAAGAGGCTAAAATGGATACAAATGATAAGTTTTTGGCGTAAGGAAAAAAGTCATGGCTTTCTACGCCCTTATTTTGAAAATTGCTCTTTATGTAAATTGATATAAGATAACAACTAAGCAATCTCCATAAAAGGGGGAAAAGTATTAAAATCGTTAATGGCACATAGGAAAACCCTAAAATTTTTGAAAAGAAAAAATAGATTATAGCCACTAGCACCGAGGAGAAAGCAATTAGGCTATCACAAAAACAAAGCTTTCTATACTCTCTTTTGCCGAGGAAATAAGATAAATTGAAATCGAAAAGCGATATAAAAGCGCTTATTACTCCGGTTATAAGAAAAGATAAAACTATATCTATCCCTTCTCTATTTTTTAAATAAATAATGAAACTGACCATAACAAAGAACAAGATAAAATATGGTATCATTTTTAGCCGTTTTCTAAAGGCGACAATAAAATCTCCCTCGCAATGCTTAACAGTAGAATTAACTAAGGCATTTTGTATCCCGGGAAAAAGCACAAGCGTTGCAATCCCATTAAGCGAAAATACATACTGGTATTTCCCAAAATATCCGACACCCGCCTGCCTGGCAAAAAATACACTACCGATCATCACCAGGATAAATTTCGCGGATATGTCCAAAACAATCCAGAATATATCTTTTGTATTTACCTTTACACTATAGATCTTCATATAACGATTAATCTAAGATATGTCGTGATTTTTAGAGTTTATTATTTTTTTTCTTAACTATATCAATAAATTCTTGCTCTAATTTTGTGGGTGAATACTTATTTCTCTTTCTGTTAAATTCATTTCTTCTGAAATAAAAAAAGTCGGTTAAATCATTATCTGTTACCTGTAAAATCGTTATATCTGGTTCAGCATATTTTGCTCTTTCAAGAAATAGCGAAACTTCATCTGCTACTATATAGCCCGCTATACCCGCATTTATAAATTCTTTATTATTAAGTTCCTTATTTAAGATATCGGTATAAGTATCGTGATTCGGAAGATACGGCCCAAACGTAAAAGAATCTCCTAATACCAATATCCTTTGTTTTTTCTTTGGAAAATATATTTCAAATGTATTACGAAAACCCTGTTTATTAGTAAAAACTCTATATGGCATACTCTTAACAATATCCCAAATCCTTGCTTCATTTGGCCTTAAATCTCCCATTATTCTGGGATGAACCGTATATCTGAAATCAGATTTATAGTTTTCTATCTCCAGGCGTTTTTTTATAAAATTTACGAGTATTTGATTTCCATATCTAGAAAGATGCGCATTTTCAGGCAATAAGGTAATCTGTTTTATTGGATATTTCATAAATTCATCAGTCATATCTATAAATTCTACGCCATATTTATTCGTTAAATAACTATAAAATTTTCTATCCGATTCTATTCCGCGGCTACGCTCTGTATCTGAAAAGGCAGATGGAATATATAATATAATTAGCTTACTTTTAATACTGTTGCATTCCCGTACCAACAACTTAAATTTATCTTCGTATTCATTTTTGAATTGAGATAGCAACCTTTCCCCTGACTTACTATATAATTCCAAATCAATGTTCTTTCTTTGCACCCTGGATATCGTTTTATCAATTTTTTTCATTTCTAATGCTACCCTCAGGTTAAGCAATCTTTCTTGTAAATAATAAAATGTATGAATAGCGGCCAAGGGATAGCGTCCCGATCTTTGATAATAAAAAAATGAGGATATTAATTCAACGGATATAAGAAATAATATAAAAACCACAACAGAAAATATTATTTTTTTAAATATCGAATCCGTCTTATTCATTAATCAATAAACCTCTGATGCCATAGTTTAATTATTGAAAGTACCTAGAGTTACAAAGTTAATCGGTAAATTTATAATAAAAGTTTATTTATTCTTTTTTTAATCTCAAAAATAAACCGCTTGAAAGGCGACTGAATATTTGCTCTATTTAAGCCAATTAAGCCAACTTCTTTTATAGATGGGAGACTATTGAAATAAATAGTGTAATCTATCATTGGCTCATTATATTTACTTTCTATTAAGCATGCATTATTGGATCTAATAGTTTCAAGGTCTGCAAGATACCCTTGTTTATTTTTAAAATAAACACTATTATACGGGTCAAAAATATACCATTTATCTTTTATTTTAACGAAAGAAAGTGGAACTTTTTTTGAGCAGTCTGGTGTCATCACCCAAGTATAAAATGCATCAATGCCTGCATAATTACACAAGGTAGTAAATACATCTGAAGCTTGATCGCTTACTCCATACCCTCTAATAATAATATACCAAACATGATCATCTATAACGGAGAAGCCCGCCGGGACTTTCTTTATGTTTTCGTATGTCCATTCAAATATTTTCATTACCCTTTCCTGTTCATTTGTCGCATCTTTGGTTATGCTTCCTACTAATTGTTTATAGTTATAATGCCGGTCAAAAAAATCTAATATCTTTAGATATAAAGGTAGCTTATAGGTGTAACATTGATAGTTAATACATTGTTTGGTTGTGACGTTAATATTAAGAAGTACGCCAATGAATATAGCTACTAAGACTGCAAATAATAATATATTTGCTATTTTTTTCATCTAATCAATAAACCTTTTATGCCAGAGCTCAAGCATTAAAAGCGTCCAAATCTGAAGCGCATAGTCTTTCTGCCCATTAATATGCTTATAAACCATATTTCTAATTGCTTCAGGATTAAAATACCCCCTATTGAAAAATTTATCTGAAAGAATAGTCTCAAATAAAAGTCCCTTTAAATCGCTGCGAAACCACTCACCAACAGGAACTCCAAACCCCATCTTTCTCCTATGGACATTCTTTTCTGGAACCAGCCCCTTAATTGCTTTTTTTAATATATATTTCTTAATAAATCTTTTCATTTTATATTCCGATGGTAAACGAGCAACAAACTCCATAAGTTTATGGTCAAGAAAGGGCGAACGGCCCTCTAAAGAATTTGCCATACTGGTTATATCCACTTTAACCAAAAGGTCATAGGGTAAATAGGTATTAG
>Ga0315281_10014584_pt1 | contig 10588 bp, 7 predicted proteins | sample YL17G07_0_MG_FD_204540 | JGI IMG/M metagenome (GOLD analysis project Ga0315281, IMG submission 204540) | Sediment microbial communities from Yellowstone Lake, YNP, Wyoming, USA - YL17G07_0 | ecosystem: Environmental > Aquatic > Freshwater > Lake > Sediment | place: USA: Wyoming | collected... | reverse complement strand
CGCCAGGATGCCGAGCTTGGCGTCCTGCACGAGCGCGGCGTCCCCGAACGCCAGGTCGCCGATGAAGAGCGACACCGTGAAGCCGATGCCCGCCACCCCGGCCACGCCCGCCAGCGCCGGCCAGCCGACGCCGGCGGGCAGCGATGCCACCCCGGCGCGCACCGCCAGCCACGAGAACAGCAGGATCCCCAGCGGCTTGCCGGCGATCAGCCCCAGCGCGACGCCTGCCGTCACGGGCGAGCGCGCCGCATCGCCGAGCGCGCCCGCATCGAGCGCGATGCCCGCGTTCGCCAGCGCGAAGATCGGCACGATGGCGAAGCTCGTCCACGGGTGCAGGGCGTGTTCCAGTAGCGCCAGCGGCGACTTCGCGCCGGGCGCGCTGCCGGGCAGTGAGTCGATCGGCGTCAGCAGCCCCAGCGCCACGCCGGCGACCGTCGCGTGCACGCCGGATTCGTGTACGGCCAGCCACACCGCCGCGCCGGCCGCCGCGTACACGATCATCGGCCGCACGCCGGCGCGCCGCAGCGCGAACATCAGCGCCAGCAGCGCCGCCGCCGCGGCGAGCCAGCCAAACGCGATGCCGGCGCTGTAGAAGAGCGCGATCACGGCGATTGCGCCCAGGTCGTCGACGATCGCCAGCGCCAGCAGGAACACCTTGAGCGAGAGCGGCACGCGCCTGCCCAGCAGCGTCACGACGCCGACGGCGAAGGCGATATCGGTGGCCATCGGGATGCCCCAGCCGCGCGCGCCCTCCCGCCCGGCGTTGAACGCCAGGTAGATCGCCGCCGGCAGGATCATGCCGCCGATCGCCGCCGCCACCGGCAGCGCCGCGCGGCGCCGGTCCGCAAGCTCGCCGCGCAGCACCTCGCGCTTGATCTCCAGCCCGGCGACGAAGAAGAACACCGCCATCAGCGCGTCGTTCACCCAGTGCGCGAGCGGCAGGTCGAGGTGGATGGCGCCGAAATCGCGCCCGGCGTGCGCGCCCCAGAAGTCGCCGTAGCTGGCGCCGAACGGGGCGTTCGCCCACACCAGCGCCGCGACCGTCGCCGCGAGCAGCAGCGCGCCGCCCGCGGTCTCTGTCGCCAGGAACTCCTGCAGCGGACGCCTCTGGCGGTTGGTGACTGGTGACTGGTGAGTGGTCACTGGTGTGGTTAGTGATTAGTGATTAGTGGCTAGGCGAAGTGGCGCTACCGGCCACTGACGACTGACGACTGACGACTGAGAACTGACAACTGAAGACTCAGAAACGATACTTCTCGGAGAGGTTGTAGCGCTTGCCGCCGTAGATCGCCGTTAGCGTGCCGTCGTCTTCGTGCGCGAAGTCGAAGCAGCGGGCGGCGTCGCGCGTGCCCAGCAGCGACGACGCGATCGCGATCGACAGGTTGGAGTCCAGGAAGACCTCCGCAGCCTCCACCTTCGGGTCGAACTTCTTCCAGCTGATGCCCTCGGAGATCGTCGAGCCAGAGAGCCCACCGGTCTCCGCTGGCTCGATGCTGAAGCGGACGGCCTCGGCGTGGCCCTTCCCCTTCGTCGAGAACATGTAGACGCCGATCTGCGATTGCTGGATGTGGTTGCGCGGCGCGCCGCCGCCGAAGATCGTCGTCGCGGTGCGCAGGCCCAGCTCCTCCGCCAGCAGCACGATCGCCGTCATCTCGCAGACGTCCTGCACCACGTCGAAGACCACGCGCTTGCCCTCTTCGGCGCGGAAGTAGCCCAGGTCCATGCCAAGCACGGAGTCACCGATGGCGGGACAGTACACCGGCGTCCGGTGGTCGTGCGCGGCGATGAGGATGCCGTGCTGCGAGCCGATGCTCTTGAAGTAGCCGCCCATCCGGTAGATGTACTCGCGCGTCGTCATCGCCCGGTCGGGCAGCGTGCGCGCGAACTCGAACACCATCGGCTCCACGCGCCGGTAGTCCGACTCGTCGCCGAAGGTGTCCCAAAAGCGGTTCACGTCGACGCTGGCCAGCGCGGCGTCGTCGGCGTTGACGCGCCCCTGGTAGTGGATGCTGCCGATGATCTCCAGCATGTCGTGTGTGAGCTGCGCGCCGGTGATGTCGAGCACGTCGATGCGCCGCTGCTCGATGAACGACGCGATGGCTGGCCCGAACCCCAGCGGCACCGGCGCCCCGGCGATCGAGCAGAAGATGACGCGGTTGCGCTCGATCATCGCGTTCCAGAGGTCGATCGCCGCGCTCAGCCGCCGCGGCTGCCCGCCCGTGCGCCCCAGCGCCTCGATGAACGAGCGCAGCGAGGCTGCGGGGTCAGGCGCGAACCGGACGATCGGGGTGACGAGGAAGTCTTTGTTGTCCACGAGCGTAAGCCTATCGACCACAGCGCGGGCGGGCTAGGCGCCTCGGCGCCCCGGTGCATCCGACTGCGCGGGGCCGCGCCGAAACTGGCCTGGCCCCGCCCCCATGCATCCGGCACCCGACGGATGGCGTATACTCAGCATCACCCGCAAGATCCCGGATCCCTGCCGGCGGACGCCGCTTGGCGTGCCGGCTCACCGAAGGAGCAGGCCGATATGCGCGCATTGATTTCGCTGTTTGCGGGCTTTTTGATCGCCGCCTTTGTGGCGCTGGCCTCGGGTGGGCCGGTCGCCTATGCCGCCTTCCACTGCGTTCGCATCCACGCGGTGCTGGGGAGCTACAACGGCGATCCGAACGTCCAGTACGTCGAGCTACGAATGGATTTCGGCTCCCAGGTGTTCCTCGCGACGCATACGATCGAGTTCCGCGACGCCGCCGGCACGTTGAAGGCCACATTCACGTTCCCGGCCGGTGCGTTCCCGTTCGGTGCCAGCGTCGCGAACTTCGCGGCCGGCGACTCCATCCTGGTCACGACGAGCGAGTTCAATGCCGCCGCGACAGGCGGCGCGTCGGACTTCGTGTTTACCGCTCTCAACACGACCGGCGCCAACGGCGGCGACCCGCTGCATCCCGTGCAGGGGCCGGGTGGGAAGATCGGCTTCGCGCAGGGCTTCGACAACTGCGATGCGGATATCATCGCCAGCCCGGGCGAGGCGGATTCACTTGCCTACGGCTCTGCAACCGCGGATTTCGGCACCGCCGCCGCGCCGTTGCCCGCCGCGGCCGGCAACGCCCAGGGGCTGCGGCTGAGCAACCTCAACCCCGCGCCCTCGAACAACCACACGGAGTACTCGCCGCAGCACGTCGCGCTGTCGACGTCATCGGTCGCGCAGGTGGATCTGGCCACGAACCTCGGCACGCCGCGCAATAACAGCCGCGTCATTCTGGCGCTCCCGGCCATCCCGCCGCTGCCCACGCCCACGTTCGCGCCGCCGGCCGTGGGCGGCGTGGCGGCGGCGCCGGACCAGTCGTCGCTGCCGTCGCGCAGCGCGACCGGATCAGCCGGCCACCGCACGGAGTACGTGCTGGGAGCGGCCGCCGCCGCGCTAGCCGCCCTCGGCGCTGCTGCCTGGGCAACCCGCCGCAAGCGCAGCGCGTCGCACTGACGAGGTACTACTGACAACTGCCTTGAGAACCAGGGCCTGAACATCCGGGTGAGCCCCTCTCCACAGCGTGGAGAGGGGGTGGCCGAAGGCCGTCGCAGACTCGCCGTGGCGAGGGGTGAGGTGCTCGGTGCGCCGCGACGGTTCACTCTCACGTCAACTGGGCGACACGCCGCAGGCGCAGCGCGTCGGACTGACAACTGACAACTGTGAACTGATAACTCCCGCTACGGCACGTACTGGTCGATGATCTTCTGCGCCGCCGTCAGCGACAGGATGTCGTTCGAGCCGTCTTCGATCATCGACGCGCGCGCGTCGCGGAACAGCTTCTCGACAAGCATCTCCTTCGTCAGGCCGTAGCCGCCGTGCAGCTGCACCGCGTCGCTTGCCACCTCGAACGCCGCCTGCGTGCAGAACACCTTCGACGAGATCGAGTACTGCGTGCCGGGCGGGAAGGCGCCGTGGTTGTACATGATCGTCGCCCGGGAGAGCTGGCGGGCGCTCTCGACCTTCACGAACATATCGAACAGCTTCTTCTGCACGAGCTGGTGCGTGCTGATCGGCACGCCGCCCTGCACGCGCCCCTTCGTGTACGTCAGCGCCTCCTCGAGCGCCGCCCTTGCCAGCCCCGTGAAGGCTGAGCCCATGAACGCGTTGGCGCCGGCCAGCACCGCATCGATGGCGAACGTGTACGCGTCGGGCTCGACGAACATGAACGAGCGGGGGATGCGCACGTTGTCGAAGAAGATCTCGCCCTGGTTGAGCGCGCGCTGGCCCAGCTTGTTCAGCGGCGGCCCCTTCGACACGCCGGGCAGGTTGAGCGGCACCAGCGCGACGCCGCCACCCGCCATGCCGCGCTTGCGGTCGACGCCCAGGAACGCCAGCGCGTGCGTGGCGATCGTCCCGTTCGAGACCCACGCCGACTTCTGGCCGTTCAGCACGTAGTCGTCGCCGTCCAGCGTCGCCGTCAGGCCGTAGTGGACGTCCGGGTTGGTCCACATCGCCGTGCCCGGCATCAGCGTGTCGGAGCCGTGCCCCGGCTCCGTGATCGCCCAGCAGCCGATGTACTTCCCCTCCTTGTCCTCGATGAAGGGCATCACGACTTCTTCCATGATCTGCGGGTCTCGCCGCCCCATCGCGAACGCGAACGGGAACGACGTGACGCTGAGCGCGATGGCGAAGTCGGCGCTGCCCCAGCCCCACTCCTCGTTGATGATGTGGTTGCTCAGCGGGTCGATGTGGGCGCCGCCGAACTCCTCCGGGAAGCCGCGGATGTGCCAGCCCTCGCTGTACGCCGTGCGGAACACGTCCCACATGCGCGAGCCCTTCGCGATCACGTCCTCGGGCGACAGCCTGTCCAGCTCGATGCTGGCCGGCCGCAGCACCTGCGCCGCGAACTCGTGCGCTCGCTGCTTCACCAGCTTCTGCTCGTCCGTGAGTTCCTTGTTGAGGTCCAGATACATGCGGTCGCTCCTAATCCAGGGCTATCGGACGCCGGGGTCAGAGGCCGTCCGTCGCCGGCCCGGCGATTCCAAGGATATGGTGCACGGCGTTAGAGGGAAGAGCCGTTCGGCCGGGGGTAGGTTGTAGGTGGTAGGTTGTAGGTGGTGGGGGCGTCGGTTCCGACTTCCGACTTCCGACCTCCCGCTTCCCAGCTCAGGGGTGGATCTCGACCCGCATGCCGGGCGCGCCGAAGAGCCAGAAGTACTGCGCGTCGTGCAACTGCATGCCGACGCAGCCGTGGCTCGTCGCCGTCGCCCCGAAGACCTCCTTCGGCCGCCAGTAGTTGAGGTGCAGCGCGTCGCCGTTGCGGTCGTAGTACTGCGTGAAGAGCACGCGCTCGACGTCGTACGAGGCCTGCGCCGGGTTGTAGCCCGCCTGCGTCGCGGTCATCCGCTCCACCGCCAGCCGCCCGTCCTTCTCGATCTTGTGCGACCCGAGCGGGCTGGGGAACTGCGGCGAGCCGGTCGATACGGGCGCGGTGTAGATCGCCCGCGCGCCGATCATCGCGCTCGCGGTCTGCGTGGTGACGTTGACGTCGACCCACTTCTCCTGCCCCTGCGGGTCGACCAGCGGCGACTCCTCGTTCGGCTGCAGCACGAAGATGAATGCCGAGTAGACGAAGCTGTTGTCCGCGAGCTGGTACCACGTGCGCGTCCACGCCGGCACCGTCGAGAGCCACGTCCGCGCGCCGACGAGCACGTTCTCGCCCTCGACCGCGCCGGCGATCCGCACCGGCGTCTGGTCCTTCAGCGTCTTGACGACCGCGCCCTTCGTCGAGGCTGCGCCCCGCACGCGCAGGTCGCCCCCGACGACGATCGCGTCTCCCGCGCCCATCGTCGGCGTAGCGGTCGGCTTCGGCAGCGGCGTCTGGGTAGCGGGGGCCACCGTCGCTGTATCCGATGGCGCGGGCGTCGGTGTCGATGCGGCGCCCCCGCCCGCGCACGCCGCAAGCGGCAGCGCGGTCAGCGCGAGAGCAACGGCGGCGGCGCGGCGGAGCATCACCGAGATCGTACCACGATCGCGATCGCGCGTAGTGCGATCTTGCAGGAACGGCGTGCTGTCGCGTCGCGGTCGCGCGTGCGCCCCGGGTCGCTCCGAACGCAGGCCGTGCTGGACAACGCGAAAAAACCCCGTCAGATCCGCGCACGCGGCTCGTGAGAACCTCGCGCGTAGAGTCGTTCTTGCTCGCCCCGCCGGGGCGGGTGCGATCACTGGCATGGCCCGGCGACGGGCGTTCACTGGGGGCAGGGATGACCATCGAACTGCAGCACTACGAAGAAGCACAGATGACCCGCACCGAGAAGATGCGCATCGCTGCGCGCGTGCTGATCAGGCGCGGCGTCGCGGGCAACGGCGGCCGCTGGGGCCTGCAGTCGCGCCTGGCCGAGCACTTCGGCGTCACGCGCCAGCGTGTCAGCCAGATCGTCCGGCAGGAGGTGAATTCGCTCAACTCGGTCAATGCCGTGACCTCGGTCAGCTCGCTCAATGCTGATCCTCAATAAGCAGAAGGCCGTCGAACGCGTGATGTTGCTGACCATCGCAAGCACGGGAGCGGAACCTGAGGCCGCTCCCGTGCGGGCGCACCGCCGCGCATCGCCGCGTGTCGCCCGATACGAGCCGGCGCCCGTGCCTGAGACGGTGACGGTGACGGTAGTTGCGGCCGCATCAATTGCTGTTGCGCCGGCCGCGCCGCGCCCCGCGGTAGCGGCCGCGGCCGAGCGCAAGCGCCGCCGCCATCGCACCGCCGCGACCGCCACACTCGCGATGGAGTGACCCGCGAGCCGTCTCCCTCGCAGGGGCGGCGCTCGTTAGCGTCGCCGCGCGCCTGGCAGGTAGCCGCCGCTCCCGGTACTCGGCAGCGCGATCGATCCGCGGGCGCCGCCGCGGGTCTCCAGTCCGCAGCCCGGGCACGGTCCGCCGGTGTCCGGTCCGCCGATGCCGTTGAACGGGCAGTCCGCCGTGCAGGTGATCAGGATCTGCAGCATCCCGCTCGCTCCGTCGGCGCCACCCACTTGCAGCAAGTACCCGGAGCCCGCACGCGCCTGCAGCTCCAGCGAGCCGTTCATGCTGCAGGCGCCGCCGTGCAGCCCGCCGGGCGGCGAGAACCCCTCCCACGAGTAGAGCGCTATCGCCACCGGGAAGTCGGTGCCCTGCGTCGTGATCGTGTACGTGCCCTGTCCCGGCAGATTGAACCACACCGTATTGCCGACGTTTCCGCACTGGCGATCTTCGCCCGCCTCAAGCGTGGCGCCGCGCGTGTTCTCGCTGAACACCTCGCCCGGAAAGCCGATCCCGAACGCCCGCGACATGCTGTCGTTCTGCGGCGGGCACGCCGGCACGCAGTCGGCGTAGATGCGCAGGTCGCCGCTCGCGCTGCTTCGCCCGCCGATCTGCACGAAGTAGGTCGCACTGCTCCTCGGCTGGAAGCGCAGGCGCGCGCGCGTGCCCGCCGCCCCCGCCTCGCACGCCACCTGCTTGAGCTGCTCGATCGGCGGCGCTCCATAGAACGGCGACTCGTACAGCGCGATCGCAGTGTCGAAACTGCTCTCCGCCGTGTCGATGACGACCGGCAGCTCCAGTTCGGCGGAGTACAGCCGCAGCCACACCGTGCGCCCCATGCCGCCGCACGCCAGCTGCTCGCCGGGTTGCGTCGTCGCCCCCCGCGTGTCTTCGAGGACGTCGAACGGCAGGCCGAACTGCGGATCGAGCAGATACGGCGTGCTGGCGGGATTATCGCTCTCGGGCGGGCACGGCCCCGGCGCGCACTCGATGCTCACGTGGATGTGGCCGCCGGCGCCGTTGCGCCCGCCGATCTGCACCCAGTACAGGTGCTCCGCCAGCGCGTGGAACGTCACCCGCGGCTGCGCGCCTCCCGCCGCCGCCTTGCACGTGATCGGATCGAGCGACCCGGGCGGCGGCGACGGGCTTCCCTGCTCGTACGCCGCCACGACCGTGTCGATGTCGCTGCCGGCTGTGTCGACCGCCATCGTCGTGTCGCCGCGCACGACGACGCTGTACCAGACGGTCTTGCCCATGCCGCCGCAGGGCAGCAGCTCGCCCGTTTCCGTCGTCGCGCCTTCGGTCTGCACGTCCGTCAGGATCGGCACTGAGCCGAAGCCCCCGGCGCCCAGGTTATCGTTCTGCGGCGGGCACGCCGGATCGCAGGCGAGGTGGAACACCAGATCGCCGGTCGCGCCGGCCGCACCGCCGGCCTGGATCCAGTAGTTGTTGCCCTGCCTCGCCGCGAACGTGATCCGCGACTGCGCGCCGCCACCGCTGTTGTCGTTGCAGGCGAGCGATGTGAAGGCGCCGGGAGGCGATGCAGGGAAGTTCGCGCCGTACGAGTACGCGGCCAGTACAGTATCGAAGCCGCTGCCGGACGTGTCCGCGACGACGGTCCGGTCGTTGTCGGCGTAGAACTGGTACCACACCGCCTTGCCGATGTTCCCGCACGGCCGCGGCTCGCCCGCCTCGTCTGTGGCGGCGCGCGTGTCGGCTCTCAGCGTGACTCCCGGATTCTCAGGGCCCAGGAACACATACGTCGCGGCGGTAGAGTCGTCGTTCGGCGGCGGGCACGACGGGTTGCACGCGATGTGCAGCGCCAGGTCGCCCGTCGCGCCATCCTTGCCGCCGATCTGGATGTAGTACGTCGTGTTGCGTGTGATCGAGAGCGACAGGAACGACGTCGGCCCGCCGGCATCGTCGCTGCACGCCACCGAGTTCAGGTTCGCGCCGGGAGGCGACGGGATGAAGCCGTTGCCCAGCGTGTACACCGCCTCGATCGTGTCGAAGTTGCTGCCCGCCGTCGTGATCTCCACCGTGCCGTGCGTCTGCGGCGTGAACTCGAACCAGACCGTCGCGCCGATCGGTCCGCACGGCGCCGTTTCGCCGGCTTCGAGCGTCGCCCCCGCCGTCTGCAGGTGCGCCTCGAACGGCAGGTCGCCGTAGATCCGGACGTTCGGCGCGCCGAAGTTGTCGTTGGGGACGGGGTCCGCCCCGGGAGCCGCCAGCGCGTGCCGCGCCGGTGCATCGCGGAACGCGACGACGAGCGCCGCCGCGACGAGCGATGCGAGGAGTATGGTAGTGACTGCCGCGGCCATGCGGGACGTGCGTGTGCGTTGCATGGTTCACCTCATTGCGCTGGTATACCTATGACAACGCTCCAGCGACGCAAAGGTTAACCGGACGCATGAAGATCATCTCGCCGACGAAGTACCCGGCCCCGCCGCGCGGCAGCGTGCCGCTCGCTCGGGTGGGTGGTCGGCGCACCCCGGCACCCGAAGCGTCCGCTTCGGTCGCGAGTCGATCCCGCACGTAAGCCCCTCTCCACGTCGTGGAGAGGGGTGGCCGAAGGCCGGGGTGAGGTGCCCGCGCCGCCCGCGTCACCTCGTTCTACCGACACCGTCCGCGCGGTCCGCGTGTGGGAGACGGCGAACTGCGCACACACCCCCCGTGCTCAACGAAGAGCACACCGGTGGCGCGAGGCCCCTTGTAGGAGAGGGGTGCCGAAGGCGGGGCGAGGGTTACCCGGCGCAGTCCGCGTTGCCCGGCTTCAGCCGCGGGCACACGACGTAGAACGCTATCTCGCCGCGCTTCCAGCCGGCGCGCTCGCGAGTGCCCAGCGCCTCGTGCCCGTCGCGACGCCAGCGATACACCGGCTGCGTGCGCACGGCGCCGCCGTCGGCCGTCGCGAAGGCGTAGAACTCCGGCAGCGTTGCTGAGTCCGGCGGCGTCAGGGCGTACGTGCCGTCCTTGCCCGCGTACACGCGCGCCAGCCCGGGCGCCGCCACGTACGACGCGTAGAACGCCGCGCCGGCGTCGCTGTAGCCGTCGCCGGGCGACACGGTCGCATAGCGCAATCCGCCGTCGCCGCCGCGCCACTCGTGGATCGCGACGCCGAGGTGCACTTCGAGCAGCGTCACGTCGTACGGCTTCTGGCTGGAGATCGTGATGTAGATCGTCGCCGGGTCGTTCGACAGCTCGCGGTGCGGCTCGGCGCTGTAGCAGTACGGGTAGACGTCTTCGACGAGCTTGCGGCAGTCGAGCCAGGTCGTCGGCGCCGACCACGGCCCCCAGGGATGCTCCGAGGTCCGCACCTTCACCGTCGCGAGGTCACCGTCGTACAGCGCCATCCACTTGCCGATGCCCGGCTCGAACGTCACCGAGACGCCGTTGTCAGCCGGCAGCGTCGACGCCGCGTCCTCCGGCGGCCACATCGGCGCCGCGTCCCGCGGGCGAGGTTGCCACGCCGCGCCGTCCCAGTAGCTGTACGCCGCCGCCTCCGCCATGCGGGCGATCGGCGCCCGCGCGACGTAGTTGCCGCCGTGCTCCTTGTGGAGGTACACGACCACATCCTCGCCGTCCTGCACGGGCGACCGCACGCCGGCGATGCGGTCGCCGAAGCCGCTGTTCTCGTCCCAGATCGTCTCGACGTCGCGGCTGCCGTCCGTGGTGCCCGCCGCGACGTGCCCCAGCCCGACCGATGAGACGTGCCAGGCGAACGGCGAGTCGCGGTGCACCTTCACCATGTAGAAGGCGATGCTGCCGTCGTCGCGCACGAAGACGCCGTCGGGCCACGCCGTCGTCTCCTCGGCGTGCGGAAAGAGCGGC
>Ga0315281_10014582_pt1 | contig 10590 bp, 8 predicted proteins | sample YL17G07_0_MG_FD_204540 | JGI IMG/M metagenome (GOLD analysis project Ga0315281, IMG submission 204540) | Sediment microbial communities from Yellowstone Lake, YNP, Wyoming, USA - YL17G07_0 | ecosystem: Environmental > Aquatic > Freshwater > Lake > Sediment | place: USA: Wyoming | collected... | reverse complement strand
TTTTTCGGAGTTCCGGCGGACCTATGTTGTTTGTACCTATTTTTCTATCCTAAACCCAGTATGTTTTTTTTCGATAAAAAAAAGTTGACCGGCCATTCGGACCCTGATTCCGATGAGATCGTTCGATTCCGGCCACCTTATTTTTTTCGATATTTTTTACCGGGTAAGGTCAAAACTGATCGAAATCAGCAAACACTAGACTGCAGTAAAGTGTCTAGACACTTTCGATAAATGTATAAAGGAACATGTGGTTAACCGGTTTTGAGATTTATTTTTTCACCTCAATGGACATACCTCTCGCTGAACCAATCATTCCCACTGGCATCTCAGTGTATGATCAGTTCCTGGTGTTGGCAAAGTCACTCGCTTCGCTAGTCGACCACCAACGAAAACCGTTTGGACATCGAGGACTTTCATTTCTTTGCTACGATATCCAAACTCTGGATGAGTTTGTACCCGAATTTGCAATAACTCAAGTAGAGAAAAGCTTGACAGCAAATATGAAAATGGCAGCTTTATGCGCCATAGGCACTGGTATACACCGGATAGACTCTCCTCGTTATAGTGACATCGTAACAGCTGTTGCAAGTTACACCATGGAGCGTGAAGATGCACGTCATCACGGCGGTGGTCCCTATCCGAAACTCTCTCGTGATGAAATTCGGTGTGTTATGCTATACATGAACAACAAAATCGTATACTGCGAAGAATGTCTCGTCCAACCAAACTCAAATCCGTTGGTAGTGTGCGGGGGTTGTAGATTCATTCGGTATTGCGGAAAAGCTTGCCAACGAAAACACTGGCATCGGGCCCATCAGAAAGAATGTCCTCGTCTTGATCGAGTGAAGACGTCACAGAAAAGTGTCTAGACACTTTTCCGATAAATACATAAAAAGAGTGCGTAGTTCTTCTTTAAGTTTCGAAGAATTTATTCTCATACGAAAAGAGCTCACATGTCAAGACGAACAACCTCTACGCGTCGAGCAGCCATTGCAGCATCAGCTGCTGTTTCTGCAGACATAAGAGATACCTTTATCGAAACGCCAACTCCCAACATGTTTGCCATCAAGTCGCTGATTGTGGACGGACCTCCGATGACCGCCCCTGACGCAGACGTTGTCGATGTGGACTTTAACAATGCAGGTGGTACCAACGAACCACGAATCCGAGGTCGAGTTCGCATCCGCGTCTCACGTTCAAACGAAGCATTGTATGTAACCTACGATCCAGAACTTGAGTATCGCAACGAAAATATCCGGCTCGACTCTACAAACACGATCTTTATCGTTTCTACGATACGTGTCAGCGGACGTTGCGCTGTCACTATCCAAGCCCGGCCGTTTGAGAACTTTCTCACCGACGACATCTCGGTGAGTGAAGTCGTTACTCGGTTCCGAAACACTCCGAATTTTCGAGACAACGCATTCCATATTCGAGACGTGGTCAATATCCTGGCAAACGATGGCGCACATCTGATATTCGGCGGCGAACCTCGAGTGATATGCGACCGACTAGAGATCAACGCATCGAATCATAGTCTGATTCGATTTACACGCCCACTTCGTGTACTCAACATCTCAGCTAGTGTTTCGACTCGCGCCAACATCTCTGGTTTGGCGGCCATGCGCGAACTCGGACTTTCGATTTCGAGCGAAGGCAGCTTCGCGAATATCTTGGCCACGACAACAGCTCAAGTGACCATCCACGGCGAAGGTGCCAGCTTTCACTCAACACGGATCACGCGCGATAGGAACCTCGATCGTGAGTACCTTTTCGGTTTTAGCAACAACGACACCCAGATTCTCCAAGATGTCGAAGATTCTGATTACATACCCGAGACTAGTCGTCCTCGTCGAACCACGACCCGACGTCGACCGGATGTTGCTTTGGATACAGACAGCGATGAGCAACCGCAACAACTATCCCCGGATACTACCGAAGCCGAGCTTCTGGAACACCTTGCCGAAATCCGTTCCGTGCGCAATGAGCTGGACGATGAATTCCGGTCAATGGGTTACTTTCTAAGTGATCCACTTCGCTCCGAGGATCCCGACGATGATTCGGCCGACGAAGATGATGATTGGGTGGGGCGCGCCGATCAGAGCACAGCGGTAATGACTCGGCGTGCTTTGGAAATCAGCGCACAAGTTCAAGAACAACAAGAACAGAAACGCAAAGAGGCCGAAGAAGAATCTCGTCGCAAGCATCTGGAAGAACTCGATCTTGCCAAAGAACGCTCGTTGGGCAAGAAACACAAACGAAAACGACCGGACAAAGATACCGCGAAGGTGGAATCCTCCGTAGCCAAGAAATCTGGCAATGGTGGCGCAAAAGATTGTTGCATCTGTTCGGACCCTTTAGGCGAGATTCGCGGCGCACTCAACTGCGGTCATACACAATTCTGTTACGATTGCGCGCGAAAGGTGTTTGTTAAGTTTGGAGTGTGCCCTCTATGTCGTGCTGTGCTTACCGATGTGAATAAGATCATTGTGTGATACAGAGGAAGGTCTTTCTTGTGCACCATTAAAGACAAATCTATTTGTTATCAGTAATATCTTTAGAAATGTCTACGCTACCATTGTGTGCTCGGTGCGAAACCCAGCCAGCCACCGTCCGTGCGACGCATCTTCAGAGTTTGGAGATGCCGTTCTGTTCGGCGGCATGTTCAAAGGCATTTTGCCAGGAAGTGCTCCGAATCGGAAACAACACCGATAAAGATTGGGGCAAACTGCCACAGGAACTAAAACTCCAAATACTTTCGAAGCTGCCGTTTATTGAATTGCTTCGACAGAGTCGTCTTTCCAGAGAAGTAGAAAACCTTGCTTCCGACAAGACCATCTGGAAAGACCTCTACGAACGCATTGCTGTGTTTCTACTTAAAGCTTCGCTTACGATGGCGACGGAACCATTGATGCCCACATGGAAACAACAACTCATTGCGTACATGAACATGCGAGACTTTCTTGTTGTTGAGAAAGGCACACGTCGAATACTGCGTTATCTCCCAATGCGCAGCTTCTCCTTGCCCGCCATCATCATCGAACTCGGAGAACAACCGAGTGATGATCAAGTGTATCTACATCGACCAGACATCGTGATGACACTGATTTCTCGTCTCGTTGGACATACTACAACGTTGCATATCAAAGGAAGAGACAAAAGCTGGTTTTCTCTTCCTGTCATCGCTCCGATGTATCCACCGCCAACGATACCGATAGCTAATTTCTTAAGTCCTCATGTTGCTTCGTTTCCTGTCGAAGAAGGAATGCACTCGATCTTTGATGATTCGTTCGTTGACACGATCAAACTCTCGCGGAGTCCGGCAGTGGCCAAAGATAATCTTTGGTTTGATCCAACGGCACAACCCAACAAACCCGAACGTCTCGTTCTATATTATTTACCCTCTGATGCAATTTTAGCGGAAAGTGGAACCCAGCGCGGAATGTTGCATATGTTATCTTTACAGATACTCGAAAATATTATTGTAGTCTATGATAATACGAAAAAGAATCCGCGTCCCGCCGCGGATCGTGCCAGATATCCTCTCGAACTCGAGTACTTTCTCTTTACTACCTCGCCGCGCCAAATTCATATTCAACTCCAAGCAATGACACCTGATCAAGGATTCTGGAATATTGCTCCGTTGGGGGCAATACCAAAACTGATATTCAACTATAAGACACCATCAACTTCTTCCGTACCAGCCATCGGCAGTATTACAATGAAGATCAGTATGCCATCGAAAGAGTTTGCCGACTCTATCTACACTAACCTCGACATGTCTGATCCAAGCTCTCTTGAAACACACGAACGTCTCTGGCATAGACGAGATCGAAAGAAGCAAGACGCTCAGCCGTTTCAGCTCCAATTCAAGAATCAATCGACCGTCAAAGACGGATTTCATCTCATCATACCAGCAACGATCAGTCTGATTTCTCCTGACGTAGAACAACCGTTCGATTCTCAACATTCCAAGATCAGAGTGCGCGCCGACATAACCTCTTTCTCATGGATGGACCCTATTCTCGAGAGATCAGAAGGAGGAGGAGTCGATAGAAATCATTCGGGAGATTATTCGTGGCCACCATGCGAGCTCGCCTGGAAACTAGAACGAACGTCACAGATGCCTCCGGTAAAATTTGTGATTTTGCCTCCGGACGTGCAAGAATCGATCGACGGAATCATTACCAAATCCTATGGCGATGCTATACGTACCGCTTTGCCGAGTTTGCTCGATCGCCCTTTGACCGAGTTGGAACTCACATACACACTCACACTGACTCTATATCCGGGACCGCAGAAGCATGCTGCAAACGAAGGAACCGTTTATCATTTCCCCGTCTCAAACACCTATTGTCTCTTGCCGAGTCCCGGAGGTGACGACGTCATCTATGAGATTGAGAAGGGTGGCCCACATATGATCGCCAAGAAACTCATCGGTTCAGACATGAACAACCAACAACATTCTCTACAATAATCTTACTATGGAGAAGGAGCCGGATTCAACGTAAAAGGTTACGGTCGAGGACCTCGGGGCGAAAGTCTTTCCTCGGTGGGATCATACGTAAAAGATACTATTACTAAATTTGATTTCTCTAAAACATAAAAAGGTCTTTCTTGAAACGATCTTTTTCGATTCAATGGATGAACGTATAGTAAACACACAACCGCGTATCATTGGTCTCATGGGCTACGGAGGTGCGGGCAAAGATTCAGCGGCACATATCATCGTTAAATACGGAGGTTATGAAAAACGCGCCTTTGCTGATAAAGTCCGTGAGTTCGCTGTCGCCATCGACGCACATCTACCCGAGATTCAGGAAACATACTCGCAAGTTGTAAATCGCCTGGGTTATGATCAAGCCAAACGTGAACACAAATGCGTGCGCGAGTATCTGGTTCGCATTGGACATTCTGCGCGCACGGTGATCTACAAAGAAATCTGGCTCGACGCCGTGCTTCCGCCTACGTACAATGACGAGACTCGACGAATCGTCGTAAGTGACGTTCGTTATCCGAATGAAGCCGATCGTGTACGAGCACTCGGAGGCGCAGTATGGCGTATTGAACGTCCAAATTGCGACGCTGTACACGAGACCGAGCGCCAAAGCATCGCGGCTGCCAAATACGATCTTGTGCTTCTTAACGATGGAACACTCGAAGATCTCGAACGTAAAGTGAATAATTTACTACTAGGTAAATAAACCAATTGTCTTTGCGCAAGAACATGCGCTTTTAGGCGCCCCATTCTTCGTTTTTTTCATCTTTCGGGATGAAGATAGCGTGATATTTGGTCTTGATAAAGATGAACACGAGAAGTCCGATGATTATCAGTCCGCCAAATACCGCAAAGACTCCGATCAAGATGTTTTGTTCCGTATCACTTGCCTTTGGATGAAATTGATCAAAATAATGAGGCGGATAACTGATTGGGGCCGGATAGATGAGCTTCGTATATTGAGGTGACTCTGGAGGCCATACAGTGAGGATACCCGTTGCGTTTGGGAAATCGTTCTGAAAGCAATAGAGCTGACGATTGACGGTATTATTCGTAAAGGAGAGGTTCCCGACGATTGTACTGCCGTTGAACGACAGAATGGCTGCTCGTAGATTTGCAGGCGTCAGATCCTTGGTGACTGAGAGCGCATAATCTAGGATAGTGAGTGCTGAGGCAAGATTGGCGTCTGCGTTCGACGACGGGATGCCAAAGTTTTGCAGCAATTCAGCATCATATCTGAGTGATGTGCCCCAAAGTGGATCCGACGCATTCAGATCGGCCTCATACGCTTCGCTGATCAACGAACCAGCGTCTTCCCATGTGAGGTTCAATCGAATCTGCGGATAGGAGCCAGTGCCCCAAGCAAAGTACGCTTTAGGGTTATAGTTGTTACGCCGCATGCGATCGATAAAGATGATGTTGTTGTACTGTCCAAACTCGAATACCGCTACATCAGGATTCGCTGCTGCCATCGCTTGAATGATGGGATCCAGTAGCGCAGGATTCGTCCATGCATCGTCAGAGACATTCAGATACGGAGGCGTAAAGTTTAGGCCACCCATGATGAGTGCATTCACGACCAATTCTTCAAACCCGGCACCGCCGAGACTTGCCCACGTGGAATTCGGTGTGACCACAGTAAAGTTGGTCGCACCTGCCTGTACCAATGGCAACGCGCACTCGTACCCTAGTATGTTGATGTTGGGCAGCGTATTCACGGTCCAATACAAATAGCCAGGAGGGTAGAAACTAAGTTCAAACGCACCCGCGCACAGTGTAGGGATTCCAGCAGCCTCTGCAGCAGGAATGAATGCATTGGCGGTGTCGCCTTCATAGCCGGTGATGAGAAGATGGACCTTGTCCACGTTCACGAGCGTATTCACCAACGCCACGGTCGTGTTGCCGTCCGATTCGTCGTCCAGGTACGATGTGACTTGCAATCGATACGCGACACCTCCGATAGCATAGGTAAGGTTCTTAGCAAAGTAAAGTTGCCATACGTGTTTCAGTAGTTCGCCCCAACCCACCTCTGGACCAAAATCAATGTGCGTTGTGCCAATGCGAATCACTGGCAATCCTGCACGCTTGTGGCTCTCGGGGTGTTCCAAAACAATGCGCTTTGGTGCGCGTTCTCGAAGTAGAAGTTCTGGCTGCGCCAAACAACCAGACGCGATACACAAGAGAATCGTAATAACGATAATGAAACTATTCATTTTTTGCAATAGTAGTGTAGAATAGCATAGAAACTCTGACTTTTATCATCAAGTCCAAAACAAAAATAGTCTCTTGATATGGATCCTTTCGAAGAATTCAATCAATCAGACGGCAGGTGTCGGCGAGATCTGAGTCGGCAACTGAGGATAGTTGATCATGTTCTTGTTGGTCTCCTCAAACTCTAGGAAGCGCCAGGTAGCCGAGTTCTCATCACCCTCAAGCACCAACACGTGGTGATACACACTCTGTTGCTGACGGAAGCCGCGGGTCGGCGAGCTCGTGCCTGCTCCAAGACAGAAGAAACCCGTGTTCACATCGCTGGCGGTGATGTAGGCGGTAGTAGCACCTCCGTACGCTGAGTCGCGCACATTGAGAGCAGTGACATATGGTTTGTCAATGGTCCACCAGAATGGTGCCGAGAAGTAGTACATGAATTCGGCGTACGAAACCTGGAGAGTCTGGAATAGAGCGGCGCTGTTGGCGAACCCAGGTGCACCGACAGTCCAGTTCAGGACAGTCGACGGAGGAGCAGCAACAGTCTGTTGAACGACGACATAGGATTTGACATTTTGAGAAAAGTAGGTCGCGACGAACGCAGCAGCAGCCGGGAACACGGCTGGATTCACCGAGGATGCACTGCAGGCGCTGTTGATTCCGTACTCGACAAGAGCATTCAGATCAGTGCCATAACGATAGAGAGTGTCCGCAACCGCTTGTTCGGTGAGGTGCAGACCGATGCCATTTGCATTAGCGCCGCCCACCAGCGCCAGAGCAATAGCCGCGATGAAGATAATAGCAATAGATTTGTTGTTGAACATCAAGGTAAGATTGTGCTAGTATAAACACCATGTTTTTAATAACCGATAGTAGAGTATCATTTATTTTGTAGAAAGATAGACAATGATAATGTCCTTGTACAATGTCTTGCATATTGGACATCGGCTAAACTGTTTCTTGAACTTGCCTTCGCAACCAGTGCATAGGCACGTATGTCCGCAAGGAGAGAACGTTAATAGTTTGACGTTCTCGTCGAGACAGATAGCACATTTGCCATTCGATGCTATCGAATCGGATTTTTGTCGTTTCGTAGTATCGTCTTTCTTTTCTTCTTCGTGTTTACGCTTGAGTTCTAGCACCCTTTCTTCGGCCTTGTGTTGTTCGAGACTGATTTGGTCGAGCTCGGCTCCAAGCACTGCACGTCGAACATTTAGCTCACCGACTTCACGCAACGAACGATCGATGGCGAGTTTCAGATCTGCATCGTCGTCATCCATAGGTCGCCATGAAGACGATGACATAGTAATCGGCAGTTCTCTTGTTTGCTGTCCCCGTTCCTGTCTTTTCATCTCAAATTGCCGATACAGTTCGTCGAAGGCGAGTTCTATGGGTGTAGAAGATGGCGTTGCTCTGGGTGGAGTTTCCTCCGTGTGTTGTGGCACAACAACTGCATGATCAAGCGAAGAAGCGATCGTCGGAACTACTGCCATTGCTCCTGGCAACCCGGGTGTTATCTGCTTTGCTTCGAGTTTTCGCAGAACAGTGCGTACAGGAGGAGGCGGATCATCGAAGCATATTCGACCGTCGCGAGATGCCGGAACTGCTTGCATGCACCAAGTGTTTATCCGCGACGGATCTTTCTTGAACCAAGATAGCTGCGAAAAGAACCGAGTAAACTGGGCAGCATCAGGGGTGCCACCAAATGAATAGTCCATTTCTAATCCATTTCCAGTCGCATGCACTTCATAATCTAGCTCCAGAACATCTGGATCAGTAGGAGAGAGTCTTGGATTCACACGAAACGAGGAAAACCTAAAACGTCGAACAAAGGTCATTTTTTTTTCTATGTGTGTGTTTCAGTTACCAACCGCTTTTTATGTGTAAGGTTGAAAAGTGTCTAGACACTTGAGTCTATATGCACAATAACATGCTTAAAAGAGCCCGTCATTAGTGTCGTCATAGCAGTAGTATTAACAGTGAATCACAATGGACGTTGCTTTTTCTGATACGCTGAAATTTTACACCGACACATACTATGAGGATCTACATCTGTTTGAGAACACAGATCATGATAAAACGTATTTTGCCAATGGTCTTTACGACTACCGAATTGATTCTATTTGTGAAAATCTCGAAGAACAGATTCGTCGTGGACGTGTGGCCGAAGCACAATTTTGGGCTGCGCTACTTCTCGGATCGCAACAAATAGAAAGGCTTATGAACTTGCTGATACCACTAGTCAGTAACGACATCTCTATCGGCAATCATACAGCATTGCTTGTCATGAAAAGAGTTCACAACTGGTATCTAGACGCCCGGCGAGAAACAGAAATCAATGCACGACAATCTCCACAGGGAAGTTCGCGCGGTGTTTGGAAACTACTTCGTAACGATGTCGTCATTCGGCGTCACATTCATTGGCTGGTTCAGGTGTTAGCACAATCGCCAAAGACACAGATCGTGAAACATATTCTAAGTTCTTGTTTTCGGTCGACGGCCGAAGATCACGACGAACGGACGAACGAATACTATCGACATTCGTATCAGCCTAAGCTTCCCAAGTTTCAAGCATTGATTAATCAAGCAATCACAACGACAACATACGACGAGGCTCTCGAACGGCAAATTTTCAAAGAGTTGCGTTTGATTACATGCATACCGCCTTCTCAACGCATCGTCAGTTCGACATATCTACTTTTTCTTAAGATAAAAGTAGATGTGGTATTTAAAATCATGACAGAAGCAATCACCGATCCTGGTCTACACCGATTACTATCTGCGCTTTGGTCCTTTTCGCAGTATCTTAGAAAACGTATTCCGTTAAAAAAGCTATCTGAAAGCGGAGTACCAGAACGAGTTGAACTGATACACGCTGTATTGCTCTTGACTCGCCGATGTGGAACTGGGCAAGCACATCCAACACCTTTTGTTAGTGCAGAACAGCTGGACCCAATGACACAAGAAACGCGTATTCTCTACACCGATCTTGTTGCTGGTCGAAATTTAATTCGTAACCACAATTACTTGGCGGAATCAGCTCTATCTGTTGCACGAGGCGAAGACCTTCTCGGTCTCCATCCCAAGGCAGAGGGTATTGTTGATTCGTATGCGTAATTAGATAAGATAGTAAACATTTTATTATTGTTTCAGCTGTGTAACTTTCATTGATGCTAATATTGATGCTTCGTCGTATGTTGGATCGTAATTGCTATTGCTATCGTAGATCGTTTGAGCTGGATTGCGAGCGTTGTTATCTGCGATGCGTTTCTGGGTTGCTTCGATGGCTTGTTCTTCGAGGAGTGTTATCACGTAGAGCTTATTATCCGATCGGGTCTTTGCTGGTGTGCCCTTGCGGCTACTACGATTCTCTGTCGTTGTTGTTATAGATGAGGGTGATGGTAGAGGTGATAGAGATGGTGACGGTTGACGTTCTGAGCCCGGTCTTGATGGACAAAGTGCTACGGGCTTCTTAATTCCGCTACCCTTCCGCGATGATGTTAATGTTGTTGTTGGTGGTGTTGGTAAGATGTAGGAAATAGCATGAGCTGCATATGGAGGTTTGAGATAGACCGGAATGTTGAGATTATGCCATGTATCTTTCTCTGTGATATTAGCAATACCCAAGTGTAAGGCAGCTAATATCATAAATCCGCGCATAGGTCGAAGCTCGTTTTCTAAACGCTTCGTACCACATTCGGTTACGAATGTTCTTGCGTATTCGTCAATGGCTTTACCCGTACTCATAAGCTTCTCCATTGACATATTGGTCTGGCACGGATGTTTCTCAAGTCCACTTCGAACGTAGATGTCTACTGCGCGGAAGAAGATATCTAGCGAGATGGGTTCTAATCCGGGTTGACATAGTCTTAGGAATGATAGAC
>Ga0315281_10014581_pt1 | contig 10590 bp, 8 predicted proteins | sample YL17G07_0_MG_FD_204540 | JGI IMG/M metagenome (GOLD analysis project Ga0315281, IMG submission 204540) | Sediment microbial communities from Yellowstone Lake, YNP, Wyoming, USA - YL17G07_0 | ecosystem: Environmental > Aquatic > Freshwater > Lake > Sediment | place: USA: Wyoming | collected... | reverse complement strand
GACCATTTTGGTGAAATTTGAGGTGTGCTGAAACCTTAAAGCCATGCTTCATTAATTTAAACATACGGAATATACTCTAAAAAGCGACTTATGAAAATGATACTTCCTAAATTCAAGGCTATTTACTGCGTAGGCATTGGGGGCACCGGCATGAGCGGATTAGCCCGTCTTCTGGCTGAATCAGGACATTCCGTTTCCGGTTCAGATGAAAAAGATTCGCCTGCGGTGCAAAATTTATTGAAAGAAGGCATTCCTGTTGATATCGGGCATAAGGCGGAAAATCTTCCTGCAGCCGCTGAATTACTGGTTTATTCACCCGCGGTTGACGACGGCAATTCTGAAAGGATTGAGGCTGGAAAAAGGGGACTGCGGCAACTTTCATACCCGCAGGCAATCGGTATGGTCACCGAAAATTTTGAGACGATTTCGATTTGCGGTACGCATGGGAAAACTACGGTAACGGGAATGGGCGCCGCCGCCCTGGTCAAAGCCAAAGCTGATCCCACGGTAATAGTGGGGGCCACAACCAAAGAGCTGGGCGGACGTAACGAAAGGCTGGGCGGCGGCCCTTATTTCCTCATAGAATCCTGCGAATACCGCCGGGGCTTTTTGAACTACAATCCCAAAGTGATAATCATCACCAATATTGAACTGGACCACCTTGATTACTATAAAAACCTGGAAGATTACGTTAAGGCTTTTCGCGAATACATCGAAAAACTGCCGCCCAACGGCCTGCTTATTGCAAACAGTGACGATAAAAATGTTCAAACGATAATAAAAGATTTTACCAATTGCCCGGTTATAACTTTCGGAACTTCAAAAACTGCCGACTATCGGCTGGCAGAATCTTCAGTGATGCACGAAGGGGAAGTGCTTGCCGAATTCAAGCTGCTTATACCCGGAATCCATAACCAGATGAACGCCACCGCCGTAATCGCGCTTTGCTATGAACTTGGAATCGACATGGTCTCAGCCATTGATGCCTTAAACTCCTTCTCCGGAGCCGGCCGCCGCTGTGAAGAAAAAGGCAAAATCGGCAATACCATTATTCTGGACGACTACGGCCACCATCCAACCGAAATCACCGCAACACTTAAAGCCGTCCGTGAAAAATACGGCAGTGACAAAAAAATCCTCTGCATCTTTCAACCACACCAATACAGCCGCACGCTAAAACTTCTTCCAGCATTCGCCCGGGCTTTTTCGGATGCCGACCAGGTCATTATCCCCAACATCCTGCGCGCCCGCGATTCTGATGCCGAAGTAAAAGCAATAACACCTCAAGGCCTGGTGCAGGAAATCGCCAAGTTCAACAAGAACGTAAGTTACGAAAACGGTTTGGAAAACACCGCTGTAGCAGCCAAAAAACTAGCCCCACAATTTGACGTCATCATTACCATGGGCGCCGGCGACGTTTATAAAATCGCTGATGCGCTTCTTTCTTAATCAGGCCTTCTTCCAGACTGTACCCTGCGGAGTATCTTCAATCAGAATTCCTTTTTCCAGTAGCTCCTTGCGCAAATCATCTGCCATTTTCCAGTCCCGGTTTTTACGTGCTTCCTCCCGCCTTAAAATAAGGTCCTTAACCTCAGGGCTCAAATCTTCAGATGCAGTCGAAATCAGAATCCCCAGAACCGCATCCAGCCGCATCAAAAAAGTCATGATTTGCTCTACAGATTGTCGAGTCAAATCTTTAGCGTCAATCCTGCGGTTAACTTCCTTGATCAAATCAAAAACTGCCGCAAGCGCGCCGGAAGTTTCAAAATCGTCATCCATCGCGTCCTCAAACTGACGCTTTATTTTCTCTATAAAATCCGCCACGTCTTTTTGCGCGCCATTAGGCTGCGCCGGAGAATAATTTTTAAGCCTCTGCATAAAATCATGCATACGCATCAGGGCATTTTTCGATTGCTGCAAAAGCTCTTCCGAAAATTCAATCGGTGAACGGTAATGCGTCTGCAAAAACAAATAGCGCACCACCTGCGGACTGTATTTTTTGAAAATATCTTTCAGCGTGAAAAAATTCCCCAGCGACTTTGACATTTTTTCGTTATTCAGCTGGATAAAACCGTTATGCAGCCAATACTTGGCGAAAGGTTTTTTAAAGCAGGATTCACTCTGCGCAATTTCACATTCATGATGCGGGAAAGTAAGGTCGGCCCCACCGCCGTGGATATCAAAAGATTCCCCCAGATATTTGGAGCTCATGGCGCTGCACTCTATGTGCCAGCCCGGGCGGCCGTCCCCCCAGGGGCTTTTCCAGGTCGGTTCACCCGGTTTAGAAAACTTCCACAGCACAAAATCCTGCGGATTTCGTTTATCCTCGTTTAAAGCCACTCTTGCGCCACTCCTCAGTTCATCCAACTTTTGCTTGGAAAGTTTTCCGTAATCCTTAAAAGTCGTTACGTCAAAATAAACTCCGTCATCCAAAACATAAACACATCCGGCCTTCCCCAGCCCCTTGATTATGCTTATCATTTCTTCCACGTGTTCAGTAGCCCTGGGCATTACATCAGGCGGAAGTATTCCAAGATCCGCATAATCTTTTGCGTACTCCGGAATTATTTTTTCAGCCAGCTGTGGCACTGTAATTTTCATTATTTCAGCCCGGTTAATCATCTTGTCGTCAATATCGGTGTAGTTGAAAACAAAAGTCACGTTGTAACCCTTGTACAGCAGATATTTCCTTATAACATCAAAGCTTACTGCAGACCGCCCATGACCAAGATGCGCGAAATCATAAACGGTCGGCCCGCACACATACATTCCGATTTTGCCTTTTTCCAAAGGTACCAGCTTTTCTTTTTTGGCGCTAAGCGTGCTGTAAACTTTCATAAACTCATCGCAAGGTAAGAGATCAGGTACAAAAGTATCATTTTAGTAAGATCCAGGAAAAGCAAAGCCACGATGGGGGATATATCAATCATTCCGATTCTTGGAATAATCTTTCGGAAAAACCCAAGCACAGGTTCTGTTATATCATAAATAATCATTTTTAGACGCCCGGCCCCGCTTGATTGCAGCCAGGAAAGTACAACCCGCGCAATTATGGCGAAGCTCAAAAGGTCGAAAAAAATACTTACGAAAGACTGTAAAAACTGCAGTAGTACCATACTGCCAGATTGTATCGGAAAAACGCCAAAAATCCAACTGCCGGCGGCAGTCATGAAATCATCTCAATAACCTAGCGGCGTGCACGCCTTTTTTGAAACTTTCGGGCTAATCCCGAGAAAATTCCCGTCCCGGCAAGCAGCCACAAAACTTCAGGACCGTTCTTCGTCATCTCAGGAGGAACTATACCTTCAATGGCGGCACCGTGCAGTCCTAGTACTTCAGATGATCTGTCAGGTAGTTCAGCGCCAACTTCAAGAGCAAAAGGAATACCGCTCACAACTTCACTTTTATTTACGCTTTCCACACCCAAATCATCAACTGCCGCAACCGAGAAATAATATTCTTTTCCGTTCTCTAAAGCAGGAACATACCAGGTCGTGGCTGCGCTCTTTGTATCTACAACCTTATCCAGGTTCGCAGGATCCAGGCCATAGAAAACACGGTAATGATTTACATTCACGTCATCATTGGCTGCTTCCCAAACTAGAGTTACTTTGGTATCAGAACCGTAAGCAATCAAGCCAAAAACCTGCGAAGGAGGCTGATTTTCCGGCGCAACAGGCTGCTGCGTTTCCTGGGTTGAACCCTGGGATTCCTGAGTAGTTACCGCGCCGCCCTCCGCAGAAACCGTAATGGTAGCCTGCGCTGTATAAGTTCCTTCATTGCCGACCTGGTCATACAAAACGACATCCACAGGGTAAGCTCCTGCATTCTGAGGCGCGGTGATCTGAGCAATATAAGTTCCAGGCTGCCCCTGGCTTGGATTCATATTCGTAATGTCACCATTAAAAATTATCGCAGCCTGGGGAAGATTTTCATCACTCTTAACTGTTAAAGTAATGATTGTTCCAGGAACAATTCCAGATGTTGGATCAAATGTGATCTCATCAACAGCCGGAGCAGTTGTATCAATGGTTATTTCGATTGTGTACGAAGTGCCTTTAACCTGCTGACTTGAGTCCAGGCTCACTACATAAATTGAGTGTATGCCATCGGCCATTGCTGCAGTCTGGTATGAAAATTTACCATCTGAACCTGCCTGAACAGAGCCAATTTCCTGGTCATTGTCATAAATTTTAACAGTAGTTCCTGCCGCTGCCGATCCGCTTACTGTCTGAACATTTTCACTGTAGGTTCCTTCTGCCGGCATAGTTAGCGTCGGTTTTTCCGAACCTTGGGTTTGCTGCGTTGATCCTCCGCCGCTTCCGGCAGTTACGCTCTTCTCGCCTTTTATCAGAGTGTTGTCGGTATCGGTAACGACAAGTTTGTATGTACCTGCAGTAGTAAAACTTAAACCCAGACTGAATAAATGTGTACCAAGATCTTCAGCCTTGAAAGTATAATCCTCAGGAAGAGTAACGTTACCGCTGCTTGAACCCTCAACCGAAAAATGAATTGAACCGGTATAATTTTGAACAGTTATATTACTGCCATCCTGCGCGGTAACACGGAAACTTACATTGGCTCCGGGCTGGATTGATACGGGAAGATCAGCAATCTCAAAATGATTAAGCGGGCCTGCGTCAGCAGCCTTGGCAACCGGAATATATAACGATAAATCACCGCCGGCATCGGGTATGCTGCCTGCTCCACCCATATAACCAACCTGTGCTCTTGTAGATAAAACAATTCCGGAAGTAGCATCTATGGCTGAATAAACCGATACGCCGGTTTCAGGAGATGATACCTTAAAAGTAACGCTGCCATTTTCATCGGTAATAGGACTGCCGTCTTCGGCAACCACGCTGTCAACGGCCCGACTGGAAACAAGATTAACCAGGTGGCCCTCGAACGGATTAGCGTATTGATCTAAAAGCGTCACTTCTACATTCACGGCATCTTCACCCCCAGCTTTTGCAATTCCGCTTCCCGCAGTAACGGAAGACTTTGTCACCGACACTTCATCGGGATAGACCCTGAAATTAGTTGTTATACCCGTAACGGCGGAATCAGAGAACCTTGCAGCAACCGAATATTGCCCTGCTTTCCTGGTATGATAATCGTACAAAGTAAGCGATGCCACTCCGCTTAAATCTGTTTTTGCAGATATGCTTACAAGTGCTGAATCGGGTTTCGTAACTTCAAAAGTAATATCCCTGTTCGGATAGGTCTTGGAACTTCTAAGCAAAGTACTATATCCGGCAATGGTATCAACTCCGTAACCCTGAAGGCTGTCAAAAGCCGCCGCAAAAGCCGTTACTGATTGCGTTAACATGGCTGTAGCAAGCAAAAATAATGCTGCTATAGAAGATATTTTTTGGGCTGTATTTTTAGTCGTCATATATTTTTACCTTATTATCAATATATTTTACCTTAAAAGGCCTCAAAAGTAAACCTCCAGCTGCAAAAAAAGCATACCTTCCATGAGCTTAAAATAAGCTCATTTAAACTATCAGCATGGCATCCCCGAAGCTGTAAAACCTGTACTTCCGAATAACCGCTTCAGAATATGCTTTAAGCACAAAGTCCGGACCTCCAAATGAACAGGTCAGCAAAAGCAGGGTACTTTTGGGCAAGTGAAAATTGGTAATCAGCCCGTCTACGCATTTCCAGACGTAACCCGGGTAAATGTAGATCGATGTTTCTCCGTAGCCTGCAGAAAACCCTTTGCTTTCATTGAAGTTCGATTCAAGAACCCGCACAGAAGTCGTTCCCACGGCAATAATCCTGCGTCCGGATTTCCTGGCAACATTTAATATTCCAGCAGCTTCTGAACTTATACTGAAAAACTCACTGTGCATCACATGATCTTCCACATTTTCGCTCTTAATCGGTAAAAAAGTTCCCAACCCGATATGTAAAGTTACAAAAAGAAGTTGTACGCCTTTCTGCTTAAGTTCAGCAAGCAATTGCTGGGTAAAATGCAGGCCCGCAGTAGGCGCGGCAACACTCCCTTCTTCCCGCGCATAAACAGTCTGATAATCTGAAAATTCCGCACTGGAATTTTTTATGTATGGCGGAAGAGGAGTGCGGCCTACCCTGTGCAGTTTCTCATTAAATGAATCCAAATCTCCGGAAAATACCAAAACCCGCTGACCGTCATCCCGAACATCAGTAATATTTATTTTAAGTCCCTCACCGACATCAAAAAACGCACCTTTCTGCAATATTTTACCCGGTTTACCGATGGCCAGCCAACTGACATCACTCAATTTTCTGGTCAAAAAAATTTCCACTTCCCTGCCATTATGCAAAAAAATAATTCTCGCGGGTATTACTCTGGAATCATTAAAAACCAGCACATCTCCGCTGTTTAAATAACTTCCAAGCTTACTGAAAACAGCGTTGGTTATCGTACCAGTCACTTTGTCCAGAATCATCAGTTTGCACGCATCCCGCGGACTTGCCGGATTTTGCGCAATCAAATTCTGCGGAAGCTCATAGTCAAAAAACGAGGTCTTCATATGATTATGCCAGCGGAGATTCAATAGTAGGACCCGCCGATTCTTTCGGCTCATCCTTGGAAAGCCAAGATGTTGTTACTGCATTAACTCCGGCAAGCGTCACTTTTTCCTCCTGTCCGCGACCTACATATTTCATGGCAATCAAAGTTACATCATCATCCTGCATATGGTTTTCAACAAAACGCGAGTAATCCAGGGCAACGTGGTGAACAATTCCGTCCGAACTATACTGGGGTGCATAAAGTTCAACAGCTTTAACCAGCCGATCCAAGGAATACATTTCACCAACCATATTCCTGCCCTCCGTTAAACCATCCGAATATAAAATAACAACGTCATCTTTATCAAGCGGAAGATCAACCTCCTTAACCAGTTTGCTGTTGTCCGGCACCATACCAAGCGCGATTCCACCTGTAGGCTTTACCTCACACTTGCCTTTGCCCGCCCTGTAAATCACAAGGTGCTCATGGCCTGCCCCTACATAGGACATTTTTTCCTGTACATGGTCCCAACGCAGCATCAGCATGGTCATGAACATGGTTGATTTAATGCGGGTTTTGATCTGGCGGTTGGTATTAACCACAATGTCGTAAGGACTCTTGTAATTTTCCGCAAGCGTGTGTACAAGCGTATTTACCATGGTCATGATGATAGCGGCAGGCACCCCATGACCGGTTACATCACCAACATAAATGAAGGTGTTATCGCCTACTGTAATAAAATCGAAATTATCTCCTCCAAGTTCAACCGCGGGCCTGGTTTTTGCGTCTATATCCAGCCCGGGCACCTGAGGATTGCTGGGAGGGAGAATTGCCTTTTGAATGGAACTGGCAATTTCAAGTTCTCCAAGCATTCTTTTGCCCTCTTTGATATCTGTGGAAACTTTCTCAAAACTCTTTGTCACTTCATTGAAAAAATGTGCAATAACGCCTATTTCATCGGTCCTTTTGGTGTAAATCCGGTGGTATTTTTTCCCGGTAAGCAAACCCTTCATTTCCCCAAGAATCAGCTTCAATGGTCTGACTATTTCATACAGATAAACAAGCATGAAATAAAACAAAAACACTAAAAGGGAACCGGCAAAAACAGGCAAGCTGATATTCTGGAAATCTACTGAATAGGCGGCAAAAGTAGCCGCTGTCAAAATAATTCCAAACAATAGAAAATAAATGAATACCCTCCCTAAAATACTTCTTCCAATTCCAAACATATTGATTATTTCAGTGATTCTTTAAATTTATCCATATTTTCAAAATATTTAATGATCTCGAAAGCTCCAATTACATCCATTACATCTTTCACATGCTGGTTAATCCCCGTTAAAACCAAAGTTTGTTCTTTCTTAAGCAGCCTGTAATGTACAGTAAGAAAAAACCCAATACCCTCACTGTTAATAAAATTCAAATTTTTACAGTCAAAAACAATATATTTTTTGGGGGAATTTTCGATCAGTAAATCAATTTCGCCGCGAACTTCTTCCAGGCCCGTCTTATCCAAGTCACCGTTAAATTCAACGACGTCGTAAACATTGTTTTTGCCGTCCACCTTGATGTACGGAATATTTTTCATACAGCAACGGTTACTTGCTCCTGTTTTGCCATCCGTAGTGAGTCTTTATGATTAAGAACAGCTGCAATCAGCTCCACATCCTCCTTTAGGTCCAGACATTCATAGGCATCGCGTAATCGCTCAAGCAATGGCCTGTGCAAAATTTGGAGCAGCGACAGCATTCGGTATTTCCCCGCATTCGGTATTTCCGAAAGCTCAATAACTTTTTCCTGCAACGCAATTGCCAAACCATGCTTCATACCCATTGGAATTTTTTCTGACAAAACTTTAGCCTTGGCTAAGATTAAAGGATCTTGCGCTAAAAGTAAATTAGCCAGATGGGATGCAGCCCTGCGATCACCTCTTTTTAAAAGCGCCAGCCACGAGGCAAAATTCAGCACCTGATTATCGCTTATTGAAGCCCTATGCAAGAAAGCGGCAACACCGGAATGTTGATTCTCCCCCAAAAATTCACATACTGCAAGTTGTTCCTCAACCTTATTTGAATTGAGTAACTCATCAAAAACATTGGCGGCCATTTCAACTCCCTTATGCAGCTTAAAAAGAACCGTAGCCGCCTGCGCCTTTACCCGCGGATCCGTATCCATAAGACATTTTTTAACCAAATCCGTTGCCGCCGCATCCCGCAAACCGGCAATGAATTCCAGAGCATGAATCTTCGCGCTGGCCTTGCCGTTTTGCAAAACCTGGGAAAGCAACTTGGCCGGCTCGCTCGATAGTCTTAACATGGCCTTTAATGCCGCTTCCTGCAGCTGTTCATTGCAACCTGCGGCATAAAGATTTTCCAGCTTTTCACAAACTTTTTCCCTGGAAAACATATGTTCTGTTTTTGCTGCGGCAAAAAAACTGGACTCGAGCAAAAATTCAATCGCGGCCTGTTTTATTTGGTTACTTCCATGGTCAAGATGCGAAATCAACACAGGAATCGACTCCTTCTCGTCCAACTTCAAAAGAACCTTCAGCATTTTTTTCAGCACATCCGAATCCTGCTCATTCTTAAGAGCCTCCAGCAATATCAAAACCGCATCCTTATGCCCTTTTTGCGCAAGTATTTCAAGCGCATGCATCCTTGAAATTTTATTATGCTCGCCGGCGAGATTATCTTTAACCAGACTTGTATAATTAGATTGAAGATGGAAAGTGAGGAAAAAAATAAATCCTGCCGCCAAAACCATCAAAACATTCAGCACAAGAGACATATGTTCATTAACGAAGAAATTCTGCACAAAAAGAATAAATACTGTTCCTGCGATCATTCCCATGGGAGCTATAAAACCTTCAAAAAGTTCACGGATAGCGCGCTGAGTTCCATGGTGAAAGGCGTAATAAGAAGCCTCATAAGAACCCCTGTTCACTATTCCCGACATTTCCGCATTGTTCTTTGCCAATATGGTTGTGAAATAACCAAAACCCAACAGCATTGAAACAGAGCTGAGAAAACTGATCACAGCGTGGAACAAAAACCCCCCAAAAGTACCGACCTGCTTCATCAACCTGCTGGCCAGCAGCAGCTGCATCATCAACGCCGATGTGTAGAAAATCATATGCAGGTTACCCAAACCATGGACCAATGATTCTTCATGAGTACCAGGGTTATTGACAACCGAGGCATCTACAATCTTGGTATATTGAAATTCCAAAAAATGAACAACAACCCATTGCAGGAAAAAGATTACCAGCAAAATCTGCAGAAAAGATACATGGCGCAGCTCACTTAAGCTTTTTTGCAGACCGTGCAAGTTAAGCTTTCGCCTGTCCGGGAGCACCTTCATCACATAAAGGAAATTATAAAATTGGGTGGTCTTGGGCTGCAGCAAATAAATTGCCAAAAGAAAAACCATTAAAAGAGCTATCCATAAGCCTAAAAGCTGATTAACCCCAAGTGACATAAAGACACTGGAAAGCATAAAACCACCAATCATACCACCAATCGTTTCTGCAGATTCGATCAATGGGAAAATTCTCTCGCATTCCTGGGGCGCAAAAAAATCTTCAATATAATTGGAAAGGAAAATCAAAATCTGCGGAATAAAAATACCGTTGGCAATTAAAACCATCGGGAAAAAAACATATGTATTCTCATGGAAAAAGGCGGCAACAAGCAAAGTTGCAGCTGCTAGAAGCGCGTTAATAAGCACCAGAAACCTGGCCTCAAACCTGTCCATGAAGGCTGAATAAAAAAACATTCCAGATATGGTGAGCATTGCCTGAATCAAAAACAGCACCGGCAGAGCCGAAATTGAAAAGCGGGTAACGAACAGAGAAATCACGGTAGTCCAGCCGATCGTGAGCCCCGTTTTAAAAATCAGCCGTATTAACCAGGCATAGCGGGTTCTTTGCACTTCATGTGGCGAAAGCGAGAATATTTTTTGCGCAAAAGTCTTATACATTCAGCATTTATTAATTCAGTATATTATACAACAAAAACAGTAATCAATCAACACCCAATGAGTCATAGAATTTCCCTAAAGCAGTCAAAAAAATCCACGTCGTACCTTAA
>Ga0315281_10014580_pt1 | contig 10590 bp, 13 predicted proteins | sample YL17G07_0_MG_FD_204540 | JGI IMG/M metagenome (GOLD analysis project Ga0315281, IMG submission 204540) | Sediment microbial communities from Yellowstone Lake, YNP, Wyoming, USA - YL17G07_0 | ecosystem: Environmental > Aquatic > Freshwater > Lake > Sediment | place: USA: Wyoming | collected... | reverse complement strand
CCGTGCGCCTCGTCGCCGATCGCCTCCGGCAGCTCGCCGCGGCCGGCGCCATCGTCATCATCGCCACGCACGACCTCGATCTCGCCGACGGCCTCGTGACGCGCGTCGCGCTCATCCGCGACGGCAGGCTGCTGTCGGACGAACCCGCCGCGGCGGGCCTGCGCGCCCGGTACCGCAGCGTGATGGGGCAGGCCTGACGTGTTCATCACCACCGCGCTGCTCGTGCTGAGGAAAGACTTCGCGATCGAAGTCAGGAGCCGTGAAATCCTGTACACGACGCTGCTGTTCGCGCTGTCGTGCGTCCTGATTTTCTCCATCGCGTTCGTGAAGGAAGGCGAGCCGCTGCTGGACGCGGCGGCGGGCATTCTGTGGATCGCCGTCGAATTCGCCGGGACGCTGGCGCTGGGGAAGACGTTCGAGCGAGAGCGCTACGGGGAAACGCTGCGCGCGCTGCTCCTGGCGCCCGCGCCGCGCGCGGCGATCTACGTCGGCAAGATGCTCGGAGTCGTCCTGCTGCTCGCCGTCGCCGAGCTTCTGCTGGTGCCGCTGGTCGCGCTGCTGTTTCACGCGCCGTTGCTGGCCCAGCCGCTCCTGCTCGTCGCGCTGCTGGCGGTGGGCACGATCGGCTTCTCGATCGTCGGAACCCTCTTCGCCGCGATGCTGGTGCGTGCACGCAGCCGCGACGTGATGCTGCCGATCCTGTTGTATCCGATGACGGTTCCCATCATGATTGCCGGTGTCCGCGGGACGTCGGCGCTGCTCGAGTCGCCGGCCGACCTCGCCAGCGCCGGCATGTGGATCGGACTGCTCGCGTCGCTCGATGTGGTGTTCCTGACGATCGCGCTCTGGACGTTCGAGCCGCTCATGACAGAATAGCGAGCTGATATGCGCAAACTGTTCCTGCCGCTGATTGTCGTCGCGACCGCGATGTTCGCGTACGCGCCGTACATGATCAACGAGGCCGCGTACGAATCGTCGATGGGCCTCGTGCAGAAGATTTTCTACTTTCACGCGCCGTCCGGCATGGTCATGCTCGTGTCGGCCGTCGTGTGCGGCATCGCCAGCGCGCTGTACTTGTGGCGGCGGAAACCCGCGGACGACCACCTCGCCATGGCGGCGGCCGAACTGACCGTGCTGTACGGGCTGATCGTCATGCTCACCGGACCGCTCTGGGCGCGGAAGGCGTGGGGGATCTGGTGGGACTGGGACGCGCGGCTGACGATGTCGTTCGTGGGCTGGCTCATCGCCATCTCGTACTTGTTCGTTCGCAAGTATGGCGGGCCCGGATCCGACAAACTCGGCGCGGCGCTCGCGGTGTTCGGCACCGCCAACGTGCCCTTCATCTACCTGTCGGTGAATTTCTGGCGCACGCTGCACCCGAAAACCAGCGTCGTGCCCACGCTGCCGCCGCTGATTCGCGGGCCGTTCTGGTTCAGCGCGCTGGCGCTGTTTCTGATGTACCTGCTGCTGCTCACGGCGCGCCTGCACCTGGAACGCCAGCGGGCCGCGCTCGACGCGTTATATCTGGCCGAGGAGGACTGACGTGCTGCTCCTGAATCGTGTGCTCGTCGCGCTGGCGTTCTTCCAGCCGGCCCCGCAGGGTGAGTTCGTGCCCGTCACGCCGGGGACGGCGACGGAAGGGTTGCCGGCTGCGCCGCTGGTGATCGCCGCCTACGCCATCATCTGGACGGTGATGATGTTCTATCTCTGGACGATTTGGCGGCGGATCAACAAGGTGGAGGCCGACATGCGCGCGCTGGAACGCCGGAAGAGCGCGAAATGACAGCCGGTCACTTCATCTTCATCCCGGCCATCCTGCTCGTGGGGGTCGTCGTCGGGTGGGTGCTCGGCTCGCGCGCCGCGCGCGATGCGTTTGGAGCGGAGTTGCGCCGACGTGAAGAAAAGGCAGCGAAGGCGCTATCTGCCCAGCGCTAATCGCTGCGCGAGGACTTCCGGCAGCCCCGCCTTGATCACCTTCGCTTGCGCCTGTTCGACCGGGTAGGTCAACCGGAACAACTCAATGCGTTTCTGAGTCGTGTCGGCGATGGCGTACGCGGCACGCGGGTCGCCGTCCCGCGGCTGGCCGACAGACCCCGGATTTACGAGGTACTTCGAGCCGGCCTTCATTTGCAGTTCGGTGACCGCTGTCGCCGACGGCCCGATGCTGTCGAACCCTTCCGCCGACAATTCGAACGTGATGGGGTAGTGCGTGTGCCCAAAGAGGCACAACGGCCGCGACGACAGTTTGAGCGCGCGGACGGCGTCCAGCTCGTCGAAGATGTAGGCGTCCTCGTCGAACGGCGACCCGTGGCAGATCTGGATGAGGTCGTCCACATCGTGCGGTCCCTGCGGCAGGTCCGCGAGCCAGGCCCGGTGCTCCGGCGTGAGGATGTCCAGCGTCCATTTCGCCGCGTTTCTGGCCACTGAATTGAAGCCCTCGGCCTGCTCGAGGCCGCACGCGACTTTGTCGTGGTTGCCTCGGACGATGGCCACCGGCGTGAGGGCCTGCACGCGCTCCACCACGGCGTTCGGATCGGCGCCGTAGCCCACGAGGTCGCCCAGGACCAGCGTCTCGTCGTAGGTGCGCTGCACGGCGTCGGCGAGGCACACCTCGAGCGCTTCGAGGTTGGCGTGAATGTCGGTGAGCACCAGATACCGCAACTATCCCTCCAGCCAGTCCATCAACTGCTCGACCAGGGCGTCCACGCCGGCACGGGCGGCATCCAGCCGGACGTGAGCCTGCTCGTACGCCGCGCGACGCTGATAATACAATCGTTCGAAGCCCGCGCGATCGGCGGCGAGGGGGCGGCGGCCGTCGGCCGGCACCCGCGCGATCAGCCGCTCGAGCGGAACGTCCAGCCAGACCGACGCGCCGTCGCCGTTCATGGCCGCCCGATTCTGGGGATCGACAAAGGTCCCGCCGCCTGTGGCCACCACGAGGTGACGCGGCGCGAGCTGATCCAGCAGTGCTGCGCGCTCCACTGCCCTGAAATACGCCTCGCCGTGCTTCGCGAAAATGTCCGCCACCGCCATGTGCTCGCGCTGCTCGATCATCTCGTCGATGTCCACGGCCTGCCAGCCAAGGCGGCGCGCCAGCGCCCGCGCCAGCGTGGTCTTGCCGGCGGCCATGAACCCCACGAGGTAGATCTTATCGGCCTTCACCGGACGAGTCGATCGAGCGTTTCGAAGAACCCGGGATAGGAGATCGCGACCGCGTCCGCGCCGTCGATGCGAGACGGCGCCTCGGCGCCCAGCGCCGCGATCGCGAACGCCATCGCCATCCGGTGATCGCCTCGCGCGTCGGCGATGCCGCCGCGCGGCCGGGCGCCGCCTGAGGCCGGCCCGTGGACGACGAAACCGTCGTCGCGTTCGTCTGCGGCGATTCCGAGCGCGTGCAGGCCCGCCACCAGCGCGGCGATGCGGTCGCTTTCCTTGACGCGCAGTTCGCCCGCGCCACGCACCGACACCTCGCCGCCGTGCGCCGCGAGCGCCGCGATCGCCGGCAGTTCGTCGATGAGGCCGGGGACCTCGTCCGGAGCAATCTCGAGCGATCCGGCGCGGTCGTGCTCGACCGTGATGATCCCGCGCGGCTCGCCGGCGTCGGTCGCCGTCACCTCGACGTGCACGCGGGCGCCAAAGCGCCGTAAGACATCCAGCAGCGCGGTGCGCGACGGGTTCAGCCCGACATCGTCGACCACGATGTGCGAGCCGGGCAGCGCCGCCGCGGCGACCAGCCAGAACGCCGCCGACGAGAAGTCGCCGGGCACCGCCAGCGTCTGCGCGTGGAGCCGCTGGCCGCCTGAGACGGAGACCGCGCGCCCCTCGACGTCGACGCGCCCGCCAAACGCGCGCAGCGCGCGTTCCGTGTGATCGCGCGTCGCCGCCGGCTCGACCACCGTCGTCGTGCCCTCGGCGTGCAGGCCCGCGAGCAGGACGGCGCTCTTGACCTGCGCGCTCGGCGTCTCGGGGCGATGCTCGATCGCGTGGAGCGCCCCGCCGTGGATGACGAGCGGGGGATGGCCGTCGGTGGACTCGATCCGGGCGCCCATGCGCTCGAGCGGCGCCATGACCCGCCGCATCGGACGCCGCGACAGCGACGCGTCGCCGATGAGCGTCGACGTGAACGCGTGTCCGGCCAGCACGCCGGCCAACAGCCGGATGGTCGTGCCGGAATTCCCGGCATCCAGGGCTCCGGCGGGCGAACGGAGTTGCCCGAACCCTCGTCCCACTACACCGACGGTCCCTTCGGGCTCTTCAGAGATTTCGACGCCCAGCTGACGCAGGCACGCCAGCGTCGACCGGCAGTCGGCGCCCGGGGCAAAATTGGTCAAGGTCGACCGGCCGTCGGCGAGCGCCGCCAGCAGCGCATAACGATGGGCGATCGACTTGTCGCCCGGTACGCGGAGGCGGCCGTGCAGGCGCTGGGCCGGCGTGATGGTGGCGGCGGACGTCAGGGGCATGCGGCAGTGATCTTACGCGACCTGCGGCCGTTTTCCGCCGCTGCCTTGACATCATGCAACAGATGGTATTCACTCGCGGCCAGCACGGCGAATCGATGCGCCGCGCGCCCTAGGAGATCATGGCGTCCAACGGCACACAGCTCGTCAGGCTCGAGTTCACCAGCGCGTTCGAGATGCTCGACTTCGTCCAGGTCGTGTCCGACCACCTGGCCCGCGGCGTCGGGCTCGACGAGGACTCCCTCCACTGGGTCAGCGTCGCCATCCGCGAGTGCGTCATCAACGCCATCAAGCACGGCAACCAGAACGACGCCAGCAAGCGCGTCTTCGTCGAGTTCCAGACGGCCGCGCCCGCGGACGTGCCGGAACTGGCGATTCGCGTGCGGGACCAGGGCGCGGGCTTCGATCCCGAAGTCGTCGCCAATCCGCTCGCGCCGGAGAATCTGCTGAAGTCGAGCGGCCGCGGCATCTTCCTGATTCGCAATTTCATGGATGACGTTCAGCTGCAGCGGGCCCCTGAAGGCGGGATGGAAGTCCGCATGGTCAAGCGCGTGCAGCCGGCCGGCGACACCGCCTAGGTCCAGACACCTCGGTGCCCCCGCTTCCACTCTTCCTCACCACCGCGATCGAGGCCGTCGTACGCGCCGGCGACATGCAGATGGCCGGCCTCGGCCAGGCGCACCAAGTGAACAAGAAGGGCGCCATCGATCTCGTCACCGAAGTCGACCTCGCCGTCGAGCGCATGTTCCGCGAGATGATCGGCGAGCGCTTTCCGGACCACCACATCCTGGCCGAAGAGATGGGCGGCGCCGCGAGCGTGCCCCCCGGGCCGTGCTGGGTCTTCGACCCGATCGACGGGACGACGAACTACGCGCACGGCCTGCCGATCTTCTGCGCGTCGCTGGCGCTCGAAGTGAACGGGGTGGCCGAGGTGGCTGCCGTGTACGATCCGAATCGGCGCGAGTTGTTCACGGCCGAACGCGGCGGCGGCGCCTTCCTGAACGGCGTGCCGCTGCGCGTGTCATCCGCCGAGCACCTGGTCGACGCGATGCTCGTCACCGGATTCCCATACGATGTGCACGCGCGCGTCGAGGAGATTGTCGGACTGTTCGCGCAGTTCGTGGGCCGCGCCAGGGCCGTGCGGCGGCTGGGGTCGGCGGCGATCGACCTGTGCTGGGTGGCCGCCGGCCGGATGGATGGATTCTGGGAGAGCGACCTCAAACCCTGGGACATCGCCGGCGGCGCGCTGATCGTCGCGGAAGCGGGCGGCCGCGTCACGAATCTCACCGGCGCGCCCTTCACGTCCCGCGGCGGCCACGTCCTCGCGACGAACGGACGCCTGCACCAGGCGATGCTCAACGTCATCGGCGAGTATCGGGATCGCGGACCCAAGAACCCCTGAACCCGGTACCCTGAACCCGTCCAGTGACGCTCTGTGCCTTCCGAGGGACACCCAGGGGGCTTCCTGAATCTTTTCCCTTAGGTTTTCGCACGCTTTTCTGGCACCCGTCATGCTTCACAGGATTCCGAAGGAGCGCGCCATGCGCCGACTATTGCCGTTTCTTGTTGTTGCCGGAATTGCCGTGCCGTCGGTCGCGTCCGCTCAGCAATGGGTGAGCTTCTACGTCGGCGGGTTCACGCCACGGAGCGCTGACGCCCGGGGTGACACCCTCAAGGGTCAGAGCAACGACGTGCTCGTGAACAACCTGGACTTCCTCGGGTTCACCTTGAAGGACTTCAACGGCCCGACCGTCGGCGCCGAGTATCTGGTCGGGCTCGGCGACAAATTCGAGGGCGGACTCGGGATCGGCATCTACTCGAGAACCGTCGCCACCTCGTACGCGGACTTTGTCAACACGAACGGCACCGAGATCGCGCAGGACCTCAAGCTGCGCATTATCCCCTTCACGGCGACCGTGCGTTTCCTGCCGATGGGGCGGCACAACGGCATCGAGCCGTACATCGGCGCCGGCGTCGGCGTGCTGAGCTGGCGGTACACCGAGACGGGGCAGTTTCTCGCGAAGGACAAGACGATCTTCAGCGGCAACTTCGTCGGCTCAGGCAGTGAGCGCGGGCCGGTGATCCTCGGAGGCGTGCGCGTGCCCGTCGGCTCGTGGGGCGTCGGCGGCGAGATTCGCTATCAGTCGGCCGCCGCGACGCTGCCCGCCGATCAGGGCTTCGCGGGGACGAAGATCGATCTCGGCGGCTTCAATTATCTGCTGACGGTGAACTTCAAATTCTGAGCTGACCGCTGACAGCTCTCAGCGCTCAATTCTTCGCCCTCTTGTAGAGCGCGAGTCCCGCCCCTTCACAGGTGCGCGAGTACCCGTCGAGAAACCGCGGGTGCTCGCGCGCGCGCTTCGCCAGAATGTCTCCGCCTTGTGCCTTCTCCTCGATCAGCACCCACTCGGCGAACGGCCGCGGACTCTCGAGCGCCGCGAGCCAGATGTCGCCGTTGCCTTCGTGCAGGAAATTGCGAATGGCAAACCCGGCGCGCGACGCCTCCTGCATGTAATGGCCGAGCGACCCCATGCTGGCCATGATCTTCTCGCCGGAGTCCGGCGAGCCGAGGCACGCCGTCACTGCCGCGCGAACCGGAGCGTTCGGGCGATCCCACTGGGCTTCCACGACCATCGGCGCTGACGCATCGAGCGGCCGCAGTTCGTAGCCGGCAAGCGCGAGGAGGGCGACCGCGCCGGCGATCCGGACGGCCCGCACGCGCGAGATACCAACGAGCACACCGGCACCGACCGCTTCCATCACGATGAGCGGAACCATGTACCGGATGCGGAACGGGTGGCCTTTCACGAACGCCACCCACGGAACGGCCGCCGTGGACATCAGCGAGAGTCCCACGAGGGCGCGCGCGCGCTGCCGGGTCGCGAGTCCGATGCCCGCCGCGACGACAGCGCCGGCGGCGCCGACCGCCAGGAGCGCTGTTCCGCTCAGCGTCCGCGTTCCCCAGCCGATCTCTGCGGCGGCCAGCAGCGGATCGCCCAGGGCCTTGTTCTCGGGGACAAAAAAGTCGCCGCTCACGAACCACTGGCCGACGACGGCGCGGCTGAAGAGCGTGAAGGCGAGGACGGCGACGGCCGGATACACCGCGACGCGGCCGATCGGACGGAGGCTCTCTTCGAGCGAGTCACCCGCCCGCCAGCGCGCCCAGATCGCGGCGCCCAGCGCGACGCACGTGACCGGCCAAGCCTCGTAGCGCGTCAGGCACGCGAGCGCCAACGCCCAGCCCGTGATTGGGACTCGCCGCGCGACCCTCTCAGGATCGCGATGCGCGACGTCATCCATCAGCAACGCCACGGCGATCGTCGTCAACGCCATCAGCAGCGGCTCGGTCATCGGCGTCGCCTGCAGGTACAGGACGTTCGGGTTGAGCGCGAAAACGGCCGCCGCCGCGACGGCCGCGCCGGATGATTCCGTGATGAGCCACACGATCCAGCCAATCGCCGCCGTCGCGATCGCGAACGACGCGATGGACATCGCGATCGCCGACGCGCCCGTGCGATAGAAGAGATCGATCTGCACCGGCAGCGCGTTGAGCAGGTGGGGCAGCGGCAGCCAGACGGCGCCAATCTGCTGCCATCCGGGCGTGAGGCTGTCGAAGATCCGCCGCGCGACGACGAGGTGCCCGCGCGCGTCGTAGTGGCTGAGCGTGAGGCCGAGGTTCGCGTAGTGCCGCGCGACGCCGGCGCCGGCGATCGCCGCGGCGATCGCGAGCAGGATCGGAACCGCGCGCCGCGCGGACGGTATAATCACCTGCTTATTCTATGGGCAGATTCGTCGACAGGATTCGCGCGCTCGCGATGGTACTCGGCGCCCCCGGACTTTTCCTCGTGGCGTTCCTGGATTCGTCGTTCCTCTCGCTTCCCGAGATCGCGGATCTGCTCGTCGTCTACATGGTCACGAAAGAGCCGGCGAGGATGGTCCTCTACGCCGTCTGCGCCACGCTCGGGTCGATGGCCGGCTGCCTCGTCATGTACTACCTCGGACGCAAGGGCGGCGAGGCGCTCGTCCGGAAACGGTTCGCGGGTCCGAGTGTCGATCGCGCGACGGCCGCGATCAGGCGCCACGGGGTGATCGCGGTCCTCGTGCCGGCGATTCTGCCGCCGCCCGCGCCGTTCAAGGTGTTCGTGCTCCTCGCGGGCGCGGCCGGCATCAGCGCCGGACGCTTCATCACGGCCGTGGCGATTGGACGCGGCGCGCGCTATCTGGTCCTGGGCATCCTCGCCGTCAAGTACGGCGGCCGCGCGATGGCCTACATGCGCGACCACAGTGTCGCGGCGTCGCTCATCGCGGTCGGGATGCTGGCGGTGGGGTTCCTGGCGTACCTGGCGTGGGACCGATCGCAGCGCCGGACGCGTCAGGGCGTGTGAACGCGGCCGTGCGCGCGATGGCCGCGTGAGACGTAGACGGCCGCGCCGCTCAGCGAGAACAGCATGATGAGCGCCTGGGCCACCAGCGACATGGCGATGGCCGCTTCCTTCGGCTGTCCGATGCTCGCGAAGTAGATCGAGAACGTCGCCTCGCGCACGCCGAAGCCGCCGAACGAGATGGGCAACAACTGCACGACAAAGGAAAGCGGGACGATGACGCTCAGATCCCAGAATCCGACGTCGAGCCGCAGCGCGTACGCCACGGCGAAATAGAACACGACCATCGTCGCCTGCACGAAGACGGCGGCGGCAAAACAGCCGAGCAGGGCGCCGAGGCTCTCACGGAACCGCGCCAGCGCGTGTGTGAGCTTCTCCAGGCGGCCGCCGACCCACTCGGGGTGGAAGACCGTCAGCGGTCGGAGCAGCCGGCTGACGGCTTCGGGCGCCAGGACGGCGGGCCCGGCGATCGCCACGCCGCCGAGGAACGCCGCCCACAGCCACGCGGGCCACACCGGCATCACGCCGTGGTGGGTGGCCACCGCGACGGTCGCGCCGATTGCCGCGACGAGCACGAGCGCCAGCACGCCGAGGCCGCGATCGACGAGCACGACCATCGTCGCGAGCGTTTTCGACCCCGCCGGCCTGGCCGTGTCGGTGATCCGGATCACGTCCCCGCCGATATTGCTCGGCAGGAAGTTGTTGAAGAAGGCGGCCACCACCAGGGAGCCCAGCAGCGAGCGCCGGCTGATGTGGACCTTCTGGGCATGCAGCAGCAGGTACCAGCGCCAGCTCGAGGCGATCATGTTGACGACGTACAGGCCGAAGGCCACGGCCAGCCAGGCCAGCGACGCCCGCCGCGCCGTCGTCCAGAGCCCGGCGAGGGCGACGTCGCTTCGCGAGAACAGCAGCCAAAGGAGGGCCACGCTCACGCCGAGCTTGAGGACGAGCGAGACGTAGCGGCGCATGAAAAGAGTTGAGGCCCGAGCCGGGGACACGGCGGCGAACGGACGCGTCACTGTACTACGTTTCATGCGAAAATCACCGTACCGGTGGAGACTCTGACACTCGCGCACGTGCCATGACGGAGGTGAATCCCACTCCGCGGCACGCAGTCGAAGATCGTCGGCTGTCGGGACCCATCGGCGATCTGGTGGCGAGCACGCTGGCCCGCGTGCTGGCCAACTTCGCCGGACGCATTCACGAGCGGGACATTCTCGCCGTCGGACCGGGCAGTGAGCGCGCCGCGGTGCTGTTCGCGCGCGGCGCCGCCGTGGTGACGGCCGTGCAGCCCTCCGAAGCCATGTTGATGCGGGCCCGCCAGCGGGCGACGGCCGAGCTCGTCAAGATTCAGTTCCGCGTCGGCGACCCGCAGGCCCTCAACCTTCCCGACCGCAGCTTCGACGTCGCCGTCGGTCTTCGGCTCCTGATGCACACGCCCCAGTGGCGACGGCCTCTGTCGGAGCTGTGCCGGGTCGCCGAGCGCCTCGTCATCGTCGACTACTTTCCGATGATGAGTGTGTCGCTCGTGGGGGCCCTGCTGCGACGCCTCTCCAGAATGTGTGGCGGGCGGTCGGCGCCGTATTACGTCGTCACGCACGCCGCGATCGTCGATGCGCTGGAGGAAGCGGGTTTTCGCGTGCGCTCCGTCCACCGGCAGTTCGTGCTCCCGCTCGCCCTGCACCGGGCGATCGGATCGCGGCGGTTCACGGCCAGGGCGGAGCGGTTTCTGGACCGGCTCGGACTGGTCA
>Ga0315281_10014578_pt1 | contig 10591 bp, 10 predicted proteins | sample YL17G07_0_MG_FD_204540 | JGI IMG/M metagenome (GOLD analysis project Ga0315281, IMG submission 204540) | Sediment microbial communities from Yellowstone Lake, YNP, Wyoming, USA - YL17G07_0 | ecosystem: Environmental > Aquatic > Freshwater > Lake > Sediment | place: USA: Wyoming | collected... | reverse complement strand
GAATAATTTGTTCGTCGGCAATGCTCGCGCTCCCGGTACGATTGAACGAATGCAACGGGGTTTTCTCTGAAAGGCTTTTTACCAGCAAGCTGCTGTCGGAACTCAGCGGGATCGCCAGTTCGTTCACCAGATCGTCGTCGTTGCCGATCTGTCTGCCCTGTAGTGAGCGCGACTCAGTATCGTTCAGGAAAAACAGCGCGCCCGACACGCCGAACAATAATTCCAGACCCTGTCGCAGCGCACTTAAAACCGCTTCTTCACCAGTTGCGCCGGTCATGATCCGACGCGCACTGTCGAGGAAAGCCATGTCGCGTACCTCACGCGCCAATTGCAGTTTCTTGGCGTTGTCCACATTCTCCTGGGAGGCGGAGGCAGGTTTGGCAGTGTCTCCGCGGCGCTTTACCTTACCCGTGACATCCTCTGTTTGTTCGGTACTTTCTGGCGCACCTATATCGATATCCAATGCTTCTGCCAATTGCTTCACGGTGTCATGCGCCTGCATCAGCATTTGTTCCACTTCAGGTCCATGTACACCCAGGATTTGTTCGGCTTTGGCTACTGCTGTGGAATCAGGCTTGTCGATGCAGAGGGCATTGGCAACATGAATGATTTTTACCAGCGGGTGCGCGTCCATGACACGCTCCAGCGGTTCGTGGTGGTACAGCACCGCATCGGACATGAAGGATTGCAGGTGCCAGCTTTCCACCAGCCAGGCACCGACTTCGGTGTGGGTGGTGCCCAGCTGCTCTTGTTCCAGCACAGCGGCTGCAGAGTCATCCACTGCGGTAAAGATCGGGCCGTATTCCTTGGGGAAATTGGCCCATAACACCAGTTGTCCCACGTCGTGCAACAGGCCGGAGAGAAAGGCTTCCTCCGGTACCGGGTAGTGGCTGTGCTTGGCGAGTGATTTGGCCAGCGTGGCGCACATCAGGGAATGGCGCCAGTAGCGCTTCAAATCCAGCAATGCGGGGTTGCTGAGCTGGCTGAAGACGTGGAATATCGAGGCGCTGATGGCGACACTCTTTACCGCGTCCATGCCCAGCAGCATGAGTGTTCCGACCAGGCTGTCTACCTTGCCCGGTTTGCCATAGCGGGCCGAGCTGGCGACGGACATGATTTTGGCGCTGAGAGCCGAATCCTGGCTGATAACCTGAGCCAGGTCGGCAAAAGTGGAGTCTTCTTTGTTGCAAATTTCGAGGAGTTTCAGGAGGACGTGCGGCAGCGAAGGAAGATGGGTTACATCAATCTTCTCAAGTGTTTTATTGGAGTTTTTCGCCATGTATTGATTTATAAAAGAAACATTGGCTTGTGTCAATCAAGAATATTGATGTTAATCGAAAAAAATTGCGGGTTGTTAAGTGAATTCTTCAGTCAATATTCCAACTGCATACCGACTAAACGGACGTCTATTCCATTCACATGTTCTGGATGGGGGGCGACATGGGCAACAAAAGCAATAACGGCGACCGATTCATGGTAAATTTCACTCCATGCGACCTTCTCAAAACACTGCATTACCTGCATCCCGTGCCGACTGGAAAACCATACGTACGCTCTTGCCCTATTTATGGGAGTTCAAAGGGCGCGTAGTGCTGGCGTTAACATTGCTGGTCCTGGCCAAGCTCGCCAATGTTGCCGTGCCGCTGGTCCTCAAGGAAATTGTGGATAGCCTGAACCACCCCAAGGCGCTGCTGGTGCTGCCGGTGGCATTGCTGGTGGGCTATGGGATGCTGCGTTTTGCAGCGACGGGCTTGGGCGAGTTGCGCGACGCGGTGTTCGCCAAGGTGACCCAGCGCGCTATCCGGCGCGTGGCGCTCAACGTGTTTCGTCACCTGCATGCGCTGAGCCTGCGCTTCCATCTGGAACGGCAGACTGGCGGGGTGTCTCGCGACATCGAGCGCGGCACGCGTGGCATCAGCTTCCTGCTCAATTTCATGCTGTTCAACATCCTGCCCACCCTGCTGGAAATTGCACTGGTGGCGGCCATTCTGCTCAAGAAATACAGCATCTGGTTTTCCGTCATTACCTTCACCACACTGGTGGTTTATGTGGCGTTCACGTTGTTTATGACCGAGTGGCGCATGATCTTTCGCCGCACCATGAACGAGATGGATTCCAAGGCCAATACCCGCGCTATCGACAGCTTGATCAATTACGAGACGGTGAAGTATTTCTCGAACGAGGATTACGAGGCGCGGCGCTACGACGAGAACCTGCAAGTATGGGAACAGGCAGCGGTAAAAAACCAGACTTCGCTTGCAGCGCTCAACGCCGGGCAGAGTGCCATCATTGCCGTGGGTGTCATGGCGCTCATGCTGCTTGCCGCGCAGGGCGTGGTGGAGGGCAGCATGACCTTGGGCGATCTGGTGCTGGTCAACGCCTTCATGCTGCAGCTTTACATGCCCCTGCACTTTCTGGGGTTTGTTTACCGCGAGATCAAAAATTCGCTGGCCGACATGGAGAAAATGTTCATCCTGCTGGAGCGCAATGCCGAAGTAGAGGACAAACCGGGCGCGCCCGAGCTGGTAGTGAGCGAAGGCGCTGTGCGCTTCGAGCATGTGGATTTTTCCTACGACCCGAAACGCCAGATATTGCATGAGGTTTCATTCGAGGTTCCGGCCGGGCACAAAGTCGCAGTGGTGGGCACGAGCGGGGCAGGCAAGTCGACGCTGTCGCGCCTGTTGTTCCGTTTTTACGACGTGAGCGGCGGACGCATCGCCATCGATAATCAGGATATCCGCGATGTGTCCCAAACCAGCCTGCGCGCGGCAATAGGCATTGTGCCGCAGGACACGGTGCTGTTTAACGATACCCTCTACTACAACATTGCTTACGGTTTGCCCGGTGCTGCCCGTGAGGAAATCGAGGAGGCTGCGCGTGCCGCCCACATCCACGACTTTATCGTGTCGCTGCCGGATAAATACGACACCACAGTAGGCGAGCGCGGCCTGAAACTTTCCGGGGGCGAGAAGCAGCGGGTTGCGATTGCCCGTGCCCTGCTCAAAAATCCGCGCATCCTGATTTTTGACGAAGCCACTTCTGCACTGGATTCAAAATCCGAAAAGGCAATTCAGGCCGAACTGCGCCAAATCGCGCAAAACCGTACCACACTGGTGATTGCTCACCGCCTGTCCACTATCGTCGATGCCGATCAGATACTGGTAATGGAAGGCGGGCGCATCATCGAACGCGGCAGCCACCGCGAACTGCTGGAACTGGGCGAGGTGTATGCCCATATGTGGTCGTTGCAACAGCAGGAGGAGGAGCGTGAGGATGGGCATGAAATATCCCCGTAGGCAACTACCCTCATAAGACCTATTGAGCCACTTCCTTGATCCAGTCGATCACCATGGCGTAAGTGTTGTCAGGAATATCCAGGTGCTCCCCTGGCACCTCGACGAATTTGGGCGGCGGATTTTTCGGCAGGCTGTCGAAGGCAAATTGGCCCATGCGCCTGCTACCTTCAGCCTCGCTTGCGCCAACTACCCATAGCACAGGAATACCGGGTTGCACGGCGGCGGCGTTTTGGCGGAAATTCATGGGTCCGTCTGAATCCATGAATTCGAGATAGACGCTTGCCTTCATGCGGATGTTCTTGCTGCGGCTTCCGGTGTTGAGATCCAGGAATGAACCTTTCTCGTCAGCTTCTCCCTTGGCAACCATTTCCTTGGCTTTCGCGATGCTGCTCGCAGTGTTTTTCTTGAACACGGCACCCTCGGGGTTATGGCCGGGAGCGAGGGCGACCAGACCATCCACCTTGACCTGCGTTGCGTAGCGCACTGCGCCTGCGGCACCGAGACTATGCCCAACCAGGAAAATTTTCTTTGCGCCCTGCTCGCGCAATTTGTCCGCGGCGGCGGTGATTTCCTTCGCCATCCCATCAACTCCGGTGTCGTAGCCACGGCTGCCGGACCAGGTCATTTCCGGAGCTTCCACCAAAAATCCTGCACTTTTCAAATTTCTGATGAGCTTGATATTGTGGCCGTTGGGTGAATCCCATTTGCCATGCAGCACCACGACTCCGATTCCATTTTCTGCAGCCATTGCAGGTGCCGTCAGAATGCCCAGAAGCAGGCTCAGAATGGTGGTAATTAATTTTCGCATGGTGCAGCTCCTTTCATGGCCCTCGGATTTACCCCTACTGTATCTCAACTGGTTTGCGCACAAAGAATCAATTGGGACAAACGACCACATTTCAAAACGCAGAACCTGGTGTTTTCAGAAAATCGATCTCTTCTGGTGTTGATGTGCGGCCGAGGGTAGCGTTGCGGTGCGGATAACGGCCGAAGCGATCGATGATTTCCTTGTGCCGAAGCTCGAACTCAAGGTTACCTTCCATCCCCTGTTCGCTGAACAGCGAAACAGCCACCGTGTGTATCTTCGGCGACTTGCTGTGCATGTACGGCATGTAGAGGAAGGCTCGCTGCACAATATCCAGTTCGCGGTCGGCCTTGGCAGAAATCGCGGTTTGCGCCAGTGCCAGGGCAAGTGGGTCGCAGGCGAAGGCGTGCGGTTGGCCACGGTGGATATTGCGTGAAAATTGGTCGAGAACAATGATTTCGGCCAGCCGACCCAGTGCTGTCTCACGCCATCCATAAAGCTCGCAGCGTTCAGCCGCGCGGTGCAAATTACCGAAGCGCGATTCAATGTGCCGGTCGAACTCGTCAGATTTCGCCCACCACTGCTTTGGGGCAATCTCCTTGAACCAGAAATTCAGGATAACTTCCGGCGTGTGCTGTGTTGAATTCATGATATTAATTCCTATGGAAACGCGCCCTACCGCAAACGCTATGCGCTTCAACCCATTCTGATTCGGTCAAAAAAATCATCTGTGGCATACCCTAAGCAAGCTTATTCTACTTGCTGACTGAGGAAAGCCGTCAACTCACCAGCATGCCTTTCCAGTTCCTTTGTAGAGTCATGCTCACCTGCCAGAATCAGCAGACGCACATGCTCACCGGAGCGATTGGCGAATATGGCTTCCGCCTCCTCCACCGGCACGGTGGTGTCCTCGGAGCCGTGTACTAGCAGCACCGGGCATGCAATCTTCCCGATGGTGTTGCACGGCGCGATGTCGTTAAAACGATGGCCGATGACGCGTTGCACGTAGCGCAGCACGTACCAGCCAAGCGGAACATAGGGGATGTGGTTTGAGGCCAGCAGTCGACGCATCATGCTGGCCGGATGCGCAAAGGCGGCGATGCTGATCACGGCGGCCAGGTTGCGGCGGCGCGAGGCTACCAGGAGCGCTGCCCCGGCCCCGACCGAATGCCCCAATGCCGATATTTTGTCGGCATCCACACCGGGTTGTTGCGCCAGCCAGTTGAGCGCATGTTCCAAGTCCTCGGCAAAACGTGGCATGGAAGAAAAACTGTCGCTGTCGCTGCGCCCATGATTGCGTGCGTCGAACAACAGCACGGCGTGCCCGGCCCCATGCAGGGGCGCCGCCAGCGGCAACATCATTTCCGCATTGCCGCCCCAGCCGTGCAGCACCGCCACTGCCGGCGCAGGCGTGTTGCCGGCTGCCGGGATGAACCAGCCAAACAGGTGCTTGCCGTTCTCACTTGGGATCGATACTTCGCGATATGCCAAACCGCAGCGCTGCGGAGTACTCTGTTCCCTAATCCGTGGCGCACGCAACCTAATGCGAATGAGCCAATGGAAAATTCCTATCACTGTGGCAATCAGCAGCAGCGTTATCAGGGTCATGTCTAACTCCTGCAAATGGCGATAGCCCTCACGCTGAATTTGGCAGCGCCAGTGATATCCACACAGAGGGTGTGACGGTTACTCGTGAATTACCAGGGATTCGTTCCCGATCTCTATGAAGCGGTGTGCCTCGAACGCTTTGGTGATCATGGGCAGATTGTTGCGGATCAGACTTTCTAGTCCTACGTTACTGATATTACCTGTGGCAACGAAGAGCAATTTTGGTGGTCGTCCGGCAAGAAAAAAAGACTGAACAAAGTCGTCGTCCTTGGTGACAACGATCCTATCTTCATGCTCGGCAAGGTCAAGAATTTCTCTGTCGGTGGTTCGGTTACGCTGTGGCAGGTCGAGCGTGTGCACCGCATCATGGCCCTCAGCGGCAAGCCACGCACAAAACCGCCTTGGCAACTGGGCGTCAACAAGAAATTTCATGCAGCCAGTGGTTCCATCCGTTTCACATGCGCCAGCCGCGCGGCAAAACCGAGAACTGCAAGAATATCCTCCCGCTCCAGATCTTCGTAATCTGCCAGAATTTCGTCAACAGTCATCCCGCTTGCGAGCCATTCGAGCACGGTTTCAACCGGGTAGCGCAGACCACGAATACATGGTTTTCCGTGGCAGATGGATGCATCAACGGTAATGCGGTCATGGGGACTTAGTGTTTGACCCATAGCAATTTCCTCCCTTAATTCCTCGCCATTCTACCAATAAAACGAGGTCATACTTGCGCCAAACACCCACTTGCTCTGACTCTTCACAACAGCCACATTGCCAAACCTATCCCGCACCCCATAGCCAGCATGCCCGATGCGCACCATTTTGCAAGCTGTGCTCCGCCGACGAAAAATACCAGCGCAGTCTTGAACACCACGTTTGCAATAACCGCCAGGCTGATCGCCGTCACCACCTGCGCCACTTGCAACTTGTCCTGCGCCAGCAGATGCAAACTGGAAAGCGTAATGGAATCGACATCGGTCAGGCCGGAGATCAGGGCGACGGAATAGAGGCCACGGCTGCCGAAATAATCTGACAGCCATGCGCTGAAAAACAGCACGGCTGCGTAGATCAGTCCGAAGCTGAGAGCCACGCGGACTTCGGTCGGATTTTTTATTTCTGGCACCGGCAATCCGGCTGTGGAACTTAATTTGTGCCACCAATAAAAGCTCGCCGCCAAACCAAATACCAGCCCGACCCCCAGCACCGGCAATAACGTAGGCAGCACTTCCGGCGCCATCACGGCACCGAGTATGGCGAGACGTACCATCACCACCAGATTGGCCAGCAGAATCACCAGCACCGTGAGCGGAGCCAGTTCCGGATTTGCCTTGCCGTGGCGGGCGTAAATCAGGGTCGTGGCAGTGCTCGACACCAGTCCGCCTATCAACCCCAGCAGCGGCGCACCCCAACGCTGCCCGAACAGACGCAGAGCAACATATCCGGCCAGGCTCACCCCGGAAATCAGCACCACCATCAGCCAGATATGGTGGGGGTTGAACGCCGCATATGGGCCAAAATTCTTATCGGGCAGAATGGGCAGGATCACAAAGGTGAGTACCGCAAACTGCAGGATGGAGAACAGATCGCTGCGCTTCATGCCCTTACTGATGCCGGACAACTCCGGCTTGAAATAGAGCAGCACCGTGGTCACCACACCCAGGATAATGGCCAATGTGGCATAGCCAAACCAGACCGCGGCCCCCAGGCAATAACATACGATCAGGGCAGCTTCGGTGGTGGTACCGGGGTCACCCTCCGGCGTGGGCGCATTGAAGTAGGCGGCAATGATCAGGGCGCCGACCAGCAGCAGGCCGACGGCAAGCAGCCATGGCGCTTCCATTTCCGCCGAGAGCAGGGCGGCAAGCGTGCCCAGCAGCGCCACCACGGCAAAAGTCCGCAACCCGGCCTTGGCCGCCGGGTTGCGCTCACGTTCCAGGCCGATCAGCAGGCCGATGGCGAGGCTGGTGATGAAGGCAGGGAGATATTCGAGACCGTTTGTTTGCATGACAATTTAAGTTTATACCACCCTTGGGACTGCTCAGCCCCTTCCGTCCCGTGGACATAAGCGCTAACCAAGTGCGCCTTAGAATTCCTCCCTCCCCTTCAAGGGGAGGGCTGGGGTGGGGATGGGTCTAAATCCCATAGGTACCAACCACCCCTCTCCCCAACCCTCTCCCACAAGGGGAGAGGGAGTTATCGCGCACGAGTGACACATCTCCTTCAACAAATCCGCGGCAATTGTTCCCCGGTCAGCCAATCCACTATCCGGCTCCCGCCAAATGCGGTCTGCATTTGCACGAACCGGTTCGGGTCCGCTACCACCTCGCCAATGATCGCGGCTTCCTGTCCCAACGGATGCGCGCGCATGGCGCTGAGCAGGGTTTCTGCAAAAGGCGCAGGGCAAATGGCAACCAGTTTGCCTTCATTGGCCACATACAGCGGATCAAGACCGAGGAACTCGCACGCCGCCGCCACTTGCGTGCGTAGCGGAATCTGCGTTTCCTCGATCTTCATCCCTACCCCGGACTGGCGCGCCAGTTCGTTCAGCGTTGTCGCCAACCCGCCCCGGGTCGGGTCGCGCAGGCAGTGAATGTCCGGCACGGCATGCAGCATGGCAGCGACCAGTCCATGCAGCGCTACGGTGTCAGACTCAATCGTGGTTTCGAAGGTGAGATTTTCGCGTTGCGACATCACCGCCACCCCATGGTCGCCAATGCTGCCGCTCAGCAGAATTTTGTCGCCCGGCTGCGCCCGCTCGCCGGAAATATCGATCCCCTCCGGCACCACGCCTACCCCGGTGGTGGTGATGAACACGCCATCGCCTTTGCCGCGCTCCACCACTTTGGTATCGCCGGTGACGATGGGCACGCCGGCACGCTTGGCCGCCTCGGCCATGGATTCGACAATGCGCTTGAGATCGGCCAGCGGAAAACCTTCTTCCAGGATGAATCCAGCCGACAGATACAGGGGTTGCGCGCCCGCCATGGCGACATCGTTGATGGTGCCGTGCACCGCCAGGAAACCGATGTCGCCGCCGGGAAAAAACAGGGGGGAAATCACATGGCCGTCGGTCGCCATCACCATGCGCCCTGCCCCCACATTGAAGCGCGCCTGGTCGTTCATTTGCCGCAACCACTCATTGTCGAAGGCTTGCAGAAACAGCTCCTCGATCAACTGCGTCATGGCCCGGCCGCCGCTGCCGTGAGTCAGATCGACCCGGCCGTGTTTGAAATCGACGGGCCGAATGCAATCTTTCCTGACGCCACTCATCGTGCGGCTTCCATTTTGAAACGCCCGTAACTGTAATAGGCAGCGCATGCCCCTTCGCTCGACACCATGCAGGCGCCGACCGGGTTATCCGGGGTACAGACATTGCCGAACACTTTGCACTCCTGAGGTTTTTTTGCGCCGCGCAAAATGGCGCCACACTCGCATGCCTTCGCGTCCTGCACCGCAAGCGTCGGAACAACAAAACGTCGTTCCGCGTCGAAATCGGCGTAATGCGCCTTGATCTGCCACGCGCTGTGCGGCAGCAGCCCGAGGCCACGCCACTCGAATTCATCGCGCAACTCCAGCACCTCGGCCATGGCCGCCTGTGCCTTGCGGTTGCCCTCGGGTGTCACCGCACGGCTGTATTCGTTTTCCACTTCCACGCGTCCACCGTTGATCTGGCGCACCAGCATCAGCACCGCTTGCAGCACGTCCAGCGGTTCGAAACCGGCGATCACTACGGGCTTGGCGTACTGCGCCACGAACCGGTGATAGGCTTCGGTGCCGATCACCGTGCTCACATGGGCCGGGCCGATGAAACCGTCGATGGCCGTGCCGGAACCGTCCGGGGATGCCACGATGGCCTGCATCGCGGGGGGCGTCAGCACATGGTTGCAGAACACGGTGAAGTTGCGCAGCCCCAGCCGCTGCGCCTGCTGGATCACCAGCGCCGTGGGCGGCGTAGTGGTTTCGAAGCCGATGGCGAAAAACACCACCTCCCGCTCTGGGTTGTCCTGAGCCAGCTTCAACGCATCGGATGCCGCGTACACCATGCGCACGTCCGCCCCTTGCGCCTTGGCCTTGAGCAGGCTCAACCCGGCGGATGCGGGCACGCGCAACATGTCTGCATACGTGGCAAGCATCACGCCGGGCTGCTGCGCCAGCATGATGGCGTTATCGATGCGCCCGATCGGCAGTACGCACACCGGGCAGCCGGGGCCATGAATCAACTCCACTGCCGGCGGCAGCAAGTCCTGCACCCCGTAGCGGAAAATGGCATGGGTGTGGCCGCCGCAAAATTCCATGAAGCGATAGCGGCGGTCAGGCTGTATTTCGGCAACAATTTTAGCGGCAAGGACACGAGCCAAATCACCGTCGCGGAATTCATCGATATAGGGAATCGCCACTAAATCGCCCCCATTTCACTGAACAGCGCCAGGGTTTTCGCAGCTTCTGCCTGATCCAGTTTTGCGATGGCGTAACCGACATGAAGAATCACGTACTCCCCCATTCCCACATCATCCAGCAGCGCCAGGGAAATTTGCTTTTGCACACCACCAATATCGACCACGGCGCGCTCGTCGGCCAGCAATTCAATCACCTTGGCGGGAATGGCTAGGCACATACCGTCATTCCCGCGCAGGCGGGAATCCAGAATTTGCAAACACCCCTGGATTCCCGCCTGCGCGGGAATGACGCCATTTTAGATGCCGGATTGTTCATCGCATCTCCCTTTGCAGCGCCACATACGCCTGACCCAGGCTGATCGCTGCGTCACCCGGCGAAAGCAGGCGCGATTGCAGCACGGTGAACCCCATGCTTTCCAAATTGTCCGTCAATCCCCGGCTCAGAATACGGTTGAGGAAACAGCCTCCGCCCAGTGCCACCGTGCGCA
>Ga0315281_10014577_pt1 | contig 10592 bp, 5 predicted proteins | sample YL17G07_0_MG_FD_204540 | JGI IMG/M metagenome (GOLD analysis project Ga0315281, IMG submission 204540) | Sediment microbial communities from Yellowstone Lake, YNP, Wyoming, USA - YL17G07_0 | ecosystem: Environmental > Aquatic > Freshwater > Lake > Sediment | place: USA: Wyoming | collected... | reverse complement strand
TTGAGGTCGAAAAGCGCAAACTGATTGACGCGCAGAAAGGCCGCATTGCAGCCGCCATGGACTTGCTTGCCAAGGGCAATCTTGATGAGTTCTACAAACAGGCCGAGGCAATTCTCGGCGACCAGCCGAACACCGCTTTTATTGATCTGGCGTTTGCCGAAATCGCGGACGTGAAAGATCGCGCGACCTTCAACGCCAAATACCTCGACGCGCGCAGCCGCGGCGGATGGGTCTTCATTATTGACCCGATGAAGTTGTTGCCTCAGCCTCCTCCTCCCCCGAATACGCCTCCTCCGCCTCCCCCTCAGAAGACATGGGTAAAGGTGGGAGACGCTTTTGAGATACTCAGGAAGGGCGCCGAAGCGCTGGCGGCCGACCCGAACTACAAGTTTGCCGAGGCCCTCAAAGTGCTCAAGGAGATGCCGCCGGAAGTCCTGGCGATGCCGGACATACCGAAGGCGCAGGAGGTCGCGATTAAGAACCTGCAAACGCTTGCGGACGGTTACGTCAAGCAGAGCGTGGACCAGGTCAAGGACCTGGTATCGAAGGAGAAGTTTCCGGAAGCCGATGCCAAACTGAAGGAGTTGGAAGGGAAGTTCTTGAAAGAAAGTTTCTCGGCGGCCTACAAGACGACATCTGATGCGAGGGCGGACTATGTTCGTGTGTTCCGCCAGTGGCGCAGCCAGATCATGATACTGACCGGCAGCGAAAGCCCCGAGGACATATTCAAGCGGTTCGGCGTCGTGCCGGGAAAACTCACGCCCGGCGCCCTTGGAGCCCATCAGTGCATGGTTATGCAGCAAGACAGGTCGCTCACGTTCGACCTTGACCCCAAGAGGAAGGGCGTCGTAAACATCAATTTCGTGTGGACGCTGGCGATCAACCCTCCTCGTGATTGCAGGGAGTTTCTCAGCCTCGGTGTTCATATTGATGCGCCTTCAAATTCAACGATAACCATCGAAGTCAGGTGCGGTCAGATTATTTACAGGGCGAGTTTCAACAACTCGGGCGACCTCGTCATGAACCTGGATAACTCCACGCGGCAAGTGCAGGGATTCGGGCAGGTGCGCCAGACCATAGATGCGATTACCTTCACTGTTACCCGGGCGGGCAACCCCAGAGAACCCAGCAATCCAAGAGTATCCATAAGCAATATTGTACTGAGCGGGAAGAACCCTGATTTCAAACCTTGAGCACGGGGCGTCGCGGGGCGCTGTTCGATCCGTGAGAAGCAACTGACTGACCAAGCCGGCTCGACGCGTTGTCGGGCCGGCTGATTTTTTGCCTCGCGCGCGCCATCGAGTTCCTTGACAACCGCCGATTTCGCGGTACAATGGATGTTTCCAATGCGAAAGAAATTGCCGGAAAAGAGTGAGGAATCGCCAAATGAAAAAACCATACACTGAAATACGCTGGCACGCCCGCGGGGGCCAGGGCGCTAAGACCGCGGCCACGCTCGTCGCGGAGATGGCCATCAACGAAGGCAAATTCAGCCAGGGATTCCCTGAGTACGGCCCCGAGCGCATGGGCGCGCCAATCCGCGGCTTCACCCGCATTGGCGAAACCCCCATCAGCGTCCACAGCGCCATCTACGAGCCTGACATCGTTGTCGTCCTCGACGATTCGCTCCTCGATACCGTTGACGTGTGCGAGGGTATGAAGGACGACGGCGTGCTGCTCGTCAACACCAACCGTCCGCCTGAGGAAATCAGGGCGAAACTCTCGAACAAGAAAGTGAAACTGCACACGATAGACGCCACGAAAATTTCCATCGATGAACTCGGCAGGTCGATTCCAAACGCCCCCATGATGGGTGCTTTGGCCCGCACCGCGGGCGTGGTCAAGGTCGAAACGGTGAAGGACAGCATGGCCCACAAGTTCGCGAAGAAATTCGGCGACAAGGTCGTCCAGGGCAACCTGCGCGCCATCGAACGCGCTTACAAAGAAGTTAAATCCTAATCGACAACCGACTTTTTACACAAGGCTGAACAATGAGCAAGTACGACGAACTGAAGAACTGGAAAGAACAGTCCACGGCGGGCATCATATTCGAGGCCGGAAACAGCAAGTCATACGAAACCGGCTCCTGGCGCACTTACCGCCCGGAGTGGGACCAGAGCAAATGCATCTCCTGCCTGCGGTGCTTCTACCTCTGCCCCGATTCGGCGATCAAGGTTGAAGAGGGGAAGGTAATCGGGATCGACTATGAGCATTGCAAGGGCTGCGGCATTTGCGCCTTCGAGTGCCCCAAGAAAGTCCAGGCGATAACGATGAGGCTCGAAAGCGAGGCCGCGAAAAAGAAGTGATTTTCCCCAAGCGATAAAGCGCATCTTTTGCAATCGATGTAAACCGGGTGTCGGGCTTTCCGCCCGGCGCCCGATTCATTTGCGCCGCGGGGTTGGCGGGTCAGACCCCGGTTGCGGAGCGGAGGCGGCCCCGGCATTGCTTGTCCCGACATAAGGATGAAAGGTCGGGGACGCCCGGATCGCGGATTGGCGGTCTGGCCCTGAGCGGGTCCAAATTGGCGTGTGCGCCACTTATATTTTTTCGGCGGTTTTTTCTCTTGCATATTCCGCTGACTCCGTATTATAGTTATACAATCGATGAGGCACTACGGGGCAGAGGAGGCCGGGCAAAATGACACGGGGATATGAGGTCAGAAAAGCAGACGCGCGACAGCGAGGCCGGTTCGCAACCTCTTGCGGCCCGGTTCTTTTTATTTCTGAAACAAAACTGCGTTCGTTTCCAACTTTTGAAGCAGTAAGGAGAGAGCCATGAAAAGGGCAGCAGCATTATTGATGGCATGTGTGATGATCCTGATGGCCGCCGACAGAGCCAGGTCCGAGAATACGGACGCGGCCGCTGTCACGGCGGTGGGCAAGAAATCCACGGCGCTCGTGGAGATCGGGAACAAGAAGAGCAGCGGGACGGCGTTTTGCGTGCACGAGAGCGGCCTCTTTCTGACCGCCGCCCACGTCGTCAAGGATGTCGCCAAGGGCGGCGTCGTCAAACTGGTCGTGCTGCCCGGAGAGGATGGCCAGCAGGTCCTCACCGGAGAGGTTGTCCTCTCCGACGATAATATCGACCTGGCGCTCATCAGGGTCAAGGATCAGGCCAAATTCACCGCCATCAAGTTCGGTGATTCCGACAAACTCGTCGAAACGCAGCAGATATACAGTTTCGGCTTCCCCCTCGGACTTGTGCTGTCCATCGAGGAAAATAAATTCCCCGCGATAAGCGTCAACATGGGACGCGTCACCGCGCTGCGCAAGAAGGAGGGAAAACTGGAATTCATCCAGGTGGACGCCGACCTGAACCCCGGCAACTCCGGCGGACCGGTTCTCAACGAGGCCGGTGAAGTGGTCGGAGTCGTCGAGAAGGGCGTTGTGGGCACCGACATGAACTTCATTATCCCGATGTCCAAGGTGCGGGACTTCCTCGCAAAGGTAATTATGACCTTCCAGCCGCCGGCCATCGCGGTGGAGAACATGGACAAGCCGGCCAAGTTCGATGTAAAGGTGGCGGATTTCGTGCCAGCAGCGGACAAGCCCCTGGAGGTGGAACTGACCCTTACAGTGGGCGGCCAGCAAAAGGTCAAGCAAAAAATGAAGGGCGACGGCCAGCAGTACTCGGCTGAGGTGGTCATTGAGCCAAAGAAAGAAGGCCCGGCCAGCCTTCCGGCCACCGTCGAGTACGACCAGGGCAAACTTGAGGGAATGCTCCAGCCCGTCAAATTCAAGGCCGGAGAAGAAGAAATATCGTTTGAGAAGGTCAGCGAGATAGCGGGCGGCGCAAAGCCGCAGGTTACTCTGCGGGCCAAAGGCGAGAAAAAAGAAGTGGCTGACGCGAAAATGGTCCTCGTTGTCGGCCCGCACAAGGTTGAAATAAGCCTCTCCGCCGTCAAGAGCGTCAAGATCTTGCCGCCGACGACAACGGTGGACGCGGTGAATTACCTCATAGTTGCCACGCGCGGCGGCCAGGAAGTGAGCCGGCTGGAAGGCACGATTCGCATTGCCGGGGCGGTCACCGGGCCGGAGCCCGCCGCCGCCATCGGCGCGATAAACGCCGCCCAGTTTGAAGGTGACAAGGTCACCAAGAAGTGCCCGGACGCCATCGGAGACGTCATCTCCGCGGCGAACGGCAAGTACCTCATCTGCTACTTCCCCAGCCTTCGCAAACTGGGCATCTTCGATGTCGAGAAAATGGAATTCTCAAAGTACATCCCCGTCGCCGACGCCAACATCAAGTTCGCCGCATGCAAAGACAAACTCATCATCGCGCTTATAACCAACAAGGTGATTCAGCGCTGGAGTCTATCGACCTTCGCCAGGGAAGTGACAGTCGCCTTCCCGTGGACCGGCAACCTTGTTGACATATGCCTGGGGAACAACAGCGACGGTCCGCTTTGGGTGTACACCGACCAGCAGATTCAGGAATCCGGCAGCAGGATGGGCCTCATGGACATCACCACCATGCGGATGCTGAACATCAAGATTCAGGGGGACCGGGGCGGCATCATGAGAGTGTCCGCGGATGGCACAGTGATGTGCATGGGCAACGGCTCGATGGTTTACGACGGCGCACAGGTGCGCGCCTATTTTGACAGCAGCGGCGGTTCAGGCGGAGTATGCGTGCCCAGCGTCTCAGGCTCTTACATCTTCGGGTACAGCGTGATTTACAGTCGTGAGATGCGCCGCATCCGCACAGGCCAGAACGAAATCTTCGTTCCTTCGTCCCAGGGCGACTACTACCTCGGGTTCGCCACTCAGGACACCCCAAACGGCAGGAGATACGACGTCCGCATCTATATGGGGCAGGAAAACAGGAGCCTGCTGTCCATGGGCGACATAGGACTGACGCAGGACTTCTTCGCGGGTTCGGGCGCCGCCAGCCCCATCACGGCGGACAAGAGAGTGTGGTGCCTGCCGCTCGAAAAGGTCATCGTAACCCTGGCCACGACCAATGACCAGTTCATAATCTACAGGTTCGATCCCGATGCCGCTCTCGAAAAATCCGGCATCGATTACCTGCTCGTCACTTCCAGCCCGCCCTCCGCTGTGCAGGCCGGACAGAAATTGGAATACAAGATCGTGGTGAAGTCCAAGCGCGGCGGCATCAAGTGCAAACTCGAAAGCGGGCCTGATGGCATGACCCTGACCGAGGCCGGCGTTCTCACGTGGTCGGTGCCGGCCGGCATTTCAGAGGACAAGGTCTCCGTCATCATCTGCATCAGCGATTCGACGGGCCAGGAGATGTATCACAATTTCGATCTCAAGGTAACGAAGCCGTAAGCGGGAGATAGGAGGGCGCGCTCCAACTTTTGTGAAATGCAGGAGGGCTGTGATGTCCAAACTGACAGGACTTGCGGTTTCGTTGTTGCTGATTCTACTGCTGGCCCAACCGGCGTTCGCGGAGAAACTGGACGCGGCGGCGATAACCACAATGGGCAAGGGCGCAACCGTGCTCATTGAAGTCGGCGGAACCAGGCAGAGCAGCGGAAGCGGCTTCTGCGTGCATGAAAGCGGCCTGTTCCTGACCAACGCCCACGTCGTGAGGGACCTCGCAAAGGGCGGCTCCCTCAGGTTGATCCTGCTGCCCGGCGAAGACGGCGAGCAGGTCTTCAACGGCGAAGTCCTTGTGATGGACGAGGAGGTTGACCTCGCGCTCGTCAGAATCAAGGAGCAGGCCAAACTCACGCCCCTCAAACTTGGCAACTCCGACGCCCTCGTTGAGACGCAGCAGGTGTACACCTTCGGTTTCCCCTTCGGCAAGATGCTCTCCTTCGAGGAAAAGAAGTTTCCCGCAATAACGATCACCATGGGCCGCGTGACCGCCTTGCGCAAGAAAGCGGGCAAACTCGAGATCATCCAGGTGGACGCGGACCTCAACCCCGGCAACTCCGGCGGGCCCGTCCTCAACGAGGCCGGCGAAATCATCGGCATCGTCCAGGCCGGCGTGCCGGAAACAAAACTGAATTTCCTCATCCCCGTCGCCAAGGCAAAGGAGTTCCTCTCAAGAATCATTATGACCTTCCAGCCGCCTGAGCTGGCAGCTGGCAGCATGGACAAGGCCGCGAAGTTCGAAGTCAAGGTCGTGGATTTTCTCTCCGGCGACAAGCCCCTGGAGGTGGAACTGACCGTTACCGCCGCGGGGCAGACGAAGGCGAAACAAAAAATGACCGGCGACGGCAAGCAGTACGCCGCCGACGTGGTGCTCGAGCCGAAGAAGGAAGGGCCGACAAGCCTTCCGGCGACCGTCGAATACGAGCAGGGCAGGCTCGAAGGGAAACTGGAGGCCCTGAAATTCAAGAGCGGCGAGGAAGAGATATCGTTCGACAGCGTCACGGAGGTAACGGGGGGAGCAAAGCCGCAGGTAACGCTTCGCGCGAAGGGCGAGAAGAAGGACATCGGCGCGGACACCAAAATGGTCTTGGACGTCGGCCCGCTAAAAATAGAACTCAACCTTGCGGCGCTCAAGAGGATGAAAATAGCCTCGCCCGGCGGAAGTTATGGCGCGGTGAAATATCTGATCGTGGCGACGCGTGCAGACCAGGAAGTGGGCCGCCTTGCGGGTATGATAAACGTGGCCGGCGCGGTTGTCGGCCCCGGCGAGCCGCAGGCGGGCGGCGTCAATGCAATCAACCCCGCGAAGTTCGAGGGAGACAGGGTCGTCAGGAAGTGCCCCGAAACGATGGGCGACATAGTTGACGCAGCCAACGGCAAGTTCCTGATATGCCACTTCCCCAAACTCAAAAAAATCGGCATCTTCGACACGGAGAAACTTGAGTTCGTCCGCTATATCCCCGCGGCGGACGACAGCGTGAGAATCGCGGCAGGCAGGGATAAACTGCTGGTCGCGCTCCTGGACGCCAACGTGCTTCAACGATGGGACCTCACCACCTTCAGCAAGGAAGCAGCGGTGACCATAAAACTCAGAGGTTCCATAAGCACCATGGCGATGGGCTCGGACAGCGCCGGCCCGCTTGCGATTGTCTCCGATGACAACGACCTCGTCTTCCTTGACATCGCCACCATGAACCCTGTGGCGGCTAATTTCGTCGCCCCCGATCCCCTTCGCGCCATTCTGCGCTCCGGCACTTCCCTGAACGCGCGCGTCTCCGCCGATGGGACCGTGTTCGCGTTCTCCAGCAGCCGCGCCGCGGTGGGGAGCGCCGTTATCGCCTTTAAGCCGGGCGGCGGATTCTCCCTGACCTTCATGAACGAAAAGCAGACGCTCGCCACGGCCAGCCCCGACGGCAAGTACGTCTATACAGGCTCGAACGTCTATACAAGGGACGTCAAGCGCGTGCGTTCCGTGAACAACGAAACCCTGATCCCGGCCAGGCACGGCGACTATTGTCTCGGACTGGCCAAAAACATCGAAGACGCAACCGCCAAAATAACCGTTTCGATTTACAACGCCAGCGACCAAAAGCCTCTGGCCTCCGGCGTGGACCTCGGCATTACCAGCGACTATTTTTCCGGGCCGCTCACCATCGACAAGAGAATCTGGTGCATCCCCCTGGCCAAAGTGTTTGTTATTGTGCCGCCCTCCAACGATCGCTTCGTCGTTTATCGGTTCGACCCTGAACAGGCGATGGAGAAGTCGGGCGTCAATTATATCTTGGTCAAGTCAACTCCTCCGGCTTCAGTCAAGCCGGGCGAGACCTTCACCTACCAGGTGGACGTCAAGTCTAAGCGCACCGTAAAGTTCAAACTGGAAGGCGCTCCCGACGGCATGCAGGTCAGCGGCACGGGCCTGATTACCTGGAAGGTCCCGCAGGACATCGCGGAAAGCAAGGTCTCCATCATTCTGCGCATAACGGATGAAACCGGCCAGGAAGTCTATCACAATTTCGAGTTGAAGATCGTTAAGCCATGATTCGGGGTGCAAAGAGGGAACGCCAAGCGGGCGCGCCCGCGCATCCCGCCCGCAACACGACACGGCGCGCCGGCGGTGGTTTGGTTTTTGCGGTTAAGGAGTGTTCCCCATGACAAGGTTGCGAATCCTGCTGGTCTTCCTCCCACTGCTCATTCTCGCAACCGCCATCGGACGCGCCGACAACGAAGACCTGAAGGACATTGTCAACAACGGCAAGCAGGCAACCGCTCTCGTGACCTTCAGCGACAGCACCGCAACCGGCGCCGCGTTCTGCATCGACAAGTCCGGCCTGTTCCTCACCGCTTCAGGCCTCGTTTCCGACGACAAGGCTGGAGAAATAAGGCTGACACTCAACGCCGGCGAGACCAATGAACAGACGCTGACCGCGGACATCGTGTCGAAAGACGATGCCGCCGGCCTCGCTGTCCTTAAGCCTCGCGGGAAGATCGCCGCCCCCGCGCTGGAACTGGGAAGTGTGGAAGACCTGCGCGAGACGATGTCTCTCTATGCGTTCGGCTACGCATTAGTGCCGGCGCCGGACACTGCCGCTCTGTCCCGCAACATAACGGTCAAGGTCGTGCGCGTGGTGTCCCTGGGCAAGAGCGAGGGCGTGCTTCAAAATGTTGCAATCGACGGAGCGCTGGACAAGGGCTTTGCCGGCGGCCCGCTGCTCAGCGGCAAGGGAAAAGTTATCGGCATCCTGCGGTTCCGGCCCGAAGGCGGGGGAATCCATGAGGCCGTCCCAGCCAACAGAATTGACCAGTTTTTCGCCCGTCCCATGATTTGCTTCGTCCCTCCCGCCAACGTCACAACAGGGAGTCTGGCCGATGACAGGGCGCTCAGCGTTGACGTCTTCTCCTTGCGAAAGGGCAAGACGGACGACCTTGAGGTAACCATATCTCTGGCGACCGCCAGCGGGGCTGCAAACGTCCTGAAGATGGAACGCAAGGATAACAGCTTTTCGGTCCGCGCGCCTCTCTTCCGCCTGGCAGGCGACAAGCAGCGCGCCAGAGCCAGGGTGGAATTTGAGAGCGGCGAAATCCGCGGCTTTCTGGATGCCGTCGTGTTCAAGGCGGGGGACAAGGAGATTGCACTGAAGGACATCGCGCAGATTAAGGGGGGCGCTAAGCCGCAGGCCATTCTCCGCTCCGGGAATAAATCCTGCGACATCGACCCGAATGTCAAACTGGCGCTTAACGTCGGCGACAAGCCGGTGAACCTGGACCTCGCTGAGGTCAAGAACATCTACATCGCGACCCCGCCCGGCAGCCCGGCCCAAATAAAGTATGTCATAACGGTCAAGTCGGGGAAAGACGAGGTTGGCAGCCTCGGCGGGACAATACGGGTGGAAGACGCCACAACCCAGTCCTCGCTCAAGATCAACCCAAAAGCAGTCAAATGCCCCGCCGCCCTCACGAGCATTGTGCCCGCGCAGGGCGGCAAGATGCTTGTCTGCCTTTTCCCCTCGGTTCGCAAGGTGGGCGTTTTTGATGCGGAGAAGCGCGATTTCACCAAGTTCGCCGACCTCACGGAAGATGACGCGATAGTAACCGCGGGCAGCGAGAAATTCTACATTGCCTACGACGGCAGCAAGACCATTGAGCGCTGGGATCTGAAATCTGTTCAGAAGGAACAGACCGCCACGCTGACCTGCACTGGCAAAATCAAGGCCATTGCCATGGGGGCCAACACCAAAGGCCCCACTCTTATAGTGGTGGACGGCGAGTTCCCCGGCGGCTCCAAGGCCAACTGCGCCATGTTTGACGGGGAGAACATGCTGCTGACGAGTCAACTCGTGTGCTTCAAGGGAGGCGTCAGCGCGCTCCGCGGCCTGCACGCCGCAACGGACGGTTCCATATTCGCGTGCAATATCTTCAGCATAGGCATGTCGAAAGGCCGCATATCGAATGCCGGCAGCGGGGGCGTCAGGGAGCACTATATATTGTACAGTCCGGATGGGCAGACTCAGTTTACAGTCGGCCGCGTCGCCGCCGCCATGCCGTCAATGGGAGGCCCAAATGAGTTCCGCAACTCCCCGGATGAAGCCTTCCTCCCAGCCGACATCGGAAACTACTATCTCGGCGTGCAACTACCTGCTTCCGCCACCGACACCTCCGACCGCGTGGGAAAAGCGACACTCTACAGGTTGTCGGACAAGTCGTTTGTTCTCCCTCTCGGCAAGATCGGGCTCTCCGGCGCTGTGCTCAAAGACGACGCTGCCGTCGGAATTGAAAACCGCGTGTGGTTGCTCACGGGCGCAAAGACACTCGTCGTCGTGCCCCAGGGCAATGACACCCTTCTTGCCAGCGAGTTCGATCTGGACGCCTGCGTATTCATTCTCGGGGAATTGCCCGCGAGGGCCTTGGAAGGGGAAACGTTCTCTTACGCGGTCCGCGCCAAGACGCGGGAAGTGCCTGCCGCCTTCGCTCTCAAAGCCGCGCCGGAAGGAATGACCATCGACTCCGACGGTGTTATCCGCTGGCAGGTTCCGAAAGACTACCCTGAAAAAGACGTTGAAGTGACCGTCACTGTCAGCGATCCGAAGGGCGTTACCAGCACCCGGACGTTTATACTGGCAATAGTGAAGAGGAGCGGCTGATAGGTCCGCGGCCGCGGTTTCTCTGATTGTCCTGATATCTCTTGAAGTCAGCGTATTCATGGTTCGTTGAACATTCATACGGGAGTTGAACAATGACTGGAATGAAAGTTGT
>Ga0315281_10014576_pt1 | contig 10592 bp, 7 predicted proteins | sample YL17G07_0_MG_FD_204540 | JGI IMG/M metagenome (GOLD analysis project Ga0315281, IMG submission 204540) | Sediment microbial communities from Yellowstone Lake, YNP, Wyoming, USA - YL17G07_0 | ecosystem: Environmental > Aquatic > Freshwater > Lake > Sediment | place: USA: Wyoming | collected... | reverse complement strand
AGCGAGGGTCTTGTCGATCGAGATGATGGCGCCCAGTTCTTCGACGATGCCTGTGAACATTACTCTTCCCGCATGATCCGTTTCACGATATAGACAAACATCACGAGCAGGACAACCACGCCGATGCCGGCCAGTGTGCCAATGACGATATTCTCTGTCGCAATGACTTTCATCATTTAATCAGTATATAGCATCAGCCCACATTATTCATGACGGTTCGTTGCACAATCTCGCCGTCGCGGCAAGCGCGAAGGGCGAGACTCGTGTGACGTGCGAGCCGGACAACGGTTCGAGGTCCGAAGTTCGAGGTTTCCGGAACTTCAAACCCGGAACTTGGAACCTCGTATCGCCTCAGTCTCGCTCGTTTCGCGCGAGCCGAATATCTGCGATTGCAACAGAATCGGTCTTGGAACATGTAGGCTAAGATTACGTCCGTCTCATCGTTACCCAGAACACCGCCGCCGCGACGAGTTGCAGGCCGGCGATGATGGCAAAGGCGTTGGCATAGTTCAGGCGCGCGATCAGGATCCCCGCCAGAAGAGGCCCGCTGGCATGGCCGATATCTCCGATCGTCCCTTGCATCCCCATTCCCGCCCCGAGCGTCTTGAACTCGGAACTATCTGCGACCAGCGCGGACGACGAGGAGGAGACGACGGCTTCGCCGAATCCGAAGCCCGCTGAGAGCAGCAAGAGCAGCCAGAACATCGACACCTGAGGGATACAGACGAAGGTCGCCGCGCAGATGACGAGGCCGATGATGATGAGCGGCTGACGCCCGATGCTGTCTGACACCCGGCCCATAATCGGCTTGGAGACGAGCGATGTGAGGGCCTGGACCGTAAACAGTAGCCCGACTTCTCCCGGATTCAATCCCGCCGAGACACCATAGAGTGGAAGAAAAGCCATCAAGGCCCCGTTCGCAATCATCTTGGCTGCATCGGTCGAGCTGGTAATGAGAACCTTGCGATTCTTGGCAACCACTCTGAAACCCTTCCACATCTCCGCCAGCAGCGGGGCCATCCCCTTTTCCTGAACACGTGGGGGTGGCGGTGTGAGGTGCAGGCTGTAGAAGATGGCAATCGCGATGCAGCCGAATATGCCAGCCGTCACGAAGGCAGCGGAGAATCCCGACGCGTAGATCAAATAGCCGCCGATAAACGGCCCGAGTAACGCGCCGCATTGCGTTGAGGCCGTATAGGTGCCGAGCGCGGCGCCTCGCCGTTCTCGATAGAGATCAGCCACGGTCGCCAGCGCACTCGGCGCGAAGATAGCAGTGGCCAGCCCGTGGAAGAAGCGCAGGGCTGTCAAGGCATCGAGATCCGTCACCCAGGGGTAGAGAAACGGCGGGAGCCCAAATGCGACCACGCCGATCTGCAGCAGAAACCGCCGACCGTAGATGTCTGACAACGCGCCGGACGGCAGCTTGAGGAACACACCAGTAAGGGTGGAAACCGACACGATGAGCCCGATCCGTTCAGGACTGGCCCCCAGGGACTCTGCGAACAGCGCCAGCACCGGCATCCGGACCATGTTGTAGCTGATAAAGCAGAACACGCCGACGGTACAGAGCAACGTAAAGCTGCGCGACGTCGTCATGGTAAAACTGTCCTGGATGGGGTCGCGTCGCTGGAATGCGAAAGACTCTCCAGCGCCTGTTTCACGAAGACTATGTCATCATCCAAGAAAGCAGGCGGGTCCATGACCTTAGACAGAACACGGTCGGGATGTTGCCGCATGAAACGACTCAATCGATTGACGGTCTCCACCCCTTTGCCCAATTTCCTTGTCACGGTCCCCCCGATAAGCGGGCGCAGTAAAGACACCAATCCTGAGAGCACGCGATTGTCCAGCTTCATGTAGAAGACCATGGTACTGTCCATCGCTTCCATCCCGTCGGCGTCTTTCACCGGATCCATCCTCAGGAACACGACCGCCTTACCGGTGATGCTCGGGAGCCACCGGCTGTCGTGCGATCCTTCAAGATAGTAAATCCGAGAGGTGCGGTCCTGGTAGACGAGTTGCACAATCCCCGCAGTTCTTTCGCCATCGTCGCCCCAGAACAGGCCTGGACCTCTCTCCTCCGATTTATACCGACCAAGGTCCAGACGATTGATCAAGGCGGCAGCCAGAGGCGGACGATCCAGCAATTGATGATAGAGCGATTCTGACAAACCGGTTCGAATTGGGCCGACCTTGCTGACTGTGGTGTAGTTGTCGGCAATCGCGTGGAGTCGGCAGGCCCAGTCAGGGCCGACCTTTTCAATTGGAAAGGTGATCCCGGCATGCTCGGATGGTACGGAGCAGGTCTCCGATTGGGCCAAGCCTGAATAGATGGTCACACTCAGGCCGAACACAACGAGCAACGCCAGAGCGCCGGCCCTCCGCGCGCACAACCACCCGAAGATCATGACGGCTGCTTTCGGACCTGGATGGCGAGATGGATGGGAAAGAGTTGCCCGGAATCTTGTCGCAGGCGCGCCTGCCGCAGCAAGGTCTCAAGCGACGGCGTCACCGACCCTTCAAAGGACACCTGCCCATTGGTGAGCACGACGAGCGGCTTGGAGGAATCAATGAGCTGTTCGTTGAGAAAGAGGCTGTAGCGTTGAACTCGGTCGGCCCGGACTTCAATGCGATTCGGCGCCATGATGGAGGCGTCCAGTCTCGCATATTCTCGCCGCTTGATCAGGTCATCTCGCTTGCTGACCAGATCTTCAGAGAACGTAGCGATGGGATCGGTCGCATCGATGCGCACCCATCCACAGGGTTGAAAGTGACTCGCGTCACGCACCACCGTCACACTCCTCGGCAAGGGATTACGCCGTTGGGCGTTGAACCAAGCCACCAGTTCAGGCAATTCCTCCCTGGGGAAGTAGTGCCCGCCCGCCATGGGATGTTCACGATCGTGCTCTCGATAGACAAAGGGATAGCCCAGCCTGGTCAATTCTTCCGTAATCGTACGGCTGAGTTCCACCGGCATGACCTGATCCTTAGATCCGTGAATGATATAGATCGGCGTGGAACGCAGGTTGGCCAAGAACGGCATCAGCACCTGATCGAGGCCGCTGGCCATGGGGGCAATGCCGGCGAACAGGGGGGCATCGTGCATACCGATCACCCAGGCGCCGATCCCACCGTTGGACATGCCGGTGAGAAAGATCCGGTCAGGGTCGATGTGATAGCGTCGTTGCACGGAACGAATCGTTGCCAGCACCAGTTCCTCCGCGCCTCTCGTAAACCAGGCACCCATGGGAGCAGTCGGACAGGCCAATACATAGTCCGCCCCCAATCGAGCCTGCCAGCGCTCCAGATAGGCCTCACCGGTAAATCCCGCTCCATGCAGACACACGACCAGTCCATAGCTCTTCGCAGGCTGATAGGTCGGGGGAACGGAGAGCGCCAAGTTGTAGGCACGCCCCTGCACGTCGATTCGCTCGTTGGGAATGGTTCCAGTCGGCTGCGGGGCATAGTCCCGCTCGGTTTGAATGATCCGTATCGCGTCGTCGATCGTGGCATTGTGATCGGACAGCATTGACTTGAGAACTCCGGCTGCTTCGTCTGCATCCGTGCTGTCCAAGTAGCGAAAGACTTGTGTTTTGAGATCAACAGGGAGAGGTGCAGCCGCCGCATCCGTTTCGTAACCGGCAAGCGACGCGAGGATCGTGACAAGAACGCCGAAAAGGAACCCGCGTTTCACAGATCTCCCTCCAGAACCAAATCTTCCCCGATGCGGCGAACCGCCATGTGACGCAAGGCGAGCGCTTGAGCCAAGCGAGCCGGGCTACGGCCGCCGATCACCGCCTTGGCATCCTGTCCCCCCATCAGAATAGGAGCAAGATAGAGCACGATATGATTGACGAGTTTCTCGCGTAACGCCATGGCATTGACGGTGCTGCCTCCTTCGATGAGCACAGAGATGATCCCGCGTTTGCCCAGCATCGTCATCAGCGCTGGGAGCGAGACATGCCCATTCTTCGTCGACAGCGACACGACCTCCACCCCGGCCCGTTCATATGAACGACGGCGTAATTGGGATGCACGACTCGTGGTCGCGATCAACGTCTTCGCTCGGTCCTGCTTGGCACAGACTGTCGCCGTCAGTGGCGTCCTGAGTGTGCTATCGAGCACGACACGCAACGGTTGCCGCGGCGCCAGCTTGAGTGGGCGATCGGAGAGTCGAGCCGTCAGCGTGGGATCATCCTGAATGACAGTGCCGACCCCGACGATCACCGCACCCACCTGACTCCTGAGCCGGTGCGCGTCTTGCCGCGCGCGCGGACCAGTAATCCATCGAGACTCCCCCTTGGCTGTCGCCACCTTTCCATCCAACGTCATCCCGGCTTTCAGGATCACATAGGGACATCCGGTCCTCACCCAGTGAAGATAGGCGCGATTGAGCTGCACCGCTTCCTCTTGTGCAATACCCGTCGTCACCGTGATCCCGGCCCGGCGTAAGGCGGCGATCCCTCGTCCTTTGACCATGGGATTGGGATCGGTCGTCGCCACCACCACCTGCCGCACACCGGATTGAACCACTGCCGGTACGCAAGGTGGTGTTCGTTTGAGGAGATGGCAACAGGGTTCGAGCGTGACGTACAGCGTCGCGCCGCGGGCGCGAGGCCCCGCTTGCCTGAGTGCAAGAATTTCTGCGTGAGGTTGCCCCGGCCCTTGATGATACCCACGGCCGACGATTCGGCCGTTCTTAACCACGAGGGAGCCGACCATGGGATTCGGGCTGGTCTTACCCCGGCCCTTCGCCGCGAGACGAAGCGCCAGGGTCATGAAGTGGAGGTGAGCGGTGGTGGCAGTCACCGCTTCTTGCGCGTAACGCGCGATCGGCTGCGAGGCCGCTGAGCCGACTTCGTCTTCGGGGTCTTCATCGCCGCCTTCTTCGCCTTCGCACGCGAACTCGAAGCCTTGCGCGTGGAGAGAGCCGCGCCCGATCCGGCTTCGGCCAAGGCTGCATGGGCCGCCGCAAGCCGCGCAATGGCGACGCGATAGGGCGAGCAGCTCACGTAGTCCAATCCGAGTTCATGGCAGAACTCGACGGAACTGGGATCACCTCCATGCTCACCGCAGATACCGAGCTTGATCCCCGGGCGGGTCTTCCGACCTCCGGCGATGGCCTGTTTCATCAAGGCCCCTACCCCTTCTCGATCGAGCACCGCAAAGGGATCGGATTCCAGAATGTTCGCCGTTCGATAAAAATCGATGAACTTCGCCGCATCGTCGCGGGAGAATCCGAACGTGGTTTGGGTGAGGTCGTTCGTCCCGAACGAAAAGAACTCCGCCTCTGTCGCAATGCGATCCGCCGTCACGGCGGCACGCGGCAGTTCGATCATCGTGCCCACAAGATAGGAGAACTTCACGTTGTACCGCTTCATCGTCTCCTGCGCCACCTCGCGGACCAAATCCTTCTGCGCCTTCATTTCCGAGACCATCCCCACCAACGGGATCATGATCTCCGGAACGATCTTCTTCCCTTCCTTGGCCAGCTCGCACGCGGCTTCCATGATCGCCCGCGCCTGCATGCGGGTAATCTCCGGCATCGTGATCCCAAGTCGGCACCCGCGTAACCCGAGCATGGGATTGAATTCGTGGAGTTCCTCGACACGGGCCAGCAAGCGGCGCTTTTCTTCGAGTCTGGCTCCATCGCGCCCGGTCAATTCCAGCTGTGCAATCTCCACCATCAAGTCTTCACGCTTCGGCAGAAATTCGTGCAACGGCGGATCGAGCAAACGAATGGTGACCGGATAACCCGCCATCTCGCGATAGAGCCCGATGAAATCCTGTTTTTGCAGCGGCAGGAGCTGATCGAGAAACTTTTCCCGCTCTTCTTTGGTCCGCGCCAAGATCATCTTCTGCATGATCGGGATGCGATCTTCGGCGAAGAACATATGCTCCGTCCGACAAAGTCCGATCCCTTCCGCGCCGAAGCCACGCGCGATCTTCGCCTGGTCCGGCACGTCCGCATTGGCGCGGACGCGGAGTGTCCGCACGTTGTCGGCCCATGACAGAATCAACGCAAAGCGCTGGTACTTGTCCGATTTCTTCGCATCCAATTTGCCCTGGATCACTTGAATGATTTCAGATTCGACGACGGGCAGATCTCCCTCGTACACATTGCCGGTCGACCCGTTGATCGAAAGATAGTCCCCTTCGCGGAACACTTTGGCTCCAATGCGAACGGACTGGCCGTCCAGGACTTCCACCGACTCACAACCGGCCACGCAAACCTTGCCCATTTGCCGGGCGACCACCGCTGCGTGGGATGTCATCCCACCCCGCGCCGTTAAGAATCCTGCCGCGGCGTTCATCCCGTGAATGTCGTCCGGGCTGGTTTCTTGCCTGACCAACACCACGCGAGTACCAGCCGCTTTCATCGTCACAGCACGGTCGGGAGTGAGGGCGATCTTCCCGGCTGCCGCGCCAGGACCGGCTGGGAGCCCTTTGCCAAGCGGATTGGATTTCGATTCTTCTTTCGTGTCGAAAATCGGATAGAGATATTGCGATAACTGCTCCGGCCCGATCCGCTGCACCGCTTCCCGCTTTGAAATAAGGCCTTCTCTGACCATGTCGACCGCAATCTTTACAGCGGCAATGCCGGTCCGTTTGCCGACCCTGGTTTGCAGCATGTAGAGCTTGCCTTCTTGGATCGTAAACTCCAAGTCGAGCATGTCCCGATAATGTTTTTCGAGTTTCTTGTAGGTATGCTCCAGTTCCTTGTAGGCCTCCGGCACATTCTTGGCGAGCGCATTTACCGGAAGCGGGGTCCTAATCCCGGCCACGACATCCTCGCCCTGGGCGTTCATCAAACACTCGCCGAAGAAGTTCTTGTCGCCGGAAGCCGGATCGCGCGTGAACGCCACACCGGTGCCGCTGGTCTCTCCCATATTGCCGAATACCATAGCCACGACATTGATAGCCGTGCCCCAGGAATCGGGAATCCCATAGAGCCGCCGATAGGTGACGGCTCGCGCCCCGAACCAGGAGGAGAAAACGGCATTGACGGCCAAGCGAAGCTGTTCGAGCGGCTCATCGGGGAACTCTTTCTTCGTTTCTTCCTTGATGAGCGTCTTGAAGCTCGACACCAATTCCCTGAGATGCCTCGCGTCAAGATGGGTTTCGTGCGCTACGCCCACCTCAGCCTTCTTATGCTTGAGGATCGCTTCAAAATGTTCTCGCGGCACACCCATGACGATACTGCCATACATGGCCACAAAGCGCCGATAACTGTCCTGGGCAAACCGATCGTTGCGCGTTTTTACCGCCAACCCTTCGACCGTCTTGGTCGTCAGACCGACATTCAGCACCGTGTCCATCATGCCCGGCATCGAGGCCCGAGCGCCGGACCTGACCGAAACCAGCAGGGGACGCTCAGGATCGCCGAACCCCATGCCCATCGACCGCTCGACCCGTTTGAGTGCTTGCAGTGAAGCCTCCCACATACCGGGAGGGTATTTTTTCCCGTTCTTGTAATATTCAACACAGGCTTCGGTGGAAATCGTGAAGCCGGGCGGAACGGAGATGCCAAGATTCGTCATTTCGGCAAGTCCGGCCCCCTTCCCGCCAAGAAGCTCTTTCATGTTGGACGCACCTTCAGCTTTGCCGTCGCCGAAGTAGTACACATATTTCTTTGCCACGCTGCCCTCTCCTTCGCGTTGACTTCAGTTCAGTTCAATGGACCAGCGACACCCCGTGGCCGGCGGCGGATTCAAGACGCAGCCGATACCGGCTAACCAAATACCATTTCACCACCAGCCCGAATGCAATGACTGCCACGACAAACAACATCAATACGAGCAACCGATAATCGGCATGAATCCCCCGATCCACATAATATTGCCCGTCCGGCCCTTGCCGAAGTTTGACCCCTCGTTGCAGCTGATGCGTCTTGCCGGATTGATCGGATAGATTGATCCACTCCGAGCAGAGAGGTACCGGGTCCGCCGTTCCCGTAACGGACTGCCAGCCGAGCCGCAGACAAATATCCTGTTTGGAGTTGAATACATCGGGGGTCGTTACCAGTTCATCGAGATTGATCCCGCTGGCCCAAAGCCCGACCAGAACGATCGCGTTGCAGAAAATCATCATGGCAAGGGACACCACCCTGGCAAACCGTCGAACCAGTGCTGTGCGTGGCTGGGCATCACCAGTCGCTGAGGTCTCGACATCCATGGAGGGATGTTGTGCCATGATTACATATCCTGCCTAGCTCCCTTGTACCACAATCTGCGAAAAGTCCGCGAATGAGTTGAAGAAGTCATCCACTTCCTGGAGTAACGACAACCGGTTGCTCCGAACGTTCGGATCCTCCGCATTCACCATGACCGCTGTGAAAAACGCATCGATGGCAGGCTTTAAACGCACCAATGCCTCCAGGGCCTGGCCATACTCCTTCACGATTATCGCAGACTTCATTTTACTTCGTTCTTCCTCGATGGCCTGATAGAGCGCCGACTCCGCAGGATGTTCGAACCGCGCCCTGTCGACCGGCTTGCGATCCCACCGCTCTTTCTCGACAAGACGGTGCGCCCGCTTGAAACCGATCATAAGAGAATCGAATTCAGAAAGATCCCTTGCTCCTTGCAGAGCCTCCATCCTCTTCAGAAGATCGGCGGGAATGAATTCATGTTTAGCCGACCTCAAAACAGCCTCTATTACATCATCTCGAAGGCCACGGGCTGTTTTACTGTAGAACCGAAGCCGATCAGCGAAGAAACTGTTTACGCCTGCAATCACCGCCTTACCATCTGCGGGGGAAACGCTTGCAGAGGAACAACCCTGCGCGCGCAAAATCTCGTGAGACGTTCCAACCCACCTGTTCAGATCGGTGGGCCAATCCAGGTCGATATAGATATGAACTATGGCCATGGCATGGCGACGCAAGGCAAACGGGTCTTCCGAGCCAGTCGGGATCATTCCTACAGAAAAGAATCCCACGATCGTGTCGAGTCGATCCGCAAGTGAAAGAATTTTCCCTGCTTCTGTTTGGGGAAGAGCCCCTTCCATCGCGTGCGGAAGGTAGTGCTCACGAATGGCCCGACTAACCGCTTCAGGCTCTCCATCGTGACTCGCATAGTGCCCGCCCATTACTCCCTGAAGTGCCGGAAACTCACCGACAATTCCAGTGAGAAGATCTGCCTTGCTTAACTGCGCAGCGCGGCGGCAGTTTTCGACGAGTCGATGGTCTTGCCGGATCTCAGCTAATTTGACTGCAAGCTGGATCACTCGCTCAACCTTCTGCGCCATCGTTCCAAGTTTTTGATGGAACGTCACGCCCGCAAGTTTTTTGACGCGTTCCTCGAGCTTGATCTTCCGGTCTTCATCAAAAAAGAACTTCGCATCGGCCAGACGCGCCGCTAGGACTCGCTCGTTGCCTTCGCGAATCAATCCCATGTCTTTGGCTCGATTGTTCGTTACCGCGATGAAATGAGGAACGAGCTTTCCGGTCTCTTTGTGCATCAAGGAGAAGAACCCCTGATGCTCTTTCATCGACGTGATGAGAATTTCTTCCGGAACATCGAGATAGGTCTCTTTGAACGAGCCGATGATGGCATTGGGGCATTCGGTTGTATAGACCGCCTGATCGAGCAGGTCGGCATCGATGTTCAGCCGGAAGCCGGTACTCTTGCAAATCACGGCGATCTGTTCTTCGATCATGCGGCGGCGGCGCACCGGATCTGGAATGACCCCCTGACGTTCGAGCCCCTTCAAATAGGACTCTGAATCTCGAACGACAAGCCCCTTCGCGCTCCCTAACACGCGATGCCCTTCCGTCCGGTTACCGGCGGTAATCCCCGCTGCTTCGATCGGAAGCGTGGCTCCTCCGTACAGCGCCAGCAACCACCGCACCGGTCGAGCGAACCGCACGCCGGCATTATTCCACTTCATCGATTTTGGAAATGAGAGTTTCGCGATCAACTGTGGGAGGAGTTCTTTCAAAACCACGCTGGCGGGCCGCCCCTGTTCCTGCTTCACGGCAAAAAGATATTCCCCCTTCGGAGTTCGGCGAACCTGCAGATCTTGGACGGCGACTCCTTGCCCTGTGGCGAATCCCGTCGCCGCTCTGGTCGGCTGGCCGGCAGGATCGAAGGCCACCGCTTTCGAAGGCCCCATCGTTTCCTTGACCATAGAGGTCTGTTGAGTCGCGAGGCCCTCGACCACCAGGATCAACCGTCGTGGAGTACCCAGCGTATGGGCGGATTGAAACGCGAGACGTTGGTCTTTCAACATCTGCTCAGCCGACTCTTTGAGGACAGCCAGGGCGGGAGCGATAAACTGGTAAGGAAGTTCTTCGACACCGATCTCGATCAGCAGTTCTGCCGCAGTCACTGAAGACGAGTGCTTCTCCTTCTTCGCAGAAGCAGTTGGGCGTCGAGGTTTTTTGATCTTTGGCATGGATGCTCTTCTGCGGCTCTTATGGGCGGCGGGCTATCGCCTTGGAATGCAGCCCTGATACCTTTGTTCCATCTCGCCCCATCCCGCGATTGAGCAGCGGATGCCCCATCGCCGCCCGCTCTTCGATGTAGCGTTCAGCGCATTGGCGTGCAAGGGCACGAACCCTGGCGATATAGCCTGTGCGCTCCGCCACA
>Ga0315281_10014575_pt1 | contig 10592 bp, 7 predicted proteins | sample YL17G07_0_MG_FD_204540 | JGI IMG/M metagenome (GOLD analysis project Ga0315281, IMG submission 204540) | Sediment microbial communities from Yellowstone Lake, YNP, Wyoming, USA - YL17G07_0 | ecosystem: Environmental > Aquatic > Freshwater > Lake > Sediment | place: USA: Wyoming | collected... | reverse complement strand
TGAATCCCTTTCCGAGGTCCTTGATCGCCGCCAGCTTCTCCTTGAGGGGTTCGGCCATCATCATGTTCTCCGGTCGCGCCCAGTTGGTCTTGAGGATGCCTCTGGCTAGCGCCATCCCCATGTTGCCGCCGCCGATGATCGCGATCCTTTTCCTGTTCATCAGACCCGTTCCTGGCACTGGTCCACACCACTATTCGCGAGGTATTTAATCCAGAGTGTATAAAGTTGAGCATTTGCGTTCGCGCGAAATTTCATACGCTAGTAAGTTGATTTCGATATGAGCAGTCGATCTGCATGAGCAAAGTCATTGATGGCACTGAGAAGAAGGTCGTGCTCGAGTCGATCGTGCATTGCCCCAAGTGCGGTTTCGAGAGCCCAGAGATCATGCCAACGGATTTCTGTCTGCTCAGATACCAGTGCAAGAACTGCAATTTCGTGATGACCCCGGCCGAGGGAAAATGCTGCATATTCTGCTCTTACGGCAGTGTGCCGTGCCCGCCCGTCCAAGGCATGCCGATCCCTGGCCTTGAAGATTGAGCCGCTATCTATGGCGTCGTGTCTGTTCCCCGGCCTCAGGTCGTCACGCCTAGCCACAGGTGCACTTCCCTGTAGGCGTTCTGCGTGATGGGCTGTCCCTCCAGGTAGAGGAGGAACTGCAGCTTCCACGTCCCCGTCGATGTCACATTGAAACTGAAAGTCTGATTGTAGTACTCTAGATGCTGGAGCGTGAAGTTCTGCGCGCTCGCCTGATGCGGACTGAGTGCGTGGTTTTGGCTCCAGTTGGTGGACCACTGCGTGACAGTTGTCGAGTTGTCGGTGACGTTGGTCAGGACTATCGCTATCGTGTAGCTCAAGGTCCTGTGCTCGAAGGACTTGACGGACAGCAGCACGGTCGCGTCCTGGCCGACCGTGAGGTTCCTCGGGTAATCTGTTGCCATCCCACCAGGTCCTAGGATCGCGAGCTGGGTGAACCTCTCTCCGACCCTCGGCGTCGTTATCGCCCATGCGAGGACGACGACGGATGCGACGAGCATCACGACGATCCCGACGGTCAGGATCTTGTCTACCATCGGCATGCCCTGGAAGTCCACCTCGAGGTCCACGACGATCGCGAACCTTTCGTCTGTAGGCAGCCTGGTCCTCCTAAACCAGGCGACCAGCGAGACTCCGATTATGAACGCGGAGACCGATGCGAGGATCGGGTCGAGCCTGATCCCCCACGGGGTGAAGTTGAGACCCAGCCCGATCAGCGGAACGATGGCGATGCTGAGGCCGAAGCTCAGAGCGACCCGCTCGATAGTGTCTATCTGGTCGTTCTCCGGGAACAGGGCGGCCGTCGCCGCGTAGCCCGGCAGAAAGAGGACGAATATCAGGCCGAGCACCTGCCTGACGATATTGTGCGGGAAAAGGGCGACCAGGGTCACAAGGATCAGCGCGAGCGCTATGCACAGCATGAGGTCGTACGGTCTGTCCCTCATCTCGAACTTCAACTTCCAGGGGCGACTTGTGCTCTCCGCCATGTCGTTCTCCTTTTCGTGCTCCCCGCACCCGATAGGAACCGGATAGCCATATATCAATAATGCTCAACCTTGTCGAGAACTCGATGGAGCTGTAGGTCCTGGTGTCGCCTGACCGCCTTCGGGCCCAAGAGTCGCGAATCTATTATACCTCAGTTGGCATCTTCTTGTCGGGAAGCGACCGGCGAGGCTGGGTCACGTGCTCATATCACATAAGGTCTTCATCGCCGTGGTAGTCTGGACGGTCGTCAGCATCCTCATCTCGCTCGCTGCAGGAGTCGAGGTCCTTGCCACGCTTATCCTGATCGGTCTACTCGTGACCAGGGAGCTCACCGATGGTTTCCTAACGAAGGAATTGAGGTACAAGCTCGACTTCTTCGTGTATGCAGGTCTTATGCTCTTCGTGGTCGTCGTCGTCCGGAGGGTCTGGACGATCCTGTCGTAGGCTCTATACCTCTTCCTTGGGCTCCAGCATCGCCTTCGAGTGCCTGTCGCGTTCCTTCACTATGTAGTGCACGATCCCTGGCCTCCAGTCGGGGTGCTTTCCCATGACATCCTTCTCGATCTGCTCGAGAGTGATCGTCGCGGCCGCTGGCGCAGGTTTCCTCCAGCTGAAGATTTTCCGCACGCTCCAAGAATAGATCGCCATCAGCTGGCGGATGACGATCGCCAGAGCCCTGTCGACGTAGTCTGTCGCAATCCAGAGAATGAGCACGAATGCCAGGATCGTGACGGCTCCCTTTGCAGTCGGCGAAACCGAGCCAGTGAACTTCATGGTGATCGCGACGGGGTCGAAGAAGCTCCTGTGGCTCTCATCGAAGAACACGGCCGAACGGCCCGTGCTGATTTCAGTTAGGATGTCCTGCTTGAGGATGGAGTTGTTCAGGTACTTGCCCATGCCGTTGATGAGCACGCTCGGATCGGAAAGCAGTACGATCCTGCCGTTCCCGAGTCTTTCCTGTGCCAGGATCACGAACGGCCCACTGTGCGCCCTAAGACCACTCGCCGTGATGGTGTCATTATCGAGCCAGCTGGCAATGCTGGTGAAAGCAACAGGGGTCGTGGTCGCATTGTTGATGACGAGATATGACGGGTAGTTCAGGAGCACGCTGGTGACGTTCCTTGTCAGGGGACTCGGTCTCAGGTCGAAGCAGACTGGGAACTGCGGCTTCTTGTCGAATGCGAGGTCCATCACCAGCTTCCCTGAGATCCTGCTAGTAGCTCCCATCTTCGCTAGGAGCGAGTTGCCCGTACCGAAGTCGTCCGCGAGGAACAGGGTGCCTCCTTGCTTGACAAAGCTGCCGACCAAGTTTCCATCGGAATTGCTGAAGGGCATCGTTGGCCCGATCTCCACAAGGGCGCTCGAGACGGGGTCGAGCTTTATCCGGTCCAAGCCGACCTGCGCGACTTGCATCTCGGTCCCGGTCGATCTCACTTCGAATGTCGGAGAGAATTTCCCGAGCTTGTAGGTCGACACTGCCATGTCGCTCGTGCCGTTCCAGCCAGAATTGAATATCGAGAAATCCGTCGTGGTTGAGACTGCTGGGGCCAACGCGGTGATCGTGAGGAGGAGGATGGCGAACGCTATCACAGCTATCGAGACATAGCCGCGGCTGAGCCTAGCCCGCAACAGCAGCACCCCCTCTCGGTGCCATCAGACCGCTCATAGCCGCGCTCATGCTCACCGCATCGACCTCGGAGAGGACTCTTCCCGAGTAGAACGCCTTCTCGAAAAGGACCGTGATCCGCTCCACCCCTTCCTTCGGGTACCCGAGGGTTTTGAGGAGCTTCGCGACCTCCCAGTGTGTCATGCTGTCCACTATCGTCACCCGCCGCTTGTTGCGCATGAATTCGATCAGGCCGTGATAGTACCATATGATTTGGCTGTTCGGATCCTTCGGGGTCTCGGCCAGCAAGCTGCCAGCAAGATCATCAAAGGAGAACGCATCTTCCGGCGCTCGCTCCTCCAAGGCCCTGCTTTCGAGCAGTGGTTTGGTCCTCAGAGGATTCGTCCGCGGCGACTTGGCACGGCGTTTCCTGATCTGCAAGGTCCTGATTATCACGGCTATGATCAGTAGCAGGAACAGCCACGTCAGGTATGCGTTCGGCCCGAAGAACAGATCGGCGATGTCAAATTTCGGGAAGAACGGATGCTTGGCTTGGTGAGGATTCGAGATGTTGAAGCTTAGCTGCGCGTCGGAGTATCTCCACATTACATCCCTGTGCAGGAACGCCGCTCGCAGCGTGTGAGTGCCGCTAGACACTCCCTTGCTCGGGATGGAGAAAGCGAAATCGCCGTTGGAATCCGTGGTCACGTTGATGACCATGTAATCATCCAGATAGATCGTAATCACCTGATGCGGCAGCCGCTGGGAATCGTTCGCGAAGAGCGTCCCGCTTCCCGCGATATGGTCTCCAGGTGCTAATGTGCTGGAGGAGAGTCTCAGGTCCACCTTGGTGGGGATGTTCACAGTCACGTTGATCGTGGGCGAGACGCTGGATGCGTAGGGTATCAGACCGTCGTACGAAACGCTCAAGAAGTGTGTCCCGAACCCGAGCTGCTCGGCTGTCCACGAGCGCTGGATCGTTCCGGCAGAATTCGTGACAGAAGTTGACCTCGTCGTATCCATCGTCCAGTTGCAGGTGGCGCCTCCAACTGTCCTGTTGTAGACATCCCTCAGAGTCGCTGTCGCCATCACCGTCTCATCGATCGATATCAGAGTCTTGTCGAACTCGATGGTTAGATTCGTTGGCATAAGGGAGACCACGAACCCAAGGTTGTCGGATATCAGGTTCTGGTAGGGCGAACTCGCGGTCGCCACGGCCGTATGCGATCCAAGCATCGATGCGTCCACAGGGATTGCGTATGTGAACTGGAACGTGCCATCGGTGATCGTGGTCAAGTTGAAGATGCTGCTCGCGTCGAGGAATATACGGACAGGCTGGCTCGCTCGGAAACTGCCGTTGTAGTACAGGTACCCGCCGCCGACCAGGTTCTCCCCGAGGTAGGGGTGCGTATTGGCGAGCCATAGCTGGAGGAACGCGCGGTCGTTTCCCCATGGGATGCCGTTGTCTATTAGCTGCTTGATCTGCTGCATAACGATGCGAAGCATGTCACGCAGCTGTAGGATCAGGGCGTTGAGGTCGTTGGGCGTGAACGGCTGGCGCGGGCCGATCTTCATGGTCGTGATCGCATCCGCGGTCACAAGCATCTGGTCGATGGTGCCGTTCATTCTCACGAACAATGAGTTGACTTCTCCGATGATCTGCAGGGCGGCGCTTCGCTCGGCGTCACTGAGATTGAGCAGTCTAGATGTGGACACGAGGCTGTCCCGATCATAGAGCAAGGTCGCCTCCATCGACGAAAAGCGGCTCATCTCGGAGTAGAGGCCGGTGAAGGGCGGGAGGATCTCCGTGAGGTTCTGGTAGCTTCCGGCGACGCTCCGTATGCTGCTGAGTATCTGGTCGGCAGGACCTAGCACGTGGTCGACTATGTTCAGGTACTGGTCCGCCCCCCCGACGTCCTGATAATAGAATCTCCAGAGACCGCCTTCAGATGCGCGGATCGATGAGTTCAGGAGGTTTATCACGGTTCCCAGGTCCAGGCTGGCGAGATCGTAGTTCTCGTGAGGTATCTCTGCACATGCTGTCTGGGAGAGACCCGACAAAACCAGAATGGTCAGAAGGGCGACCGCAGAGATCTGCATCTTCGACCCGGAAGCACTGCCTGGGTGCTCATTCATCGCACGACGAACCGAATGTGCGACATATAAACTGTGCCCTTTCTGGATTTCTCCCGTCATGGAAAAGCCGTCTCCGGTAGGACTCACCAGTCCAGCAGCCCTAAGGTGAACACGATGTCGTCGGTCTCGTTCGCCACGCTCTGGACCTCGACGAGCTTGTCGGTCGCCCTTGCGGCAGCGGTCAGAAGACACGCGCAGCCGATGCATGCCATCTGTCTGCAGGTGTCGGGCTTCTCCTTTCTGATCGTCCTGCAGGCTTCCCGCAGCTCTCCGTACTCAACCCTCAGAAGCCACCTGCCCTCGCGCTCCTTGAAATGAAAATCCTTGACCACGTTGAGGCCGTGCTTGAGCATCTGAAGTGTTCCCTCGGCCGCCTCCAAGCCCGCGTTGGTGACGCTCGTGTCAAGCTCCTTCTCGACCCTGTCAAGCAGCCCAAGACCCAAAGGCTCGAGGACTACTCCGGGGCTGGAACCATCCTTTCCTGGCGACAGGACGAGATCATCCGAGAGCGCGTTCGGAGGTCTCATTCCGGTCCTCGTCGCGGGAATTAAGATACGCTCCTTCGTGAGCCCGTGCCGCGCTGGCAGATAGGCCGCATTGCCAGTGAGTTTCAGGCCCGCGGTCATCCCGCTCGCCATCCTGGCTGCGGCGATCATCTCGCTCTCGGAGACGATCCGTGGTGAGGTCGGCTCGTTCAGGGTTGCGATAGCGAAGAGCCCTAGGAATATGAATCCGACGGAAGACACCACTCCGACGTTCCTCTGGTCCTCGAGCATTGAAATGCGGTGCAGGAGTACTGGATCGCTGGTCTCTCCAATCTTCAGGATCTCAGCGTGTGCGCCATAAGCGAATGTGATAAGGGCGATTCCGATCACGATGAGGCCGATGCCGATGACTCTGGATGACGAGAGAGTGACCGATCTTCCCCCGATTCTTAGCCTCATTGACTAGGCTCCCCGTTCCGTTTAACAGCTAACTAAGATTTGTATGTATCCGATAGGGACGAAAGCGATTCGATGTCTGGAGTCTCCTGCTGGTCAGATTGTCCACGATCCCTTCGAGGCGATGCAGGCGGCGGAGTCCCCCAGAAGTCGCTCGAAACTCCGAGCGCAATCGAGGGAAAAGGCACTTCAGAGGGATGAAAGCAAGTCCGTCGAATACGAGTCAGTCATCAACCCCTCGTTGGGTAGTCAGCTGCGATTTGCACATGCCGATGACGGAAGTTGTCGAAGGGCTGTGCATTCTAACTCAAGTCTAATCTGCAATGGACCTGAGCCAAAGAACGAACAGCGGATCTATGACCTCGCCATCTCGTATTACCCCCTTTGCCTCGAGCTGCGTCTCTGCCCTCTGCACGTGAGACCTAGACTTGAGACCGTATCTTTTGATGAAATCCGCTCCGTGTGGAGCCAATGGTTCCGTGACAGAGGCTATTAGATACCTTTTCTGAAGCGGGCTGCGCGTCATTTCCCAGATATGCTCATATGTGCGAGATTGATCCTGGATCACCGAGCGAATCGCCTTGTCCATGTCTTCTTGAGAAGGCTCCTTGGAAAAGTGAAAGAGTTCGTGAGCAATCCTTTGCGCATGGCCCGGATAGCTGCCGCTTAGTGCCACTATCTTCCTTGCCAAGCCTCTTGCAAGCTTTCCGCCGGATGAGGCGAACCGCCCCATGAGGAACCTCTCCATTTCGTCGGCAGGGATCGGCCCAAGCTCAATCGTCTCGGCGAACTTCTTGAAGGGGCCCTCCGGATCGTCGAAGATGCCATGCATTGCCTCCCCGTCGCATCCTGCGAAGACGTAGTTGACGTCCGGGTGCAATTCGAACCTTGCCCTCATCGTCGTGAGCAACCCCTTCGATCCGAAAGAGGCTAGATTCTGGAACTCGTCGAACATAACGACTACTTGCGCCTCTTTCTGATGTGCGATCTTCTGTGGAAGCTCAAGGACCTCCGTCAGGTCGGAGCCCGTGAAATCCTGTGGTTCTCTCGTCCTCAGGTGGATGAATGGGTACGACTTGCACTTGGCGCAATAGTAGTGTGAGTATTTCTCGTCGAAAGATGTTTCCTGACCACAGGACGGACAAGCCTTGTCTAGATCCGCGCCGGGCTTGAGATGAAAGTCTTTCATCCTTCTCTGTCTCGGCAGGTACTTCTTGCAGCCGTAGCAGTAGTATCTGGCATATTTCTCAATCCACTTCAAAGGCTTTCCACAATCAGGACACATTCTAATCTCGATCTTCTTCTGCGCCTTGTCTGCAATCTCGATGTCCTTCTTCGTTGGGGGCGCAAGCGTCCGGATGTCGTCGTTGGCACTTGTTGCTAGGTACTCGTTCTGCAGAGTCGCAAGTTTGAGTCTTGTGCTTCTGAGGATCTCCCAGCCAGCGGAGTTCAGTGTCCCATCGCGCGTGCGATACGAACTGATCAGCTCCCCTGTCATCGTCTGGAGTAGCTGTGTTTGACTTGTCATCCCGTAGACGTCGATGTAGACGAACTCAAAGTCCTTGGAGTGTCTGCGGGCGAACTCTGCCAAGAACGAGGTCTTCCCCATTGCTTTTCCGGCTCGGACCACGACATTCTTGTGTGCTTCAAGAAGGTCTTGCAGTTTGGAGAGCTCCTCCTCTCTTGTGGTGAAATTCTTGTTAGCAACGACGCCATGTGGGAGAAACGGATTGTCCCCGTCAAAGGCGATCTTTTGAATGAAAATCGTCAATTCTCGGGCCTCGCGGACGGCGGTAACGTCTTCGGGAGTAATACATCTTCGTATCTTCTCTAGCATACATCTGTGTATACGGATTTCTTCTGGTGACTCACAATGGAGCGCGTAATGTGGGCGTGATCCGGTTGTATTGAGTGTGCAATTGTCGAGGGAGTGCGATGAGTTTTGGAGTGGTTTCATGGCGGAGTCAGTATGGGGAATTCTTTTTAATCCGGTATCGTATTCTGGGCTTTGCGATTCGCCCACGAACCGTTGCGGATGTGGGTGTCCGTCGGGTTCGAGAGAGGGGCGGGCAAAGCGGAATCGTTACAGGGGGGAAGGAGTTACATGAAAGTGAAGAGCAGATTTGGTGCTCCAGCTGCTGTGCTGTGCGCACTGGTTATGTTGACCACAGTGTTTTCGGCAACCGTTATGGCCGCTAGCCAGACGAATCCGACGATCTGGACTGAATGGGGAGACTATCACCAAGGAGCCACGGTGAACATCTATGGAGCTGGATTTGGAAGTGATGTCCAAATCACGGTAGTCGTAACAGATCCCGACAACTCCGCGGTTACCATTACGACCATGAGTAATGGCGACGGCCAGTTCTCTTGTAGTTACGTTCTCGCTTCGGATGCTCCTGTCGGTCAGTACACATTGACCGCGACTGATGGAATCCAAAGCGCGAGTGACACGTTCATGGACGCTTCAGATTTCTGGGTGCAATCAGCCAATGACGGCCTCGGAAGCAGCCAGCCAGATGGAATACCCGACGGGACATCTGCCAATCCCGCGATCCAGTGGGTCACGGGTGACATCGGTCCGTCCAAGGAAGCCTTGACCGAGGGCAACTTCCCGCCGACATATCCTCCCGCAGTGCCGGGTCATGTGGACTATAAGATGCTCCTCCCCGGCATGGCCAAAGGGACTTACTCCTGGACGATTCAGTATGAGTTCACCAAGGGAGGAAAGGTTGCTTTCGACTTCCTGACCACTAGCTATGGTTTGACGGACCATGATTCAATTCTCTATAATGATCAATCTGGCTCCGATCTCACCGCTGTCACGGCTCTGGTGAATGGGCCGGTCTCCACATATAAGTTCTCTGACGATCCTTTCTCGTTGCCATCGAATCTCGGCGGCGGCAATGTGGCTGGCAGGGAAGCCGCGCACGGCGCAGCGTTCGCCGGGAACATCCTCTCTAACCCGATTCGCTCCCTCAGAATGTACGGTGCGACGATAAGCAGCATCAGTGCTCCTACCCATACCGGAGATGTCACCGGGGACAGCTACTGCTACGTAGTTGTGTCTTTCACGGTGCCAAGTTCCAATGATGGCGGCTTCGTCCTTGCCACCTGGGGCGGACACATAGCAATCGGCAGGTCCGGAGCCGAGGGCTATGGCGTCGGGAACGGCGCAACTGGCATATCTGGATCCCCGTACCACATGATATTCGGCGGGATTACAGGACCAACTCCTGTTCCCGCTGGCAAGCATGACCTGAGCCTTAAGTGCACGGCTGTCGTCGTGGGCAGCATAAGCGGTTCCAAGTTCTGGGACCAGAACGATAACCGTGTCTGGGACAAAGGAGAGCCCGGGCTGGCCGGATGGACTATCAGTCTCTCCGGTGGACCAATAACCGTCCCCTCGACGACAACTGCGTCCGACGGCTCCTATTCGTTTGCAAACTTGCCCTCAGGCACTTACACGGTTACTGAGACACCGCAATCTGGATGGACTCAGACATTCCCGGCGTCACCTGGTACCTGGACAGTGAGCGTGACTGCGGAATCACTGGATAACGCTGGCATTGACTTCGGCAATGCGTACACGCCGTCGGTCAGCACGCTGCTCTCGTCCACATCGATCAATCTGGGCGGCTCTGTGACCGACACGGCAACCGTGACCGGCGTCCTCGGCGTCGTGCCGATTGGCACGGTCCAGTTCTATGAAGAGATGAAAGGCGATGCTTCTTGGACGGCATTGGGCACTCCGGTGACCCTGGACTCGGCGGGAAAGGCTACGTCGATCTCCTTCAAGCCTCTGGCCGATGGCACGTACTACTTCTATGCGGCATATGCCCCCTTAGCCACCGGCAATAACTATCTCGCCGCACAGAGCGGCGCCACCGATGAGCCTCTGACTGTGAACGCGGTGCAACCGACGGTCACCACCTTGCTCTCGTCCGGCTCGATCGTACTGGGCAACTCGATCACTGACCAGGTCACCGTCACGGGCGTTGCCACCTTCGTGAAGCCGAGCGGCACGGTAGACTTCTCTGTATCCACAGATGGTGGGTCGACATGGACGGTCTTCTCGGCCAATGTGCCATTGAACCAGGCTACAGGCCTGGCCACATCTGGATCGTACACTCCAGCGATTGTGGGCACCTATTACTTCAGGGCACTCTACAGTGGCGATGCCAACTACTTGTCCCAGATGAGCACCAACGAGGAGAAGCTGGGTGTCACACCGGCAACACCGGGAGTGACCACAACCTTGTCATCCGGCTCGATCGTACTGGGCAACTCGATCACTGACCAGGTCACCGTCACGGGCGTTGCCACCTTCGTGAAGCCGAGCGGCACGGTAGACTTCTCTGTATCCACAGATGGTGGGTCGACATGGACGG
>Ga0315281_10014574_pt1 | contig 10593 bp, 13 predicted proteins | sample YL17G07_0_MG_FD_204540 | JGI IMG/M metagenome (GOLD analysis project Ga0315281, IMG submission 204540) | Sediment microbial communities from Yellowstone Lake, YNP, Wyoming, USA - YL17G07_0 | ecosystem: Environmental > Aquatic > Freshwater > Lake > Sediment | place: USA: Wyoming | collected... | reverse complement strand
TTTTTAATTTTTTTTTAATTGAAAACACGCCTGGCGTGCTTGGTTCTTTTCGGGGGTGGGGGGGGGGGGGGCGCGGGGGGGGTGTGGGGGGAGATGTAGTCAAGTCTTGACACGGCTGTTAAATTATGGTTAGTTATTGCCCATTGGGTCAAAAAAAACGAGAGAGGGAGAGAAAATGACGGAATGGATGAAGCCGACAAAAGGCGTGCTAGTAGGAAATAACAAGATGGAGACGTGGCTCGAAATGGAGGTGAACGAGTGGCTGTCCATCAATATCCCGTACGGGGACTGTGTCGCGGCAGGCCTCCTTGCGCGGCTGTGGAGGCCGTGCAGAGGAATGGCAGGAGAGGAGCTTCGACGCATTTATGAGCAAGAAACGCCGAGAGGCCGAGCAGTCGCCTGGTTTAAGAGCGCGAATCCTGACCAGGAAACGGTCCGGAAGATCGTTGACCACGCCGTGACGTTACAGATCTTGCTCCGTGATGAGTGCATTGAAATAAGTCATGCAGCGGAGCTTGATAGATCGAAAGCATCGCGCTATGCGATCCGTTGGTTGCTCGAACGCGACCATCTGGAATCCTTGCACTTCTTGTTGAGCAATATCGGCATGAAGGAACAACTCGAGGATGCGCTCAAGCTTTTAGATTCTGAGAATTCCAAGAGCATGTCAGAGACCTGCATGCGACTCGGAAAGCTGGATAACGTCCACCTTCTCGCGGTGTTTTGCTTTGAACCGGACAATTGGTGGGGAAGGTGCATCTTTGGGCACGAGTTGCCGCCGGAATCCTGACAGCGGGAATGCGCCTTGATTCTTGAAACTTCCAAACGTCCCGGACTTAATACTCCTGTGGACGTTTTTTATTTGTGCAACTTCTCCAAAGTTTTTCGGTAAACCTCGAGCAGATCACGGCTAACGTTTTTTGAACTGAATTTGCGTGCCGTTTCCTGAGCAGTAGTTGCCAATCGATGACGTTCTTCTTTTGTCAGATTTAGGATATATGCGATCGCTTGTTTGCCTTCGTCTTGCGAGTTTATCAAAAAACCGTTGTTGCCGTTGCGGATTATTTCCGGAGCAATACCAACGGGATATGTCACCGGAATAAGCCCCTGCGACATGCCTTCGATAAGACTTAAGGAAAATCCTTCGTACCGTGACGTAATCAAAAGTATGCTTCCAGCCTTGTTATTCAATAAACCGGGAATAAGTTCCTTTTTCAAGTTCGGGTAAAACAAATGGCTGGGAATTTTTTGGTTGAACCAGCTAACGAGTTTTTGGTTTGTCGTAATGCCGATGGTCAGTTTTTGTACGGCCGGGAAGTGCTGGTACAAATCAATCAAGCGGTCCATGCCTTTTAGCTTGAGGGTAAATACGTCTCCGCCGATGCGTCCCAGAAAAATCAAGGAAGGATTTTCCGTTAACGCCATGGGCTGTTGTTTGAACCAATAATCTTCGATGGCATTGGGCACGACGTAAACGTTTTCTGAAAGAACGCCGATATCCAGCAGGTCTTTGCGCACGATGTCGGAAGTCGCGATGACCGAGTTTGCGCGCAGAGCCACGAGTTTTTCAATTTCCGCCACGTCTTGCAACGGGCGCCGCGTGCGAAGGTTCAACTCGCGAATTGCGCCGTCTTTTTTCAAGGTAAGCCAGATTTTTCTCAGCGGCGGTTCCAAGTCCTTGGCCATGGGCACGGACTTCAGGAATCCCCAGGACGTTGAGCCGAAGTGGCTGACCACGGGGATCGAGAACGGCAAAAAGGCGAGCGGCGTGTACGTTGTGCCCTGGATGAGATCGTATTTGAGTATTTCGTCCTTGTGCTCGAGCAGCGAATAGAAAAACAAAATGTTGCTGATGCCTTTCATGTGCAAAGGCGCATCCAGCAACGGACTTTTCGGATAAAAGTTTTTCACCTTGACTCCGGCCTCGCGCAACCGTACCGCCATCAGGTCATTGATAAAATGAGCGCCCGTGCCGAGCTTTTTTTCATTATGGATGAACGCGACCCTTAATAACTTTTTTCCCATGCATCCATTTTAATGTAAAAAAGCGATTATAGATAGGGTTCGTCCGGTCAGAAAGAACGAGCTTAAAATTTAAACGCGCGATTCTATGGCTTTTATCGCGTAACTCCAGCGTGCCAGATGCTGCAGCTCTTCCGGCCAACCAGCTTTTGACAGGCGCATGGGCATGACGATGTTGGGGTCGATGTCATCAGCTCCGGTGCGCAGCATGCGTCGAGACAAGTAGCCTCGTATGGCGCTGAGCGGGAAACCCATAAGCTTCCCGAATTCTTCATGGTCTTTTGCCGGCGAGGTGACTTTGAGTTTTTCCAAAGTATCGTCATCCTGTGCGGCCAAGACTTCGCGCATGTTTTCCCGGTCCCGATCCGGTTGCGCATAAACGCGCACGCCGCAGGCTCTGATGGTTTCCAGGGTTTTGTCGGATGCCTCGCTTTTATTCAGGTGAAAGGAGGTTGCGGGCTTGAGGCCGATGATTATCAGTGCGAGCGCGTTCGCGGTTTCGTCGCCAAGACCCAGCGATTTGACGGTTTTAGCCGCCTGTAATTTCTCTTGGGTCAAAGCAGAGACGATTTCGTCGGCTTGGTCCGCGCCTTCTTTGAGCAGCTTGTCCACCTCTTCCTGCGAAGACAGATATGCATGTGGCGCTTCCGAATTTTTGCGAAAATTTTCAACCGGCCACGGACTCGGCTTATCGTCGTCCGGCGAAGTTCGCGTGAGTTCCGTTACTTTGAGGAATTCTCCGCGTTCAATTTCTTCTTTGGTCGGCGGCGGCCCGAATAATTCGCGCCGGCGAATGGCGTCCAGTATTTGCTTTTCTATCTGTTCTTTGAATCGGGCTTTGTCGCGGCTCTTCTTGATTTGTTCGGGCGTCAACTTATGGAATTCGCGCAAAACTTCGAGTTCCTCGTCCGTGCCGCTTGTCAGGATGCGCTGTATTTCCTCTTGATTGCGCAGCGGATGATCGCGATCCACTCCTGAGAAAGGGTTTTCTTTCATAGCTGGCATATTGTAACAAGCGGAATAGGGAAATTGAAGCGTCATAAAGACGATTTGTCAGCCCTTGCCACAGTCGGGAATATACGTTATAAATACCCCACGCTTGAAAAACAACAAACAGCAAATTCCAAACAACAAAGCCCGGCAGCCACTTGCAATTTGTTGTTTGCTGTTTGAAATTTAGCCATGGTGGCCATGGTGTAATGGTTAACACAGCAGATTGTGGCTCTGCTAATACCGGTTCAATTCCGGTTGGCCACCCCACGAAAACACGATCCAGGATGGGTCGCGTTTTTGTTTTGATTCAGGGATTTTGGTCGGTTCCAACAAAGCTAAGATTCGGCAAGTCCTAACGAGAGCAGGAATTGGTCCTGTTTCGCTACTCGACAAGCACCTCCCGCAAGATGACGCTAGTTATTATTCTCCTTCCTTGATAAAATTACCTGATATGTCCAAAATCCAAAACATCCATGCCCGCGAAGTTCTCGATTCACGCGGCAACCCGACGGTAGAAGTAGACCTGTTCTTGAACGACGGACGCATGGTTCGCGCTTCCGTTCCATCTGGCGCATCAACAGGCAAGAAGGAAGCTGTTGAGTTGCGCGACGGCGACAAGAAGCGCTACGGCGGCAAGGGCGTGCTCACAGCGGTCAAAAACGTGAACACGACGCTCAAAAAGCTCGTGGTCGGAAAAGACCCGACCGATCAGGAGGCGATTGATATGGCCATGATCGAGAAGGACGGGACGGACAACAAGAGCCGTTTGGGAGCGAACGCGATCCTCGGGGTCTCGCTCGCCGTCCTCAAAGCCGGAGCGCTTGCCAAAGGACTTCCTCTATATCAGTACGTCAAAGAGAAATACCATCCAAAAGGCGCATACATCATGCCGATCCCGATGCTGAACATCCTGAACGGCGGTTTGCACGCGGAAAACTCTTCTGACTTCCAAGAGTTCAAGATCGCGGCGATCGGAGCGCCGAATGTCCACGAGGCGGTTCGCTGGAGCGCGGAAGTATTCTACGCCTTGAAACAAATACTCCATGAGCGTCATCTTGCAACGACGGTTGGCGATGAGGGCGGTTTCGCTCCCCAGCTCCCATCCAACGCGGCGGCCATCGAGGTTATTTTGGAAGCGATCAAGAAGGCGGGATACAAAGCGGGCAAGGACATCTGGATTGCGCTTGATCCTGCATCAAGCTCATTCTACAAAGATGGAAAGTACCATCTCAAACGCGACAACAAAGTCCTTGATTCCGTCGGCATGATCGACTTTTGGGAGGACTGGGTGAAGAAGTATCCGATCATCTCCATCGAGGACGGTTTGTCAGAAGATGACTGGGAGAACTGGAAGCTCTTGAACGCGCGACTTGGCAAGAAGATACAGATCATGGGCGATGACATTTTCTGTACGAATCCCAAGATCATCCGTCAGGCGATCAAGGACAAGCTCGGGAACTCAAGCCTCATCAAGCTCAATCAAATCGGTTCCGTGACGGAGACAGTCGAAGCCGTACGTCTCGTACAAAAGGCCGGATGGACTGCGGTCTTCTCGCATCGTTCAGGGGAGACGGAAGACACGGCGATCGCGGACATCGTGGTCGGCCTTTCTGCTGGGATGATAAAGACGGGTTCAGCCTCACGCTCAGAGCGCGTAGCGAAATACAATCAGCTCATGCGGATCGAGGAAGAACTTGGGCGCAAGGCCAAGTACCTCGGCATGAAGGCTTTTTACAATCTGCCAACAAGAAAATAGTTGATAAAGCAAAATCACCTCCATGTTGCCACGAAAGGCAGACCAAGTTCTGATCGAGCTTATACGCCCCAGAGATTGCTGACTATCAAAACGACGCCTGCGCTCAACAGACATCCTGACATCTTGCCCACCGCCGAACCGAGCATTGTGCGCTTATCGCTGATTCTCGCGGCTCGCGCTTTTTCAGCGATTAAGCCCTTAAAAATGCCAGCGATGCCATCCGTAACCGCATTGCCAACGACACCTCCGATAACCGCGCCCATCACGCCTCCAATCTCCCCTCCAAAGATAGCCATCACGGCAAGGATGCCGTTATCAATCGCGCCAAAGACAATATCTGCCCATACCGAACTGATTTTTACTTTGAAGGGTATCAGCGTAACGAGGCAGAGGATGCCGAGAAGAAGAACCACCAAACCTATGAAGCGCGTGTGGTAGATAAAATAGGAACTCACCGCCAAGACGCCGGCGCAGAGCGTTAGTATGTTGATAACAGAAAGGACGTAGTGATTTTTCATAGGTTTATCAAATGGTATTTTCCCATGCGTGTATCAATAGTTCAACTTGTCCGTTCGGCATAGTCAGGGATGTAAGAACACGGTGGCAGATTCTCTATAGCAGTGCGGACAACCTCGACAAAGCGACCCCGTCAAAAATCGAACTTGAAACGGTTCAATTATTGATTTGACTATATCAAAGAATGTTGATATAGTCTTTTTCGTTATGAAACCCGCCTGTTGCAAACAGTGGAAACAATCGCTCACCGAAGGATCAGCAATGTTGAAAGCGGCCTCCGACGAAAGTCGCCTCGCCATCCTGTGTATGCTGAGCAAGGGCGAGATGTGCGTCTGTGAAATCTGGCCGAAGTTGGGCATACCGCAAAATCTGGCGTCGCATCATCTCAAGATTCTCAGGGATGCGGGGTTCATCAACTCCAGAAAAGATGGTTTGCGCGTCTATTATTCTCTCGACTCGGTCAAAATGAAAAAGATTCAATCTTTATTAACCCATATTTTTCAATCATATGAGCAATCTTAAGATACAAGTATTCGGTTCCGGGTGCCCTTCCTGCAAGCGTTTGCATGAGCGCACGGTTCAGGCGGCGAAAGAGCTTGGTTTGGACGTTGAAGTCGAATATGTAACGGATATTCAGCGTTTAATGGCTCTTGGCGTCATGTCCAGTCCCGTCTTAGCCGTAGACGGCAAACCTGTCCTCATGGGTTTCGTGCCGGACATCGAAGATATTAAAAAAGCCATTGCCTCCTGATATGGATGTATTTTATCCCGTTAAGCTGTTCGCGGACTGGCTGGTATATGGGGCGTTGACCCTCGCTCCCAAGACCATTTTGGCGGAAGCAATCAACTTCTTCGTCTACGACACGATCAAGATATTCATCTTGCTGACCGTAATTATCTTTGCCGTTTCGCTGATTCGCTCCTATCTCCCTCCGGAAAAGGTGCGAGCGATCCTTTCGAGGAAAAATAAATATCTGGGCAATGCGTTGGCGGCTATGCTTGGGATCGTTACGCCGTTCTGCTCCTGTTCTGCTGTGCCTCTATTCCTTGGATTCGTGCAAGCCGGAGTGCCTCTCGGGACGACGTTCTCCTTTTTGGTGGCTTCGCCAATGATCAATGAAGTGGCAGTGGTACTGCTGTTTGGCCTCTTCGGTTGGAAAATTACCCTTCTGTATATCGTGAGCGGCTTGGTTGTCGCTATCATTTCAGGAATAGCCATTGGCAAAATGAAGGTCGAGCATCTCGTTGAACCTTTCGCGCTTCAGAGCGCGTCAAAAAACAGCCTCGAACTTCCGAAAATGAGCAGGAAACAAAGAATCGCATATGCCAAGGAATATACGCTGGATATTCTCAAAAAAGTCTGGCCGTACATCCTCATCGGTATTGGCGTGGGCGCATGGATTCATGGTTATGTCCCCGCTGACTTTTTAGCGCAATATGCCGGAGCCGATAAATGGTATGCCGTTCCGCTTGCAGTGTTGGTCGGAATCCCTCTTTACTCGAACGCCGCTGGAGTTATCCCGTTAGTTTCAGCGTTGACCGAGAAAGGCGTAGCCATGGGCACGACGCTCGCGTTCATGATGGCGGTGACGGCTTTATCCCTGCCGGAGTTCATGATTCTTAAAAAGGTCATGAAGACAAAGCTGATCATCATCTTTGCATCCGTAGTCGGCATCGGCATCGTCTTTACCGGTTATCTATTCAATTCAATTCTTAAATAAACCTTAACCATCAAAAAATATGAGTCAATGCTATTCGGACAAAGACTGCTGTAGTATCGACTGCCGTCCAATCGATAAAGTTCCATTCGCCCAAGACCGAACAAATAAAAATTGCTGCTAACGCTATAAAATTATGAAGAATAATACTATTGCCATCTTAACCATCGCGGGCGCCTTAATCCTCATTTTGGGAATCGCCAGTTACGGTTCGCCTAAAAAGGATGCGCTAGCTGGCGATCAGCTCCAATCCCGAGAACAAAAATCTTACCGACAAAAACAATCCGCCGACAAAGTCCAAGTTTTCGTGTTCCATGCCACGCAACGCTGCATTTCCTGCATCACGATCGGCGAATTCGCCAAAGAGACGGTTGACGAGTATTTCCAATCAGAACTGAAGGCCGGAAAAATAGAATTCAGAGAAATAAACATCGATTTGCCGGAAAATCGATCATTGGCGCAAAAATTCCAAGCCAGCGGGTCGGCTTTATTCATCAACGCCATCCGCAACGGACAGGACGATATCAACGAGGACGTTCAAGTATGGCGCTTGGTCCAAAACGAGGCACAATTCAAAAGCTATCTGAAAGGCAGATTGGATGTCTTGCTGGGCAAGTGATATGGATTTCATCAATAACCTGATCGACAATTACAACATACCCGTCTTGTCGGCGTTCCTTTTCGGCATTCTGACATCCATCAGTCCGTGCCCGCTCGCGACAAATATCACGGCCGTAGCGTATATCTCAAAAGACGTTAAAACGCCACGCCACACGATCCTGTCGGGATTGTTCTACACATTGGGCCGCGGCATAAGCTATACGCTGTTGGCCACGCTCATTTATTTCGGCTTTTCATCTTTCAAAGTCTCCAGCCTCTTTCAAGGCTGGGGCGACAAGATTCTTGGCCCGGTACTCATATTAATCGGCCTGATCATGTTCGGAGTCATTAAGATAAACATAAAAAACAGCAACCAAACCGCAGAAAAAATCAAACTCTGGCTGTCTGATAAAGGGCATTTAGGTTCGCTGGCTTTGGGCATGTTGTTCGCCTTCGCGTTCTGTCCATACAGCGGAGCCATATTCTTCGGTGTTTTGGTCCCCTTGGTCTTCAAAACAGCCGGCGGTTTGCTTCTCCCGCCGGTCTATGCGTTGGGCACCGGCTTGCCGGTCATCATATTTTCCATCTTGATCGCCTACAGCATGCAGGCCATGGGCAAGGCTTTCCATACCATACAAAAGGTCGAAAAATGGTTGCGCTACGCCGTAGCATCCGTATTCGTCTTAACCGGAATCTACTATATGCAATACTTAATAATATATTTGATCAATTATTCAAATTAACCCTTTACTAAAGTCAAAATGATATGAGCAACGATCAACAAAAACAAGACCCGAAATTCGCCAAGTTCCACGGCGTGGATCGGGAACAAATCCAGTGGAACCCCGTGATAGACGAGGATAAGTGCATCGGTTGCGGAATGTGCGCCACTTCTTGCGGGCGTGGGGTTTATAAATTTGACTATGAAAACAAAAAATCAAAAGTCGCCAATCCGACCAATTGCATGGTCGCTTGCCAGACCTGCGCCAATTTGTGCCCGATGAAAGCCATCAGTTTTGCGGAAGAAGACAAAACCCGGGAAAAAGCGCAGAAGATAGTCGGCGACTTTCAGCTCCTTCCTAAAGTAAAAGAAGAATTGGAAAAAAGAAAAGATGAGTTGAAGTACTAAATCTCAAAATATGGATGATAATAAAATTTATAGCGTAAAAAATATTAAGCAAATTAATGGCGTTGTTTTGCTAACCCTTATACCTGAACAGGAAACAATTTTTGATTTTAAACCGGGTCAGTTTGCCATGATAGCGCTTTATGATGAAAATGGAAAAACTTGGAAACAGCGCCCTTTCTCTGTCTGCAGTCCGCCGACCAACAAAAATTATATTCAATTTGCGATTAAAATTTTTGGCGAGTTTACTCATAGGATAGCCGTCTTAAAAGAAGGCGATAAGGTGGGCGTTTCCGGCCCGTACGGATTTTTTATTTTCGATGAGGCAAAAATGAGGGATGTTGTTTTTTTGGCGGGAGGCATCGGCGTCACTCCTTTTGTCAGTATGATTCGTTACGCTTCTGAAAAAAGTCTGGCGAATAAAATACTACTGCTTTACAGCATTAAAACTAAAGACGACATTGTCTGCCTGGATGAATTAGAAACAATTTCCCGACAAAATAAAAATTTTCAAGTGGTATTTACTTTGACGAGCGACTTTCCCGATGATTGGCAATACGAAAAAGGAAGAATAGATGAAAATATGCTAAAAAAATACCGCTCATCTTTCGCGGATAAATACTTTTTTCTATGTGGACCGCCAGGTTTTATGGACGCTATGAAGAAAATCCTTACAAATAACGGGGTTCCTCAAAATTTTATTATTGTGGAAAATTTTTAATGAAAACAATTATGCAGAGAATATCCGATAAAAATCAGGAAATGGGTCTAACAAGCCGAGAGGCGAACAAACGGCTTCAGGAATATGGCAAAAATGTCATCAGTGAAGTCCAGCCATCTGCCGTGGCGCTTTTATTGCGCAGATTGTGGGGAGTAATCCCCTGGATGCTTGAGGCGTCTATTTTGATCAATTTAATTATCGGCAAATACGCTGACGCTGTCTTAATTACGCTGATTTTAATTTTTCAGGCGGCGCTTGGCTTTTATCAGGAAAAAAACGCTAAACAAGCCATTTCTCTGTTGAAAAAGAAGCTTTCAATTTTAGTTCGCGTCCAAAGAGACGGCAAATGGCAAACCCTGCCTTCTTCCGAAATAGTTCCCGGCGATTATGTCAGTTTGCAGGCGGGAGATATCGCTCCGGCTGATCTAAAAATCACCAAAGGTTTTATTCTCGCCGACCAGTCCCAGCTTACCGGAGAATCGATGCCCGTGGAAATTAATATCGGAAAAGTCATGTATGCCGGCTCGTTGATTACTCAAGGCGAGGCTTATGGCATTGTTTCCGCAACCGGCGAAAAAACATATTTCGGCAAGACAGCCAGTCTGGTCCGGCTGGCGGAACGGCCTCCGCTTTTACAGCGTTTAGCCCTCCAAATCGCCAAATACCTTTTGATTCTTGATATTGTTTTGGCAATTGCCGCGTTTATAGTAATGAGCATATCCGGCGCTTCAATTTTTTCTCTCCTGACTTTTATTTTGATGCTTTTGGTTTTGTCAGTGCCGGTCGCTCTGCCGGCCATGTCTACCCTTTCGGCTACTCTGGGAACGGGACAACTCGCCAAAATGGGAGTTCTCACTACCCGCCTGTCGGCGATTGAAGACGCGGCGGCCATGGACATTTTATGCCTTGATAAAACAGGGACGCTGACGGAAAACCGGCCCAAGGTTGAAAAAATAATCACTTTTTCCGACTATTCAGAAGATGAAATTTTACATTTAGTCGGGCACACGGTTGCTCTGTCCAGCCCTGATCCGCTTAACCTAGCCTTATTAAATTCAGCCAAAGAAAAAAAATTGATAAAAGATGGCGAGCAACTCGCCCAAATCGCCTTTGAACCGTTTGATCCCGAAACAAAATCATC
>Ga0315281_10014572_pt1 | contig 10595 bp, 6 predicted proteins | sample YL17G07_0_MG_FD_204540 | JGI IMG/M metagenome (GOLD analysis project Ga0315281, IMG submission 204540) | Sediment microbial communities from Yellowstone Lake, YNP, Wyoming, USA - YL17G07_0 | ecosystem: Environmental > Aquatic > Freshwater > Lake > Sediment | place: USA: Wyoming | collected... | reverse complement strand
CGTCGTCGTCAACCTCTACCCGTTCGCGGCCGCGGCAGAGAAGCCGGGCCTGTCGCTCGACGGGCTCGTCGAGGAGATCGACATCGGCGGTCCGTCGATGGTGCGGGCCGCGGCGAAGAACCAAGCGAGCGTCGCGATCGTCACGTCCCCGGCCCGCTACGGGGCGATCCTCGCCGCGCTCGACGCCCACGGAGCGGTCCCGGCGGGCCTCCGCGCGGCACTCGCGATCGAGGCGTTCCGGCACACGTCCGCCTACGACGCCCGGATCGCGGAGGTCCTGCCCGTCCGCATGGCCGCCGCCGGGATCGCCCTGCCCGACGAGCCGGGCCTGCCGGGCGCGGCCGACCCCTACCCGGCCACGCTCACGATCGGCCTCGAGAAGGTCGCTGCCCTCCGCTACGGCGAGAACCCGCACCAGCCCGCGGCCCGCTACCGGCGACCGGGGACGGGGGACGCGGCCGGGCTGTTCGCGACCGGCGCGCCGCCGCTCCAGGGCAAGGCGCTCTCCTACAACAATGTGCTCGACGCGTCGGCCGTCGCCGCGCTCGGGCGGGCGATGCGCGGCCCGGCCTGCGTCATCGTCAAGCACACGAACCCGTGCGGCGCCGCCGAGCGGGAGACCCTCCTCGCCGCCTGGGAGGACGCGCTTGCGGCCGACCCGGTCTCGGCCTTCGGCGGGGTCGTCGCGTTCACCCGGGAGGTGGACGGTGCGGTCGCCGCGCGGCTCGCCTCGATCTTCCTGGAGATCGTCGTGGCCCCCGCCTTCGACGAGGAGGCCCGGCGGATCCTGGCCGGGAAGCCGAACCTCCGGCTCGTCGTGGACCCGGTGCTCGGCGATCCGCGCCCGCTCCCGGCGCCGGACCCGACCGGCGCGTTCCGCACGGCCGGCGGCGCCGTCCTCGTGACGGCGCCGGATACCGCGCCGGACGACCCGGCGGCGTGGACGGTGGTAAGCAGGCGGCCGCCGACGGACGCCGAGCGGCGCGATCTCGACCTCGCCTGGCGGCTGGCCCGGGGCGTGACGAGCAACGCGATCGTCCTCGTGCGCGACGGGATGCTCATCGGTCTCGGCTCCGGCCAGACGAGCCGGGTCGACGCGGCCCGGCAGGCGGCGGCGAAGGCCCGCGCGATCCTCGGGCCGGAGCGGCTCGTCGGAGCGGCCTGCGCCTCGGACGCGTTCTTCCCGTTCCCCGACGCGGTCGAGACCTGCCTGGCTGCCGGCGTCTCGGCGTTCGTCCAGCCGGGCGGCTCGATCCGGGACGCCGACGCGGTCGCGGCCGCCGATGCGGCCGGCGCGGCGATGCTCGTCACCAGGGTCCGTCACTTCCGGCACTGAGGAGACAGCCGGGCGCCGAGGACAGGCGGGCAGGCAGCACGACACGCCGCCCGGCGAGGACCGACCCCGCCGGCGCCCGGCGGCCCTGCTACGATCGGCCGGTCATGCCCGACCGCTTCTACGTCACGACCGCGATCGCCTACGCGAACAACAAGCCCGGTCTCCACACGCTCCACGAGGTGATCGCGGCCGACGCGCTCGCCCGCTGGTACCGGATGCGCGGCGTCCCGACGCGCTTCCTGACCGGCACGGACGAGCACAGCGTGAACATCGCGACGAAGGCCGCCGAGGAGGGCCTGACCCCCCGCGCGTTCGTCGACGAGAAGGTCGCGCTCTTTCGGGCGGCCGAGGACGCCCTGGCGATCAGCCCCGACCGGTTCATCCGGACGACCGATCCGGACCACGTCCGGGCCGCCCAGGAGATGGTCCGCCGGGCGCATGCGAACGGCGACATCTACGTCGGCACGTACGAGGGCTGGTACTGCCCGAACGAGGGCTTTCGGAACCCGACCGACGTCGTGGAGACGGCCGCCGGCACGATCTGCCCGAACCACCCCGACGTCCCGCTCCAGTGGCTGACGGAGCGGAACTGGTTCTTCCGGCTGTCCGCCTACCAGGACCGCCTCGAGCGCTGGTACGAGGCGCACCCGGACTTCGTGCAGCCGGACTACCGGCGCAACGAGATGCTCGGCTTCATCCGCGGCGGCCTGGAAGACTTCTCGGTCAGCCGGGCCGGGGCGGGCTGGGGGATCCCGTTCCCGGTCCTGCCCGATGGGTCGAGCGCCCTGCGGCCGGACGGGACCTGGGACCCCGAGGCCGGCACGATCTACGTCTGGTACGACGCGCTCATCAACTACATCACCGGCGCGGGCTTCCCGGACGATCCCGACGCGTTCGCCCGGTGGTGGCCGGCCGACCTCCACGTCATCGGCAAGGACATCGCGCGCTTCCACACGATCTTCTGGCCGGCCATGCTCTGGTCGGCCGGTCTCGAGCCGCCCCGGCGCGTCTGGGCCCACGGCTGGCTCCTCGCCGCCGGCGAGCGGATGAGCAAGAGCCGGGGCAACTTCTTCGACCCGCTCGACTTTGTGCGCGCCTTCGGGACCGACGGGGCACGCTACGTCGCGCTCCGGGACGTCGCCTTCGATCGCGACACGGACGTCACCTGGGACTCGTTCATCCGGCGCTACAACGCCGACCTCGCGAACAACTTCGGGAACCTGGTCAACCGGACCGTCTCGATGGCCAACCGGTACCTGGGCGGCGCGCGGCCGGCGCCGCGGCCGGCCGCCGACGCGCCGCTCGAGCCCGCCTGGGCGGCGGCGCGAGACGGTTTCGCGGGGAAGCTGGAGGGCTGCCTTATCCACGAGGCCCTCGCCGCGCTCTGGGATGTCGTCGGGGCCGCGAACCGGTTCGTCGACGCCGAGCAGCCGTGGGTCGTCGCGAAGGCGGCGAAGGCCGGCGACGCCGGGGCGGCGGGACGGCTGGGGGAGATCCTGGGCGACCTCGTCGAGGTTTGCCGGCTCGTCGCCCTCGGCGCCGCGCCGGTGATGCCGGGGCTCGCCCCGCGGGTCCTCGCCCAGCTCGGCCATGCGTATCCCTACGGGCCGGACGGCAACGGCGGGCCGCCGCTCCTCGACGAGCTGCGCTGGGGCGCGCATGCTGCCCAGCCCGGCACGCTGAGCGCGGCGACGCCGCTCTTCCCGCGCCTGGAGGCGGAGGCCGCGGAGGCGTAGCCCCGCGACCGACGCGGCTGCGCGCCCGAACGCCCATGCGTCTCGTCGACAGCCACGCGCACCTGCAGGCGGAGCCGTTCGCGGGCGACGTCGCCGAGGTGATCGCGGCGGCCGAGCTCGCCGGCGTCGAGCGGATCCTCGTCCCCGGCTGGGACCTCGCCTCGTCGGTCGCCGCCGTCGACCTGGTGGTGCGCTTCCCGCAGCTCACGGCCGCAGTCGGCGTCCACCCGCACGCCGCGGCCGAGGCCGACGACGCCGCGTGGCGCGGGGTTGTCGAGCTCGCCTCGGAGCCGACGGTCGTCGCGATCGGGGAGACCGGGCTCGACTTCGACCGCATGTTCTCGCCGGTCGACGCACAGCTCGCCAATCTGCGGCGCAACCTCGCCCTCGCGCTCGGCACCGGGAAGCCGGCGATCCTCCACTGCCGCTCGCGCGCGGGTGCGCGTGATGCGCAGGACGCCCTGCTGGCCGAGCTCCGCGCGGCGGGGTTCGGGGGCGCGGCCGCGGCGCGCGCGTTCGGCGACCGGCCGCCGGCGATCCTCCACTCCGTGTCGGGGCCGGTCGATTACGTCGCCGCGGCGCTCGCGCTCGGGCTCGCGGTCTCCGTCTCGGGTCTCGCCTTCCGAAGGGGCGAGGAGGCGACGGCCGAGAGCGTTCGGCATGTCCCCGCGGATCGGCTCCTCGTCGAGACGGACAGCCCGTACCTCTCGCCGCCGGGCGCCCCGCGCCGGCGGAACGAGCCCGCCTGGGTCGGCGTGACGGCCCGCTGGGTCGCGGAGCGTCGCGGCGATGGCCCGGCTGCTTTCGGCGAGGCGCTCGTCGCGGCGCACGACCGGGTCTATCCCCGGCCGGCGGGCGGGTAGGGGACCGACCGGGGCGGGAGATCATCGACCGTCTCGGGGACGGCGGCCGGCCTGGGGCGCCGGGACGGCTCCCGACCGCGGCGCCGGGGGGGCCTCGCGGCCGGCCGCCACGCAGGGCGGCCACGGCGGTCAGGCGCCGCGAGCTGGCTTCCACGGCAGTCAGCCGGCGGGGCGGAGTCGCTCCCAGCGGATCGTCATCGTCGCGACGAGCGGCCGCCCCGGCTCCACGATGGCGCACGGCCCCGTGTTCAGGCCGTTCGGCGGCCCGGTCTGCGGCTCGACGCAGAGCGCGTGGTCCGGCATGGTGTAGACGACCCAGTGGTCCGCGTCCGACGAGATCGTCAGCCGGATCGCGCCGGGCCAGGTGATGATGGGCGGGACCGCGACGTCGACGAAGCAGTCGTCCCAGGGACCCGGCGGCGGGACGACCCGGTCGCCCGACGGGAGGTAGTCGTCGCCGCGGGCGAGCATCGACCCCGCCCGGAGGTCGAGGATCGCGGCGCCTCCCCGGGCGAGGCGTCGTGGGAACCAGGGGTGCCAGCCGACGATCGCCGGAAACCGCAGGTCGGCGGCGTGGACCTCGAGCGTGGCGACGAGCTCGTCCGGTCCCAGCGCAACCCGGTGGACCGCCCGCCCGCCGAACGGCCAGGGCGGTCCGAGCGGGGCGGCGAGCAGCGCGTAGGTCGGGCCCGCTTCCACGACGTCCCAGGGCGTCTCCAGGAGCGTGCCGTGGATCGCGTGCGGCGGCATGGTCCGGGGGAGCTCGTGAGTGGCGCCCTCGAACGCGAGGATCCCGTCGCGCAGGCGGCCCGCCCAGGGGACCATCGCGAAGGCGCCCCAGGCGAACGGCCCGAACCCTTCCGTGACGAGCAGGTCGAGGCCGTCGACGCGGAGCGCGGCGATCCGGCCGCCGGCCCCGGGGGCGAGGCTGGCCTCGCTGCCCGGGGCAGAGAGCACGAGACGATCGGTCACGCGTGCAGCGTAGCCCGTCCCGGCGGGGGCGGGACGGCCCTCGACGCGCGACGCATCCCGGGCGCCCCGGCCGAGACCGCCCGTTACCGCTCATGGAACGGCGCTCGCGCCTGCCTCCCGGACGGCGCCCACAGGCGCGTTTCGGACATCTCCCAGCGAGGCGCCCGGCCCCGGCGCGCGGCCCCGGTGTTGACAGCCGGGTGACGCCTCCGCTAGTCTGTTGGCACTCTAACGACGAGAGTGCTAAAGCGGCCGGGCGGCCGCGTCGTCAGAACCCGGTGAACGGGGGACAGGCGGCGCGGCCCGCTCCCGCCAGGCGCTCGGTACGTCGGGCGCGGCCCGGCGTCGGGCCGCCTGGGCGCCCGCGACGATGATGCGACGGCGGCGTGCCGTCGCGAGGTTTGATCTCGAAGGAGGGATCGCGCGTTGGCAACCGCCACCAGCAGCAAGCTTCGGCCGCTCGGCGACCGCGTCGTCGTCAAGCCGACGCCGCGGGAAGAGGTCACGAAGAGCGGCATCGTCCTCCCGGACACCGCCAAGGAGAAGCCCCAGGAGGGCGAGGTCCTCGCCGCCGGCCCCGGCCGCATCCTCGAGGACGGCAAGCGGGAGACGATGGACGTCAAGGTCGGCGACAAGGTCCTCTACGCCAAGTACGCCGGGACCGAGTTCAAGGTCGACGGCGACGAGCTGCTCATCGTCAGCCAGAAGGACATCCTCGCGGTCGTCGAGGGCTAGGCCCGCCGGCACCACCGCTCCCAGGCAGGATCCCAGGAGGAACCGTAACCAGTGGCTAAGCAGGTCGCTTTCGACGACACCGCGCGTCGCTCGCTCAAGCGGGGCATCGATCGCCTCGCCGACGCGGTGAGGGTGACGCTCGGGCCGAAGGGCCGGAACGTCGTCCTCGACAAGAAGTTCGGCTCGCCCACGATCACCAACGACGGCGTCACGATCGCCCGCGACATCGAGCTCGAGGACCCGTTCGAGAACATGGGTGCCCAGCTCCTCAAGGAAGTCGCGACGAAGACGGACGACGTGGCCGGCGACGGCACGACGACCGCCGTCGTGCTCGGCCAGGCGCTCGTCTCCGAGGGCCTCCGGAACGTGACCGCCGGCGCCAACCCGATGGTCCTCAAGCACGGCATCGAGAAGGCCGTCGACGTCATCGTCGAGGAGATCAAGAAGGCCTCCCGCCCGGTCGACTCGCGCGAGCAGATCGCCGCCGTCGCGGCGATCTCCGCGGCCGACCCCGAGGTCGGCGAGATCATCGCCGAGGTGATGGACAAGGTCGGCAAGGACGGCGTCATCACCGTCGAGGAGGGCCAGTCGCTCGGCCTCGAGAAGGAATACACGGAGGGTATGCAGTTCGACCGCGGCTACATCTCCGCCTACTTCGTGACGAACCCGGACCGCATGGAGGCCGTCCTCGAGAACGCCCGGATCCTCGTCACCGACAAGAAGATCTCGGCCGTCCCGGACATCCTCCCGGCCCTCGAGAAGGCCGTCCAGATCGGCAAGCCGCTCCTCATCATCGCCGAAGACGTGGACGGCGAGGCGCTCGCCACGCTCGTCGTGAACAAGCTGCGCGGCACGATTCAGGTCCTGGCCGTCAAGGCGCCGGGCTTCGGTGATCGCCGCAAGGAGATGCTGCGCGACATCGCCACCCTCGCCGGCGGCACGGTCATCTCCGAGGAGGTCGGGCGCAAGCTCGACTCGGTCACGATCGAGGACCTCGGCGAGGCCCGCCGCGTCGTCGCCACCAAGGACGACACGACGATCGTGGACGGGGCCGGCAACGAGGCCGACATCAAGGCCCGGATGAACCAGATCAAGGCGCAGATCGAGGAGACGACCTCGGACTACGACCGGGAGAAGCTCCAGGAGCGCCTTGCGAAGCTCGCCGGCGGCGTCGCCGTCATCAAGGTCGGTGCCGCGACCGAGGTGGAGCTCAAGGAGAAGAAGCACCGCATCGAGGACGCCCTCTCGACGACCCGCGCGGCCATCGAGGAGGGGATCGTCGCCGGCGGCGGCGCGACGCTCCTGCAGGCGATCCCGGCCCTCGACGCGCTCAAGCTCGAGGGCGACGAGGCGGTCGGCGTCGACATCGTCCGGCGCGCCCTCGAGGCCCCCGCGAAGCAGATCGCCGACAACGCCGGCGCCCGCGGCGAGGTCATCATCGAGCAGGTCCGCAAGCTCCCGTCCGGCCAGGGCTTCGACGCCCTCAAGGGCGAGTTCGGCGACATGTTCGAGAAGGGGATCGTCGACGCGGCCAAGGTGACCCGCTCGGCGCTCCAGAACGCGGCGTCGATCGCGGCGATGGTCCTGACGACGGAGACGCTCGTCACGGACATCCCCGAGAAGAAAGAGCCCGCCGGCTCCGGCTACGGCCACGGCGGCCCGGACATGGACTTCTAGCTCGAACCGGGTTCGAGACGCGCGCAGGGCGTTCCGCGACGAGCGGGGCGCCCTGCCGATTCCCGGGCCCGCAGGGGCCAGGCAGGCGCGGCGCCCGGCAGGGCCGGGCCCCGCTACAGGAGCTCGAGCACGCGTCCGAAGCGCTCTACCCCGGCGGTCGAGTAGGGCACGACCCCGACCTGGTCTTCGTCGATCCCCATTCCGGCGATCGCGCGGAGCCCGGCTGCGATCTCGTCCGGCGAGCCGCGCAGCGCCCGATGGGTCCAGTCCGACCCCTGGACGACGAACGGTTCGTCGTCCAGGGCCGCGATCAGGCAGACCGTTCGCGCCAGGGTCGCCGGGTCGCGGCCCGCGGCCGCGCACGCCGTGTCGAGCTCGGTGCACAGGCGGGGGATCTCGACCGCCCAGTCGCGCCGGGGCAGGAACGCGTTCCAGGCGTCGGCGTGGCCGGCCGCCAGGCGCATGCCGCGCGGGCCCGCGACACCGAGCAGGATCGGGATACCGCCGGGCCGCGGGCCGGCCGGCAGGACCTCCGCGTCGCGGACCCGCCGGTAGCGTCCCTCGAACGTGACGCGCCCGCCGCGCAGCAGGCCGCGGATGATCTGGAGGGATTCCTCGAACCGGTCGAAGAGGTGGTCCGGCTCGCAGCCGAACATCTCGAACTGGTCCGCCGACCAGCCCGCGCCGAGGCCGAGCACCAGCCGTCCCCCGCTGATCTCGTCGACCGTGGCGGCCATCTTGGCCAGGAGGGCCGGGTTCCGATAGTTCGTGCAGCTGACGAGCGGTCCGAGACGGACGCGGCCCGTCACCGCGGCCAGCCCCGCCAGGATCGTCCAGCACTCCCAGAAGGCGAGATCCGGCTGGCCGTCCGTCCGCCAGTGCAGCTCGTCGACGACCCAGGCGGAGTCGAACCCGACGTCTTCCGCCAGCCGCACGATGTCGACCAGGTCGCTCCAGCGCGGGTCGCGCCCACCCCCGAGCGACCCGGTGGCCTCCGCTCGAAGGTGCCCACCCGCCCTCGCTGGTTATCGTGCGTCTCCCCGGCTCGAGTTCCCGCAGGCGGCCAGCGTGGCACCGGCAAGGGCGCGCCGCCAGAGCCGAACGGAGGGTCCTGGCGGCGCGGGCGCCACGGGCGCCCGACGCCGCAGCGGGCGGGCCGGACCGTCGCGATCCGCCGGCCGCCTACAATCGGGGCGTGGATCGCAGCCCCAGCGCTGAACCGCCCTTCCCCGGGGAGCCGCCGCCCGGCGAGCCCGACCCGGACGTCGTCCCGTTCCTCTCGACCGGGCGCGACCCGCGCCTCGGCGCTCCCGGCCGCGGGCCGGCCGGGAGCATCGTGACGCGGGAGGAGCTCGAGACCCGCATCCTCGCCCGGCTGAACCCGGAGCAGGCTCGTGCCGTCACAACGACCGACGGGCCGCTCCTCATCCTCGCCGGCGCCGGGTCGGGCAAGACGCGCGTGATCGCCCACCGCGTCGCCTACCTCGTCGGAGTCCGGGCGGTCGCGCCCTGGCGGATCCTCGCCGTCACGTTCACCAACAAGGCCGCGGCCGAGATGCGCGAGCGGATCGTCGCGCTCATCGGCCCCGAAGACGCGGGGAAGATCGCGCTGGGTACCTTCCACGCCCTGTGCGCCCGGATCCTCCGCCGCGACGGGGAAGCGATCGGGATCCCGCGCCGTTTCGTCATCTACGACACGGAGGACCAGCTGGGGCTCATGAAGACGCTCTTCCGCGAGGCGGACCTCCCGCTCAAGGGCGAGCGCCTCACCCCGCGGCGCGTCCTCGAGGCGGTCTCGCGGGCCAAGAACGAGCTCCTCGAGCCCGGGCGCGGCGGCCGCGCTGCAGATCGCGACGACGACCGCCTCCCGTCCGCCGATCGCTCGCGGATCCTCGCCCTCGCCGCGCGCTACGGGGAGCGGCTCCGGGCGGCCGGCGCGCTCGACTTCGACGACCTCCTCGTCGAGGCGGTTCGTCTCTTCGACGAGACACCCGACGTGCTCGCCCGCTACCGCGCTCGCTGGCGCTACCTCCACGTCGACGAGTACCAGGACACGAACCGTGCCCAGTACCGGCTGGTCCGGGGCCTGGCCGAGGACCACCGGAACCTGTGCGTCGTCGGCGACGACGACCAGTCGATCTACGCCTGGCGCGGGGCCGACCTGCGCAACATCCTCGACTTCGAGCGCGACTGGCCGGACGCGGCCGTCGTGAAGCTCGAGCAGAACTACCGGAGCACGCAGCGGATCCTCGACGCCGCCCACGCCGTCGTCGCCCGGAACGAGGCCCGGAAGGAGAAGCGGCTCTGGACGGCGAACGAGGCCGGCGCCCGGATCCGTCGCTTCGAGGCGACGTCGGCGGAGGAGGAGGCGGAGTGGATCGCGCGCCGGATGGACGAGCTCATCGCGCCCCGCAGGGGAAGCCTCACCCGGCGCGCCGACGATCTCGGGGCGATCGAGCCGGGCGAGATCGCCGTCCTCTACCGGACGAACGCCCAGAGCCGGGCCATCGAGGAGGCGCTCATCCGGTACGGGATCCGCTACCAGCTCATCGGCGGGCTCCGGTTCTACGAGCGGCGCGAGGTGAAGGACGCCCTCGCCTACCTGCGGATCCTGCGCAGCGACACGGACGTCGCGGCCTTCGAGCGGATCATCAACGTGCCGGGCCGCTCGATCGGGGAGAAGACGCTCGAGGCGCTCCGGGTGGCGGCTGCCGACGCCGGCTCGACGTGGACGGCGATCACGGCCGCGGCGCGCGGCGAGCTGCCCGTCATCCTGCCCCGTGCCCGGGCGGCGCTTGCCAGCTTCGCCGCACTCGTGGGGCGGCTGCGCGCCCGCGTCGGCGTCTTGCCGCTCCCGGAGCTGCTCGACGAGACACTCGAGGCGTCCGGCTACCGGGCAATGCTCGCCGACGGGACCGAGGAGAACGAGGAGCGCTGGCGGAACCTCCTCGAGCTCCGCGCTGTGACGACCCGCTACGACGGGCTCGCCCCCGAGGATGCCCTGGACCGGCTGTTGGAGGAGGCGGCCCTCGTCGCCGACCAGGACGAGCTGGAGGACGACCCGCTCGTGGCCCGCGGCCGGGTCACGCTCATCACGCTCCACGCCGCGAAGGGCCTGGAGTTCCGGGTCGTCTTCATCGCCGGCATGGAGGAGGGCGTCCTGCCCCACGCCCGGGCGGTCGACTCGGACCGGCCGGAGGAGATCGAGGAGGAGCGCCGCCTCGCGTACGTCGGCATCACCCGGGCGAAAGAGCTCCTCTTCCTGACCCATGCCAT
>Ga0315281_10014571_pt1 | contig 10595 bp, 6 predicted proteins | sample YL17G07_0_MG_FD_204540 | JGI IMG/M metagenome (GOLD analysis project Ga0315281, IMG submission 204540) | Sediment microbial communities from Yellowstone Lake, YNP, Wyoming, USA - YL17G07_0 | ecosystem: Environmental > Aquatic > Freshwater > Lake > Sediment | place: USA: Wyoming | collected... | reverse complement strand
GGTGAAGCCCGTGCCCGGCCTTCCGGGCCACGAACCGTCCGGAGACCTGGCATCCGAGGAGGTAGAGGTCGCCGACGAGGTCCAGGACCTTGTGGCGGACGAACTCGTCCGGGAAGCGGAGGGGGCCGTTGACGACCTTTTCGGCGTCCAAGATGATCGCATTCGCGAAGGACCCGCCTAAAGCCAACCCCTGCCTCTGAAGTTCGGGCACGTCCTTAAGGAAGCCGAACGTCCGGGCCGGGGCGATCCCGACGCGGAAAGTCCCTTCCGTCACCTCGAGGTCGATCTCCTGCTTGCCGACGGCGGGATGGTCGAAATCGATGAAATAGGAAACTTGGAACCCGGGGTCCGGCAGGACCTCGATGGAAGCATCACCGGCTTCGACGACAAAACGCATGAGTACCTTGAGAACTTTCTTCCCGGGACCGACCGGGCGGGTCTCCGTCCCGGCCAGGGCTTCAGCGAAGGGCAGGGCGCTCCCGTCGAGGATCGGGACCTCCCCGCCGCCGACCTCGATGAGAAGGCTGTCCACTCCGAAGCCGGACAGGGCGGCCAGGAGGTGTTCGACGGTCCGGATCCGGCAGTTCCCCGCAGCCAGGGTGGAACTGTTGCGGGCGCCCGTGGATCTGGGGTCAAGGCGGATCTCGAGGCCGTCCCGGTCGGTCCTCCGGAAAACGATCTCCCCCGAATCCGACGGCTTCAGGGCCAGGTCCACGACCTTGCCCGAATGGATCCCAATCCCCCTGAAGTTCAGTTCCTTTCCGATCGTCCTTTTTTCCATTTTTTCCAGCTCCCAGCCCGGGAGCCTATTCTAGTCCATCGCGAAGTATTATGGAAGGATGGAAGCATCTCTTTTCATGCGATTAAGTCAATAAGGGCCAAATTCTTACCGAGCGGCACTGGATGCCGCCCGTAAGCCCCCGTAGCGGAGGGGGGACCCGTCGGCTTATCCGATGGGGGGAACCGACGGGACTGGTTCCCCGGGGGCCGGGGGCCAAGGGCGGCTCCAGGCCGCCCATACTTCCCCTCGTCGGAGCAAAGAAGCGTGCCGACGAATGCCCCGTCCGGCTTCCAGACAACACCTAATCACACAAGAAGAGATGAGATGCTTCCTGAAAGGGTTATGGAATAGACGGTTTCATAGCCCTGTGATAGAATGAACGGGTGAATAAATATTATGAAAACATCCTGAAAAAGGTCTATGAGCACCGGCTTTCCCCCGAGGAGGCCGTCGAACGCCTCAAGGATTACCCCTACCAGGACCTCGAATTCGCCAAGATCGACCACCATCGGGAACTCAGGAAGGGCATCCCGGAAATCATCTACGGCCTGGGCAAGACGAGCCCCCAGATCCTGAAGATCGGCCGGGAGATCATCAGGAAGGGCGGGAACCTGCTTGTCACCCGGGTCGCGCCGGAGATCTATCGAGCGCTCAAGGGCAAGATCCCCGGGGCCGTCTACAATCCCGCGGCCAGGACCATCACGATGAAGCAGAAGGAGGCCGCGCGGGGCAAGGGGAAGATCGTGGTCATGACCGCGGGGACGTCGGACATTCCCGTGGCCGAGGAAGCCTTCGTTACCTGCGACATCCTGGGGAACGAAACCGAACGGATCTATGACGTCGGCGTCGCCGGCCTTCACCGTCTTTTCGGAGAGTATGAAAGGATCAAACAGGCGCGGGTCGTCATCACCGTCGCCGGAATGGAAGGGGCGCTTCCGAGCGTCGTGGCCGGTCTGGTCAGCGTCCCGGTCATCGCCGTTCCCACCAGCATCGGCTACGGGGCCAGTTTCAAGGGACTGGCGGCCCTCCTGGCCATGCTCAATTCCTGTCCGGGCGGCGTCGCCGTGGTCAATATCGACAACGGCTTCGGGGCGGCCTACCTGGCCAGCTCGATCAATCACCTTTAGTTTGTCCGAATGTCCCGGAAGATTGACAAGTACAGGCTGACTCCCTATATTATATAGGAAAGTCTCATCTATAATATCATATGGAGATTAACGAACAGATCAGGCAGGTCTCTTCCATCGTCGAGATCGCTTCTCAGTACACCACATTGAAGAGACGGGGCAGGAAACATGTCGGACTCTGCCCTTTTCACTCGGAAAAGACGCCTTCCTTCACGGTCGACGAGGAAAAGCAGCTCTTCCACTGCTTCGGCTGCGGGGTCGGCGGGGACATCTTTTCCCTGGTCATGGAAAAGGAGAACCTGGATTTTCCCGAGGCCTTGAAGTACCTGGCCGAAAAATACCACGTCCCCCTCCCCCAGCAACGGGTCAATCCCCAGGCCCTCAAGCTCGAGGAGAAGCTCTTCAACATCAACGAGATGGCCCTCGGTTTCTTCCGCAAGAACCTTATCGGCACCGAGGAAGGGATGGCGGCCCTGGAATACCTCAAGAAGAGGGAGCTCTCCGAGGACACCATCCAGGCGCTGAAGATCGGCTATGCTATGAACGCCTGGGGTTCTCTCCTCTCTTTTTTCCAGGCGAAGAACGTTTCGGCGACACTCCTGGAAAAGGCCGGGCTCGTCCTCCCCGGCAAGAAAAAGGACGAATATTACGACCGGTTCCGGGGACGGATCGTCTTCCCCATCTTCAGCCTGACGGGCAAGGGAGTGGCCTTCGGCGGCCGGACCGTCATCGACGCCGAGCCCAAGTACCTGAATTCGCCCGACACGCCCCTCTATTCCAAGGGCAAGCTCCTCTACGGCCTGAACCTCAGCAAGGACGCCATCCGCGACGCGGGTGAGGCCATCCTCGTCGAAGGCTACACGGATTATGCTTCCCTCTACCAGGCAGGCATCACCAATGTCGTCGCGTCCCTGGGAACGGCCCTCACGCCCCATCAGGTCTCTCAGGCCGCCCGCTTCGCCCCGCGGATGATCATCAGCTACGACGGAGACGCGGCCGGCAGGAATGCCTGCGCCCGGGCTATTCCCCTGTGCCTCGAGAAAGGGATGAACGTCCAGGCCCTTATCCTGCCCGAGGATCTGGACCCCGACGGATTCCTCAGGAAATACGGCCGCGACCGCTTCCTCGGGCTGATGAAGAAGAGCCTTCCTGGCCTCAAGTTCCTGATCGACATGCACTCCAGGGGAGTGAAAATGAACATCCCCGAGGAGAAGGCCAGGGTCGTCCGGGCCGTTGTCAAGGAGATCGAGAAGGTCCCCGATTCCGTGGCCCGCGGCGAGTACGTCAAGCAGGCGGGCGAATTCCTGTCGGTGGACGAAGAACTTCTCCGGACAATCATCGAGAATAGGCCTCCGGAAAAGGGCGCCGAAGCCGGGGATTTCCTTTCGCCCGCTGAAAAGAGGCTCCTCCAGATCCTTTTCGAGAACAAGGACATGGCCGCCTTCGTTTTCGAGGAGTTCCAAGAAGGGGATTTCCGGGGCCTCAAGAGCGAGCCGGTTCTCACGTTCATTCAGGAATCCTTCCGGGACGACCGGGAATGGAGCTTTCACGACCTGAAGGAGACCGTCAAGGCCCCGGTCCTGGACAGCCTGTCCCGGGCCCTCCAGGAAAGGACCCGGAAGGCCTCCGTTGAGGAGGCCCGGGACTGCCTGAGGGCGCTTAGAAAGGTCGTTTTTCAGAACCGGTTGAAGGAGCTGCAAGCCGAGATCGCCCGGTTGGAGAAACGGGGAGAAAAGGAGGAGCTGCTGGCCCTTCTTTACCAGAAACAGGACATCACCAAGCAAATTCTGGCATTGTGAAAGAGAACATGAGGAGTTTCAAGTGACATCGGAGAATAAATTCCAGAAAAGCGAGATCCACCAGCTCATCTCCAAAGGCCGCAAGCAGGGCTATCTTCTCTTCTCGGAGATCGACAAAACCTTCACCGACGAATTGGATTCGGAGGAGGATTTCGACGGCTTCCTGTCGTCCATGGACGACTACGGGATCAAGATCCTGGACTCCCGGCAGAAGGAGGTCGTCCCGCGCCGGCGCAAAAGCGACCTGGTCTCGCTCCACGGCCTTGAGAGGACGACCGACCCGGTCAAGCTCTACCTCCGCGAGATGGGCAACATCTCCCTGCTCACCCGGGAGGGGGAGATCGCCATCGCCCGCGAGATCGAACGGGGGGAGAAGTCCATCATCAAGGCCCTGTCCAGGACGCGCATGGTCCTTAACGAGGTCCTGGCCATCGAGGAAAAGATCAAAGAGAGCCCCATCACCATCCAGGAAATGTTCGATTTCACGGAAGAGGACATCGCCGAGGGCAAGCTCGAGGAAAAAAAGAAGCAGATCCTGGACAAGATCAAGAAAGTCCGGGAGCTCAGCGCCAAGCTCTGCAAGCTCCCGACGACCAGAAAATACACGATCACCCGCGGCCGGATCATCGTCGGAGTCAGCCGGCACATCCGGGAACTCAACCTCCGGACATCCCGCCGGGAGCTGATCATCGAGAACCTTCGGGAGAAGCTCCGGATCATCAACGACCTCGAGGACACGCGGGAGGAGCTCATCCTCGGCCAGAAGTCCAGCCGCCGGAAGAAGGAGGACCCGGCCGTCCAGCAGAAGATCAAGGAGATCCACAAGGAGCTCCGCAAGTACAAAGCCGAGATCGGGCTGGACTCCCATGCCCTGCGCAAGGCGGTCCGTTCCATCACGACGGGGAAAAAGATCAGCGACCAGGCCAAGAAGGAGCTGGTCGCCGCCAATCTGAGGCTCGTGGTCTCCATCGCCAAGAAATACAGCAACCGCGGCCTCCAGTTCCTGGACCTCATCCAGGAAGGCAACATGGGCCTGATGAAGGCGGTGGACAAGTTCGAGTACCGGAGGGGTTACAAGTTCTCGACCTACGCGACCTGGTGGATCCGGCAGGCCATCACGCGGGCCATCGCCGACCAGGCCCGGACGATCCGTATCCCGGTCCACATGATCGAGACCATCAACAAGCTCATCCGGGTCTCCAGGGCCCTCGTCCAGGAGATCGGCCGCGAGCCGACCTCGGAGGAGATCGCCAAGAAGATGGACCTGCCGGTGAGCAAGGTCCGGAAGATCATCAAGATCGCCCAGGAGCCCATTTCCCTCGAGACCCCCATCGGGGAGGAGGAGGACAGCCACCTGGGCGACTTCATCGAGGATAAGCTCATCCCCTCTCCCCCGGACACCGTCATCCACATCAACCTCCGCGAGCAGATCGAGGAGGCCCTAAAGTCCCTGACCGACCGGGAGGCCAAGGTCCTCAAGATGAGGTTCGGGCTGGGCGACGGCAACGAACACACGTTGGAAGAGGTCGGACAGCAGTTCAAGGTCACCCGCGAGCGCATCCGGCAGATCGAAGCCAAGGCCCTGCGGAAGCTCAAGCACCCGAGCCGCAGCCGGAAGCTGAAATCTTTCACGAACAACCATTAAGTTATCAGGCCGGGCCATCGGGACACGGGACACGGTTCATTGACTCCCAGACTATTATTTGATATAAAAGCGGGCGAGGGCCTATAGCTCAGCGGTAGAGCTACCGGCTCATAACCGGCAGGTCCCAGGTTCGAATCCTGGTAGGCCCATTAGAGTTGAGGACAATGTGGATATCGACTTTGACAAACTGATCCAGCTCCAGAACCTTGATTCCGAGATCAAGCACAACACCCTTTTCCTCGAGAATATCCCCCGTCTGATAGAAGACATCGATAAGAAGATCCAGGCCGGCTCCCAAGCCGTCGCGGACGCCAAGGAAAAGCTCGCCGAGAACCAGAAGAGACGGCGGGACCTGGAGACTTCCGTCAAGGACATCAAGGTCCTTATCGCCAGGTTCAAGCGCCAGCTGAACGAGGTTAAAACCAACAAGGAATACACCGTTTTCCTCAAAGAGATCGAGGAGTCCCAACACAAGGTGGACGGGGTCGAAGAGGAGATCATCAGCGAGATGCTGGCCGCCGACGATATCGAAGAGGAGATCAAGACGGCCGCGCTGAAGCAGAGCCAGGAACACGAGGACCTCAAAAAGGACCAGGCCATGCTCGTACAGAAGAAGCGGGAGATGGAAGCCAAGCGAGAGCAGCTCATCCGGGAACGGGAGGACCTCCTCCCCCTGATCCCGTCCGACCAGATGAAGCTCTACATGTCCATTTTCAACAAGAAGAACGGCTCCGCCCTCTCCTCCGTCAAAGGGGATTTCTGCGCCCTATGCCACGTGCGCATCCGGCCCCAGATGCTGAACGAGATCCGGGACAAGAGCAAGATCTACCTCTGTGAGAATTGCGGCCGGATCCTCTATTGGGTCACGAAACCGGAACAAAAGGCCTGAAAATACTGGGCAGGATTCGTCATCGACCGGAGCCCGGAATCCGGAGGGCATTCCGGAGGCTGCCATCTCTTGGTTCTCCTGGCCGATTCAAGCCCCGGAACGCCCGCTCACGGTAGAGCCACTCCATCGCCTCGTGGAAGCGCTGGCCAAGAAACGCCTCAACCCCCTTCTCGTAGCGCTTGATCTTGTCCGCCGCCTCAAAGTGCGCGTATATAAGCCGTTATTTTCCCCGCGCCTTCGCTTTCGCCTCCGCACCCCTGGCGATTCTCCCGGCCGGCTGGTTCGTCCCCTTCCCTCTCTTCCCCTTTCCCTTCGGCTTCCCGGCCGGTCTTCTCGCCGTCTTCCCTGTCTTCCTCATCCCCTCGGCTTTCCGGGGCGCGGACGCAGGCGTCTCGATCTCGACGCCGAAGACCTCCGCCAGTTCGCTTTCCTCGATGCCGGCCGGGCCCGCCGCCGCCGCGTTCGTCAGCCCACCGGACCGGACGGCCTCGTCGATGAGCTGCATATGGTCGACCCCCCTCAGAACGAACAATAACTCCGGCCGGCTGTCGAGCCGCGCCCCCACGCCATAGAGCGTGGCCGCGACGTGCTTGCACATGGTCGCATAATCGGGGCAGGAACAGCGCATTTCGATTTCGTGGGGCCGGGGAAACAAGCCGTTCGTCGGATGGGTCATGATGCCCATGACGGCGGCGGAAAGCCGCCCCCGCAAGAGCTCGACGACCGAGGCGATCCCTCCCGTGCACGACTTCCGGATGGCCGTCCAGCGGGCCGGCCGGAGTTTCTTGATGTCGATCTCCACGCGGTAAAGGTCGTTTCCGACGACCCGGGCCGCCACGTGTCCCGGCCCGATGACGAGGTCGCAGACCGATCCGTTGCGGACATAGGACCGCCCCCGCGGCAAGCGGTTCCAGAAGTCGCTGTGCGCCTCCAGGTGGTCGCACCAGGCTTTTCCCCAGAAGGTGCGGGCGATCGCCCGGCCCTCGATCACCACGGGGTCGAGCTTTTCCCCCTTTTTATTCAGCCTCTCCATCTGACGCTTCGCCTTCGCCAGGCGCTCCGCTACCGGCACGTAGCGCGGCCAACGACTCGCGTACCTCCGGCTCCAGCCCCATCGTCTGCCCATGGTTCACTCCGCCGCGGCGCGGTGGATGTCCAGCGCCACGAATTTCAGCAATTCCTCGTCCGGCATTTCCGTGAGCCGTTTCTCTGCCCCCTCTTCGATCAGGCCCTTGGCCAGGTCCATTTTTTCGGTGATGAGCGCGTCGATTTTCTCTTCGATCGTCCCCCGGCAGACGAACTTATGGACCAGGACGTTTTTCGTCTGGCCGATCCGGAAAGCCCTGTCCGTGGCCTGGTTCTCCACGGCCGGATTCCACCAGCGGTCGAAATGGACGACGTGTCCGGCGGCGGTCAGGTTGAGTCCCGTCCCGCCCGCTTTGAGCGAGAGGACGAAAAACGGCGGCCCGTCGTCGCGTTGAAAGGCCTCGACAAAACTCCGGCGCCGCCCCACGGGCGTCCCCCCGTGCAGAATCAGGCCCGGCCGGCCGAACACCTCGGCCAGGAATCCGGCCAGAGGCCCGGTGATTTCCCGGAACTGGGTGAAAATCAGGACTTTCTCCTGCCGCACGGCCAGCTCTTCGCACAGCTCGCGGAGCCGGCCGAACTTGCCGCTTCGGCCGGGATCGTAGTCGCCGTCCGCCATGGCTTGGGCGGGATGGTTGCAGATCTGTTTGAAACGGAGGATGGCCGCGAGGACGATGCCGCGCCGCTCGATGCCGTCGCTCCTCTCCAGCCGGTCGGAGAGATCCCGGACGGCTTGTTGATAGATCCCCGCCTGGACGGGAGTGAGGGGACAGAACGCGCGAACCTCGGTCTTTTCGGGAAGGTCGGCGATCACCTTCTTGTCGGTCTTCAACCGGCGAAGGATATAGGGACGCACCAGAGTCCGCAGGGGCCTGTACGCGTCCGTCCCCCGGGAAGAAAGGTTCTTTACGTAAGTCCCGAAAACGCGCGCCGAGCCGAGCAACCCGGGGTTCAGGAAGTCGAAAATCGACCACAGGTCGGACAAGCGGTTTTCGATCGGCGTGCCCGTCAGGACGACGCGGCACGGGGCCTTGAGTTCCTTGACCGCCCGGGCTTGACGGGTGGCCGGGTTCTTGACCGCCTGCGCCTCATCGAGCGCCGCCAGGCTCCATGGGCGCTTCCTCAGGAGGTCCGTCCTCTGCAGGACGCCGTAGGTCGTGATGACCAGGTCCAGGCGGGCCTTCCGGCCTTCCATCCGGCCCGCCCATTCCGAAGCGGGCGTTTCGGAGGGATGGGCATAAAGCACCCTCAGGCTCGGGACAAACCGTTCGATTTCCGCTCTCCAATTGGCTACAAGCGAAGCGGGGACAACGAGCAGTGCGGGAGGCGTTCCCTCCCGGACTTCCCGCCGGAGCAGGACCAACAGTCCCAGGAACTGGATCGTTTTCCCCAGCCCCATGTCATCGGCCAGACAAGCCCCGAGGCCCATCTTCGTCAGGAAGTGCAGCCAGCCAACGCCCTCGCGCTGATACGGCCTGAGCACGGCGCGGAGTTCATTGCCCGGATCGGAAGCCTGCCGCCGTTCCGGATCCCGCAGGGCATCCAGCACGGCGGCAAGACCGCGGCCGGCTTGGACGCCGAACCATTCGGGGGCGTCGGGAGAGGCGTCCTCGGGCCGATCCGGACCCTCCGTACCCGCAAGCAGCCGCATCGCCTGCAGAAAAGTCAGTCCGTCACCGCCGGCGTCCCGTTCGACACGCTTCCAATGGGCCATGAGCTCGGACAGCCGCCGGGAGTCCACCTCGACCCATTTTCCGCGCAGGGAGACGAGCCCGGAGGAGGACGCGACGAGCGTCTTCCACTCCTCCTCAGTCAAGACATTCCCGTCGAGAGAGGCGCGAATGGAAAAATCGAGCAACGAGTCGAGCCCCAGCACGACACCTTTTTTCTCGCCGATGGTCACGCTGACCTGCGGCCGCGGCGGGCGGCCTTCCTTCCACCAATCGGGCACGCGGACGATGATCCCGCTCGCTTCAAAAAGAGGGATCTCCTTCAAGAAGTCGTAGGCCTCCCGCGGCGTCCAGGCCTGCGGCCGGTAGACCTCTCCGGTTTCTGTCAAGCGGCGGATGAGCGGGCTTTTATCAGCCGCGGCCTGTACCGGAGAAAGAAGGCGCAGGAGGGCGTTCCGGTTTTTCCCGCCCGCATACTCCTGGAGGGCGCGGCCGAGCGGAATGTATTGCGGCCTGGATTGGTCGGACAGCCGCCCGGTGTACGTGGCCATGAAGGCGAAGGGGCGGTCGGGGTTGCGTTTGTTTTCAGCGAGATGAAACGTGACCCGGCCGACCAGCCGCCAGTTCGGGTCGCAGTCCTTCAGCCAGCCGGCCGGCCCTTCCGGGTGCGTAGCGGCCTCTCGCCGCGCCCTCGCATCGAGCGCACCCCACAGCCGCATCAGGACCTCGGGTGAGAGGTACTCCAGGCCCTTCATCGGCGGAACCCGTTCCGCTAGGTTGCGCCAATAGTCCACGTCCGGTTCATGCACCCGGGCAGAGAGGTCGGTCTCCAGCCCAGGCGTATGGCAGAGGGCCGTCAGATATTCGCGGGCGAAATCACGCCAAAAATCGAGGACCGCGGAAGGCCCGGCGCCCCATTTCTCGCCGGCGAGCTCCAGCAGGCCAAGGGCGGGATCCTCGCCCCACAAGCGGCAGAGGCGTCGGACCTGCGGCGATCCGCCGGGAATGTCGGGGGGATCGAGGTACAAGCGGCCGGAAGGCGACAGCACGAGCTCGGGCACGGCCCGGACGGGAGCAGGCTCAAGAGAAGTGCCGATATCCATATTGCCAAAGAATCATATGCACTTTCCGGATTTTGTCAACCCGGCTGACGGCGATGTGTCCTATTTTCCCGCCGCCGTTTATTGCGGCTTTGACAGCGCCGCGCGGTCGGCGATATATTACCGGCATGGTGAGTGGCACCGGATTCTCCCCGAAAGAGGTCCTGTTCGCGTCCATGACGGACTGCAACCTGAATTGCGCCCATTGTTCGGTCGAGCGGGGAAAGGCCCGGCTGCCGATACCGGCGGCCGTGAAGTTCCTGCGGTCCTGCCGGAAGACCGGCGTCGAAAGGGTCGGGTTCACCGGCGGCGAGCCGTTCCTGGACATCGAGTTCCTCCATGCTGTGACCGAATTCGCCGTCGCGCACGGGTTCCTGTTCGGCCTGGTCACCACGAACGCGGCCTGGTTCAGGAGTACGAGGCGCCTCCGGCGGACCCTGAAGGAATTGTTCGACCGGGGTTACGACGGATCCTTCGGCGTCAGCGTGGACGCGTTCC
>Ga0315281_10014570_pt1 | contig 10595 bp, 15 predicted proteins | sample YL17G07_0_MG_FD_204540 | JGI IMG/M metagenome (GOLD analysis project Ga0315281, IMG submission 204540) | Sediment microbial communities from Yellowstone Lake, YNP, Wyoming, USA - YL17G07_0 | ecosystem: Environmental > Aquatic > Freshwater > Lake > Sediment | place: USA: Wyoming | collected... | reverse complement strand
CCCACGGCCAATCGCCAGAACGCGTTCACCCTGGGCACGGCCGCCACCGAGATCTACGTCATGCACGGCGAGACCGCCGCGGTGGCGACCTACGCCCGCCGCGCGATCAAGGACAAGGATTCGGGCAAAGCGCTCGAACCGCTGGCGCAGAAAATGAACGAGATGGCGCAGAAGTATTACGACACCTCGCGTCCGGCGTACTGCGCGCGCTATGGTTTCGTCGACGAAATCGTGAATCTGAAAGCACTGCGCGGATATCTGAAGGCGTTCGCGGGCGCGGTGTACCAGAACCCGAAGTCCATCTGCCCGCGCCACCAGATGCTGCTGCCGCGAATCATCAAGGGATGAGGGCGGTTTCGAGAGGGCGAAAGAGAACTTGCCATTTTTGAGCAGATGGCAGGCCTGAACGCCAGGCAGCGCTTGAATCTTGGCAAATAAATGTTTTGAAATCTGGCTGTAGCCTTGCGCTGACTCGGAGGATGCAGACGCGCTGTGTGGCGCCGTGCTGCGGGTCCGGGGGCGTCGACGCTCTGGCTAGGTGCCGACGCGCTTAGGTGGCAATGCGACTGACAGTCCATCGACCCAGAGCGGTTAGTCGCGCTTGGAGTTTCCTCCTGTCGGGATTGAGTAAAGGTGAGCCTTTCGACGTAGTGCCAAAAAAATTAGACGAACACCCGGCACGGAGGTGACTCATGTAGATGGAACTGAATCACTCGCGACGCGCCAAAATTGCCCAGGCTGGTACACACCCACTCCAGCTAGTCATACGCAAGCAAAACGCCGACGATGTCGCTTTCCACAGATCAATCAGTATCTGTTGGCTTCCGAAGGTTCCTGAGCGGCACGCTAGGAATAATGCACTCGCCTTCAAGCGGTTTTCGTTCATGGTCGTCAGATTGTGCAGGCACGTCGTCAATCATGACCGGCTCACCAGTCCAGCCGCACTTGTTGCACGTCGGCCTCTCCCACTCCACATCCGGCATACTCGCTTCAAAACCACGTTCAGGTGAAAGGCGGTGTGACCCGCAAGCCGGACATTCGTCAGGCACACCCCGTAGGTGGACAATAACGGCCGATGTGCAGAGACTGATAGCGTTTTCGGTGACGGCGACCGCTGCCTCCGCGTCATGCCAGTGAGTGTCTTTGGCGTGCGTCAGCCAATTTGCGAAGTTCCACGCGTTGTCCAGCAACGTCTTGAAAAGGCGCCTACGATCCTTGTGCGGAGCGCCAGCAAGCGCCACGTTGCAGATGTGATCGGCCCAGGCCTTGAGATCAGCTCGTTTCGGTGTTAATTCAGTCGAGGTCCAGGGAAGAACAGTCTGCCCTGCATCGGCGAAGGCAAGCAGCGCCTCGCGGCACTTAACGCCGATTGCCTGGTAGTCCGCAACCTCTTCTGCTTGAGTGACTGCGTCAGATGCCTCTCCAAGGTAGCGGTAGGCCTCCGCGAACGGCTCGATGGGCAAGTCAGAGAGTTTCTGTTTCTGGCCACGCGGAATCCGTAGGCACAGGCCGAGGTGGAACGTGAGTGCAAGATCCATGTTCGGAAACTGGTCTTGCGCGTACAGGTTCATTGGCTCGGTGATGATCCACCAGCGGTCCTTGTCGGTGTGCACGTCCCACACGTCATGCCGCACGTGTAGCACATTCTCCGAGTAGATTTTCTGCACCATCGTCACTGCTAGGTCTGGCGCCTCCGACTTCATATACTCCGTGACGTGCTCAATCTCATCTGGTGTGGCGGGCAACAAGCGGGCTCCTGGTCGATTCAGCCAGGGAAAAGCATACGCCCGTGGACACGGAACTGGGAAGCGTGCCGAGACGTCCCCCACGTCAGGATGTGCCAATGTTGGTATCCGGGTGCCAATCAGTTGGCGATCGCCCGGCAGTGAGCAGGAGCCTGGCGTTGATCGCGCAGAGCGCCGACTTGCCCAGCACCTCGCGGCACACGCGGTTGAGCTGCGTCGGAGTGATGCCGAGTTCGCCGGCGTAGAAGGCCACGGATTTGTGCGTCCGGTAACCACGTGGTCAAACTGTGACGAAGCTTGGCTTGACTCGGGCTATAGGAGCCGCCTGTGCAATCACAACTCTGGCCGATGCACCATCGAAGAGTTCCCGGAAACCTCGGTTGAGAGTCTCCAGGCCGGTGTTAGCAGTGCTGGCAGCGCGCCGCGCGGCATGCCGGGTTACGGTAGCCATTCCGCGCGTTACGCTTGACGTAATGCCTAAGCGGTTGTTATGCTGTCCCCATGATCGTGAGCTTCAGAGACAAGCGCACACGCGAGTTTGCCGAAGGCGGGCATGTAAAGGCGTTCTCGGGTTTCTCGCGCCAGGCGGAGATGAAATTGGATCAGCTCGAAGCGGCGACCACGGTCCGGGACCTTGCGGTCTTGCCCGGAAACCGGCTTGAAGCTTTGAAAGGCGATAGGAAAGGGCAGTACAGCATCCGGATCAACGACCAATGGCGAATCTGTTTCGAATGGCCGAACAGGTCGCCCGGTCCGGTCAACGTCGAGATAGTCGATTACCACTAATGAGGAACACCATGGCACGCAGTGCAATCCATCCCGGCGAGCATCTCGCCGAGCAGCTCAAGGAACTCGGCATGAGCGCTGCCGAGCTTGGCCGGCAGCTCAAGGTGCCGACCAACCGGATCACCGGAATCCTGAACGGCCAGCGCGCGATTACCGGAGACAGTGCGCTTCGCTTGGCGCATTTCTTCGGGACCAGCGCCGAATTCTGGCTGAACCTGCAAAAGGTGTACGAGCTTCGAATCGCCGAACAGAAAGCGGGCGCGACGATACGGAGTCTCCCGAAACTTGCAGAGAGTCTGAAAGGCCAGAACCGTGGGCCGCAGATGCGCGCGGCCTGAGCGGTGACTGCTACCTGGTTACGATTTATCGGCCAGATCCCGTGATTTGGGATGAGGCGTTCAAGATAAGGAGGGCGTGATGAAATGCACCATCTGCAAGACCGGCTATACTCACCCCGGCATCACCACCGTTACCCTGCAACGCGCTAACACGGTGGTGGTTATTCGTGACGTTCCCGCCGAAATTTGCGAAGATTGCGGCGAGTATTACCTGAGCGAAGCCATCGCCCGCCGCGTGTATGCCGATGCCGAAGAAACTGCGCATCGCCGTGTGGAAGTGGAAATTCAACGCTATGCGGCGTAATTGACCTTTTGATCGCATGGTGGGACAATCCCACCATGATTCTGACCCTCGATGCCAAGCGCCGTCTGACCGTCCCCGCGGGTCTCGCCCCGGCTTCGCCCGGAGATACCTTCGAAGCCCGGTTCGATGCTGAAGAGAACGAGCTCGTGTTCCGCCGTATCGCGGGCACGGGCGACTGGCTTGCCGTACTGAGTGAGTGTCCGGTAAGCATGGACGATCTGCCGCGTCGCCGGAGGGAGCCCGCGAGGCGCCGCCGGATTTGAACTGGCTGCTTGATACCGATGTAATCTGCCAGCCGGCCAAGCGCCAAGGGGACGCGCGCGTGATCGCCTGGCTGCACCAGGAGCGCGACCGGTGCTTCACCAGCGCCATCGTCATCGCTCAACTTGCGTACTGGGTGCGGTCGAAGGAGGGTCGTCAGCGCCGCGATTTGCAGGATTGGCTGAGGAGGCTGGTGGACGCACTCGGCGGTCGAATTCTCGGTTTCAACGTCTCGGTCGCCCATGTCTGGGCCGATCAGGAGCACCTGCTGGAAAAGCAAGGGAAGCGCATGCCCGTGGAGGACGGCTACATCGCCGCCACTGCGCGGCGTCACGGTCTGACGATCGTCACCGGAAACGACAAGGACTTCCGCCGGCCCGGCTTGAAGGTGTTCAATCCGTTCAAGGAACTGCCTCCGGTCTGAAGCAGCACAAGGCGTGATTCTGTCACGCCTTCACGCCGCTCAATCGCAGCATGAGCGTCATCAGATGCGCCGGCGCGGGCTGAAACCCGTAGTGCTCGTAGAACCGTTTGGCCTGCTCGTGGAGCGCATGCACGAGCAGGGCTCTCACCCCCGCGTCTTGAGATACGGCCACTGCGCGATTGACAGCGTCCTGCAGCAAGGACGCTCCCAGATGCAGTCCCTGCATCCTGCGGTCGACCGCGAGCCGGGCAAGTACCATGACAGGAACAGGATCCGGCATGTTGCGCCGTACGCCGCTTGTTGCCAGTTGGTGCGATACGGCGCCGGCTGCCATGGCGTAGTAGCCGCGGACGCTACCGTCCTGATCGGTGACGACGAAGGTGCGGCTCGCCCCGCTAGCCTGGTTGGCCAATGCCCTGCGCTTGAGCCAGTCGTCAAGGACGGCCTCGCCACACTCGAAGTCATCCAGCCGATGCGAAGCCGTCAAGGGCACTGGCGGACCGAGTCGCAAGCTCAGGCCTTCGCGGATTTCTTGTCCCAGGGCGCCTTGACCGCCATGAGGCGTTCGAGCCCCGGATTATGGGCGGGCCGCGCGTCGAGCAGCTTGGTGAAGCGCCGGAATTTCTCGGCATCCAGACTGAAAAATACCTGGTCGAGCAGCACGGACTGGGCCTTGTCGCAGGCGGCCTCGAGCATGAAGTCGGAGCGGTTCTTGCCGAGCAGTTGCGCGGCCTGGTCGATCAGGTCCCGCTGCGCGGGACGTGCTCGCAGATTGATGGCGGCGTCGCGCATGAGTCTCTCCTGTTTTGTGTACACAACGAATATACGCATGTTACGGTGGCGTATAGCCGTTGTCAACACGCCGCCGATCCCGGGCGATAGCCTGCTAGATCAGCCCCATCCCCTTGAGCACCGACAGCATCACCGCCGCGGCCACGACCGAGCCGATCTGCCCGCCGGTGTTGACGCCGGCGGCGTGCATGAGCAGGTGGTTCTTCTTGTCGTAGAGCTGCCCCTGTACCTGGACCACCCGCGCCGCCATGGGAAAAGCGGAGATCCCCGCGGCGCCGATGAGCGGATTGACCTTGCCGCCGGTCATCCAGCACACGAGCTTGCCGAACAGGACACCGGCCACGGTATCCATGCAGATGGCGATGAAGCCCATGCCGAATATGGCCAGCGTCTGGGGTTTGAGAAAGGCGTGGCCCTCCATGGTGCCGCCGATCGCCAGGCCCAGAAACAGGGTCACGATATTGGCAATCTCGTTTTCGGAGGCTTTGGTCAGCCGGGCCACCACCCCGCACTCGCGCATGAAATTGCCGAGCATGATCGTCCCCATCAGCGGCAGTCCCTTGGGCGCGAGCAGGCCGGTGACCAGGGTGACGACGATGGGGAACAGGAGTTTGGTCTGTGGCGAGACACTCCTTTTTATCGGCGCCATCCTGATCACCCGCTCCCTGGGGGTGGTCAGCGCCCGCATGATGGGAGGCTGGATGATCGGGACCAGGGCCATGTAGGAGTACGCGGCTACGGAAATCGGCGCCAGCAGTTGCGGCGCGTACTGCGAAGCGACGTAGATGGCTGTCGGCCCGTCGCAGGCGCCGATGACGGCGATGCTGACAGCCTCCAACGCCGGAAAGCCCAGGGCCAATGCCAGCAGCAGGGTGAGGAAAATACCGAATTGCCCGGCAGCGCCGAAGAGCAGCATCTTCGGGTTTTCCAGAAGAGAGCCGAAGTCGATCATGGCGCCGATGCCGACGAAAATGAGCAGCGGGAAGACCTCGTTGGCGATCCCCATGTCGTAGAGAATCCGCAGCAAGCCGCCCGGCTCCATCAGGTCGGAGAGGGGAATGTTTACCAGCAGGCATCCAAACCCGATGGGCACGAGCAGCAGCGGTTCCACTTCCTTTTTCACGCCCAGATAGAGCAGGGCGGCGGCGATCAACAGCATGATCACGTTGGGACCGCCTTGGGAGAACAGATAGCTGACGCCGGAGGTCAGTCCATACAGGCCTGTCTGGAGGCTTTCGAACATTCGATACTCCCTGGCTACAAAGATCCGGACAAGGGCGGAAAGCCCCTGCCCGGATCCCACAAATTAGAGGAAGCCCGGATCGGGTTTGGCGTTCGGTCCGGGTTTTCTTGTTATTTCTTCTCCGAACCGCCGGCTTTGACGACGAGGGGAAAGACCTTCTTCAGCAGGTCCATGACCAGGCTCAGCACCCAGAGGGTCAAAAAAGTACCCCCCATGCCGACTATCATCATGGTGAGTCCGAAGGTCCATTTGGCATTGTCCATGTGGTGCTTTCAGAGATCGGAAGGGCCAGGCGCGCGCCGCCCGATTATATTGTTATCCCGGCCGAGCGTCCATTTGACAAGGAAATTGATATCATGAAACTCTTGCCAGCGGCTGCGGCCGGGAAGATACTTGCGCCAGCAAATGGCCCAGCATAGGGTCAAGTTCAACAAAGGGGTATCCTGTAAGACAGTGCTTTTTGGAGGAGGGCAGGCAGCGATGTACAAAAAAATCCTGATGGCTTTCAACGGATCGCGCGAGGGACGCGCGGCACTGATCGAAAGCGCCGAGATCGCCGCGTTCATCCATGCGGAAACGCACCTCCTGGCGGTGGCCGGGATGCCGCCCAGCTTGTTCCTGACCGAGGGCTTTTTGCCGGAGGAGTTGCTGGAGGAGGAAAAAAAGCGCACCCAGGAGATTCTCGATGAGGGTATCAAGCTCCTCAAGGAACAGGGATTTAATACTACAGGCCATCTTACCGTGGGCGAGCCGGTGGAGGAGATTTGCCGCGTCGCCGCCGAACTCGGGGTTGATCTGATTGTGCTCGGGCACCGGCAGAGGCTTTCGTTTGCGGCGCGATGGTGGAAGGGCTCCGTGGGCGCTTCGCTCCTCGACTACGCTCCCTGCAGCATCCTTATCGCCCGCGCGCGTTAGCTTAGAGCGCCTAATAGAATTACCGTTAGCAGGGTGTTGAAAAAGGGGGCACGCCCCCTTTTCCCCAAGGGGACTTCCTTCGGGGCGTATATCCCCCAAATCGGAGGCTGCCGAAAAACGCTTCCCTCTGAAGGAGATCGCCAAGATACCTGCGCCGCGGCATCGGGAAGCGTTTTTCAACGGCCTGTTAGGTGACTGACTTATGGGAGCACGAGGGGACGTGTCCCCTCCTATTGTCAGAGACTCTTGACCGGCAGGGCGGCCCCGTCCGGATACCTCGCCGGGGCGTAAAAATTTATTTTGATTTGCTCTCAACCTTTTTGCCGTTTGTCCGTTAGCAAACGTAAGTCGGCGGGTTGCCGACTGCACCCGCGACGGATGATCCATGAGCTTGCTGAGCCGATTATTTGCACAACAGGAAATTGCAGAGCAGCCTTACGCGGCGGAAGTGTTGTGTTCGAATTGGGTCGAGCCCGCGCCGGAGCAGCCTGTTGCGCCAGGCCGCGCCACGGTTCTGGAGCAGCTGCGCGAGGTTGATGCCTTGACTTTCCTTACCCGTATCTACGCCAGCCAGGGCTGTTAGCAGAAATAAAAAAAGAGCGCCTGGAGGAATGGAAGGGTCCCACCCTCTCCCTGGAGCGCGCATGCGCCCCCTTTCTCTTGCGCCCGGCGCATAATCGTGCCGGTCTGCATTCTGATCCACCGGCGATGTCGTCCATGCGCACCTGGGATATCTTTTGCACCGTGGTCGACAATTTCGGCGATATCGGCGTTTCCTGGCGTCTGGCGCGGCAGTTGGCCGCGGAGCAGGGGCAGCGGGTCCGGCTGTGGGTCGACGATCTGGCGAGTTTCGCCCGGATCTGTCCCGACATAGCCGCCGGCAGGGAGTCGCAGTACAGCCACGGCGTTGAGGTCAGGTGGTGGCGCGAACCATTTCCGGCGGTCAGCCCCGCGGACGTCGTGGTCGAGGCGTTCGCCTGCAATCCGCCGGCGAGCTATGTCGCGGCCATGGCTGCGAGGCAGCCGAAACCGGCGTGGATCAACCTCGAATTCCTGAGCGCCGAAAATTGGGTGCAGAGCTGCCACGCGCTGCCCTCGCCGCATCCGTCTCTTCCTCTAGTTAAACATTTCTTCTTTCCCGGGTTTGTCGCCGGCACGGGCGGGCTGCTGGCGGAGCATGGGCTGGCGCAGGCGCGTGGCCGGTTTCAGCGCTCCGCGACCGAACAGGCGCGTCTCTGGGAGACCCTTGGCATCCCCGCGCCTCGCGCGGGCGAACTGCAGATTTCCCTGTTCTGTTATCCGCACGATGGGGTGGCCGCATTGCTGCGGGCCTGGTCGGAGGAGCGCACGCCGGTGCGCTGCCTCGTGCCTGAAGGCACGGCGACGGCAGCGCTGTCGGCGTTCTTCACGGTTGAACGCATTGCCGCGGGGGCGATTCTGCGCCACGACAACCTTGAAGTCAGGATTTTTCCATTCCTCGATCAGGATAGCTACGACCGGTTGCTGTGGGCCTGCGACCTCAATCTGGTGCGCGGCGAGGATTCTTTCGTTCGCGGGCAATGGGCGGCGCGGCCTTTGCTATGGCACATTTATCCGCAACAGGCGGAGGCGCACTGGCCCAAGCTCGAAGCCTTCCTCGGGCTCTATTGCCGGGAACTGCCGGCCGAGGTCGCGGCGGCGGTCGCAAAATTCTGGCGGGCCTGGAACAAAGGCGATGCGGCTGAGGTCGAATCGGCCTGGATCGGTTTCTGGGAACATCGGGTCGAGTTGCAGGCGCATGCGCTGCGCTGGGCGACACAGTTGGCGAGCAGAGGCAATCTGGCAAATAATCTTGCGCAGTTTTGCGAAAATTTGTTAAAATAGAAAGCTTTAGAACCTGTGAAGCCGATGAGGGGATGCCTTCCCTTGTGCGCCCCTGAATCAGGGCCGTTTCAGTGATTCTGAATGAGCCCCTTGGACAATCAATACGTAGGACGACAGCAATGAAAATCGCACAAGAACTCCGCGCAGGCAACGTGATCATGCTCGGGAATGACCCGATGGTGGTGCAGCGCGCCGAATTCAGCAAGTCGGGGCGCAATGCTTCCGTGGTGAAAATGAAGCTCAAGAATTTGCTCTCCGAGTCGGTCAGCGAGAGCGTGTACAAGGCGGACGAAAAATTTGACATCGTGGTGCTGGAGCGCAAGCAATCCACCTACTCTTATTTCGCCGATCCGATGTACGTGTTCATGGACGCCGACTACAACCAGTTCGAAGTCGAGAAAGACAACATGGGCGAGGGAATCAATTTCCTCGAAGACGGCATGGAGTGCGAGGTCGTGTTCTACGACGACCGCGCGATTTCGGTCGAACTGCCGAATACGGTGGTGCGCGAGATCCTGTACACCGAACCCGCCGTGCGTGGCGACACCTCGGGCAAAGTGCTCAAACCGGCGAAAATCAACACCGGCTTTTCGGTGCAGGTGCCGCTGTTCTGCGCCACCGGCGACAAGATCGAGATCGACACCCGCACCGGCGAGTACAAGCGGCGCGTCTGAGCAGCCGCGCAAAGCAAAAAAGGGAGCGCGCGCGCACCCTTTTTTTCGTTTGAAGCCGCTACTGTTTTGTCGCGGTGATTATTTGAAAGTTTCCGAAGAAATACGTCGTGCGTTCGCAGGTCCATCCGCCCATGTCCTGCAGGCAACTGAGCGGATCGTGGGTATCCCACAGCGCAAGACCGAGCGGTTCGAACACCTTGAAGTAGGTCCAGCTCAGCGCGCGCAGCACCCACAATTCCGGCCGATGAAATTCCGCGAGAAACAGCTTTCCTCCAGGGGCGAGCATGCGCCCCGCTTCGCTCAGCGCCTGTCCCTTCAGGTGGTGCGGCAGCTCATGCAGCAGAAAAAATATCAAGTTGGCCTCGACGGTTCCATCCTGCTGTTTCATGGACGTTGCATTTTCTTCGATAAACTCCACTTTCCCCGAAAACCGGCTGAGCTTGCTCCTTGCATGAATGAGTTCATTGTGAATGATGTCCGCGATGAGGACGCGCTCGGCCCCCCCTTGAAGGGCTGCGTTCACGACTCTTGGAATTACATTGCCAAATGCGCATGACGTGATAAGCACCTTCTTGTTTCCCAAATTCAGTTGTTTGAGTTCGGAGACGATCTTCGAAACGAGGCGGTGATACTGAAACAGCAATATCGCCGAGATGATGGGTTGAAAATCGACCAGTTTGATGAGGCGCATGTTCGAATAGATGGGATACACATGTGATTTTTCGCTTTGTGAACCCGGTGACAGCCCTCGCAACACCAATGCGCCCCTCGTAACAACAAAGAAGAACAGGCCTGTAGCTACCAGGAGAAAGAAAAGGGCGAAAATCCCGTTCACCAACCACGTATTCATTGCGCTTCCTCAATGTTGGATATTTCAATGCCGAAGGGAGCATCGCCCCCTTCATTCGACTGTCATTAAATACCAATAACCCGGTCTGTTCGTTTTGATATGGGTCAAATCATCAGCCTAAATTGGAAATTTGTAGCGTTCTGAATGCGCGACAGGCAGTTGGGAGCACCGATTCCGGTCCGACGCACGCAACTTGGGAGATGCCCCCCTTGACGATTTCCCGATTAGCAGGTATAACCCGCACAAGTGTTTAGTTTCAAGTGCTTGAGAGCGGTTCCCTGAGTGGTACGTCCTTTTCAGTCTTGAGATTCAAACATTGATCGGGCTCGACCCGAAATTCTCAACTTTAAAAGGAACGCGACATGGCAACTGGTACAGTGAAATGGTTCAATGACTCGAA
>Ga0315281_10014569_pt1 | contig 10595 bp, 8 predicted proteins | sample YL17G07_0_MG_FD_204540 | JGI IMG/M metagenome (GOLD analysis project Ga0315281, IMG submission 204540) | Sediment microbial communities from Yellowstone Lake, YNP, Wyoming, USA - YL17G07_0 | ecosystem: Environmental > Aquatic > Freshwater > Lake > Sediment | place: USA: Wyoming | collected... | reverse complement strand
TCAATACCCCGATCGAACCTCCTCTCAAGGCCCTCACTAATTTCTTAGGGGTCAGGGCTGTATCTTTTCTGATGAAACTGACCGCAAAGGTGATGATCGTTGACCAGAAGACAGCCATGATGGGCGTGAAGCCGATGAGCATGATCACCACAATGGCAATGAGAGAGGTAAAATGAAATCCATAAAGATAAGTGAGCTGCCACAGACTATAGGTTTTATCGAAGGCAATCTCTTTCACACCGATCTTTTTCGCATCCAATTCCACCATCAAGAAGATGGACCAGTAGTAGAGACAGGTCGGAATGGAAGCCATGATAATCACATCTAAGTAAGAAATCTTTAAGAATTCTGCGATGAGAAAGGCGGCTGCTCCCAGGACAGGAGGTGAAAGGATCGCGCCAATTCCTCCTGCAGAGAGGAGTCCCCCTGCAGCATCTTTACTGTATCCCGCCTTGGCCAGCATAGGATAGGCGACCGCTCCCAGTGTGACTGTGGTGGCCACTCCACTCCCTGACGGACCTCCGAGGAGAAAAGAGGCCAGTGTCACTGTTCGACCTGCACTGGTAGGCTTTCCACCCATTGCTGCAAAAGAAAAGTCAATGAAGAATTTACCGGCACCCGAGAATTCCAAAAAGGCACCCCAGATGGTGAAGAGGATGATGAAGGTCGAGGAGACATCGATCGGAACCCCAAAGATCCCTTCGAGGGTCATATACATATGGCCCACGATGCGATCGATATCATATCCCCGATGGGTCCAGGGATTTGGAAGCATGGGGCCAACAAAGGCATAAACGATAAATGCGATGACTATTCCAGGCATGATCAACCCCGTTGTTCTCCGGGTCGTTTCTAAAACTAAAAGAATCAATATAATTCCAAAGAGTTTATCCCAGAAATTTGGGATCACGGAGCGGTAGATGAATTGATCAAAGTCAGCCAGCATATAGACGATCACCGCGACCCCGAGAAGGGCGAGGATATAGTCATACCAGATAATCCGATTTTTAAACCTCTTGAAGGATGGGAAGACCAAAAAAGAGAGAAAGAGGACGAACATGACATGGATTCCCCTTAAAACATGGGTCATGATTATCCCAATAGCAGCATAGAGGTGAACGAGAGACATCACCACAGCCACAACGGTGATGAAAGTATCCATCCTCCCTATGAGTCGGCGCGAAGGACCCTCTTCCTCTTCGATATACTTCTCGGCTTCTTTAAGGGCCTCTTCCGAAATCACCACTTCCTGACTTTCTTTTTTCTTCTCTTCTTCCAAATTTTTCCCTCCCTTGGACTTTAGTGATATTTCCATATCGTCGAGAGAAGATCATTTCCTAAAGACATCGATTCCACTCTCAATCGAATTCGATCCCCTCTCTCTCCAATCTCACTCAAGTAGATTTTTCTGTCCCCCACAATCAATCCTTGCCCTTCGCCCATCCCTCTCCGAACAATAAAGATAGCCCCCAACCTCTGATTCATCGGATGGAATTCTTTCGTATCCTCAAATCCATAATATTCCATGACCCCAGGGCTTTTCGTTCTCACCCCTTTAAGAATAATGGCATCTTTTTCAGCCTGGAATTCCTCCACGACAGGCTCCTTATAGATCGAATGAATATAGAACATAGAAAAGGTTTCAGAAAGACTGATCCGAATATGGATCGCCTTGGGGCGATCCATATTCTCTATATGAAGGAGGGTCACTTTTTTGAAAAGTAAAACCCCTCCTGCCACGATCAGTATGACTATCAATGACAGGAGGGGCCATCTCTTCCGTTCCAATTATTTAATCTTAAGTCCTTTCTCTGTGAAATATTGAATAGCACCTGGATGCAATGGAATCGGAGAACCCCCGCCTGCCTGGTACTCCAAAGATAAGTTGCTTGCCTCTCTATGGGAGGCCGCTAACTCCTGCTTATGATCAAAGAGGGTCTTAACAATATCATGAACTAAATCCCCTTTCATGTTCTCATGACAGACCAAGAGATTCCAAACCACTGCAATTGGAATATCCACCGTCTGTCCAGGATAGGTTTTTGCAGGGATGATCCCTTTCACATAGATGGGCCCATAGGTTTCCCTCATCTTGGGAACGGCATCCGCATGAGCAATAAGTTTCATTTTAACCCCAGGGGTTGCTCCTAAATCGATCACCGCTGCGGTGGGAAGACCCCCAACCCAGAAAAAGGCGTCAATCTTCCCATCCTTCAGCGCACCTGCTGATTCAGAAACACCCAATTTATCCCGTTTCATGTCCTTAGTTGGATCCAACCCATAAGCCTCGATGACTCTCAGAGCCATTATTTCAGTTCCACTCCCCGGGGCACCCGTCGAAACTCTCTTCCCTTTCAGGTCGGTCACCTTCTCAATACCTTTACCCTCCACGGTCACGACATGCATGTTATTCGGATAAAGAACAGCAACTGTCCTCAAAGGAATTTTTTCCTTAAACTGTGCTTTCCCCTGATAGGCATCCCATCCCGTATCCGCCATGATGAAGGCCAACTCTGCCTTCCCCGCACCAACCAAACGGCAGTTATCCACAGAAGCTGTCGTCACTTCTGCTGTTGCATCTGTATACGGAATGTATTTGGATATGATATTGGCCAATCCTCCACCCATTGGATAATAGACACCGCCTGTGCCTCCTGTAGCGATGGACAATCGTACACTCTTCTGAGCCCATACCGAGGGAAGGCTAAAAATAAACAAAAAGATGATTCCCACTACCAGCAAACGTCTCATTGAAAAACCTCCTTTCAAAGATGTTATGTAGCTTCCACTTATATAAAACTCGATTCTGGTTGTCAACAAGTAGTTTCAGAAAAAGACCTGATAAGAGGGATGTTTCGGTTTCACCCCAGCTTTTTTCTCTTCATACCGGGCGAGGAGATAAAGAACGTCGGAGAGACGGTTGAGGTATTCCAATATTTTCAGGTTATGAAGCATTTTCTTCAATTTCATCTTGGCGACCAGTCTTTCCCCTCTCCTCGAAACAGCGCGGGCCACATCTAAAACACTGGAAATTTGAGTCTCACCATAAATGATGAATCCAGGCTCCGGTTTGAGCAGGGTCTCAAAATCAGTAGAAAGGCGACTTAACCAATCCACCTCTTTTTGGCTGATCTCGCCTTTCAAGAGATTTCGATCCCCTCCAGATAAAGCGAGCTCCGAACCAATGACGAATAGGTGGTTCTGAATGGTGAACAGGATGTTTCTCACTTTTCTAATTTTGGAAGTCGCCCTTGCCATCCCCAGAAAAGAGTTCAATTCATCCAATGTGCCATAGGTGTCAGGTCTGAGATGGTACTTGGGCACGCGCCTCCCTCCTAAAAGTCCGGTGAAACCTTTATCCCCTTTTTTTGTGCTGATAGGCATAATTCTATTTCAAATTCAAAATTCAAAACTCTAAATTCTAAACTTTAACGGGCCGATGGGTAACCTGGAGTTCTCCTTTTTCAATATGGTAACAAGTATTTTTCAACCAATTGATGTCATCCTGATTTGGGAAATCCTTCCGAAAGAAGGAACCTCTACTCTCTGTTCGAAGCAAACTTCCCTCTAAGATGGCTTTGAGAAGGAGGGCCACATTTTCCAAATCTCTCTTTTTGAAAAGGTCTTTCAAGGTAGCAGGATAAACCCTTTCAATTCTTTTCTCAATGGAAGCCAACCGGCCCAGCCCCTCTTTCAATGACTCCGCCTCTCGAACAGGACTGGCATATCTCCAGGCCAAATCCTTTAACTCCTTAAGCAGGTCTTTGGGTGGGTCAAAGGTTCCTCTTCTTTTTCTGAGATAGGATCGAACCTTTCGGTCCCACTTTTTCATAAAGTTCTCAGAGAAGAGATTGGATGGCTCCTGTTTTCGTTCCTTCTGGCGGACATATTCGGCTGCCGACTGACCACCAATGACTCCGAATACCGCACATTCCGTCAAGGCATTCCCCCCAAGTCGATTGGCGCCATGGATTCCCCACACGACCTCTCCTGCTGCAAAAAGGCCTGGGAGAGACGTTCTTCCATTTTCATCAATCTCCACCCCTCCCATAAAGAAATGGACTGCCGGGGAAATCAGAAAGGACCGATCACGAAAAGGGAACTTCGATTTCTTGAGAAAGTTAAGGGGATAATGCTCCCATTTTCCCTGCGGAGCCTGGGTCAGATCAAAAAAGACATCCCCATTCTGAGAGGCATGGTAGAGGGCAATGGAGAGACGATCCCGCTGGACAATGACGGCCTGGTTTAAATCTCCTCGGAGGTTAAACCTCTCAAGAAGATCCTCCCCTTTTTCATCGAACAGCCTGACTTCCTTTGGATAGGGAGGATAAAGGAGAAAGGAGGAGAGTCTTGGCTCTCCTAAAACGAAGGGATAAAATTGAACAAATTCTAAGTCGAAAAGGGGAAGGCCCGCGCGAAGGGCTAAGGCATATCCATCTCCGAGGATGCTTCTTTGATTGTCATTTCTACGATAGATGGCCCCTGCTCCCCCAGTGGACAGCATGACCGCTCTGGATTGAATCAAACAGGGCTTCCCGTCTTTCAAAAATCCAAATGCCCCTCGAACCTCACCCTCCTCAACGATTAAGTCAAAGATCACCAATCCCGGTAAAAGACTGATGGAACTGCTTTTCAGTCTCTCTACCAGGGGTTTGATTAAAAGGACTCCAGGCAGTTGAGAGGAACCCTCTGGACGATCTACGATATATCCTATCCCTTTCTCAAAGAGGGGAGTTCCATAGTCTCGCAATCTTTTTGCGGCATCAGGACCTCTTTCAATGAGGGTTTTCACCAGTCTGACATGGTTCAATCCTTTTCCAGATTCTAAGGTCGCTTGGAGATGATCTTCTTTGGAAAAATGTGAGTTCGCAACAGTGAAGGCGCCGTTAGCCAATGAAGTATTTGTCCCCATCCCAATGGAGAATTTTCCCACGATGAGAACACGAAGACCAGCCCTCTCTGCTTCTAAAGCAGCAAGGAGGCCAGCCAGGCCACTGCCAATCACAAGGATGTCGGTGGTGAATTCTTCCATAGGGTCATTGGGTGATGGTGTTGGTGAATAGAATGATTAAATCGTTTCTTTCTTCTGTTTTCGTCACCCTGCACATCAGTGTTAATGGCCCTCGATGGATCGTGAAGGTCAGTAAGAGAGGGTTCCCCTGCTGACTGCAGGCCAGGGAGGCGGATAATGATTTAAGCCCGTTTTTTAGGCTTCATGGGTTTTTCACAGCAGATGATATCGCAATAATCGACGCATCCGCAGACCTCATCCACCGTTACAGCCAGGCCGCAAACACCACACTTATAAACGTCACCCTTCTTCACATTCTTTTTTGCCACTTTTTTTACTGCTTTCTTGGCTGCCTTTTTTATTGCCATTTTTTCCTCCTTTTGTATTAAGTTTTATTGTTTCCATACGGAGTGTCGGAATCATTGGCTCCTCACTCTTCCCTCTCATTCGAAACTCGCAGACTTCATGAGGGTCTCTTCCACCTGGTGCAAAATCGAAAAATGGTGTGACTCCTCTTGGGCGAGTTGATGGGAAAAGGCATTGTCAGTTCCGCTCCATGGACTCCAATTCAAATTTGATATGCCCAACCGGAAGCTCCAGTTCAATCAAGATCGGAGTCTTTTCCCCATCGGTGGTATACCAGATTCGGATATTCCCCTCTTTATCTTCAAAGGTAGAAAAAGAAGTGCTGGACTCGAGACATACCGCCTCTACCTCTCCATACATCTTTGACTTCACCTTCCCTTTTTTTGAATAAAAGACCATCTGGCGCAACTTCACCCCATCGAAAATAGACATCTCAATACTCTGTCCCGGATGAATTTCTTCTTTCAAATACCATTTGGCAAACATCGAAAGGGGGTCATAAGTCTCAGAGGAAAGAGGAACTTCCTGCCTCTCTTTCTTCTCCCCCTTTTCCACCACCACTTTCTTATTAGTAAAATCAAACGTGAACGTTTGAAAATAATTTTTCTTCTCGATCAGAAGCCCCTCCTGGTCAATCTCTTTCACATATCGGACCGGAGAGCAGGTCCCTGCTTGCATCGTTGAGAGGAATCGGTTTTTCATCCTAAATAGGAATCCCAGGTAGTGGAGAGAATCTACGGAGGCGTGAATCTGGTAAAGAGGCCTTCCCTGTTCAGAAGATCCATTTTCTATTTTAATGGAAGCCTTGAGAAAAGGAACGCCAAACTTTTTTGCCGTATATAAAAAAACCCTCCCCGACCCGGGTTTTAGTTCAGGGATCTGTTTCTGCCCATTACTATAGGCCGTGGCTCCCCACCCCGTAAGGGCTCCAATAAAAAGCAGAATCCCAACCCCTAATTTCCACCTGCCCGCTTTCATTTCCTACGATCCACTTAATAATATTAAAATTATATTAAACCATCTCTTTGTTTGGAAGCAAATATTTTTTCCGGATTGCCTTCACAGGTGAAATTTATGTATGCTACCCATTGGGACAGATTAAAACCCATTGATGTGAAAAAAGATGCGGATTGCCTCCCTTCAATTGAAGGTCATCGAGGAATCGAAAGATAAAGCCTTGGAGCATGCTTCCCAGATGATTCGCCAATGCCGGGGGGCAGATCTTATCCTCCTGCCAGAACTCTGGAATATTGGATTTATGAGTTTTGATTGTTATAGGAATGAGGCCGAAAACCAAGAGGGTCCGACCTTGACCCTCCTTCGTACCTTGGCCAAGGAATTTTCCTGCCATCTCCATACCGGAAGTTTTGTAGAGAAGAGAGGGGATCGATTATACAATTCCAGTTTTCTTTTGGATCCCCAAGGAGAGATCCTCGGAAGTTATCAGAAGATTCATCTCTTCACCCACCAATCTCGAGAGGCAGAGATTTTAACTCCCGGTACCTCCATCACGGTGATCCCCACGGAATTTGGAAACTTTGGACTGGCCACTTGCTATGATTTAAGATTTCCGGAATTGTTCAGGAAGATGCTTGATCAAGGGGCTGAATTTTTTCTTATCTCCTCTGCCTGGCCCTATCCCCGTCTGGAGCACTGGCTCCTCCTCAATCGAACAAGAGCCCTGGAGAATCTCTCCTGTCTCATCTCATCTAATTGTGTAGGAATCAACCGGGGAACACAGTTTATCGGTCACAGCCTGGTCGTCGATCCAATGGGTCAAATCATAGCTGGAAGCAACGATGAGGAGTGTATCGTCTGGGCAGAGGCGGATCGGGATATCGTCCTGAGGGCTCGATCAGAGTTTCCCGCCTTAAAAGATCGAGTTTTCAAGATTTAGGTTATTGAGTTATAAGCTATGCGCTATGCTCTTCTTAGCCACAGTCTGAATAACCGCAGAAACACTTGACACAACCCTCTTCAAAGATAAGAGGTCCTCCACATTCGGGGCATGCCCCTCTCTGAAAGATCAGGCCTAAACTTCTATGAAAAGAATCTCCCTCTTCTTTTGGAGGATGTTTTGGAATGGGGATTCTAATTTCGGGCTCGATTTTTGGCCTCCTCTCCTTCTCTTGAAGGTGCCATTCAATGGCCTTGGCCACTGCATCCGAGCAGGAGAGCACTTTCCCTTCCCGGTACCAGACCGGCGTATGGCAACTGATGCCTTTCAGTTGTCGAACGATGTCTTCGGGTTCAATCCCGGATCGAAAAGCCAGGGAGACGAGGCGGCCGATTGCCTCGGATTGAGACGCCGCACAACCTCCCGCTTTTCCTATCTGATTGAAGATCTCAAAAAGCTTTCCCTCCTCATCTTCGTTCACCGTCACATAGAGATTTCCACAACCGGTCCGGATCTTTCGGGTAGAACCATGGATCACATCCTCGCGAGCCTTGGGCTTCCTCTCTCCCTCGCGAAACTCCTCTTCTTCCTTCGATCGCTCCCTGCTCGGTGAACCCGTCCCCTTATAAAGGACTTGTTTGGTTCGACTCCTATCCCGGTAGATGGTCACTCCCTTACAACCCAGTTCGTAAGCCAATTTATAGACCTTGACCACATCATCGACGGTCGCCTCATGAGGGAAATTGACGGTCTTGGAAACGGCATTGTCTGTATATTTCTGGAAAGCCCCCTGCATCCAGATATGGTCCTCAGGAGTGATATCATGGGCGGTCACAAAAAGTTTTCGGATGTTTTCTGGAACTTCTTTAACATTTTGGGTATTCCCGCTGTGAGCAATCTTCCTCATCAGTTCTTCCGAATAGAATCCTTCTTGCTTCGCCAGCGCTTCAAAGTATGGATTGACCTCCAAAAGTTCCTTGCCCTCTAAGACATGACGGATAAAGGCCAGGGCAAAGATGGGTTCGATCCCCGATGAGGTTCCTGCAATAATCGAGATGGTTCCAGCGGGGGCAATGGTGGTGACCGTCGCATTTCTCATCGCATCCCAGCGGCCCTTCAAGGTACTCCCTTCGAAATTAGGAAAAGATCCTCTTTTCAGAGCCAACTCTCTGGAGGCCTCTCTCGCTCTTTTCTGAATAAAGGTCATCACCTTTTCCCCGATCTCTATGGCTTTCGGGCTGTTGTAAGGAATTCCCAACAGAATGAGAAGATCAGCAAATCCCATCACTCCCAGACCGATCTTTCGATTCGCCTTGGTCATCGCTTCAATCTGGGGAAGAGTATAGCGATTCATATCGATCACATTATCTAAAAAATGGACGGCCTTTTCAGTCACCGAACCCAACCTTTCCCAATCAATGGCGCCGTTCCTGACCATATTGGAAAGATTGATGGAACCAAGATTGCAGGACTCAAAAGGAAGGAGGGGTTGTTCCCCACAAGGATTGGTGCTCTCGATCTGTCCCATCTGAGGAGTGGGATTGTCTTGATTGATCCGATCGATGAAGATGATTCCTGGATCCCCGTTCTTCCAGGCGTAATAGACCATCTTCTCAAAGACCTGACGGGCATTGAGAGAACGAACAAACTCATCGGTCCTTGGATTCCGAAGAGGATACTCCTTATCTTTTTCTACGGCCTCCATGAATTCATTGGTGGCAGCCACCGAGATATTGAAATTGTTGAAGTGATGGTCGACTTCTTTGCATTGGATGAAATCGAGAATGTCAGGGTGGTTCACACGAAGGATCCCCATATTGGCGCCCCTTCGTGTCCCTCCCTGTTTGATCGTCTCTGTCGCTGTATCAAAAACGCTCATGAAAGAGACAGGACCGCTCGAAACTCCATGCGTCGAACCCACTACATCATTTTTCGGCCTGATCCGGGAGAAGGAAAAACCTGTCCCGCCACCGCTTTTTTGAATTAAGGCCATCTGTTTCACGGCATCGAAGATTTCATCCATGGAATCCCCCACAGGGAGAACAAAGCAGGCAGAGAGTTGTTGAAGCTCTCTCCCCGCATTCATCAAAGTGGGAGAATTGGGAAGGAAGTCCAAGGAAGCTACCAAAGAACAGAATTCTTCTTCAATGGGAGGGAGATTGATTTCGGGGTAATAGAACCGGTCTGCTTGAGCAATATTCTTTGCCACGCGCCGAAAAAGCTCCTCAGGGGTTTCCACAACATTTCCCTGAGAGTCTTTTTGGAGATAACGCTTCTTCAATACGGTCATGGCATTTTGCGTCAATTGAGCCATCTCCATCTTCTTCCCTCCTCCACTAAATATAAGCAATATTAGAATACTTACCACAATATTTTGTGTTGTCAAGGGAAATTTTAGAGATTTCTGAAAAAGGCCAGAAATCTCTTTAATCATTTTTTGAAATCCCTGCCTGCGGTAGGCAGGTGTGTAATCAAGAGAGCGTAAAGTAGTTTTTCAGCGCTCTCTCCGGTAAATCTTGACTAAAAAGACATTCTACGATAACTTCCTTCCATAGAAAAGATTAGATCAATTTCCAGAAAGAGGGACTTTCTAATAAAAATAAGAAATTTTATTTTTAATAATTACCCGCAAGGAAGAATAGGAAAGTCATGATCCATCAGATCCTCGATAAAATTTATAAGATTGAACTCCCCATCCCGTTTCCCCTTAAGACAATGAATGTGTACTTTATTGATGATTCTCCAAGAACCCTTGTCGATGCAGGAATTAAGACTGAGGCCTCATTCGAAACATTAAAAAAAGGGTTAGAAGCCATTGGTTTTAGTCTGAATTCAATTGAGCGGATTCTCATCACTCACGGCCATATCGATCACTATGGTCAAGCCAAAAGATTGTCCTCACTCTCGGGTGCTCCCATCTATATTCATTCAAAGGAATATGGAAGGATTCGCTCCTTCATCCATTCGCTGGGTCATTTGAAGTCGATCTTGTTGAGAAATGGAGCCCCGGAGGCCTTGGTCAATCAAGCGATTCAATATATCGAATCTGCCCAGAGCATGGCTGATTCTTTGGACGAAGCCTTTTTCCTAGACGACGGAGATTCAATCCTTTTCAAATCGATGACATGGAAAACCATTCACTGTCCTGGCCACGCCCCTGGCTTAATCTGTTTCTATTGGCCAGAGAAGAAGATTTTATTTACCGGAGATCACCTCTTAAAAGAAATCACTCCCAACCCAGTCTTAAATGTTCATGGAAATAGGCCTCCTTACCGCTACCCCAGCCTGAAAGAATATTTGGCTTCTTTAGAAAAAATAGAG